>Ga0307508_10004303_pt1 | contig 13952 bp, 12 predicted proteins | sample 9_EM_MG_FD_203089 | JGI IMG/M metagenome (GOLD analysis project Ga0307508, IMG submission 203089) | Populus trichocarpa ectomycorrhiza microbial communities from riparian zone in the Pacific Northwest, United States - 9_EM | ecosystem: Host-associated > Plants > Roots > Unclassified | place... | reverse complement strand
AAGGCAATGCCGGACCTTCAGTTGGCATTTGTTCAGACTACGACCATGGCTGCGGGGGGTGCCGTCGAAAGGGCTTCCGGGATGGTGAAGGTTGTGCAAGCAACGCCAGGGACTGAATACCGACTCATCCATGCTTCCGAGATTGATGGAGCGGCGCATCTTATACCATTTGACCCCGACGGTACGACTAACTGCACATGGCTTGTCAATTCACACATCGATATTGAAAGGTGGAATGAGGTTTCAATGGATGAAGATCAAATGGATGAGGATTCGATGGACGAAGATGAAGCACTTGAGGAAACCACTGGTCAGTTGGTTATGGAGGATTCGGACTCCAAGTCTGACAGCAGCGAGATATCGCAGTGGTGAGACTCGATCGGTAAATCAAGCAATGCGATCTCACCACAGCTGTTTAGCACGACGACTGACGACTTCCTTACCAGTATAATCTTGTTGATATTTGAATTATTCCTACAGCAGGCCAGCGAAACACAGGCTCCCGACAATGGCAATCCGGAAGGGCCGATCTAGAGGCAAAGGATGGAGATAGGTTAAGGGACACGGATCAGGTACTCCGAGGTTCAACCGGTCGACGGGCGGATAGTCTACGCATGAGACACGGAGCAAGTAGAAGCGTTCGACGTCGGTGAGGATTTGCGAATGCGTTCGAAGAGCTGGGAGAACGACTCTCGGAGTTGGCGGCTCAGCTGGCAAAGGCAACGCAACCTGGTCATTTCAACAAACACCCCCGACAGCGGCAATTCCGACGGCGCGCTCTAGCGGCGAAGGATGATTAGAGGTTCGCGGACACGGATCACCAACGTGCGTCGTCGCGGGTATCCGAGGTTCAACTCAGTCAACGGGTGGATAGTCTACGAGTGAGATTCGGAGCAGGAGGTGGGAGCACTTGACAGCAGTGAGGATTTGCGAATGCGCTCGAGGAGCTGGGAGGACGACTCTCGGAGTTGGCGGCTCAGCTAGCAAACGCAACGCAACCAGGTCATTTCAACAAACACCCCCGACGGCGGCAATCCCGAAGGCGCGATCTTGTGGCGAAGGATGATTAGAGGTTCGCGGACACGGATAAAGAACGTGCGTCTCCGGGACAGCGGTGAGGATTTGCGAATGCGCTCGAGGAGCTGGGAGGACGACTCTCGGAGTTGGCAGCTCAGCTGGCAAAGGCAACGCAACCTGGTTATTTCAACAAACACCCCCGACGGCGGCAATTCCGAAGGCGCGCTCTAGCGGCGAAGGATGGTTAGAGGTTCGCGGACACGGATCAACAACGTGCGTCATCGGGGGTATCCGAGGTTCAACTCAGTCAACGGGTGGATAGTCTACGAGTGAGATTCGGAGCAGGAGGAGGGAGCGCTTGACAGCAGTGAGGATTTGCGAATGCGCTCGAGGAGCTGGGAGGACGACTCTCGGAGTTGGCGGCTCAGCTGGCAAAGGCAACGCAACCTGGTCATTTCAACAAACACCCCCGACGGCGGCAATTCCGAAGGCGCGCTCTAGCAGCGAAGGATGATTAGAGGTTCGCGGACACGGATCAACAACGTGCGTCGTCGGGGGTATCCGAGGTTCAACTCAGTCAACGGGTGGATAGCCTACGAGTGAGATTCGGAGCAGGAGGTGGGAGCGCTTGACAGGGGTGAGGATTTGCGAATGCATTCGAGGAGCTGGGAGGACGACTCTCGGAGTTGGCGGCTCCGCTGGCAAAGGCAACGCAACCTGGTCATTTGAACAAATGCCCCCGACGGCGGCAATCCCGAAGGGGCGATCTAATGGCGAAGGATGATTAGAGGTTCGCGGACACGGATCAAGAACGTGCGTCACTGTGACAGCGGTGAGGATTTGCGAATGTGTCGAGGAGCAGGGAGGACGACTCTTGGAGTTGGCAGCACTGCTGGCAATTGCAACGCAGTCTGGTTATTTCAACAAACACCCCCGACGGCGGCAATCCTGAAGGCGCGATCAGGTGGCGAAGGATGATTAGAAGTTCGCGGACACGGATCAAGAATGTGCGTCTCCGGGACAGCGGTGAGGATTTGCGAATGCGTTCGAAGAGCTGGGAGGACGACTCGGAGTTGGCAGCTCAGCTGGCAAATGCAACTCAACCCGGTCATTTCAACAAACGCCCCCAATGGCGAAGGATGATTAGAGGTTCGCGGACACGGATCAAGAACATGCGTCTCCGGGACAGCGGTGAGGATTTGCGAATGCGTTCGAAGAGCTGGGAGGACGACTCGGAGTTGGCGGCTCAGCTGGCAAAGGCAACTCAATCTGGTCATTTCAACAAATGCCCCCGACGGCGGTAATTCCGAAGGCGCGATCTAGTGGCGAAGGATGATTAGAGGTTCGCGGACTCGGATCCAGAACGTGCGTCTCCGGAACAGTTGTGAGGATTTGCGAATGCGTTCGAGTAGCTGGGAGGATGACTCTTGGAGTTGGCGGCTTGGCTAGCAATGGAAACACAACCTGGTCATTTGAACAAACGCCCCCGATGGCGGCAATCCCGAAGGCGCGATCTAATGGCGAAGGATGATTAGAGGTTCGCGGACACGGATCAAGAACGTGCGTCGCTGTGACAGCGGTGAGGATTTGCGAATGTGCTCGAGGAGCTGGGAGGACGACTCTCGGAGTTGGCAGCACTGCTGGCAATTGCAATGCAGCCTGGTCATTTCAACAGACACCCCCGATCGCGGCAATCCTGAAGGCGCGATCTAATGACGTGTGTCGCCGGGAGCTCATCCGAGAGACACCTCAGTCAACGGGCGCATAATCTACACCGTGTGTGATTGCCGTGACCATTTTCAAAAATATTCGAAGCGCTGGAAGGGTACTGCGCGGAGGAGTTGATGAACCGATTAGCATACGAGTAATACAAATATTGAATTATTTTTTTTTTGATATCTTTGGCACTTCAGTAAAGAGGACCGGTACCCTTCATTTTGTGAGTTTCAAGTGAGACCATAGGCGATGAAATGACGGGAGAAAAAATGATTTGAACATCGTGAATTTGTGAATGTATGGGTCCGGAAAACAAAACCATCGGATTGTGACAATTGCACTGACGATTCATGGGAGTCGCGATACCAACTGTACCAGTTGCCGATACTTAGAAAACCTTACGGGAGTATGACCAGTCTTACCGGAGCTTGGGAAGCTTACCGGAGCTAGGGAAGCTTACCGGAGCTAGGGAAGCAACCGGAGCATCGGACGCAGACAGGGGTTACCGACGTGCAGGGGTAAATTTTCAATTTTTTCCGGATGGATGCGCTCCAAGGAATACCCCAAAATGAAATCAACGAACACAAAAAGAGCCCCGAGAGCTGCTGGAGATGTGGGCGGAGCAACCACAACACTTACCAGTGCTACGCCTGTACTACGGCAAAAGAAACCACAATCCCGGAGGCCCCGATGCAGTCTGTAGCAGCCACTACTACAGCCAAACGAAAGGGCGAGGAAAACGTGGAAGCCCCGCAACCGAAGAGATCGTCCGTGGCTGCAGCATACGATAATGACAACCGCAGTGAGGCACCACCGGCCTGGGCTCAGGACTCAGATAGCGAGGAGGATTTTTAGAAGGCCAGGGCTCGCCACAACCCACAGCCTCTGTATCTATATGTGGCATGTCCGAAAAAAGAACGCTCACGACGAACAAAAAAGACCAGAGAAAAAATGCTCGACTGACAGTACCCTTCTGCGGCGCACGACCGATTGTGGAAATGATGTTACACTGGGGCAACAAGGACAGTTGTCGAGTCCGCGTACAACTCGACACGGGATGCTCGACGCCACTCATTAGCAACCAACTTGTCGAAAAGATCTCCCTACCCTGTATCGAGCATAAACAAGAAATAGCCATCTGGAACTTCACCGGGGAACTCGTTCCAGAAGCAGGGCAAAGATACACCAGCCCAGTAATGCTCCAGCACCGGCAGCACTACACCCGAGAGGTCTTCGAAGTAGCTCCGCTGGAAGCCGAAGTTGACATTTTCTTGCCCTTTTGGTGGATCGCGCGTCACCCCTCGCAGGGAGCATGGGACATGGCAGAACTCCGTTGTAACCCTCCGAGTTGTGTGGAGCATTGTACGAAACTCACAACCACAAAGTTCTCCCTAAGCCTCGACCCTTCGATACTATCCCATCCCGATGCGTGCGTTATCGGTTACGCCTCGGCGGTAACGGGAAACCCCATTGAAGAAGTGCCCCGGGAATTCCGGCAGTTCCTTGACATCATGGGAACCGAAGCAGCGGATGCCCTCCCGGAACACAGTCCTTACGGGGTTAAAGGAAGGGGAAAAGCCGCCATGGGGACCAATCTACCCACTATCGGAAGCTGAGTTAGAAGCCCTCCGAGAGTATATCAAAGAAATGATGAGAACAGGGAACATCTGCCGATCAACATCAAGCGCAGGAGCCCCTATCCTCATCGTACCGAAACCTCATGGCCAGGGCCTCCGATTATGCGTCGACTATCGAGGCATCAATCGAGTCACCATCCCCAATCGATACCCGCTCCCTCTGATGCAAGAGCTGCAGGACCGAATACAGGGAGCGCAATTCTTCACCAAAATCGACTTGAAAAACGGATACCACTTGGTCCGAATGAAGGAAGGCGAGGAATGGAAGACAGCATTCCGCACCCGCTATGGACTTTACGAATTCCTCGTAATGCCATTCGGGTTAACCAATGCCCCAGCCACGTTCCAAGACATGATCAACCACATCTTTAGGGATATGCTTGATCTCTGCCTCCTCGCATACATCGACGACCTCCTCATCTACGCAGAAACGGTGGAAGAACACGACAAAATTGTCAAGGAAGTTTTACAGAGGCTCCGGGCAAACAGACTGGCTATATCAGCGGAAAAGTGCTCATGGAGACAACCAGAGGTGGAGTTTCTGGGATACGTGATCGGAAGGGACGGAATAAAAATGTCTGAGGAAAAAGTGAAGGGAGTCCTCAAATTGAAGTCCCCCGCGTCGCTGGTAGAAACGCAAGCGTTTCTAGGCTTTGCTTACTTCTATCGACGATTCATCAAAGATTGTTCCCGAGTAGCTCGCCCGATCACAGAGCTCACGAAGAAGACCGCGAAGGACTGGGAATGGACCCCCGAAGCGGAACGAGCTTTTACCGAACTCAAAAACCGATTTACCTCCGCACCGGTCCTAGCCCATTTCGACCCCAAACGACCAGTGATTGTCGAAACTGATGCCTCAGATTTTGCTCTCGGATCGGTCCTCTCTCAGTGAGACGATGAGAACCGCCTACACCCGGTTGCCTTCCACTCGAGGAAGTTCACCAGCACTGAGATCAATTATGAAATCCACGACAAGGAACTTCTCGCGATCGTGGACTCGTTCAAACACTGGCGGCGGTATCTCGAGGGTGCAACCCACCAGGTGCAGGTGTTCTCGGACCACCAGAACCTCGAATACTTCACCACCACCAAGGTTCTCAACCGGCAGCAAGCCCGCTGGGCCCAGGAGCTGGCCGGCATCGACTTCAAGATCTACTACCGACCTGGCGCCAAAAATGGCAAACCAGACGCACTGTCCAGGCGTTCAGAGTACCGCCCTGAAAAGGGGGGGAGTGAAAGCCAGCCGATAACGACGGTCTTGCATAAAACTCACTTCGCAGGAGCAGCCAACACTGTATGTGAAGGCACGGCATTCATTATTTCAGCTGCATGACTCTATTCCCTCCCTGCCCGGAGCTGGAAGAAGGAATTCCTGGCGCTCGTATGGAGCGCAGGGGAAAAGGACCCGGAATACCGCAAAGCACTCGAGGAATTAGAAAACGAGGAAAATAAGGAAAACAAGGAAAACGAGGAAAACGAGGAAAACGAGGAAGCGGCACGGGCGGGGCCTGTGCCGAACGGCCGGATGGCCAAGGATAGGAAGGCGGCGCGGAAGGGAAAAGGGATGATAGAAATGATGGACGGGTGTGTGTACCGGAAAGGGATGCTGTGGATTCCAAACGACAGGAACCTTATTCGACAGATCCTGGAATCGGAGTACGATACAAAAGTGGCAGGCCACATGGGGCAGGACAAAACGATCAAGCTAATTCGGCGCAACTTTTGGTGGCCACGAATGAACGAGCAAATCACAGACTTCGTCCGGAGCTGTCTTCAGTGCCAGAAGAACAAGGCAGCTCGACACCAGCCCTACGGACTCCTGACCCCTATGGAACTACCCTACGCCCCGTGGCAGTCAATCGCAATGGATTTCATAACTGACCTGCCACTGTCCGAGCGGTGCGACCAGCTTTGGTTGATCATCGACCGATTCACGAAAATGGCACACTTTATACCACTGCAGAAGGATAGCAAATCGGCGAGCGACTTGGCCAGAACCTTCGCCCAGGAAGTGTGGCGCCACCACGGATTGCCTTCGGATATCGTATCAGACCGGGACTCCCGCTTCACCTCAGCAGTATGGCAGGAGTTTCTAAAGTTCTCCGGAATCTGACCGCGAATGTCGACGGCTTTTCATCCGCAAACCGACGGTCAAACGGAACGGCTTAACCAAACCATCGACGCCTACCTCCGATCATTCATCAGTTACGAACAGGATGACTGGGTGAGTTTGTTACCAATGGCAGAATTCGCCTACAACAATTCGACCACCAATGCAACGGGTATCTCGCCATTCTACGCAAACTACGGCTTCCATCCCACTGCAACCAACCCAGCGGCAGTGCTACCTCTGAACCCCGCTAGTTATGCCTACAGCCATTGGATGCATGCAGTTCATGGGGAAGCCCGGAAAGCACTTGACAAAGCCCAGGAACGAATGCGGCGCTACGCGGACCCTCACCGCAAAGAGCCACCTGTGTATCAGGTGGGTGACTTGGTAATGCTTAATGGAAAGAATATTCAAACCCTCCGTCCATCCCGAAAACTCGACCACAAAAACCACGGGCCCTTCCAGGTGGAAAAGATTGTCTCCCCACTCGCCGTCAAGCTTACCCTACCACGGAAATAGCGAATTCTCAATGTGTTCCACGTCTCCCTCGTCGAGCCATACCGAGTCGGCGATTTGCAGACTAACCCAGACCCGGCCAAGGTACTTCCGGAAGCGGACGACATCGAGAACAGCGAGGAATACGACGTGGATGAAATCATGGGAAGCACCAAAAAGGGTCGGCGTGTTCTCTACCTCGTCAAGTGGCTGGACTACCCAGACCGAAGGGATTGGACCAACAAACCGTTCGACAACTTCTCGGAAGGAGGACTGGAGAAGCTGAAGGAATTCCACCGCCGAAAACCAGAAGCGCCAAGGGACTACCGTCTTGCCCAGGGTTGAGCAAAAGTGCAGAGGAAGGAGGAGGGTTACGGACTGAAGGATTTGGAGAAGGACTTGTTGAGGGATTGGTTAAAGGGCTTATGAGAGGGCTTCGGGGCGAAGCCTAGGATAGGGGGGAGTAGTGTCAGACCCCAGTGACAGGGCAGCAAGAATGGAATGCGATTTACGTTGCAGAACGATCCGTGACGAGCGACGATGCCGAAAGCGATGCGTGACCCTCGACAATGCCGAAAGCGACTCGTGACGACTCGGCAAAGCCTGAGCCGACCAGACAAAACACCGGCAATACCGGAGAAGGCCCGGAACACTACCGAGGCATGGAACTCCTTGAAACCCACTCGAAAGAATGAGGAAAACACAAGGAGCGTGAGAGTCTAGGCGGGAGGCAAGAGTGGAGTTAGGACCTCGGCGGCCAAAGTGGTCTGCCGGGGACTGCTCCGCGGTAGCAAAGCGGAACCCGTGTGACCTATAGAAGCTATGGGAACGACGAGGTTTGCAGCAGCACCGTATCTTCCTGTTAGTACCGGTCAGGACGAGCACGCTCTGGGCCAAGGCCCACGTCCACCTTGGCTGGTACGTACGTGAGTGAATTCCTCAGGACAACGAGCCCGGGTCGGCGCCGATGTGTTACACCTTAGTAATTAGCTGGAGTACGTAGCAAGGGAGACTCACCACGGGCCTTCGGAAAAAGCACTAGTTGCCCTCTGAAGCACGGGTAATGATGTCAGAGAGTCTAGGTAGGAGATCGAGGAGACGGAGATTAGCTGTCGGCCGAGGAAACCGGACCTAGGCTAACTCCGGAGATGAGGGGGTGAGTGCAAACGAACGGATCTCTTCCCAGAAGGAGATTGCGTCACCTCAGGGTGATCGACAGACTCTAGAACTTAGACCCCGCACGACTGCATGGCCCTCATACAGTATGTGGCTCTACAGGGAGCTCTCGCCTCAGGGAGAGATGGAGGACTCTGAGCCTAGGGTGCCGCGAGATGCATGAAACCTCATCTCCCCTTATCTACACCCTGCTATGACCAATGAATCACCCACGGGGTCCCCGCACCTTGGGGTAATCCAAGCCCGAGTTACCAGCACTCACGCTGGTTCATCAGATCTCACGCTATGGCCTCGATTATATAAGGAAAGAGGTTTCTCTCGAAGGAGAAGAGAAAATCAGCACGAAACATCCTGACCAACACTACCACCGAACCCACACACAAGATCTAAGATTATTCCGTTGTGAATTATCGAAAGTAGCCTGATTACCTTTGATTTCCCCGCACTCCGGTTACGGTACAACCCCAGTGTCACACTATAATCTTGATCTCAATCACCCTACTTTCATGCCCTCCTTCGAGCAAGATCACTACTTCCTGCTCGAGCTAGCGACAATTATAGAACGAAGCTATCACTCCGACTACACTTACCTTTCAATCAACGATCTCCTCAACCAAGACCTGTGGGATGAAGTGATCGACGGTCCCAGGCCTGCATCTAAAGAAATCAACTGCGCACCGGAAAACTGGTACACGCAATACTGGGCAAACTGCGCGACCCACCACATCTGCGCGGACCTCGACTGATACGAATTTCGAGAAATCTGCGACTACAAATTCGAGGACGACGAATCCCTCTATACCGGACACCTCTTGGACCTATACTAAAAAAAAAAAAAAAAAAAAAACGATGGCGTCTACCGATTTCAAGATGCTCCGCTTGGAGGCCCCACGAGACATGCAACAAATCACCGACGGCACCGAGCCAACCGAGGAAGCCCTCGAAGTCACCAACCCTGCCACATGGCTCCAAACACTGGTCAAGCAGCAAAAGCAAGCCGAACGAGACTTAGCGCAGCTGGTCAGCCTCTGCGGGAATACGATCGACCACAATGATCAAAAAATCCGACAGATCGAGCAGGCTTACCAGGAGCTGTCGGAAGGAACCAGGTATGTATATGACCGCCTTAGTGCTAATGAAAAAATCACAGGAGATTGGATACGAAGCGAGCTGGCAAGCGCGGCTACGGCATACCAAGCGTTCGCGCAAAATGTCTGGGGAGCCATTATCAAACGAACCCAGGAAGCCGCGGACAAACAAGCAGGGCAGGCGGCGCAACTAGCCCACCTGAACGATTCAATCTCATTTCTAGCAGAAGCCAACGTGGCCAGAAGCCAGCATCTGGCCAACTTCCAAGGTAATGTCGAAATATGGGCTAATGAGTACCAGAAGCGGGTGGAATACTTGGAGGAACGGTTGCTGGACGCCAGGCAAGAAACCCAGCGACAGGCAGATGCACTGCAACAACTAGCCGCCCAGATACAGATCCCAAAGACCCCACCTCCCCGGCCGTCAAGACAGGCGTCCCCGAAACAGACGGCATGGCGCAGCCCAGCCCCGCCATCTACGTCAAGTCTAGCTAGCGTCCTACGACGGCTTCACACGGCACCTACGGAACCCACACGGCCAATAGTGCCGCCAAGACCAGATAGAAGAATTCGGCGTCCAGCCCTATCTGCACCGGCACCAGCAAGGCCTCCAATGGTCGGAAGAGGGGGAATCCCACCCAGACCGCACAGGCGACCATTACCACCACCACCTTCACCGTCCCCACCCCCCAGCCCGGATCAACAAAGAAGGTCCCCAACGCCGGCTCGCCGGACGTTGACCACCGAGGAATTAGCAAGAACGGTAGCCAGGGCAGTGGCGGAAGTAGTGGCCGGGGCCGTCCAGCCTAACCCGGCACCCCCTGCGGTAAGAACCGCGAGACTGAAAATGACGAACCCTGAAGCATTCGACGGAAAACCCACAACCCCCTTCGATATTTGGTGGAAATCAGTCACCAAATATCTGAGCTTTTACCCTGAAACCAACGACCAGCAAAAAATCGCGTGGATAGGAACACTCCGGACCGGTACGGCAAAAGCATGGGACCTACACCGATACGACACGGTGGGAGAAAACGATACCTCGATCAACTACTCAGCGGCTATAAGGAGCGAGTATCACGATCCCCGAGAAGCGGCCAATGCCCAGCTAAGGAATGGCAAAATTCGGTACTCAGGCGATATTCGGGCCTACCTAACCGAATTCCGCGCGCTGAACAACTACGCCAAGGTCACGGGTAAGAGCCTTCAGGAAAAAGTCAACATGGCTATGCCCGACTCCGTCCTGGATATGCGCTTCGCCCATTATCTGGGGGAATTCGTGGACGACGACGACTTCCTGGAAGCCACCTACCAGGCAGCCCTACAGGTAGAAATGAAAAAGGCCCTGAAAGCCGCCAAAGAAGCAACCCGAACCACCACACCGGCCTCAGGGAAGAAAGACGATAGAAAGGAAGGGAAGAAAGAGAACCAGCGACCTCGGGAACCCAAGGACGAGGAGAAAGGGTGCTCACTGGAGAAACGGAGCCAGTACGGGAAGCCCCGGCACTGGGCCACTAAGGACGAAGCAATGAAAGGAGTCCCCTCCAGAGAACTGGAGGAATATTTCAAGAACCCAGACGACTGTTGGCGGTGTGGGCAGAAAGGACACCGAACTTACGAATGCTTCGCCCACGCCACTCGCCGAGGAACCACGTTACCCCCAGCGCCATGGAAGGTATCCGCGGTCTCTGAAGGAAAACGGATGCGCGACGAGGAGGAAACCGGGGAACCACCGGTGGCCAAACTCCAAAAGGTGGCAACCGTGGAAGCCATGGAAACCAACGCCCCCCTATGGGAAGAATCCGATTCGGATTTTTAGGGGCCAGGGGCTTTCCGCAACCCCAGGCCCTTCAACTAATATGCGGAGCCTCCAAACGAAAGAATCAGCCGTTTCAGGAAGGAAACCAAAAAAGAAGGAAGCTTGCAAGCAACCCTCGCCCCGTGATCGACATGCTACTACACCAGGGGGCAGAGCAGTACCGAGTCAAGGCGCTGTTGGACACCGGATGCTCAATAGCGTTAATCAATGAAAAAACAGTCAAAAAACTCGGCATAACACGACGCAAACACAACCAGGCCTACAGCATTGAGGGCTTCACCGGAGAAAGCGTTGAAGGGGCCGGGCAATTTTATACAGACCCGACGCTCCTTCAACACCGGAAACACTACTCCAGGGAGAAATTCGAAATCTCCCCCATAGAAGCAGGAATTGATATCTTCCTCCCCTTCAAGTGGATCACGGCGCACCCACCTCAAGGAGCTTGGGACACGGACGAGGTTCGGTTCAATAGTGCCAACTGCCTAAAAAACTGCACCAAAGACGAGTCAGCGGAATTCTCGCTCTCTTGGGACGAATCAGTGGCGCTCGATCCATCGGCCCGTACGATAGGCTATGTGGCCACAGTGTCGGACGAGCCAACTGACAATGTCCCAATGGAATTCCGCCAGTACCTAGGAATAATGGGCAAAGAAGTGGCAGACGCGCTTCCCGAGCATCGACCGTACGACTGCAAGATCGACCTCCGGGAAGGTGCCACGGCACCCTGGGGGCCTATCTACCCCCTCTCAGAAGTAGAGCTGCAAACCCTTCGAGAATGGCTCAAGGAGATGGAAAAAACCGGGAAAATACGGAGGTCCACGTCGCCAGCGGGCTCACCCATCCTTTTTGTCCCAAAACCGAACGGACGAGGCCTCCGGCTATGTGTGGACTATCGAGGGCTAAACGCAATCACAATCCCTAACCGATACCCGCTCCCATTAATGCAGGAGCTACAAGACCGGGTACAAGGCTCCTGGTACTTTACGAAAATGGATCTCAAGAACGGATTCAATCTTATTAGGATTCGGGAAGGGGACGAATGGAAAACGGCGTTCCGAACGCGGTACGGCCTATACGAATTTAACGTCATGCCTTTCGGCCTAACCAACACCCCATCAACCTTCCAGGATATGATGAACCACATCTTGTCGGATGTACTCGACATAGGCGTCTTGGCATATATGGACGATATTCTGGTATATGCCAAAACAGAAGAAGAACACGATGGACTCGTTAAAAACGTCCTGGAGAGGCTACGAAAAAACGGGCTGGCAATCTCACCTGAGAAATGCATCTGGAATGCGGAAGAAGTAGAATTCCTGGGCTACATTATAGGGCGAGACGGTATCCGGATGAGCCAAGGCAAAGTAGAAGCGGTGCTATCCTGGGAACGCCCTACTTCGCTCAAGGAAGTACAGTCCTTTTTGGGTTTCGCTAACTTCTACCGACGCTTCATACAAGGCTACTCCCAGATAGCCAGACCCATGACGGAGCTCACAAAGAAAAAGGGGGAGGGGCACTGGACCTGGAACCCGGAAGCAGAAAAAGCCTTTGAGAAGCTAAAAAAAGGATTTACGACGGCACCGATTCTAAGCCATTTCGATCCAGCGCGGCCGGTCATTATCGAAACAGATGCGTCGGATTTCGCCATCGGCGCCATCCTCTCACTACGTGACGAAGAAAATCGTCTGCATCCAGTTGCCTTCCATTCGAGGAAGTTCTCCCCGGCAGAGATAAATTACGAAATCCACGATAAAGAACTCCAGGCCGTGGTGGATGCATTCAAGCACTGGCGACGATACTGCGAAGGAGCCGAACACCAAATACAGGTATTCTCAGACCATCAGAATCTGGAATACTTTACGACGACAAAAATACTCAACAGATGACAGGCCCGCTGGGCTCAGGAATTGGCCGGTATCAACTTCAGGATTTATTATCGTCCAGGCACCCAAAACGGTAAACCAGACGCTTTGTCTAGGCGTTCGGAGTACCGCCCTGAAAAAGGGGGGATAGAAAACCAGCCCATAACAACAGTTTTGGGAGAAAAACACTTCGGAAAACTTGAAACCAGAAAAACGAGCTCGTTTATTGTCTCTTCAGCCAGGCTGACCTCGCTCCCAGCACGAAAATGGAACCCGGAATTTATAAAAAAGGTCCAAGAAGCGGCGGGAAAAGACCCGGCTTATCAGCAAGCGAAACAGGAAGCGGTCAAAGAAGGATTCCTCGAACTCCGGGACGGGGTACTTTACAGAAAAGGATTACTATGGATCACAGGAGAAGTCATAAACGCAGTATTGGAATCGGAGCACGACACCAAGGTAGCCGGTCACATGGGGCAGGATAAAACCATCGAACTCATCCGACGAAACTTCTGGTGGCCTAAGATGAATGATCAAATCATCGACTTCGTCTGAAGTTGCCCAAAATGCCAGCAAAACAAGGCATCCCGGCACCAACCGTACGGCCTGCCCTCACCGCTGGAACTACCCTATGCCCCATGGCAGTCCATAGCCATGGATTTCATCACGGAACTCCCAGTCTCGGAAGGCTGTGATCAGTTATGGGTGGTTATCGACAGGTTCACCAAAATGGCACACTTCGTCCCGCTCCGAGAAAAGGGCGCGGCGGATCTGGCAAAAATATTCGCCCGAGAAATATGGAGGTTCCACGGGCTGCCAACTGACATCGTGTCGGATCGAGACTCGCGTTTTACGTCGGAAGTATGGCAGGAACTATTGAAGAAATTGGGGATCCGCCCATGGATGTCACGGCGCCCGAATCACATGCCGCCGGACCACGCCGGATCACATGCCGAACCACATGTCGCCGTGCCGGACCACGGAGGTGGGGGAACGTAACGCCACGGAAGGATTCGGGAATGCAGGATCGCG
>Ga0307508_10004302_pt1 | contig 13953 bp, 14 predicted proteins | sample 9_EM_MG_FD_203089 | JGI IMG/M metagenome (GOLD analysis project Ga0307508, IMG submission 203089) | Populus trichocarpa ectomycorrhiza microbial communities from riparian zone in the Pacific Northwest, United States - 9_EM | ecosystem: Host-associated > Plants > Roots > Unclassified | place... | reverse complement strand
GTCGGACATACGTCCTTGGAAGTTGTTCGGCATTGTGGTCGTGGTGAGCGGTGTTTGAAAAATGTGGTGTGGTGGCGGGCGACGCGTCGATGAGGCTAAGAGTACGGAAACTTTTGGCCTAGTACTTAGCGTTCGGTTAGATGGCTCCCGTGTTGAGCCTCAATGCTCCTGCGCGACACGCAGACACAACCCTTCATGGCCTCAGCAGGAGAGAAGTAGGGGACGTGGGTGCTTTTCTTATGTTCTTTCCTTTGTCCGTTCGGTTGTCCTTTCATTGGTGCGCATCAACTTTTTCTTAGGACAGGCCTGGGCGGAGGGCAAAGGGGAGCTCGCAACGAGCCGCCGAGCGCGGACCGCGGACAGGAACTGGGCTGTACATACATATCCTCGCCATGATCTACCTAGGTCGCATGCGGGTAATGAATAAACAAAAAAAAACGCAGACACAACCATCGCCACAACCAACGCGATGGCAGCCATGCATTGGGCCGCCATACAGTGGCTCGGGGGCCGTGGACGTTGTGCCGATTTGCACGCTTCTCGGAGGCGATGATGGAGACGGTGCCAAGATGCGATCTGCGGAAAATTACCACCTACCTACTCTAAAATGCCTGTCACGAGTACATGCATGCCCAGCCCGTCAGAGGAGGGATAGCTTCAAAAAACGCTACAGGGGAGTCTACCGCAGGCGGCACTTAGGTTTGTTCCCGTGACCAGCGCCTTGTCCAGGAGACAGCGCCTGATCATATTTCCTTCCTTCTGCGTCCGAGTGCTTTACTAGCTACACAGTTGTCGGTACCTTATATAAATACCGATACACTACCTAGGTTGTTACTTGCTGCCCTCGCAATCTCATTTGATATCTCTCAATCGCGCAAATCATCACCTTGATACCCTCTCAAAGTCGAACTAGAATTAGAGTGTCTGGTATGTGCCTGCTATGCTCCGCGCTGTCCTCTTTTGCCGGCTTCACTATCGCGAAATGAATACCTACCTACTTAGTTAGATGGACCCATTGATTTTGAAGAACACTCCCACTCTCTCACCGGCGATGAGAGAGGCGTACGCTAAAAACCCCTTCTCCACAGCCTTGTGCAGGGGTTAGGTAGACCTGAGAAGAAGTCTCCTTGGCGGCCAATAGGAAACCGGGCACTCTGGAAATGGCTCTAAGGAGAGCGGACGTCCTTGTCGGACATGCTTGGCCGAGATGAAGATTTCTGTTTGCTGTCAAGGCCACAGGTCGCGACAACGACGCCTCACGGGCACGGTGTTCTGGTTGACTGGCGAGTGCGATGGTGTATTGTGATATTGGAATCTCATTCGAAGAGGCCTAGGCGTCTGCATGAAATGCCGGAAGAGATGTGGGGACGGTCTAGAAACGCTCATCATGCATGATACTGACTGTCAGATATTGGCTGTCGGATATTGTGTAGCAACGCGACCCAGTGGTGACACCACTGCAGCTATCCGGGCATTCAATCAGTATGACTTTACTATCACAACCCTGCATCCGGACGACGCATCATGATAAATCAACCAGTTGCTGAGCCACAGGTTGATTGCATGCGGTGGAGAGCCTCACTTTGGGAATCTTGTTGTGAAAGATATCGTTCGCATGGATGCCTTCCCCGCTCAGATCTCGTTTCCGCTAGTAGATATCTACTCGAATAGCGACGCGCCTAGCCCTGTTTTCGCAAGAGAAAAGGAAATTGCGCTGGAATCACTGGTTGCTACACGGATGGTTGTGTCCGCCGTTGAATGGTACCCAGCTGGCCCAGCACGCACGCTTCGAGGGTAGCGCCGACGCTGCCTCCCCCTTTCCGAGCTCTTTGAGAACTCTACAAAATCCCACCTCCTCGCAACCAATCCACACTTCCTCTTCTCCCAACCCACACACATTCTCTAATTTTCGATCTTCAGCGCATCTTTGTTTCCGGTCCCACCCCAGTCGCTCCTTCGAGTAAAATCTTCATACGATCTTTAATCTCTCCTTCAATACTCTAATACCAACCTCCACAGTCAACATGCGTTTCGGATCAATCCTCGCCTTTGCTGCCGCAGGCTTTGCCGCTCTCGTGTCTGCTTACGCCTCGGCCGAGGGCACTACCGACGCCGCCAACCCCATCCATGCGCCCGTCGCGAAGTCTGTCGTCAAGTCCGGTGAACGCTTCACCATCGAGTGGCTTCCCACTGCTGGAGAGAAGGTCACCTTGGTTCTCATGAAGGGCTCCGACGCTGCTCTTCTTGACACTCTTGAGGTCATTGCCAGTATGTTCCTCTATTCTTTCCTGCCGGCAACCCTCTCCCCACTACCGATCACTCGCTGATGGATTCATCACAGGCGGACTCCCCAACACTGGTGCATTCATCTGGGTTCCTTCCACCGAGCTCGCTGGTGGCGACGACTACTCGATTCAGATCCAGTCCGAGAACCCCGAGACCAAGAACTTCTCGGCCAAGTTTAAGATCAACTCCAATGGCCCTGGTGTTAAGGGAACCACCATCGTTCCCTCCACCACCCGCACTGTCGCTGGCGCTTCTGCTACCGCTTCAAACATCCCCAAATACACTGGAGTTGCTGACGCCACTGCCACTGGAGTCGACGACGCCGAGGTCTCTTCGTTCGAGGGCGCCGGTGTCTCTGTCATCGGAGGTGTCTCTGGCCTCAAGAGCGCTGCCTTCGTTGCTGTCGTTGGTCTCATGGCTGGTGGAATGTTAGTCTTGTAATACTAGTGCTAGAGAAATCTTGTGTGAGTAGGCAATGCATAACGGTGGTGCTTAGTCTGGAGCAGTCGGAATGGAAGATACCCCGTGACTTCTTGTGTGCCCTGTGATGTTGAAACTCAAGATCGTGCATTTAGAGTGCTTACTTTGCACCTACTTTCGATATGACCCTACTATAGTTTTATATTAAGGCGAGCCATCTCATGTTCGTGATCTCGCTGGCATCTCAAACCAGGGGACGGCTCAAGGATTACTAGAGGGATTTATTGGCGGCAACACTAGCGGCGCCCAGACGAGGCTGAGAGTAGCCGCAGAAGCCCCAATCGTACTGCTCTCAACACAACGCGACTCCTCGCTCCTTCTCTTACGGCGCAAGCTTGGGGTAGTTAACGAGAATAGAGTGCCGGACACTTAGACGGGCTAGCGTCTTGGCAAATACAATTTGAAAGGTTTTGGCAAGAAACCGAGTGCAAAAGTGTGACCCCGCCAAGAAGCGCCCAGCCAGAACCGCTTTCACACTGATTCCCGCAAAACCAGCAAAATCAGCACCAACTCGACCAGTTCTTTTCCGTTTGACTTGATTGCTATTTCTTTGTGTTTGTCTATTCACGGCCGTACTCGTGTGCCACCGTTTAGGTTGTCGGTATGTATCGAGTGTGCCCTCAGTATCATACAGTATCACTCGACCCTCTGGTTTAGGTTAGTGGATATCTTAGCTAGGTTAACAATACAATTCCTATGCTCTGCCATACAAACTACTCAACTTTCAACCTCTTACTGCACTCCACCAACCGCATATATTTTTAATTTGAATCCGTAGAACCTTTCTACGGATACTAATCTGTCGTTCTACGGATTCAAAATATATTCTTTTTATTATGGTGGTGTGGGGTAATGCTCGGCGGGTGAGTGTCCCTCGCTTGCCCGTCTAAGACTCTAGCCATGGCCAGTGGAGGAGTGTTACATAATTGAAAGTCGCTCAACACTGCAGTAATTCTTCAGCAGGGCTGAACCCCTGCTAGCGTTATCATGCAAGCCTGCTCCAATATCTAGGTATCTATCCAGTAGATAGACTTGGTAGTTAGTTCCTCACTTTTAGTTACCTCTTGGCGGACTCATGTCCGCCACCAACACGTTTTCTGATAGATATGTAGAGAACATAGAGTACAAATCATTTCCATATCTGGTTTAGGGATTTTTGATGGCGGATAATTGATCGATTGCCATTTCGGTACGGAAAGGAGTTGAATATGGGCCCCTCTAGCGTGGTGTACGGAGAGGATCATGGGTAAGCATACCTAACTCGTCACTCGTGAAAGCGCACCACCATGCATACGAGGGTTGATTCTTGCAGGAACCTGTCGCACGCGATTGGTGACAAAACGAGTTTGTAAACCCTGGCGATTTCATGCATACCATTTCAATAACCTGCAGCGCAATTCCAACATAAGTCAACACAACGCAACCACCAGCTAGGTATGTACTTACATCAGAAAGTAAATACAACTATGTCGTCACAGTAAATATAACGGCAAACCTTTAAAATGCCATCGTTTTTGGTGTCTTCCTTTAAAATGCCATGGCTGGCGCTTTTCCTCTAGAATGCCACCGGTTTCGGGCGTAGGCACCAACAACCAGAAAAAACTCCCCACAACACAACTCTTATTTAGCAATCTGAAAACTACTGGTAGGTATCTACAAGCCACCAATTGGGGATTACACGACCTCTCGGCAAGCAGTACGGTTGTGTCCCACCCCGCGACATTGGCTACAGCGTTGTACAGTGTTTTCTGGGACCTCTGCAAGTGCCCCAGCGACAACAGCTCTGACAGCAATTTCACGGCGGTAGCGTTCTCATTTGCGCAGCCGCTTCTCTTTTGGCCGGCCGCGTGGCCTTCTCAGATGGAGCGCATAACAGTCATCCCCGCTTGGTATGTATCAATTCGGCGATATTGACAGCCACCAAGTGCTTCGTATAGGTCTCCTTGTAGGCATCTACGATCGCCTGAGCTGACGTCGAATTGGTGACCTAGATGGAGACAGGAGCTTTCCGAAGCAACTACTTCTGTGTTCGTGCGACCCCACACTTGACTGCGATTCCCACGCATGTGTGACTTGGTTGACTAACCCTGCCACGACGCACTCCTTCTTCATGTTCCAGCTATTATACCCCGGATGTGGAATGGACACTGTTCGACAGACCACTTCAAGATAGCCCGCTCCCTGAGTAGAGTAGGGGGTTAGTTGTTGGAAATGCTTCTCGTTACTTGAGTACGTATCGGTGTAGTTTCTGGATTGAGCGCTTGTGCCCTCGAGTTTGTTGAGGACACGATTGCGCAAGACGCAAGAGCGGGGAAGTGTGAGAGAAGGATCTTTTGTTCTGCAGGTTCTTTCCTTTTTCCTCTTGTTCTATACTCATCTAATATTACAACGAAGTTGAGAGTTGCTCGACCGTCCAGTACCCATTCTACTGATCTCACAACATCAATCACACGACATCCAGAGCGCACTATAAACCTGATCGAACTGCTATTATTGATCCGTACCCCATCGCTAATCGCTATTCCTCCAACATTAGTAAGCTGGCTGGCTGATTATTGAATGCGATTACCTACTTATCACACTTGACCGTGCGGGTGCTGAAGTGCATTGCAATCGCCCAATCCATGACGGCTCGCTCGAATGACTTCAGAGAACCGAATTTTGACTCCAGACTTACTGCTAAGTTGCCGTCTTTTTGCATGCTTGAGGATCGTTGGGTTGAGGTGCGGTGTGTTGTGGTGAGGTTTTTTTGGTGGTTGCTACCTATGCCCGAAACCGGTGGCAACCTAAAGGAAAAGCGCCAGCTGTGGCATTTTAAGAAAGACGCCAAAAGCGATGGCATTTAAAAGGTTTGCCGTTAATATAAAGAGTGATTAAATAATTACTGCGATGCTGGCGTTGCCGCCGGAGTACTAGATAGACGGTAAATCCATCATCGCAGACAGAAATGGGTTTGAGTAAAGGGTGAGCGAATACGGCGGCCCATAGCGACACGAAGGATCAGAGCTCAGTGGAGGGGTAGTTTATGTGCATTATCGATTTCGAATTATCGAATTATAAATCAACCAAATTTGAAAATTTGAAACGAAGTTTTTATACCGTTCACCAACGGTAGAGTACACCTCATAGAATTACCTCCTTTTGTCCGATCCTCGATGGGAGAATTGGTTGTTTGAGATATCCCACAGAACCAGAGGTCTCAATAGTCCGGCCGCCTAATTCTCGCCGCTGACTCATCTTCTCGATCTTCCTGTTGCGCGTCGTAGTGCGCTGGCTGCCCACCCATTCGCTTAGATATGGTGCAACAATGGATGGTGGGAGATCGGTTGTGGGGCTTTCCTAGTAGCATCTTGGCAGTTCCTCCGATATTCCTCCGATCAGATCCGCCACAAAGATAACATCTTCAAATATTACTCCTCCCGAGGTCAGTCAAGACCATGATATATCCGTCGAGGGGGCTAGTCGAAGCGGGGGCGACGAGACAGTAGCGGACTCGAGGGATTTATTTATTGACTCGAGTCATTTATTTATTGACTCAAGTCATTCCATTTATTCAGTCAAGTCATTCCACTTATTGACTCAAGTCCTCTTTATTGTCAGGGCGGCCCGAGTGAGAAAGTGTGCCAAACCACCGTTATGATCATTTCTTACTCTACTGTCAGATCGTACAATAAGCCCAAATTAACAGAGGAGCCAACCCAAGGTATGTTAATCGATCTCTGTCAGCTTTGAACTGATAAAGAAGGGTTTGTTGTAAGTAGATTTTTTGTTCGAAGGGTGGTGCAAAGCACAATACAACATGATCACTTTCAACGTTTTGTGCAAGACGCAGACGCGGGATCACCTCAAGGTGTGTCCCGAGTGGAAGGCTTGCCCCAGCTGAGGAAGATGCGGGGAGTGCGTCAGGGTGGGAGCGGAGGGAGCGGAGGGAGAGGGTAGAGAAGCGGAGGGCGGAGACCGAGGAGCTGGGTGCAGGGGGTGAGGAACAACCATTGTTTCTCTTTATGCCTCCCGTTATGGTATTTATAGAAGAGGGGTAGGAAACGATTTGTTGTTTCATTTTGCGCCCTTTGCGGACTGCTGACGGGCAAATTGGGCAGTGTGTATCTCGCTCTTACTTAAAATGCCCCACCAACGCACCGGTGATTGGTTCCCTTCCGAATTTGAGCTATATATATGAGGTGGTGGAGTAAGGGATGATCATAACGGTCGCGTGACACACTTTCTCACTCGGCCACCCTGACAATAAAAAGAATGACTCGAGTCAATAAATGGAATAACTTGAGTCAATAATGGCCCGTGTCGCTAAGCGAGATGGGTTAGCGGCTGTGCGATCGCGCGACAGGGAGATCGAGAAGATGAGTCAGCGGCGAGAATCAGGCGGCTAACTTGATATCTTGCTCCCGTAACCGCAAGCTTCTGAACGGCGTCCTGAAACCGAGCGTAGCGTTGACCCATAAAGCGGTTCCAAATCGCGTTGAGCAGATCGATGATGGAGAGGTCGCGACCCCGCCTCAAGGCCGAACCGATCGACCCCACCATATTGACCCCTGGTGACCAATTGACGACTCACCCGGAAGAACTATGGCAGTTTAGACTTTTTTTTCTAAAACTATGGCATTTTAGACATTATGGTCAAAAAACTATGGTATATTAGACGTTTGCCGTATTTTTTCTGATGAACCACACCCAGAAAATGTGGGGGGGGGGAAAGAAAGTGGCAGGTGGCTTTTTCATGGACGTCAAGTCGGCTTTCAACGGCGTGAGCATGGCGCACTTGGGGTGGGGCATGGAGGCACTCGAGATCGAGACGGACCTCATCAGATGGACTGGCAGTTTCACGTCGGACCGCCAGGTGAAACTCGTTCTCGACGGAGAGGAGTGGCAGCAAACCCAGTGAGTACCGGCATTCCCCAGGAATCCCCAGCGGCTCCGGTCCTCTTCATCACGTACCTGTCGGGCATCTTCCACGAGGTGGAGAGGGCGGTTCCCGGCATCAGAGGGTTGTCCATTGTGGACGACATCGGGTGGTGGAGGGATGGCGAGGCGGTGGCGGCGAAGCTCCGAGCCGCGGCAGCGTCCATTGACTAGGCGGCGAACAATGGGGTCGCCTTTGACCACAGAAAGACAGAGGCGGCTCCCACCGCGACGATGAAGGTTGCCGCCAACACCGTTCCATTCAACAAGGAAGCGACGTGTTGGCTGGGGGTCTGACTGGATTTTTCCTAGCTCACGCTGAAAGAACACCATGCTATCCCGCTAAAGAAGGGAAGGACGCTATGGGCCGGCTCGCAGGGCAGATGGGGCCTCTCGCCGGCCAGCTGCAGAAAGGCCGTGACGGCTTGTGTCCAGTCAGTCGCCATATTTGGGTCGAAGTTGTGATGGAAGGGCGACAAAACCCGAAGCACTATCGAACGGGCCAACGAGCTGCAACTGCTAGTCAACCAGGAGGGACGCACGACCACGGGCCGCTTCCGGACAACCAACCTGGGAACTCTGTCGATGGAGATGGGACTCAGACCAACGGCAGCCCAGCTGCAGAATAGGAGTGGCGGTTCGGACTACGGCTGCTCAGCCTCCCCCAGGGTGACCAGGCAAGAGAGGTGGTGGGCGCCCCAACGACTATTGGGAAGCGGCTCGAGAACGCCCTCGAATACTCGGGAAGGATGGAGAGCACAGTTCTGCTAGAGGACCCAGAGACCCTCGACGCGGAACTGCTGCAGGAAGAGGTGGCCGAAGCCAAGCGGAGTCGTAATGGCGGCGGCCAGGCCTGGCCATATTCACGGACGCGCCTTGACCACGGAGCCGCCGGATATTCGGCGGTATGGCAAAACGGGCAATCTTGGGTGGACGTTAAATCCACATGGGATACACCTAGGAAGCCTACGAGACGGCAGACGGCCCCGGAGAGGGCCACGATATTCACGGGCGCCCGGGCCCCCCCTAAGCATGCGGCCTCGGAGGTCCCTGGCCCCAGCCAGATCTGCGCGCTCCAGATAACAAATCACATAGCGGCGCTGCAGAGGGCCAGGCCGGACATCGCCATTCGAAATCCGTTGGTGCCCCGCGCACAAGGGCGTCTCAGGAAACGGGAAGGCAGACGAGTGGGCCAAGCCCGCGGCGGAGGAGCCAGACACCCGCGGGGTGGAATGGCTAGCTGACACTCGCACCGGACGAAAGCTCGCGCGATGCCACTCCTCAGGTCCCTCGCACATCTCAAGCGAGAGATCTCCGAGAAGAAGGGGGCGGAAGCCCGCCAATGGGCTGGAGGACGGGCTTCCAGGAGGAAGTACAGGATGCCGATCAGGCAGAAGCCTGGCGGAACGGTTGCGGGTGGCTCCAAGAGGCTCGCCTCTAGGTTCTACCAGCTGAAGACAGGTCACTGCCTGACTGGGCAGTGCCGGAACCGGACGAAGAGCCGACCCACCGCCCAGTGCTGGTGGTGCTCGTGCAGAACGCAAACGCGGGACCACCTCTTCAAGGTCTGCCCTAGGTGGAGTGCCCAGCAGAAGATCCTATGGGCAGAAGTGCGGAAGGAGGCTGGGAGGGGGAAGAGCCGGTTCCCGATCCGGGACCTCACCGACGTAAGGTGCACTCAGGCGGTATTAGACTTCCTCTCCACTATGGATGTGGGAAGGCTGATCCCAGCCCCAGCCGAAGAGGACGCAGGGAGTGAGGCGCTAGAGTGGGAACTCTAGGAGCGAAGAGGAGGGGGTGGAGGCCGAGGAGCTGGTTGCCGAAGGTGAGGAACAACCTCTGTTTCTCCCCACGCCCCCTTCATGGCGTCTGCAGGAGAGGAGTAGGGGATGGCCGTCTCTTCCTTTGCTCTTTCTTTTGTTTTTTTTCTTTGCTCTTTCTTTGGTGCGCAGCATATCTTGGGACAGGCCTGGGCGGAGGACAAAGGGACGGGAAACGGACTGTATGTACCTCGCCATGATCTTCCTGGTTCGCATGCGAGTAGTGAATAAAAAAAAAACTACATTTACTGCGGCGACAAGGGGTTCATTCATTTTTGTTATTTATTTACTGGCAGCGATGCTTTATGATGCGGCTGGTGGTTGTAACTTGTGGATTATTTTTTTATTAGTCATTACTCTCAAGCAACCCGTAGGATCATAGCGAGTGCCGAACGCTGTCCCGGTCCTGCCGCCCAGGTGGCGACAGGGGCCAAAAAAAGGGCAATTGGTTTCTATCTACATGCACTGAGGCCTGCTGTGTATCACCTGAGGGGTAAAAGAACCGATCAACATCTGCCGTCTGGTTTTTCTCGCACCAAGTGTTGGATGCATATGTACTCCTATAGAACGCCAGGAAAGTACACTACTACATAGTACTTAGAGAGTATGGATGCATGTCGAATGTGGGGATCGTTCTTGTGTGCATGCAGGGGTGCCTTATGAGTCGGCAACTACTTCAGCCACAGCCACAAATATTAAAAAATAAATAAAATCACTGATGTTGAGTGAGAGTGGACACACACATCAAACTATCGCCAAGTAAAGAACTTTGAACAGAACCTATTTTCATCACCCACTCCCCTCTCAACCCGTTAAAGCTGCAAGCGCAAGTCCATCAATTAAAAAAAAAGTTTTGATTATAATTCCCATGGTCTACCATTCTCCTACAACATGTTCGGGCAACAAATCAGCCAGCAGCTCGTTTACAATACCCATCCAATTCTCCACAATCTCCCAGTTATACTCCTCATGTAGCCACCATTTCTCCCCAAGGAGACGGATTGCTTCAACATCCTGCCGAAAGGTGTAGTCCAAATGTGCATTCGTCCGGTCGGGGGGGAGGGCTCGTGCTCCGCTTTGTACATACTTTCTAAACGAATCGGTTAATATATTAACAAAAATACACCCTCTTTTTCATGTTCTCACCGTGCCATGTGCGTTCCACCGAATTCTGGCGTTTGGAGCTCTGGGGTGTGTTGACTCCTTTCAACGTATTTATAACTTGTGCCGGTTGATGCTCCTTGATGCTTCTGCCATTGCCAGTTGAATGGTGAGAGCAGAAGGTTCAATCTCCCTGCTTCTAGCTGGATCGTGCCAGTGTTGTTCTACATCCAAATGTTCGACTATCACAGTGATTCGTTTGTTGACCGTACGCGTAACTTTGATTCGGACCTGACAAAGTCCAGGCTGTCGTGCTTTTGTTCCGTATCATTTCTTCACCCCATCCTTCGGTGGAGGGAGTTTGCCCCTTCTTATCCAATATAAACCATTGTACCCTATGCGAGTATCCTTGCTGCTCTGAGTAAACGCTGTAACCCATAAAAACCTTCCGCTGACCGTCTTACTAAGCTCCTATGTACGAATGTCGATTCTTTCATTTCCGAAACCACCGCAGCACCGCTCTTTCTCGGCACAACACCCTCTCTGTACATTTGAGACCATCTTGGAACCGAGCAGATTCTGGAATGTTCGCGCCGAACGGTGATTGATCCTGCTTGCTGGGGATAGCTCGGTAGCTGTCGGTCACCTCGCCGGTTGCTGATCGTATAACCTCATCGCTGCCGGTTGATACTGCCTGCATAGCCGCTCCGCTACAGGGTTGTTGTTCGCTGGCACTAACCGCTCGTTCACTGCTTGGAATCTCGCTGGAAGTGGAAGTTGGCATCTTCGTGCTGCTGCTAAGTTCTTGGAAGCGGAAGCAGCTCACTTACACCGGTGCTTCCACCTTCCCCCTGGAAAAAAAAATGAAAAAGAAAGAAAAGAAACTCGTACTAATACAGCTAGCATCTTGGCATTCGACATACCCGACATGCATCCATACTCTCTACTCAAACCTTTCCCTCTTCCTAACCTAGGCCCAATAGTTTCATGCTTCTGTTCCGTGCAAAGGGCCGGCTCGAGGTCAGCATCTCCGTTGGAAAATCCCGCCCCCTCCTGGGGAAGTTTAAAGTCTGTCGGCGTTGGATCTTCCCGGGCTCCCGGCACGGCAGAGCCGGATGGCAGTCGTTAGTTACAAAAGTCCAAATAGAAAATTTGGTCGTCGGTTGGTACCACACTAATCTCTTGAATTAAGTTTTTCTAATACTGCTCACAGATGATAGATAATATCGTAGCAGATCACCTCCTGTCGTCAGATTATCGATTGGAGCGTTGGTTGAAGTATCTACAGAAGAGTGGTGATAGTAGTAGTGGCGGTAGCGGTAGCGGAAATAGTGGGTCATTGCTCAAAACCCGGAAATTTACTCACAACCCCGGGAAATGCCCACTGGATTTCGCTTACAGCTTCACTGTCTCTCCTCGATAAATAGAATTTTTAGCTAATCTTGTTCCTCTTCGCTTTCCGGTGCTCTTCTCTGTGTGTACGATTTGCTGTCTTGTCGGGATGGCCGAAAACTCCCTTTAATAGCTTAACTAGTCGTCTCCCTGGAATAGAGTTGCATGCCCAAAACCTAGAAACCCACCAACGAGCCCAAATAATTCGCTTATAGCTACACCATATCTGCTCTGATCAACAGAATTTTTAGATGATGTTGTCCATCTTCTTTCTCCAATACTCTCACACGCAAGTACAATTCTCTATGTCTTTGTTGTGATGGTGGCCGATCGCTCTCTGCAAAGGGTAGCATGAACAATCATGAGATCTCACTCGACTTGGATATATCATATCGCGAGCAACGATCAATAGTGGCGTTAGGATCCTCCGCTGTTTGAACTGGCCAATAACATCGTTTCAGAACCCCGATCATATTGATAAAATTCTGGTCGGATACCATTGCTCTCCAAAGTGCTGACCATCTGCTTGACAAACAGTAACAGCTGTAGTAACCGAAGCTCCAACAAAGACTCCTACAACATAATGTGAATATGCATCGATCATAGGCGTTGGTGAAGGAGCAGATGTTGATGAGAACGTGGAAGTTTACGTGACGCTTTGTCTTTTGTAACTAATAACCCACCATCACCACTCTTCTGTGAACAACTCAACAACCAACGGTCCAATCGATAATCTGACAACAGGAGGTGGTTTGCTACGGTGTTATCTATGATCTGTGAGCGGGTTTAGAAAAACTTAATTAGTTTTGTGTTGCTGGCTGTGGATTGCGATCGGGGTCACGAAATTAGTGTGGTACCAACTGACGTCTGAATTTTCTATATATGTATATGGACTTTTGTAGCTAACAACCGCCGCCTGTGGTTCGGCATCGGCGGTTCGGCAGGTTCGATTCCGTTCCGCTGAATCTAAACTGAACCTGGCCCCCGGGTTGAGACGGTCGACACCAGGCCCTTCGGAGAAGCTTGGCGAGACCGGGAAATTGGAAAAACGGAAGGCACGGAAAGAAACAGTGGTCTTTGATAGCTTCGACGACACGAGTAGGGACCGGCAAAGAAGAACTACGAAGATTTCAGGCTCAAGACTCTTTCTATCTGCTCTAACTGTGAGGAACACGAAGAACGATCGGAATAATAGGACAACGGGATGACTTGGATAGTTTGCGATCCGTATGAGCTCTCTCCAGTTGGAGCGTTCGTTGTAGATACCTAGGTACATAGATATGTGATTGCGTACCATTTGAACGTGGGAGATTCTCGAGCTAGGCACAAGAGGGGGAAGAGGGGGGATAATTGAAGCCGTTAAAATCCCGGCCTGGGAATCAATTGCCTCTAAACTTCACTGACCAGCTGGCACTCTGATCTCTAAGAAACGGGCCCCCCGCTAGTACGGGCATGGTGGGCGCGCACCCCTGGGAGTGCAGCTGCTCGGGTGATCTCCTGAGGCAAATGGCGCGGCCGGAACACGGGGTTAGATAGCCCCGGAATTTCGACCGGCACTAGAGAGGCCGGTCAGTGACGATGAACTTGCCGGGGGTTAGGGGACTTTTTCGGGGAAGGCTGCCAAACGTGCCCGGGCCCCTTAGGAGCGAAGGAAAGGACGGGGAAACGGTCGACAAGAGGCAGTGGGACGCGATGGGAGTCGACCCCAGTACCACCGAATACGTGCTTGGGTAACCCGCTTTTCGAAGGTTAGACTAACAGATGTTAACCCTTTTTTGCCCCTCCTTAGGGACCAGCAGGCCTCAGTGCGTGCGACACTTACTCCCAATTATTAGGGAGGTTCTGTAGATTCTGTGCACCAGAACTAGAACTATGCAGGGGGTACGAAATCGGTTTAGCTAGTGTACGAAAAATGGGAGGTTCCGTACATTTCGTGCACTAGAACTAACCTCAGCAG
>Ga0307508_10004301_pt1 | contig 13955 bp, 21 predicted proteins | sample 9_EM_MG_FD_203089 | JGI IMG/M metagenome (GOLD analysis project Ga0307508, IMG submission 203089) | Populus trichocarpa ectomycorrhiza microbial communities from riparian zone in the Pacific Northwest, United States - 9_EM | ecosystem: Host-associated > Plants > Roots > Unclassified | place... | reverse complement strand
ACAACGCAAAAATCATTTCTTACGGATCACTAGTGTTGGGCCTTATTTGTTGCTGCTGAACTTGAACACACCACGCTTCATGCCCGTCACAGTCGCCGCGATTCCACGAGGTTGAGAGCCTGCCGAAATAGCTTTGTAACGGGACGGCATGCTAGAGCAAGAAATATCTGAAATGGACCGTGTTACACAACTCCAAGATGCTATTGAAGAGGTTCGCCTTGGTTATAGCGCTGCTTTTGTACTCTTCGGGCCCTCACCACACCTTGCATATTAGCTATTTGGTTCCATGTCTAGCAGCATCAAGTATCTCTCCACCGCCTCGAGCTCGGTGCAAATTAATCCTGACATCCCAATAACCAAGACGGATCCGCTGTCTGCTCCTCCCGATGAATTTGAAGGCTCGTGCTGCATTCCTCGTTTACGGACGCGAACTGAGATATGGTCCAATTACAGCAAAAAAAACGGCATTGGTCGACGAGCTCATGGAGAAGGCAAATTTGATATCGTTCCTAATTGATGCTCTTCCTGTTGCGGAAAAGGAAGAAGCCCAGGTTTGTACGATGATCAATTCCTTCTTTTGCGATGGAACAACCAACCTTGCCCAGGTTGCAAGACTGGCCACTCTTGAATCTCAGATGAAGGAGGCAAACAATGAATACCGTCAAGCTGTCGATCGCGCAAGTTAGTCGTGCTGGACAGCCTCTCTCCGCAAGATCCGCTAACAACACTATCCCTTGCAGAACTGCTTTACACACGAATATCTGAGTGCCTCAGAGAAATGCTCGATGCGCCAGGGACGTAACTCGTGGACTCACGCTGAAAGTCAAGGCCTTACACCTCGCGAGCACACCTGAACTAAGTGTCACGTTCGTTGGCAAGTTGAAAGTCCACCAATCCTGGTCAGCTGCCGATGTTAGTGTCGGGGTACGCTGGGCGACTTCGTGAAATGCAGGCAGAGATTTTTTGAGAACATTATGAACTATGCTACGTAGTGGTACAGGTTCAGATCGTTTTCATCTCTGCTCATGTATTCTTGGCCGATTAGCGCATCGACCCTTTTCTTAAAGAACCTTGGTTGCAGCTTGAAGGATCTTTCTATCGCTTTGATTGTTTCAACAAGCAGCTCCTCATGACTCCGCTTCTTTGACGCTTTCATAATCCGAACGATTGCGGCGTCGGTGACAAAATCTCGATCGCGATCGATTTCTTTTTCTGTTGCTTTGTTTTCCTCCGCCTGCGAAACCAAGTTTTAACGGTAAGCAATAGCTCCGAGGACAATTGTCTTACAGTCTCCTGGACTTGGATTGTATTGATGCGAACGTTGTGACCTTTATCTTCGAAGTTCTTGTTAAACAGTATCTCATCATCGTCGCTAATCTCCTTGGTGGCTGGCCGCTTTAGCAAGACACGCTTTTTGCCAAGCGCAAGTGACTGAACGGTTCTCTCCAGATCTTCACGGTCTGCAGCAATGGCCGTCGTGAGCACCCCAAGACTCCAAGCCGCAAGAATGATACAAACTATACCTAAATCAATTCGATCCCTTATTTCTTTAAATTTAAGTCGATCCACCCCATTGTTGAAAGCAAGGAGAACGAGGGCTTGGTATAGACTGACGATAAGTTCCTTGTCTCCTTTTGGATATCGTGCAACGAGCGATACCGTCCCGAGTGAGTGGATCCAGGTTAACTTGCGGTTGGAATGCAGCTTCGGATAAAACTCGCCGAAGTGATCGATCGGGGACTGCATTTCGTCTGGCAGCGTAAGCTTGGCTGGGGCATAAGTGGGCCAATTAGATGGCTGGAATACGTAAGCACTGAAGTTGGCATCTTCGGGATATTTTTCGTGGAAGTCCAGCATCAAAGATCGCGAGATAGTCAAGTCTTCAAACATTTTGAGTCCCTTTTCAAACTCTGAATCGAAGTCTACAACGCCGTCCAAATCCAAAGAATCAATTGATCCCCACCGAAATAATGTAAGAATCGCCGTACCTCGACCAAGTTTCGCCAAGAACGCTTTCTCAAAATCATCTGAAGCACTGCGCTGAAGAAGAAGGCGCTTCGCAAGAGCTCTCATGAAGAAGATGCGGAACACATCCTTGTCTAGTAAAACTGTATTAACAAATACGACGCAGTCCTGATCCAGATGGTCACACACCTTGCAGGAAGCCATGCAATGCAAGGGCAGAGTCAAGTTTGTGCTCAAAATCTTTGTCTGACGCGCCTTGTTGCCCTCTGCGCAATTCCACGTCTAAATATTTCGCTGATGCACAACACTGTAAACACCACGATCGTGGATTTACGGATGGGAAATCGGTACCTAGCATTTCGGCCGGTTTGTTCTTCCTCTCAGACAACCCACTTCTAAATGCGTCCTTGACTGCGGTAGTAAACTCATAATTCAGTTCAGCGGTACCTGTGAAGGCTTTGGCCAGGATGTCGTCGACAAGAGCTCTGAAAGTGAGCAAATTGGAGATCATCTCAGGATCACCATCCGGGTCTTTAACAAGTCCAACCACGGTTTTCTTAAGGGAGCGATATGAATACAAGTCCCGACATAGCTGATTCTACGGGCTTACTTTGACGTGATCCTTGAATGCCAGACGCAAGATTGCAATTGCATGCACGCGTCGGTAACAAATATAGAGTTCTTTCAACCCAACAATATTTGCTTCCCGCATGAGTTCGGACAAAGCTAAAAGCGGTGGGTTCGGAATGTCACAGCAACCAGCTGAGGATGGGGCACAACTGACGTACCGTCCGCGCAAAAGCTCTCGTTCTTCACATGCGGCCGTATTAGTTCGTCGTCAACTATGTCGAGCACCCTGCCCCACGGTGAATCCGGACAGCAATCTTTCAACCGTTGCACTTCTTGTTCGACTCGGCGAGCAGCGTGTAGCGTGTACTGTGCCGGTGTGAGGCTTTCAGAGAGCTTGGCGCTCTCCTTTTCGTAGTACTCCAATGCGCTGAATTGGTAATAATCCAGGAAATACTCGGTGTATAGGTCGGTCAGACCGGCGAATCCAATAAACTTTTTTATGGTGCTGCGTCCATGTGCATCATCAACTTGCATGAAATTGGGTGGAGATTGGCTGGGAAGGCTGTTTCATATAAATCAGTGAGAGGGAAAACGACTAAGGCCCTCCTTACTCGTCGTCTCGTTCCCTTGTGCTCCACTCAACAACCGCCTCATTTATCGGAACACGAAATGCGTCCACTTTTTTGCTAGAGAGATGATCCCTCCACAAGTGACGACCGAAATCCCTATTCCGTTCAGGACGTCACTAAATTGTTCGTGTCGGGCAAGACTCGATATTGATGCCACCTACCGAACGCGAAGATGCTCACCAGACGAAGAATCGACGAAGTGGCGGTCCAAATGGACAAGAATAGCATGCAGTATATTCTTCAAGCCAGCTTAGTATCCACATGGTGCTGAGGTTGAGTGTTCAACGTACGAGTCTGTCCTCAAACCATTGCCACTTCTCTACGAGAAATTCGAGCCAATGGATACCCAGAAGCTCGGCTTTGAGGTGGACATCGGTCAAAGTGGAGGATACACTGTGCTTCAGTGCTTTTTCGAGGATCAAATATATAGTTTTCCCTTCATCTCGGAGAGTGACTAATACTTGGCAAGCCTGATACGCGCTTTCGTACGATATGTCGGGGACCAAAGTCCCTCGCGAAGTAGGATTCAAGATTCCATTGATTGCACGCTCCAACGTAGGGAGTAGTTCATTGGAATACACCCAAGGGAGCGAAGTGCGCACTGAGGCAAGGCACCGGATGAGCCAAGGCGTTCTAGCTTGACGATAGGCCGCATACTTGCCAGTCATGTTGTGTATTCGATAGACACGCGGTCGAGATGTCATGACCAAGCCCACCACATTGTCTTGGGCACGCCCTTTGCCTTTTGCAGTGGCCGATCGAGGATAGACGCTCTGTTGACCTTGAAGCCGAGGTGATTTTTTTGGTGGTTCGGAAGTCGGGTCTTTGTCGGCAACGGATGCATATGCGTTAGCTATACGACTAAAAGCAGATGATGTTATTGGAAGATTTTCCAGTTCACGAATGATATCAGTCATTGCAGTCGCAGATAGTTTGTGGCTGTGCTAGCCAGCTCACGCGAGCCCCACTCATTCCAACCTTTTGTACTGATGCCGAAGTTCTTTCGGCGGCGGACGCTGCTCCCTCTGGGCGCGTTCCGCGGCACGCGTAAAATGTTGGGTAATCGCAGACTGCACATATCGCGATTTGCGACCCAGCAATGGAAATCGGAAGACCCTCAAGTTGCTGGTGCCAAGGCAGGGAATCAGAGGTTGCCACTTCGTCGTACGCTCTTAGATTATTTCTTTGTGACCCCTATGGATTCGAGGTTTGCGTTGTATCGTTCTCCACTCTCCAGGACGGCTGGCCGCGGCTTGGCGAGAGACACCCACGACCTGGTATCCACTGCCCGTTGGGGTCGGCGCGTTGCTGCTGGCTCTCATCACTTGGAAGAAGAAAGTTCAGCGCGAGCCAGAGGATCCAGAAGCGTCTCATGTCCAGCCTCACGGCCGTTGGAAAGTGGGTACGCATCGTTCGCGGCATCTTGCATAGTGCTCATATGCCAATATCAAGGTCAACGTCCTTGGTGCTCTTCCCTTGCGGAACATGTCTCGCGTATGGGGATATTTGAACTCTCTGGAGCTTCCGGTGTGGTTCCGTCCGGCTGGCCTCAAGGTCTATGCATGGATGTTCGGTTGCAACCTCGACGAAATCGAGCCATCTGACCTCACTGCTTATCCAAGTTTGGGAGAGTTCTTCTATCGCCAGTTGAAGCCCGGAGCGCGCCCTATAGCTGAAGCACCGCTGGCAAGTGGCATATCTCATCATATGATCTCCGTGTGACCTAAGGAAAGGTCTTGAAAAGGTGTCGCCCGCTGATGGCAGGGTCACTCATTTTGGCAAGATTGTAAACGCACGAGTTGAACAGGTCAAGGGCATGTCCTACTCGTTGGATGCGCTTCTCGGTGTCCCTTCAAAAGACAGTGAGAGTCTTACGGTAGAATTCAAGGCCCGACAGCAAGAAGAGTACGACGATGAAGAATTTGCAAATGTGAATGGCATTGAATACACGCTCAACCAACTGTTGGGCAGCCAAGAGTCTTCGCCCCCTTCACCATCATCATCGACCTCGTCACTCTCAATTGGTGGGAAACCAAGTGAGGGCCGAGAGGGCCCCGTTGAAGATGCATCAATCCCTGCTGCGGCGACATCTGTAGATTCGATTTCCGTCGCCGCACAGATAGGGGCACCGAATCTTCCGTCTCCCTTGCAACGCACCAGTTCCGTGACCAGTATTCGTCCCGGTAACGAGCTATTTTTCGCCGTGATCTATCTTGCTCCTGGCGACTACCACCGATTCCACAGCCCAACAGCTTGGGTAGTTGAAAAGCGCAGGCATTTTGTTGGTGCGTCGCCAATAGTGATATATCCTCGCAAGAACACTGAGATCCTCGCCCGTCAGGCGAATTATTTTCTGTTTCTCCGTGGATGACGAAGCGCCTTCAAGACTTGTTTGTTTTGAATGAGCGTGTCGCACTTCTTGGGCGTTGGAGGTTTGGGTTTTTCGGGATGGTGCCAGTGGGTAAGCATCGTGGACACGCAAGCGATGCTCCTGTGATTCTCACCTGTAATGGTTCAGGAGCGACCAATGTTGGCAGCATTAGGATCAATTTCGATGAGGTGAGTTTGCATGACTTTGTGCGTTATCTATTTGCCTCATTCCCGACCCTCGCAGTCCCTGCGCACAAATTTGCGACGGCGCAAAGTCTCTCCCGGCTCCTTCGCCGAAGCTACGTACGCCAATGCATCTACACTTCTTAGAGGGCAGCCGTTACGACATGGACAAGAGATGGGTGGTTTCCGCCTCGGAAGCACCATTGTTCTCGTCTTTGAAGCACCTCCAACATTTTCGTTCTCTGTAGAAGTCGGTCAAAGAGTCAAAGTGGGTGAAAAATTGGGAGAATTGGTGGTGTAACGCTAGGGAGTGGAGGTTCCCTGAACACGATAATAGACGACATTGCCCCGCACATTCATTGCATTCAACTGCATTACGATCATAATTCTACATGGAGGACCTGTCACGTTTTACGGATATTCATGTTATTCCCACAATCACGCGCTGATGAGGAGCAATACCTATGGTGTTTATCTTTTTCCACCTTGCGATTTCCGGCAACAATTGGCTGCACCGAGATCGGGTAGTGCCCACTTTTCGGGTCTAACTCGGAAATGTGATTAAATGACACAAGATGAATGGATTGTATGTTGACATGTAATTAGTACTAGATTGCTGGGGCGCCCGTAACAAAAGATTGAGAGTCTCGCTGGTGCACGCGTTGAAAGCCAGGGTCAAAAATTACGTTGCATTTTCGTAATTATTTCCTCCCAATCATCCGAAAGCCCATAACTACCTATGTCTGATGCCGTGGGGCTGCTGGTCTGGCTTTCGGGTATGCTTTGTAGTTTGTCTGAATCGCTAGTGACAGTTGTTTTTGAAGCTTATCCTCAAGGGAGGAAGCAACTTCATAAGATATTCCGATACGGGGAAGGGCCTACGGGAATATTCGACTATGCGAGCCTGGGAGGCTGAACTGGATATCTGTTGAGTTTAGGAGAGTTGCAAGCGTGTCACAGCACCAGCAACATTTTTTAGCAACTCTAATTGTCCTTGGCTTGTTGGAAGCGCCCTTCCAAAAGAATGATTAGCAGGCCACCCAAGGAGTAAAGCATGCAAGCTTACACAAAATATCTCCCGAAGTTCAGTATTTTGCATGATATTAGCTTGGCTCTTGTACTGCACAATCGCACCCATCAGGGATGCCTCGCAATGGACTGTGCCACAAAACACCCCATACTTTTTAACCCTCTGAGCAAATTTCTCCGACCATGAATGTGCAGTCGAGTTGTGAGCTTCAGACTGATCCCCCTGGCCTTCAAGGGATTTCTTGAATGTATACATGAAGATGTTTAGTGCATCTGCCATAGCTTTCGGGTCAACAGGAGGGGTGGTGATTGCGAGGTGGAGACGAAGCCTTGGGGTACGTCGTATACGTGACCTGGAAAATAGAAAATCTATTGCTGTGATCCACGCGACGGCATTGCCAAGGTAGCGCAGGGTAAGAGCAACCGAGTCCTCTTCTGTCTCAGCGGCAAGCTCTAAATTGTCATCATATGTATCATCAAGAGTCTGGGGATGAGTGGAGTCTTCTGAGTTTTCAGTATTGGAGCGAGCTGATGAAGAGGTGGTGCTTTTAGATCATGGGGGAAATGGAGATATTAAAAAATATCGTACCTCGCCGACATATGAGCACTTCTCGATCCAAGATGGCATTGACAGACTCCAGTCGAAGCAAATACCTGAACCCCTCTGATGCGACCAAGGTTTGGAGCACTTTTAGAGTAGCCGCACCGATGGTGGTGTCACCTGCCACCTCGCCTTCTAGCTTGAAATAATTCTTGCACATTGACAGAGACGATAGAAATGTTTTCATCCAAGCTGGAGCCATTTCCTTCGTCCACGGTGCGAAATATTTCCCGTTGGACTGTCGACATTGGATGCCCATCGTCTGGAATAGCTTAACAAGGTGTACTGATATTTCGCACTCGGTCTTCGAAAAATGATCCCGATCACTGGGCTCCCATCTTTGTAGGATGTTATCTAATGTGGTATCTTGAAAGATGAACTTGTCGGATCGGAGTCGATGGGAGATGATCGGTGCGCATCGCCGAACGATTAATACGGTAATACGTTGAACGATATTGGCAATATTGGTTTGTTTGGTTCCATCTTGCAGTACAGCGCGGATATTGTTGAATAAAGACATTATTTCCGCTGCGTGCTGACTCAAAGTGATATCCTCGGGAGGGCGGTCGCTAAACACAGTGGTAAGAATAATCAATGCAACGCGTGGAAAGGGGAGTTGATGCACCTGCTCAAGAGTTTGTCGCGTTGGACGTCGTTTAGATCTATGGATTCAATCTCAATGAGACCAAATGCATCAGGGCCATCCGATGTGGGATCCTGGGTGACAACAAAGTCGTTTGAGGGCACAATGAGAGAGGCATTATCAGCTTCATCAATCGCCGCAAGAATGTTTACGGATTCCATCGTCGTTCGCGTGGTGACTGCAATCGGTCGAATGTTCGGCCCCATCACGCCTATCTTCTCGTCCGCACCGCGGGTGAGGAGCGTAGAAATATGCATCGCAACTTTGAACAGGGGCCTTTTGTAGGAGAGCTAGCTTGAGGATCAAGAATTGACAGGATCGTGGTAAGGGCACGGATTCGAAGGTCAATGTCGAAGATCGTGGTGGGTTGATGGCTGGGGTATGGCGCTTCGCGAGCCAAGCCCAGTCCAGCCGTAGTAGTAGCATTTTGAACCGGCCCAGGAACCGGGGATGAAGTAGATGGCCCCTGCCCAACATCGTGACTAGCGCTGTCAGCACCAGCTTGAGTGGCAGGGTCCGTAAGGCCGAAAAGCACCACAAGGGAGCCTACTTCTTGATCTTCTTGGTCACGGAGTGTTAGGGTGGTTCCTATGACAATGTAAAATTGAACTACGTGACGAGAGGCAGAACAAAGACAACCAGCTCACGTTGTCCATCCTTGCACCGATCAAGTAACTCGTTGGCATTGATTTCGACAAAACCAATAATCACAGAATGGGAGGGCCATTCGCGGGAATGCTTGAGGTGAAGGGAGAGGACGGAGGACGGTTCTGCAGTTCTGAGAGCAAAAGCTTGAACGGACTATCGGGGCTGACCGCATGCAAAAGCTTACAGGAGAAATGCCTGACCCCAACTTGGAACTCGATTTCGCTTTGTCTCAGTTTTACTCGGTTTGTTTCCCGGCAATGCGAGCCTGACATAAAGCGCTGGGTCCTCGGGTGCATTCCTGATGTCTTTAGCCTCGATTACTGTTTCAGAATGAGAATGTGGCACAGACATGATGGACGAGGATGAGCATACTCTTTAGAGAATAAGCACGCGTGGCATCTGCGCGGGTTATCATGGAGAACTTCGAATTGAACCCAGACACCCTTATTAATATTACAGTACCGGTGTCACGTGTTTGCGCTCGCCGCGACTCTTGAGTACTAGTGCACCAGCCAGCACAATTAATTCCGACTTTGAGATGCCCAGGATGGGCTGGTGCTTGACGAAACGACACTGCTCCGGCCCTGTGCCACGAAGTGCAGATGGTGGAGGGTTTAAATCAGCCGAAAGAGCGAGATCCCTGCGCAACCAGAGCGCAACCAGATGCGCAGTCATTACGCCGGCAAGAACCAAGAAAGCTGGCTAAGACATTTCCGCAAACCAAGGCCGCATCGCCTACGAAGCCGCTTGCACACTACGTCGACGGCGTTTTCGAGTGGCCACAACCGGATCACAGTTTGTGGCGTGACAGGGCTGTTGTCACACCACCCGAGACAGTCGGTTCGCACAAAAATAGGTACTTTCCGCCAAATCTCTCATAATGGTCGGGCTGGCTCAGTTGGTTAGAGCGTTGGTCTCATATCAGTATGAGGGGATTAAGACTCCCTGTCATCCAAAGGTCGTGAGTTCGAGTCTCACGCTCGACACTTTTGGTGCGCTATCGCATGCTTTTCCATGTCAGCAGAGCTTCAAGCTCTACCCGACTAAGGCGTGATCACGGGAACTTTGGGGCCAACAAGCATGTGGCCCGTGTTCCCAGCGCCCGGGAGCACGCCTGTTCCTATTTTGGTGCCAGTGCACTGAGGAGACATGAGAGGATTTCACTTGCATATTCAGCGATAACAGGCAGCCAGATGCACGCGCTGCATAATTTTTGTCGCTCGCAACCCTCCTTCCGACAGGCAAAACGAATGTAACAAATGGGACATGTACCTGAGCATGTTACAGTTCGCTGTGCCAGTGGACATATCGAAGAACGATGGCGTCCCTGACGCTTAGGTACGTCGAAAATATCCAGATACCAACCCACCTGCCAGCCTTGACGTCGCACTTCCCTCTTACGTGCTTTTGTTTTTCGCGGGAAATGCGACCCGGCACGACAGGGATTGAAAACTGAATAAAATCAACATCTTTCATCCCATTTCTTGACCGAGTCGGTTCACTGCCTTCCACGAGTTCTTACTACTGCCCATGGCCGCGGCAGAGGATATATGGCTCACGTCTTTGGCGAGAACATGTTGGCTTCTAGTTGTATCGTTGTAGATAACTAATGCGCAATTCTTTGGGTAAAGGGCTTATGCATGGGTTTGCCACGTCGGGTCACAGGTTAGATCGAGAGCAACTCCGCACGACACGCCGAGATATATTGTCAAGTGCGCAGCGTCTGAATGCAGTCTAATTTTGTATCGCGATGACACTGAAAGGACCAACTGCAATGCTGGAGAATTGCGGCGACATTTTGTCAGAGCTCGAGGTGCTAGTGAAACGAGCAGAAGCTTAAGGTCCAAAGAACCCAAGATACAGCAATACCGACTCAATATACAGTAATCCGCAGCACCAAGATGCCAACGGAAATCAAGTCCCCTCGACAACGCCTGTGATGCGACACATGGGACGGCGCATTACAAAACCAGGGGTAGATTAATATGTAGGGAAAAGACTGATGGACGCCGAGGGCATGAGTGAGACCGCGGTGTCGTTATAATTAACCAGTGTGCTGCAACGGAGACTAGTAGCTGCTATTAATTGTGACACGCACCATCATTTATATACCCCCCGCCCAGCACGCGCCCGGCACGTGTCCTGACAAGAACTTAGTTCCGCACCCAAACCGACAATTTCCCTTTTGATCAATTTTCAGCTTTATTGCTTTAGCTGACATTCTTACCCGCACGGAAAAGTAGATCTCCCTCGTTTCTGAAGCGAGGGTCAAAGGATTAACTAATTTCGGTGTGATATTATAACCGATCGAATCTTTGATGTCAAACAATCTTTGAACACATGATTGCGAGGGAAACCAGGTCCAGATACAAAAAGTTATTAACGTGGCATGCGAGATACGACAAATTAAGTTGTTGTCGATGGGCAATGAGACGCATATTTACTGCAACACTGAAACATCCATATATGTGTTCAGTAAGGTTTGAATGGAATCTTCGGCACAGCCACCATACTCCATCGTCCTATGCACCTCATCGAGCATTCTGAGGCGATCACTTTGTCCAGACATGCCATTGATCATCCACAAATCCTCTAGCTGCACCACGGAGTCGCATATCTAAATATCCCTTGAGGTTTTTTCCATAGCGTTGCGTTCAAATTCCGGATACAGTAATCTTGTGTTGCCACCTCAACTCTGGTTTCCTCCGCACCCACAAATTAATGTCTCTTGCCAACCCGCTATTGCAGTCGAATGGGGCGCTAGGGCACCGTTAGGACTTAAATACTCTGGGTAACGAGCTACCTACCAGCAGGTACTTTTCTCATGAAGTCTGTCTACACTCTTTTAGCTTTGCTTGAGGCCGTCGTGCCAACATTCGCTGCTCTCGCCACTACCACTGTAAGCTCGCGTCAAATCCCCTCGTTCTGTTGATCACTTTCCAACGCATTCGCTCCAGCGTTACAATGATGGCTCAGAAGGTAGGCCTTGCCAAATAATGTTTTTTTTTTCGTAAGGTGTCAAACCTGTCTCTATTAGGTGCCTGTGGGTGCGGTTCTGGCTCACCATTCAGCTGGCAATACAAGATTGATACCCAGGTGTTCACCGCCGCGTACGTCTTCATCACGACACGTAGCACGATCAACCGTAGACTTACGATGCCCCAGTGGATCTCAGGCACTCTTCGACGCGTCTGGAAGCACTTGGTGCGGTGCTGGATGCGGTATTTGCTACAAAGTTCGTGCCCTTGCACTTTTATAGGAGGTTCCTTTTCCCCGTCTCATGCTACAAACTAGCTCACGAACCAAGGATATTCGGCATGCAGCACCTGCGGGACCACAGCGGGTGCTGGGGAAAGCATCATTGTGATGGTGACCAACGTGCGTCGCATACAGTTCCTCCCAATGAGACCACCTGGCTGATGTGTTTCATCATTACGCCCATATCTCCCGACCATGTAGCTCTGTCCTTACAATGGTAACGAACGATGGTGTCCCGCCGTAGGAAGCAAGAACAACTATGGTTACGGTGCTCACTTTGATAGTTAAGTTTGACCGTGCGCTACAAAGGCTTCGATAGGACTTATCGTCTCCCCAGTTATGTCAACTGGCCTTGTAAACGGTGACTGGGGTGCGTCGGAGCTCATTTAAATTCCGCGGTTTTTTAGATTTCTGATTCTATTCGCAAACAGACAACCCGGTTGTTGAATATGAACAAGTTGATTGCCCAACGTCGGCTGTGGATGACTGGTCGCAATGTATCTGCCACAAAGGAGTCCCAACACTCACTCCAACGTCCTCCACGCCAGCGACCTATACGACGACCACAACCAAAACGACGAGTTCAACTTCCAAGTCCAGCCCATACCCTTCATCTTCTGGAAAGCCGTCCCTGGTATGTCTCCTCGCATTTTTTTTTAAATAGTGCGGTATGTCCCCCAACGCTCACTTCAACGACATCCAAGCCACCGACCTATCCGACAAGTTCCACTCCCAAGTCCAGCCCATACCCTTCGTCTTCTGCTTCTGGAACTGCGCCGCTGGTATGTGTCCTCACATTTGTTTTAAATAGTGTGGTATGAACTGTCAAGTTCTGTGCAGTATGGTCAATGCGGTGGAACCGGCTGGACAGGACCGACATCATGTGCTCAGGGGTCCTGTGTGTATTCCAATCCCTGGGTGAGTGCGGAAGTGACGACAGACTGATAATTCTGAGACTTGCTGACGATCATGCGGCAAAGTATTCGCAATGCCAAATGGCGAACGAGCTTCACGTCGTTAGCAGCCCTACACCAACAGACCCACTTAATACAAGCGTCCCCTCTAGCACACCGTCCAGCCCATGCAATGAAGAGACTGCCCCTCTCGTAAGCGCTCATCCGTAGTCAGATATTCCTGGCGGTACTGAATTCTTACGGCGATTCCCAGGGTGGTCAATGCGGTGGCAACAATTGGGAAGGACCAACAACATGTGCTGAAGGCACATGCGTCTTCGTGGATGACTGCGTATGAACGAGCTATTCTTATGTGCGAATGCTGTTTTGGCTGACCTCACTTGTTCACGTTGTAGTACTCCGAGTGCAAGAAAGAGGACACGTGCACAAGTGCCCCACCCCACAATCACAATCATAGGCGCAAATCAAGGTACATTCATTGAGTGGAAGGCCCGTGGGCGCGGCTGTCCCTCACTATTCATTTTGAAAACATTCCTTCTACATTCGTTTCGGGTCATGGCCGTAGCCACCCATCTACGTCAGAGACGTACATTGATACCCAGATCACCAGTCGACATTACTTTCATGTACTGATTCGAATCAATGGAGCTGGTCTTCCTTAAGTCTAACTGCATTCTGAGTGTCGATAACATAAGCTTGTTCGACAACGAGTGTTGCTATTCGACTTGCATTTCTCTTCCATCTACCATATCAGCAGAAGTAAGCAAGCTTCTATTCAGACCAGCGACGCATTTTTATCGGTATTATGACTTGTCATCTCTGCCAAGTAGAATGACTATTATCCACATTGAGTTGATACTCTCCGTTATATTCGGATGCCCAATCAGCATCAGGATTCGTCAGGCAATATGCGTTTTTGACCTTGGTTTCTGTCAAAGTAGCGGCTGGCGACGTGGAACCGCATCGGCATCTCGTAACGGTTGCACACAAGAACTGCTTGATGATTCTGTCAAGTAACTTGACGGTGATCTGTACGGGTAGGTTTCAATATTGTGAGCATGGACAACTGTACTTGACTCCGTTCATACCAATCATTCTACACCAGTGAATGGCAGTGATCGCCACTCGAATCCACAGAGTGTAGA
>Ga0307508_10004299_pt1 | contig 13956 bp, 11 predicted proteins | sample 9_EM_MG_FD_203089 | JGI IMG/M metagenome (GOLD analysis project Ga0307508, IMG submission 203089) | Populus trichocarpa ectomycorrhiza microbial communities from riparian zone in the Pacific Northwest, United States - 9_EM | ecosystem: Host-associated > Plants > Roots > Unclassified | place... | reverse complement strand
CAGCATTGACGTATACGCCCGCTTCGCCGCCCAGTTCCGTGGCGCCCGGGACCTGCACGTGCTGAGCCACCCGGGCTTCGTCGCGGGCGAGCCGTTGCCGCAGACGCTGGAGGCCGTCGTCGAACTGCACGTCGAGACGATCCTGCGGGAGTGTTCCGGCGGCTTCGTACTGGCCGGGTGGTCGGCGGGCGGCCTGGCGGCGCACGCGGTCGCGGAGGAACTGGCCCGCCGGGGGCGGCCGGCGCAGCAGGTGGTGCTGCTCGACCCGTACTCGCCGGACGATCTCGAGTCGTTCGAGCAGGCCCAGCCGAAGCTGATGGGCGGCATGTTCGACATCAACCGAAAGCTCGGCGAGGCGGGCGACGAAAGCTGGATCACCGCGATGGCCCGCTACCTCAACTTCGACTGGTGGACGCTGCGGAAGATCGAGACGCCCACCCTGCTCGTCCGGGCCGGCCGGGCGCTGGCCACGGACGCCGAGGCCGCGCCGGTCAGCTGGCGTTACGCCACCGACGTCACGGTCGTCGATGTGCCCGGCGATCACATCAGCATGATGGGTGAGGAGGCCGCGGCCACCGGCGACGCCGTGCGGACCTGGCTCGGCTAGCGGGCACACGAAGAAGCGGGGCCGGTCACCCGGCCCCGCTTTCTTGGTGTCTTCTCAAGCGGTGAGCGAAGCCGCCGAAATCTGGGCCAGCACGATGTCAGCGGCAGCCTTTGCGCCGCCCGCCTCCCGCAGTCGCCGGGACCAGTGGCCGGCCCGCTCGGCGAACGACGGCTCGGCCAGCAGCCGCGACGCCTTTTCCGCGATCGCCTTGCCGGTCCGCTGGGCGTCGGAATCCTTGGCGGCCAGGCCCGCGCCGCTGTCGATCACCCGGGCGGCGAGGTCGTGACAGTCCATCCAGAACGGCAGCACCAGCAACGGTTGGCTGAAGTACAGACCCTCGTGGACGGCATTGGCGCCACCGTGGTTGACGAACACCTTGACGTGCGGGTGGGCCAGGACGGCGAGCTGCGACGGCAGCCAGGTCTCGACCCGCAGGTTCTCCGGCCACTCGCCCGGCGGCGGCAGCAACGCCTGCTGGCGCTTGGACACCTTCCACAGCACCTGGTGCGGTGCCAGCCGGCGCACCGCATCCAGCAGCTGCCGGATGCGCGCCTCGGTGAGCCGGGTGATCGTGCCCAACCCGATGTAGACGACCGATTCGTGCGCGTCCAGCCAGGCGGTGATGTCGTCGCCGCTCGTGGCCGCCTGCTCGAACTCCGGCGGGAGCACGGTGCCGACCATCTTCAGCTGCGGCGGGGGCGGGAACGGATATTCGATGCCGAACACCGACGCGGCGATGACGGCGGCAGCCTCGTCGGCGTACAGGCTGGCGCGGCTGGCCGGGTTGGCCATCCCGGCCTCCTGCCGGGCGCGCACCATCGGGCCGTACTGTTTGACCCGGCTCGGCGACAGCACCGTCGCGATCACCCCGAGGCGGAACAGCCGGTTGCGGACCCGCTGCACGATCGACATCCTGAAGGGCAGTCCCGAGTACGGCGTCGGGTAGCCGCGGGGCAGCCGTTCGTTGTAGACGCCGCTCACCGGCATCGTCACGATCGTCACGTACGGGACGCCCCGGATCAGCGCCGCGTCGATGGCCCCGGTCATCAGGGCGTCGACCACCAGCACGGCCGGCCTGGCCTCGTCGATCGCCGCGAGCACGGCCACGTACTGCTCGTCGCGGAACTCCCAGTCGACGTTCTTGCTGAGGAACGCCGAGAACCCCTTCAGCCGGGACGAGTTCGCCATGGCCAGCAGTTCCTCGTCGGTCCAGTTCTCCGGGTCGAGCTCCGGGCGGTTCGCGCCGATCGAGACGAACCGCACCGGCCGGCGCCCCGGAATGCTCTCCACTGCCCGGCGCCTGTCCTCGGTGCTCGCGAACCAGATTTCGCCGGACTCCTCCCGGCTGTTCAATTCGGCGGCGACCGCGCGCACGGCGTTGATTCGCGCGGAGGCCGGCAGGGCGGCGAACAAAATGCCGCCAGGACTTGACTCAGTCGCCATCTGACTCCCTCGGTTGCTTCTTCCGAAAGAGCCTGGCAGCGTTCACTATAGAGGATTCCCTAGAATCAACCGGCGCAGAATAGGATGGTGCACTTTTCCCGCCCGAGCGTTGGGCATCCGCCCCTCGTCGGCCCGCACGACGCCCGCACGATGCTGTCTGCGATGCTCGGTCAGCCGGTCGACGCGGTGTTCGCCCTCGAATGCCACGACCTCACCGGCGGCGACACGCGACTGCTCGGCACGCTCGCGGGTCAGCTGCGTTCCCTGGGCCGGCCGGTGCCCGTCCACAATGTCGCCGCGATGGCCGCCCTGCATGACGCGCCCGCCGGTGTCGCCCCGGCCCGCTGCGACTTCCCCGGCGACAGCGGCGTGCCGGCCGCGCGTCCGCCCGGCGCCTGGGAGGGCCTCGGAGTCGCGGCCGTACGCGCTCTCCTGCTGGCCGACCGCCGCGCACTGGAGCCGAGAGCTGTGCCTGCGGGCGGTCGAGGCCGGCGAACTGGTCTGGCAGGCGGAGTTCATGGCCTGGAGGCCGTCGCCCCGCACCGGCTCGGCCGGGTTCGCCCGGCGCGCCTGCTCACCCGCAAGGCCCTGCACCGGCTGGGCCCGCGCCAGACCACCACTCAGTGCTCATCGCCGCCACCCTGTCCAGTCCGGACAGTCCCACCGGGCGGGAAGCGCCCCCCGCGACCAGCATGGTGTGGGCCTATCACTTGTGGGGCAACGGATGCCGTCTGCTGGCCGGTGGCGGCCCGGCGAAGCGCTGGCGGACTTCGCCCCCTCACCACCTGCAACACGCCTGTGAACGCGCCTGGACCGAACTCGGCCGCCGTGTCCACGACCGACCCGGACGATCAAGCCCCCGCGCCACCACCCGACACACCCACCGCTACCCCGCCCGCGGCGACCGACCACCGACCCGCCGGGTCGAACACACCATCATCCTGCACCGCGTGAAACCCCTACCAGCGGAAACACCCTACAGAAGCGCCATTGGGTCTACCGCCGCCTCGGCGTGCGCGGGCGCGGGCAGCTCGACCAGTCCCGTTCGGCCGCTGGATCGTCGGCTGAAATCTTAAGGTAATTGGCCGGAAACTGAATTGTGGATGGAGTGTGAATTGTTTGCCCCGATGTCATGTTTAGCCGTCCCTTCCGTGCCGTTCGTGGCCTGCGACAGAAACTTGACATAGGGGCCGGTCTGTTTGTTGACATAGGGGCCGGTCTGTTTGCTAGACTTGATCTAGTAGCGGTTTAGTGGTTACCGACTCATAGGGTTCATCCACTGTTCTGTCCGGGACGCTTGGCCCGTGGTTGTGGCCTGTGTTCTGAGCGCTTGAGTCGAGGTAGTGAGCCCGCTACCGGTTGTAGTGGACAGCGGACAGCGGTCAATCCGTATTTGTAGCCGTACCAGGGCGGGCGTCTCATTGTTCCGCCTCTCTCCCCCCAGGTCAAATGGTGACCATGCCTCCCGGGAATTTGCCACCCTGTTTTCGTGTGGGCGCGGTTCGACGTCAGAAGGAGTGCGAATTTCGTGACCTCGCTAGCAATGGCGCCGGTGAACATCGAAGCAGATGAATCAACGTACGCGCAGGCGGCTCGGACGCTGTTCAAGTGGTCCACCATGTGCATCGCCACGTTGGACCCGCAGCAGCGCATCGTCGACGCCAGCGCGGAGTTCCTCCGGCGATTCGGCGGCACCCAGGCGAGCCGGGCCGGGCAGGACTTCCACGAGCTGCTGCACCCGGGCACTCGGGACAAGCTGCGCCGCAAATTCCAGCGGGCGCTCGAGGACAATCGGACGACCTTCGACGCCTCCATCGTCGGGCTCGGCCCGCGTGACTCGGTCTTCTCCGGCGACATCACAGGCTTCCTGAACCGCGGCGACACTCACCGGGTCCAGGGCATCGTCGTGATCGTCGAGCCGGACGAGTCCGCGGAGGCGAACCCCACGCCCGCGTTCGCCGCGAAATACCGGGTGCTCACCGACGTGGACGCCCAGATCCTCGAGGGCGTGGCGGCGGGCGCGTCCACGATTCAGCTGGCGTCCCGGCTGCACCTGAGCCGGCAGGGCATCGAATACCGGATCAGCTCCATGTTCCGCAAGCTCAACGCCTCCAACCGGGCCGCGCTTGTGTCGCGGGCCTATGCCGTCGGCGCGCTGGCGGTCGGGTGCTGGCCGCCCCGGGTCAAGTCGGATTTCGTCATCTCCGGAAACTCCAAGGCCTCCTGACCGGTCGGCCCGACCTGACCCGGCCCGATCTGACGTGTTCTGGTCCCAGCGCCACGTTAGGTCGGGCCGCGCTCTGCGATCGCTCTCCTAGCCGCGAGGTGCCCGGTGAGCAACGTGGCGAGCGTTTAGTGCTGGGGTGAGCTCGGGGCCGGCTCAACCAGCTCTACCAGCACGCCGCCGGCGTCCTTGGGGTGGACGAAATTGATCCGCGACTCCGCCGTACCGCGGCGCGCCGACTCATAGAGCAAGCGTAGGCCGTGCCCGCGCAGCGCCTCGGCGGCGGCCTCGACGTCGGTCACGGTGTACGCGATCTGCTGGAGGCCGGGGCCCCGACGATCCAGGAACCGGGCGATCGGTGACTCCGGCGTCAGCGGCGCCAGCAGTTGCAGCCGTCCCCTACCCGGGCCCGGGCCCACCTGCAGCAGCACCTCCCGTACGCCTTGCTCGAGGTTTGTCTCGTCGTGCACCCGGCGGAAGCCGAACACCCCTTCGTGGAGAGCGAGAGCGGCGTCGAGGTCGGCCACCGCGATGCCGACGTGGTCGATGGCCACGACACCGGGCATGCTCAGCGGCGCTGACGGCGTTTCGTACATGGTCGAACCCTTTTCGTGAGCGGAATGGAAAGCTTTGAGGACTCTTTCTGCGGCATCGGCGGCCAGGATCTCGCCGGACTCCACGGCCGACCGCAGCGTCTCGGTCACGTCGCGCACGGCCGTGTTCGCCGCCAGGTCAGCCAGAACGGCGGATCTGACCGTCCGCCGCATGTGTACCAGCCGCTGTTCACGACGGCGGCTCTCGACCAGACCGGTCGACGAACGCTCCGTATACCGGCGGTGCAGGCGGGACCAGATCTCGTCCACGCCGTCTCCGGTGCGCGCGCTGCAGGTCACCACGGGCGGTGGCCCGGACGCGCGGTGCGTCGCGAACAGACGCAGGGCCGTGGCGAGCTCGGCCGCGGCCGCCGCCGCGGCGCTGCCGGCGTCGGCCTTGTTCACGGCGATCAGGTCCGCGACCTCCAGGACCCCCATCTTGATGCCCTGCAGAGAGTCGCCGGTGCCCGCGACCGTCACCAGCAGCACCAGGTCGGTCAGATCCGCGACCACGGTCTCGGACTGACCGGTTCCCACGGTCTCCACCAGGATCACGTCGTAGCCGGCGGCCGCCATCACCACCATCGCCTCGGCGGTGCGATCGGTGACGCCACCGCCGGCCCCGGCCGACGGACTGGCCCGGATGAACGCCGCCGGGTCCGCGGCCAGGCGGGTCATCCGCGTACGGTCGCCGAGCACGCTGCCGCCGTTGCGAGGCGAGGACGGATCCACCGCCAGCACCGCAACCCGGTGGCCGCGGCCGGTCAGCAGCGAGCCGAGCGCTTCGATGAAGGTTGACTTGCCGGAGCCGGGTATGCCGGTGATCCCGATCCGGCAGGCGTTCCCGGCCTCCGGTGCCAGGGCCGCCAGCACCGTCCGCGCTATCCGCCGGTCCTCGGCCCGGGTGGACTCAACCAGGGTCAGCACCCGGCCGATACCGGTGCGATCGCCGGAACGAACCGCCGCTAAGTGGGTTTCGGCCGACGGCCGGACGACGCTCACTTCTGCGCCCGGGCGCCGGCCGGACCGGTGGCCATCCGGGACAGAAGGGTGCGGGCGGCATCGGTGAGCACCGTTCCCGGCCCGAAGATCGCCGCCACGCCCGCCGATCGCAGTGCCGCGTGGTCCTCGGGCGGGATGACCCCGCCCACCACGATCATGACCGCTGGGCAACCGCAGGCGTCCAGCTCACGGCGCAGTTCCGGCACCAGGGTCAGGTGTCCCGCGGCGAGCGAGCTGACGCCGACCACGTGGACGTCGGACTCGGCGGCCTGCCGGGCGGTCTCCGCCGGCGTACGAAACAGCGGGCCGACGTCCACATCGAAACCGAAGTCGGCGAACGCCGAAGCCACGACCTTCTGCCCGCGATCGTGGCCGTCCTGCCCCAGCTTGGCCACCAGGATTCGCGGTCGGCGGCCTTCCCGTTCGGCGAACTCGGCCACCGACGCCCGTACGCTGCGGACCGCCGAGTCCTCGCCCGACTCGGCGTTATAGATGCCGGAAACCGTGCGCACCTCGCCGGTGTGGCGCCCGAAGACCCGCTCTAGCGCCGAGGTGATCTCGCCGACCGTGGCACCGCGCCGGGCGGCCTCGACGGAGAGCGACAGCAGGCTCCCCGCAGGGGCGGTGGTGGACGCCGCGGCCGCGGTCAGCGCCGCGAGCGCCGCCTCGCAGGCGGTGCCATCCCGTTCCGTCCGTAGTCTATGCAGGCCGGCGGTCTGTCGCGCTCGTACGACGGAGTTGTCCACCTTGAGTACCGCGATCGGCTCGTCCTTCTCGGGACGCAGCGTGTTGACCCCGACGATGGGCTGCCGGCCGACATCGATGCGTGCCTGGGCACGCGCCGCTGCTTCGTCGATGCGCGCCATGGGAATTCCCCGCTCGATGGCGCGGGCCATGCCGCCCGCCGCTTCGATCTCCGCCAGGTGCTTCCACGCCCGGCCGGCGAGCTCGCTAGTGAGCCGCTCAACGTACGCGCTGCCGCCCCACGGGTCGATGACGCGCGTCGTGCCCGATTCGTCCCGCAGCAGCAGTTGGGTCTGCCGGGCCAGGCGCGCGGAGAACTCGCCGGGCAGGGCGAGCGCCTCGTCCAAGGCATTCGTGTGCAGCGACTGCGTTCCGCCCTGGGTCGCCGCCATCGCCTCGACACAGGTACGCGTCACGTTGTTGTAGACATCCTGCGCGGTCAGCGACCAGCCGGAGGTCTGGCAGTGTGCACGCAGGCTCAGCGACTTGGCGGACGTCCCGCCGTTCTCCCCGACCAGCCGCGCCCACAGCAGCCGGCCCGCCCGCAGCTTCGCGACCTCCATGAAGAAGTTCATGCCGACCGCCCAGAAGAACGACAGCCGGGGAGCGAACACATCGGTCGCCAAGCCCACCGACTGCCCGGCCCGCAGGTACTCCACGCCGTTGGCCAGGGTGTAGGCCAGTTCCAGGTCGGCGGTCGCCCCGGCCTCTTGCATGTGGTAACCGGAGATGGAGATCGAGTTGAACCGGGGCATGTGTGCCGATGTGTAGGCGATCACGTCCGAGACGATCCGCATGGACGGCTCGAGCGGATAGATGTACGTGTTGCGGACCATGAACTCCTTGAGGATGTCGTTCTGGATGGTCCCAGCCAGCGCGGCCGGCGGGACCCCTTGCTCCTCCCCGGCCACGATGTACATGGCGAGCACGGGCAGCACCGCCCCGTTCATGGTCATTGACACGCTGACCCGGTCCAGGGGGATACCCGCGAACAGCCTCCGCATGTCGGCGACCGAGTCGATCGCCACGCCGGCCATGCCCACATCGCCGACGACCCGCGGATGATCGGAGTCGTAGCCCCGGTGGGTCGGCAGGTCGAACGCGACCGACAGGCCCTTCTGCCCCGCGGCCAGGTTGCGGCGGTAGAAGGCGTTGGACTCCTCGGCCGTGGAGAAGCCCGCGTACTGCCGGATCGTCCATGGCTGCGTCGCGTACATCGTGGGATAGGGACCGCGCGGGAACGGTGCCAGCCCCGGCGGTGCCGACAGGTCCAGGCCGGCGAGGTCTTCGCCGGTGTAGAACGGCTTCACCGCGATCCCCTCCGGCGTACGCCAAACCGCCCCGCCGCCGGATCCTGGTCCGGGTGGCGGCGGGTCCGCCGGGGTGAGCGCCGTCTCGGCGAAGTTTGGGATCATCGCGCCACCTCCAGGTCGTCAAGCGTCTTGCGGAGTACCTCCAGCACGTCACATCCCTCGTAGATTCGGCCGCCCACCCCGGCGTCCGCCGAACCTGCCCCGGTCTGCCAGACGCTCGCCGTGCCGCAGTTCCTCAGCTCCTTGGCGACGGCGGCCGCTGCGTCCACGTCGCCGGGGTCGTCGCCGCAGAGGCAGGCCACCGCCACCGGGGCAGCCGTCGGGTATTCCGCGCTGCGGACCTCGGTCGCCAGCCCCGCGACGGCGAACAGCTCCGTCGCGAAGGCGACGCCGGGCGCGTGTCGGGCCGGCGGCCCGAGAGTCACCAGCGTCACCGCCGGGCGTGTTCCGGTACGGCGGGTGTGGGCGTCGGTCCGGTCGCGCAGGGATTCGAACAAGGCCGCCGGCCGGCGTACGAGCGGGCCCGCCAGGTCCGGTGCGGCGGTCCGTTCGGGAAGCCGCTCCTGCGGGTTCGGTATCGCGCTGACACCGGTGATCGGGTCGCGGCGGGTCGCGGCGTTACCGGCCCGGCGGCTCCAGGTGCCGGCCAGCCGCTCGGTCACCCGGCCGCACTCGATCGCGGATGCCATTCCGCCCACCGCCTCGATCTCGGTAAACCAGTCCCAGGCGTGCCGGGCGAGCTCGTCGGTCAGCCATTCGACGTACCAGGAACCGCCGGCGGGATCCGCCACCCGGTCCAGGTGGGCCTCGGCGTACAGCACCGCGTGGGTGTTGCGGGCGATCCGGCGGGCGTGGTCATCAGGTCGGCCCAGGCGTACGTCGAAGGGCTGCACTGTGATCGCGTGCGCGCCGGCCACCGCGGCGCTGAAGGCGGCCACCGTGGTCCGCACCAGGTTGGTCCAGGGGTCGCGGGCGGTCATCATCGCCGCCGAGGTGACCACATGCTGGCGTTGCGCACCGTGTTCGCCAGCGCCGCAGACCTGGGCCACCCGTCCCCACATTTGCCGGGCGGCCCGCAGTTTCGCGATGGTGAGGAACTGGTCGGCGGAGGCGGCGTAGCGGAACTCCAGTTGCCCGAGCGCGTCCGCAACGTCGAGGCCGGCCGTGACCATTGCGCGCAGGTAGGCGACTCCGGCGGCGATAGCGCATCCGAGTTCTTCGGCGTCCGAGCCACCCGCATCCTGGTAGAGCGCCCCGTCCACCGCGACCGCCCGGACCCCCGGCATCGTGGTCACGCAGCGGCGGGCGTAGACGGCGACCGGCGACAGGCCGATCGTCTTGCCGGTCCGGAGGCCGGCGGCAAGCGGGTCCAGGCCCAGGTTGCCGGTCAGGGCGTTCGGCGGAACCGACGCCTGCTCGGCTGCCGTCAGAAGGGCACCGGCCGCAACGTCACCGTACGTCCCCGCGTCCAGCAGCAGACCGACGCGGCGCAAGTCCAGGCCGGCCAACAGCGCCGGCAGCGTGGCACCGGGTATCGCGTCGTCACCGACGTGGAGCCAGAGTGAGTCGACGCCCCCGGCGAGGTCCTGGCGAATCGCCTCAAGGCAGCGGCCGGGATCGGGTTCCGCATGCGATTGCCTGATCTCCCAGCGGGCCGGCCGGGCGGTGCCGCCGCGGGTGAACGGTGCCACCCCCGGGTCCTCCCGTGGGAACGGGTAGTCGTTGGCGGTGTAGAGAGGGGCGACGCGGACGCCGTCGTAGGTCGTGGTGCCCAGCGATCGGTCGAGATCTTCCGGCGCCTCGTACCCGCCCTTGCGCAGGACCCCGGTCGCCAGCGACCGCCAGGCCTCCAGATTGCGGGCAAGGTCGTGCTGTGCCATGCGGCCTCCTTGGGCGTACGCCAGTCCGGCCTGGTTGATGGTCCAGGTACCGCCGATGTTGAGCAGGTCGGTGAGCATTTCTTCGGAGGTGCAGGTAGGTCACGTTGCGGAAGATGCCGATCGGGGTGGTGCTCAGGTCGTCGCGGAGATTCACAGCCGAAATCAAGCCCTGTCAACGAAATCCGCGCAATCTAGGGGATCACCGAGACTTGTCGCCGGTTCGGCCAAGACTGTCGCGCCGGGCTCGACCTCCTGCGGTGCCGGAGTCACACGGCCGGCTCGATTCCCCGGATCCGGGAGACGAAGCACGCGAGGTCCTCGACGCTTGCCTCGCCGCGCGAGCCGGTGAAGCCGGTCACCAGCCGGACCAGGGCGTCGTACGCCTCGGTGTGGTCGTAGGCCGTCGCGTCCGCCACCTTGAGCGACCATCGCCAGTAGCCGTTGAGCGTGTCGGCCAACGGCATCCGGAACGTCCCGAGCACGTCCTTGAGGTCGGGCACGGTCGCCGCCAGTCCGTGCCGGGTCATGTACTCGCCGACCAGATCGCTGTAGAACGCGAAATGCCGCGCCTCGTCACGAGCCAGCCGGGTCAGCAGGTCGCGCAGCACCGGCTCGGTGACGGCCTGCTTGAAGCGCTGGTAGAAGAGCTGGGTCGCCTTCTCCTGGACCAGCGTGTATGTGAACGCCTGCACCGGGTGCTCATAGGGCAGCGAGAACTTCTTGACACCCTCTGCGCCGAGCTCCAGCATCAGCTTGTCGGGATCGGCCATACCGGAGGTGACCTGGTAATGCGTCAGCGCCGACGCGTGCCGCTCCTCGTCGTGGGCCCAGGCGATGAGAAACCGGAAGTACTCCCGGTTGAAGCAGAACTCCTCGATGGGGAGGTCCTGTCCGGTGACCGGGAAGGCGTCCAGGAAGAAACTCAGATATCCGGGGATGTGGTCCTCGATGAAGGTGATGAACCGGACCACCGACCGGTCGTTCTCGGTCAGGTTCTCAGGGCGCAGCGCCGCCCAGTCGAGGTCCTCGATCGCCCACTGGCGGGCGGCGAACCGGGGCATGCTCTCGCCGACCAGCTCCCGCATGCGCGCCGGGTCGAACAGCCGGGGGCGGGGTTGCTGATCGGTCATGTCGCTGCCAGCCCGTACCGGGCCTTCGCCGCCGTGAGGGCGTAGTGCTTGGTGGTGTAACCCCATCCGGCGTTGGCCGCGTGCAGGTAGCGCACCAGTGGCTCGAACTGGCCCGGGGCGACCCGTTCGATGGTGTCGCGGTTGGCCACCGCCAGGCTCTCCCAGTCCTCGATCGTGCGCTTGTAGTGCCCGGTCAGGTCGTCGAGGCCGACCAGGCTGAGCCCGGACACCTCCACCGCCTCGACGAGCACCGACAGCGGCACCATGTCGGCGAAGCCGAAGATCCCCTTGGTGACGTGCCGGGTGCCCGGCCGGCCGGCGAACTCGTCGTAGGTCGCGGCGTTGCGGAAACAGCTCTCCGAGAGGTAGAGCCGGCCGTCCCGGCGCAGTAGCCGAGCCACCCGGTTCAGCACCACCTCGCGGTCCGGCATGTGGATGATCGAGCCGAGCATGGAGACGGCGTCGTACCGGCCGGCGTCCAGGTCAAGGCCGGAGAATCGGCCCAGCTTGATGTCGACCTGGCCGGCCACTCCCCGCTCGGCGGCCAGCCCGGTGATGTACTCGGCCTGGGTGGCCGATGGGGTGACCCCGGTGACGCGGCAGCCGTACTCGGTGGCCATGAACAAGACCAGGCTGCCCCAGCCGCAGCCGATGTCCAGTACCCGGGCGCCGGGGGTGACGGCCAGGCACCGGGCGACGTAGCGCAGCTTGGCGGTCTGCGCCTCGGCCAGGGTGGTGCCGGCGGTGTCGTACCACCCGGAGCTGTACTTGAGCCGGGGATCCAGGTAGGCGGCGAACAACTCGGCCGGCAGCTCGTAATGCTGGTTGGTGGCGCTACACGCGTCGGTGACCTCGGTAGCCGACGGCGGGGCGGATGACGTCACCATGGGGCTAGCCGTCGGCGCGCAGGTAGGTGCCGACCAGCGTCACGAGGTCGGCGAAGGTGGTGGAGGAGAAGATGTCCTCGTCGTTGAACTCGACGTCCCAGTGCCGTTCGAGGCGCGACACCACCCGCAGCAGGTGGATGGAGTCGGCGCCCGGCAGGTCCTTGAGGACGCCGTCGTCGGTGATCGAGGACGGCTCGGTCTTCAGCTCCTGGGCCAGATTGGTCCGGACTACCTCGGCGATCTGATCGCGGGCCGGGGTCGTGGTGCTCGATGTCATGACAGTCCAATCGAGTGGTCGAAGTAATGGCGGAGACGGTCGTACTCGGCGTCGTCCAGGCCCATCAGGGACTGCGCCTGCTCGGAACGGATCGGCTGGTACGTCGCGCTGGCCATGACGTGCACTTCACCGTCGTCGCCGAGCACGTCCGCCTCGGTGCGCAACGAGCCGGCGTTCTCACCGGTCAGCCGGGCCGCTGTCAGGTAGGGCCGGCCGGTCCGCAGTGGCCGCAGCATTTTGGTCCGCAGGGTCAGGCAGAAGGCGAGCATCCCGCGTTCGATTGCGATGAGATCGCCCATCACCTCGTCGACCAGGACGTTGATGATGCCGCCGTGGACGATGCCGGGATAGGAGGCGTAGTCCTCGCCGAGGGTGGAACGCCCGGCGATACGCCCGTCGGCGAGCCGGTAGAGCTGCAGGGCCAGCCCGACCGGGTTGTCCGGGGAGCAGCCGAAGCAGCGGAATTTCGGCTCCGCGCGCCAGGGCAGCTCCACCGGCTGCGCGTCGAGGTCCACGCTCATACCGAGATCGTCACCTTGCTGGATTCGACAGCGATCGCCCGCCGTACATCGGCCATCTTGGTGAGCCGGTGGCCGGTGAGCGCGGAGAAGTAGGCGAACAGCTGCTCGCAGCAGCGCTCCCACTCGCGGCCGCCCTCGTCGACCTCGGCGAAGTACTCGAAGACCTCGTCGATGGTCTCGTGGTCGGCGAGCTCCGGCAGGTGACCCTTGAACCGGCTGACCGGGTGCCGGTAGAGATCCCGGGTGGTGCCCATGTAGACGTACAGGGTCTCCACCACGGAGGCGCACTCCTCCGGGTTGGTGGCCAGCCGCCGCGCCGTGTAGTAAGCGAACTCGCGGGCATGCCGGGCCTCGTCACCGCTGGCCCGCCCCATGATCTTGGCGATCACCGGTTCCTCGACGGCCCGACTCACGCACTTGTACATATGGTTGGTGAGGACCTCGCAGATGACGTTGGTGGCCAGGCTCGCGGCCTTGGTGACGCCCGGCGGGTACGGCTCGCGCATCGCCTGCAGCTTGTCGTAGCTGATGTGGTGCCCGGCCCGGCGCAGCCACTCCTGGAAGACCAGGTGGTGCTGCACCTCCTGATAGCCCCAGATGCAGGCGAACTGGGAGAAATCGTAGTCGTCGGCGAACTCGGCCAGCAGCCCGTGGGTCGCGGCGACCGAGTTGGACTCGCCCATGATGGCGCCCTTGGCAAAGGTGACGTACTCCGGCTTCACCAGGTCCGGGCGGAACTCGTCCCAGGGAACCTGATCCATCACCCAGGTGGCCCGCTGGTACGAGCGGAAAACCTTGGCGCTGTGCAGGGGATTGTCGTCGATCGGGATCAGCGTCGTGTTCGGGTCGGCGGTGGTGTTCATCGGTCTACTTCTCTCGGGTCGCGGATTCCAGGCGGTGGGAGGCTATGGCCCGCTGCCACTTCCCACTCGTGGTACGGGTCAGCCAGCGCGGCTGGACGATGTGGACGCGGACCTGGGCGAGGTCGAGCTCGGCGCTTACCCGGCGGGCGACCTCCGTGCTGACCTGCTCTCCGTCGGCTGTGCGGGCCTCGACGATGACGCCGATGTGCTCGGCCCCGTCGGCGTCGGTATCGGTGAAGGCCACACACCGCCGCCGGTAGACGCCGGGCACCTCCCGGGCGATGGCCTCGACGTCGTCGGGGAAGAAGTTCTGGCCCCGGACGATGACCATCTCCTTGAGCCGGCCGGCGACGAACAGATCGCCGTCGAGCTCGAAGCCGAGGTCGCCGGTGCGCAGCCAGGGCCCGTCGAAGAGCCGTTCGGTGGCGTCACGGTCGCCGAGGTAGCCGGTGGTCACCGCGTCGCCACGGAT
>Ga0307508_10004298_pt1 | contig 13960 bp, 9 predicted proteins | sample 9_EM_MG_FD_203089 | JGI IMG/M metagenome (GOLD analysis project Ga0307508, IMG submission 203089) | Populus trichocarpa ectomycorrhiza microbial communities from riparian zone in the Pacific Northwest, United States - 9_EM | ecosystem: Host-associated > Plants > Roots > Unclassified | place... | reverse complement strand
AGTTCTATTGATTTTGTTTTCTTTTTTAGGGAACAGAAGTTGTAAAGGGCCTTACACTGGATGTGAGAAGATCAGAAGACAAATCACTAAGCACTGGATCATTTACAAAAATGAAATTGTTAAAATTACTCCAAATCAATGGCGTAGAACTCACCGGGTCTTTCGAACGGCTTTCTAAAGTGTTGACGTGGATTTGTTGGCTTGAATGTCCTTTGGAATTTTTGCCATCCGATTTTACACTAGACTACCTAGTTGTTATTGATATGCGGTACAGTAACATCAGAGAACTATGGAAGGAAAAAAAGGTACAGAAGATATCAAAATGTCCAAAAATTTATCTGTTATGTAATTTATATTTACAAGTTACAACTTTTGATGATTACTTCTTTATTATTTTCCTCATTGTCCTGACAGATTCTCAACAAACTAAAGATTCTTGATCTCAGTTATTCAAAAAACCTTGTTAAAACACCAAACATGCACAGTTTAAATTTAGAGAAACTACTGCTTGAAGGTTGCTCAAGTTTAGTTGAGATACATCAATGTATTGGACATTCAAAGTCTCTTGTAAGTTTGAATATTTCGGGATGTTCACAACTTCAGAAGCTGCCAGAGTGCATGGGTGATATTGAGTGCTTCACTGAGCTTCTAGCAGATGGAATTAACAACGAGCAATTTCTCTCTTCAGTTGAACATTTGAGGTGCGTGAGGAAGTTGTCATTGCGCGGACACTGGGACTGGAACTGGAACTTACCATATTGGCCTTCACCAAATTCTTCTTGGATTCCAGCTTTTCTGCTAACTCCAACTTCCACTATTTGGAGATTATTGGGAAAGCTAAAACTTGGTTATGGTTTGTCTGAACGGGCAACTAATTCTGTTGATTTTGGAGGTTTATCCTCTCTCGAAGAATTGGATTTATCAGGAAACAATTTCTTCAGCCTGCCTTCTGGCATTGGCATCCTTTCTAAGCTGCGGCTTTTGACCGTTCAGGAATGCCGAAATCTTGTATCAATCCCAGAGCTCCCCTCAAATTTAGAACATTTGGATGCATTTGGTTGCCAATCAATGCAATGGGTAAGACTAACAATCCAAGCAAAAAAAAATCTAAATCTGGATCTGTTTTGTTGTCCGGATTTAATAGAGATTCAAGGCATGGAAGGTCTAAGTAATCATGGCTGGATTATTTCCCAAGTTACCAAGAGCAAGTTATCAAATAATTATAAGAAAAGTCTTGTTGAGGTACTACTTCTGTCTCTCTTGCACACAAATAAGCACACAATGGGCACATACTAAATATTCATGAATTAATTGATGTCAAATATTCAGCATTCCTTGAAATCAATATATATACAGGCATTGTGCTATGGTGGTTACGGGTATCATATTCTCTTCAATCATTGTTATACGTTCAGCCACAGAGATAAGTTCACTATGATTCCAAATTGGTTCAGCTACAGTGGAAAAGGAACTTCATTATCATTTCATATACCTCCAGTTTTCCAAGGCTTGGTCGTTGGGGTTGCCTGTCAATGCTTGTTAGGTCATTTTGAAACTGCCAAATTGGGTATAAAAAATAAAAGCAACGGTATTCAATTGTTTGAAGCAAAGGTATGCGATTTTGCCAGTAGAAATTGGGTGAGATACATAAGTATAAGTGAGATGGCAATGAAAGAATATTCTGGAGATGAGGGATTGGAACTGTTCGTGGAAGTTCGGGACAAATTCCTGGAGATGATAGAATACGCTGAAGTGTTTGAATGTGGGATACATGTGATAGTTGAAAAGACAGATTCATTTGAAGGGTCAGAGTGGGATCATGAGTCTGAAGTTGGAAGAGATAGAGTAATACCTGCACCGCCATATCTGTCTCAAAATGCGCTGTACAATTCCATTGAGATTGACGGCAAGCAAGGTCAGAGTAATTTATCAAAATATGCAGAGGATCGGCTTCTTGAGGTACTATTTCTGTCTCTCTTGCACGGAATTGGCGCGCACACATATATATAGCATGCATATATGTGTATATATATATTAATCAGAGTCTAAAATCTCAGCATTCCTTGAATTCAATATTTATGCAGAGAATCTTCGATTATCATTATCTTAGACCCTTCGATTATTCGATGATTCCAAAATGTTTCCGCTACCGTGGAGAAGGATGTTCATTATCATTTCGTATACCTCTAGTTTTCGAAGGCTTGGTCATTTGGGCTGTCTGTTCAGGTGGTGGGCGTCAAGAATTCAAGGCTATTATAAAAAATAAAAGCAACGGTATTCAATTGTTCGAAGCTACTCATGCAAGACCCTATTTCCGTAGTAGGTGGGTAAGATTCATAAGTAAACGTGAGATGGCAATGGAAAAATATTGTGGAGATGATGAATTGGAACTACATGTGATATTGAGGTCCAAAAAGAGTATAGTGGTACGATGTGGGATCCATGTGATAGAGGCATATCCATATGAACGGAGCATCTACGATCAAACTCCAGCGTTGGATCATGACATTGACTACTACGAGACTTCATTTGAAGGGTCAGGGTTGGATCATGAGATTGACAACCAAGAGTCCGGAGTTGAAAGCGATAGAACGATACCTTCACCACCATATCATCTGCTTCATCATCCCCGTCATGGTTCAATGAGATTTTCTACAAGGCAGCAGTGGAAAGCTTTTTTGATTCGGGCGTTCAGCCTATGGAAAATCAGAATCATTCAAAAATTGTCACCTAATGATCTCAATTAGTCGAAGGATTGGTTTATGAAAAACTCCCCACTTGCCCACTTAGCTATGATATTATCATCTTCTTGTTGTATAAAATCACTAAATAAATAAACCTTTTTTTTATCTAGCAAAATTATTGGACTAATTGGTTGTGGTTGTTTAAAAAATTTTATCCAACATAATCTTCATGGGTGTTAAATGCTAATTGTTTCTAATGTCATAACCCATTTTTGGGTTTTTCCCCAAAGTCACTTCTTCTTTTTCAAAAAAAAAAAAGATCTCAAAAATATATTCGGAAGCTTCTCAATTAAGTCCTGTTGCACCCTAATTAATAGTACCTCTTCTGCTAATGATAGTCTTTGAAGCCAACGTATGGATTAAAAGGGCCCCTTCGAAAGTTCAGGTGTTTCTTTGGTTGGCAATTCAGGACAAAGTTAGTACAAGAGCTTTTCTCCATCCCCGGAATGTTTTGTTCTCCACTCAAGCTTCGTGTGTCTTTTGCAACTCAAAACTTTAGAGCACCTTTTTATACATTGTAACTTTTCTAGAAGTGTTTGGATGAACGTTTTGGATTGGTGGGGGTATCCAATGTTGTTTACCGAGCACATTAGACTCGCTGCTTTTGCAGTGGCCTGGAATGGTGCAAGGCAAATTCGAAAGGTTAGCTTGGAAACTAATCTCCAGTAGTACTACTTGGGGTATTTAGGAACAAATTTTTTTTTAAGGAGGGAGCCATAAGCTTGTTTGATTGTTTCTCCACCATCCTTCATCGAGTTGCTTTTTGTTGCATACTCTGGATTCAAACTTCAGTTATACAGGAAATGACCTTTAAAGATCTTCTGATGACATCAAATCGTGGTGTAATAAGAAATCTTAGGTAGTCTCTTTGTTTTTGTTGTAGTAGATTTTTTTTTTGTTCCCTAAGTCTGTTCCATTTTTCTTCTCTCTTTTTTGTCTTGTCCCTATATTTTGCTTTGGCTATTGGCTTTATGGCCTTTTCAATATACTCTTGATGATTATGCAAAAAAAAATTCGGAGGAAAACAAAAAAAAATAGTAGTGAGAAGAGGATACCACAGCACCCAGAAAATGGCAAAAAAAATATTTGAGGAGGTTCAAAAATACAAAGATTAAAATTCAACTTGATTAAATTCAATTTGAGGAAGAAAAACCCAAAATTAGATGTTTATGGACTCGATTAAATTTTATTGAAGGTTTAATTGAATTTATGGAGGGTTTGATTACAATAAAAATTGATTTTTAAGTCAAATTGGGCTTTAATTAGAAGAAATTAAAGTTCAGGGGTCAAATTATAATTTTTAAGAGTTGATTTGGTCAAATCAAGGGCTTAATTGCATAACTATTGAAATTTTTTGGCCAATTAGGGACTTGATAAGAAATCCAAAACGAAGGACCAAACTAGAAAAAATGCATAAATAGAGGGACTAGAATTGACCGAATCAGGGGCTAAATTGAAGAAATTGAAAGTTTGTTGATCAATTGAGCGTTAAAATGCTTAAATTCAAGACCAAAGACTAAAATGAAAAACGCGACCAACATCAGGGTCGACATATGTAAAAGGTATGCCCGGGTAGGTGTGTTATTTTCATGAAACAACAATGAAAATGAAGGCATATCATGGAAATAAGAGAACACATGATCTTATTAAACAAGAAAGGCTCATTTGACAGAGAAAATCTTGTGGCATTATAAGTCAAATTACCAACAAGACTAAAATAGGTTGAAACAAACATGATCAAACAAAAAGTGATAATAAAGCAAACTCCATCCACCCATTTTAGTACATTTCCCTTCCGTGATGGAACTTTGTCCTCCATGAATACCCCTTTAAATTCGAGTCCCTCAAGAATTCATGTCGCCTTCTTCGCATCCTTCTCTTACCATTGGTGCTTTTCCGGGCATTCTGCTTCTAGTGCATTTATTGATCTACTATCTGAAGCATGATTAGGTAGGAGTGTCTTTAGATGTTATCCACTCTGCCTTGGTTAATTGCAAAAGATTTCTTTTGAAGGCATTGCAAGTATGGATGTTATGCCTAGCAACACCAATGTGGTATTCATAGGTGAGCTCTGGTTTATACTAGCTAGTGTAAGGTGGCAGTAGAGGTGCTAAAGGTTTGGGAGCTACATGTCCGATGCTTAATAGCTACTGGTACATCTCATTTAGAGGTAGCGATAATAGAGGTAGTTGTTCTTGGATCCTTTGGTAATTCTTTTTTAGGAAATTTCCAATTTGGCTTGTGGCTTCAAAGTTTTGGGGCTCAAGTTTTATGGTGGGAGATGGAGAGTTGAGATTGATATTGGCAATCTGGGATGGAGTGCGGTAGTTTTGGAATGGATTTTTCCTACCCCTATAGCCATCTCCAACTTGATCGACCTCTTTCCCTCCAAAGCCTCTTTTAGTGGGTGCATAAATTTTACCACTTTTAACCCCTTGCTCTATGTGTTCACACACTACCACAACATTAATGAATTGCTTGGCCGAACTACCCATCACATGTTTGTAGTATGGCACCTTGAGCATGTCGATAAATAAAGTGGCCATCTCTTTGTCCAGAAGTGGGGGGTGCACCTGAGCAGCTGATTCCCGCCATCTTTAAGCATATTCCTTTATGCTTTCTTTATCCCTTTTCTCTAGATTGGACAAGTTAATTATATTGGGAGCAATGTCCATGTTGTAGTTGTATTGCTTGACAAAAGCCTTTACCAGATCTTTCCATTTCCGGATCTTTGTGTTGTTCAATCTCATGTACCAGTTCAATATTGCCCCACTTAAGCTATCCTATAAAAAGTGCATCAGTAGTTTTTCATCATGTACTAATTCTGTCATTTTATTGCAGTAGGACTTGAGGTGAGTCGTAAGGCATAGTGTTTCACTATATTTGATGAACTTAGGAACATGAAACTTTTTCGGGACAACCACATTTGAGAACAAACACCCTTTCAATGATTTTGATTCTGGCTTCCAACGCTACCATCTTTTCTTGATCAATGCTATCAGATGACCTGGCTTTACGGGACTTGTTGACAAATATGTCCATGACTGTTTAGGCCAGTATAGGTATCGCTGACTACACAAATGTTGGATTGAGTTGAGGCTTTTGACCATGTTTGCACATTCTTTCTTCGGGCTGAGACGTTGTCGAAGTCTGATTAAAGGTGACAGGTTGGTTAGAAGAACCTTCACAATAAGCATTTTCAAGTGTTTGCTCGAGTAAGCTAGTGAGGCGAGCCACGTTTGTCTTTAGAGACTCCAACTTTTCTTGAAAATGGGTGTTATGATGAGCATGCTCTTCATCTTTCATGTTTCTTGCTCGAAGTTGGGTGTTGTAAATGAATTGATGTATGTGTATGGATGCAAATGTATGTACATGCACATTAGGCATGGATGTTAAGAATCCATGCGAGATGACTATCGCAGGGTGCGCGAGCGCTGGCGCGACGTCGTCTGGCGACGGCGGAGGCTTTTGTCGTGCCTCCTGTGTGAGGTGTTGTGTGTTGGGAAGGTTTTTTGGATAAAATTATGATTAATATTTAGGAGTCACCACCTAGTATTATGGTTACTAGGAACCTATAGTCTGCGAGAGTCTGAGTAAGGGACTGGTTGTGCAAGGGGAAGACGCATCACCCCCAGTGCACCCTACCTAATGTAAGCTGCATTGTTGTTTGATTGTTTTTTTCTAAGTCAGGTTTCTATTCGTTGGTCTTTTCTAAGATTCAAGGCAGATCTCTCTTCATGAGAGAGTCTCTACCTTATCGGGTTAAATCTTAACCATTCTAAAGTCTGAATTTTAGCATCGCATTTATTTACACCTTGTATCTTTAACACCTGAGGATGTACTTTATCGTGTAATTTTACACCTCACAGATATTAAAGTCTACATCTGAAATCTAAAAAAATTTGAAAAAAAGTTTTTGATATTTTGGCCAAACTCTAATGGATGATCATAAACTGGTTATGATATCCATTTTTTTAGATTTTCAAAACATGAGAAAGATGCAATCTTTTAATGAAAATATGCTCAGATAATTTTTAGGATTTGGTCATATGCATGAAAACAAAATATTTTTTTTTTGTTTTTTTGAGAAGAGAAATTGATTTAAAATTTTTTGAGATTTTTTTTTTGAAAATGTTTTGAATTTCTTTTTGAAATATTTTGGAGAAAACCGGGTATTTTAATACTAGATTTATATTTTACAGTGTAAATATACAATCCGATATTATACAAAATTAGTAGAAACATATTTGAGAAAATCACAATTTTTTTCAAAGGATTTTTGAATTTTTTGTTTTGAAATTTTTTGTTTTTGTTTTTTTTTTAAATAGGGGCCGCGCCAGACCCAGCCACTTGGGTTGGGCCATAACTGGCCCGACCTAACACAGGGGGTGAATTATTTTGCACCCCGCATGCAGAACGAGAATTCGTTCTGCATTCTCGTTCTGCATGCAGGGTGATGTAGATGGGGGGAATGCGGAGGAAGAGAAGGAGAGAAAAAAAAAGGGGAGGCCACCTAGGCTTGGAAGGAGCAGCTGGTCTGGGCAGTCGCCCTAAGCTGGTGGCGGCGTCTGTGGAGGAGTCGGTGTTGCTGCTGCCGATATTGGAGAAGGAAGAAAACGAAAATGGCGGTGCTGGTGGGCTGCTCCCGCTGTGGAGGAAAAAGGAGAAGCAGTCAGTGGAGAGGGATAAGTGTGGTGGAGAGGGTGGCGGTCAAGCCGGCGGTGATAGTGGTGGGGTCGCTGAGAGCACGGTGGAGAGAGAGAGAGAAGAGAGAGAGACTTGTTGCAGAAAAAACTAGGGAGGAGGCTGGTTTTTTCCAAAGTTTGGACTCGATTTTCTTCTTCCTCCGAACATGAAATCTGCTCCTATTTATAGGAGGTGGAAGAAGGACATTTTTCTTTAATGATGTCAAATCGTGGCCTTTGGTTTGGTTGGTAAGCATCCCAACCGTTGGTTCAAAGTGTGCATCGTTATTTGTCAATTCTGCAGGAAAAAGGCTGCCTGAGTTGGCCACTTTAGGCCGGCGCCAGGGCCGGTGTCATATTAATAGGCCTGAACGGACCATACTCGGGGATAGAGGGGTTTCAGGTGACCATTTTGGTGCATGTGTTGTCAATTTTGATGGACATATAAGGCATTAAATGCACCTTAAAAGTATCTCCCTGAGCTGTCATTTTCGAGCAAAAATCGGGGAAGACAATGAACAGGGACCAGACGACGCGTCGTCTGGTCCTCTATTTTTTTAAAAGTAGAAACGACGCTGTTTTCGGTTAAAATTAGGGAAATTTGCCGATCTTCAATTTAGTCCTCCATCTTTCAATTGATTTCAATTGAACTCCTAATTGACCCTAAACTTTTGATTTAATGCAATTAGGCCCCTGCGGAACTTCAACTTCAACCCCGTATTTACGCGTCTTTTGCAATATGGTCCTTGGTCTCAGATTTATGCAATTTAACCCTTAATTGACCATTAAACTTTCAATTTCTTCAATTTCACCCCCGATTTTTGTCAATTAAGCCCCTATAGTTTGGTGCATTTTGCAGATTGGTCGTTGGCTACTAATTTTGTCAATTTAACCCCTAATTGACCCCAAAACTTCAATTTTCTTGCAATTTTGCCCATGATTTCAACCAATTAACTTGAAAAAAAATTAAATTTGGTCCTATAAAATTCCAATCTTTTCAATTAAGCCCAAATTAGGCTCCCAAACTTAATTTTTCACCAATTAAGCCCCAAATAAAATTAATTTGACCCATTTAAAGGATAATTAAGTCCTTGCACTTAATTTAATCCTTTAATTGAACAAAAATTAATTCTCAAACATAATTAACATTCAATTTGGCCCATGATTAAATCAAATTGGCCTATTAAAAATTTAATTATGTCCTTAGACTTAATTTTTATGCAAATTCGTCCAATAATCATTTAATTTGACCTTGAATTTGCATTATTTTCTCCATTTTTGGGCATAATGAGGTACAAATAGGCCTTGAAGTTTCTCCAAAATTGCAGCTTGATTCCCCGGTTTTCTTTCTCCACGTTGCCAGCCTTTATTATTATGTTTTTATTTTTATTTTGAAAAAGAAATGTGATTTTTTGGGAATAACCCAGAATTGGGTTATGACAATGACTATTAAGGGAACCCATATTCTAAAGAAAGGTTCTAGGCCATTACATGATTGGTAGGCTTTCTACTTAATCTTAAAAGGATCTCTTGTTGTCCTAGTGTTCACCCTCATGAAGGTAATTTGAGGGCTCAACAGGTAACAGGATGACATGTGTATCAATCATTACCCGTCTAAGCACTCAACGAAGAGTTGGGCACACAAACTTAAACCTTGACTAAAAGTCATAAGGTAAGCTGCTAGTCTCTCACTTAACCTAAAGTTTCTATGTGTGCCTTCAAAAAATAAGACGTGTGATGCATTAAGTAGTTCTATACAGTGCATGGACAAATATGTACAAAATTTAAAGCGAATAAGCAAATAAATAAAGGAAATGCATAAACCAGTGGAGTCGCCATTCTGTCGCATGTGTGCGGCATCGCGACGAGTGTCCACGCTCTCGTATATTATTTGGAAAATGGGGAAGACAAGGATTTCTAGTCTTTTATCAGTGCAAAGAGGGAATGAGAGTCACCACCTAGTTTTTGGTTACTAGAAACCCTAACTGGCTTCAGAGATTGGGCTCGGGGACTAGTTGCGTAAATGGAAGCTATTATCACCCCAAATACACCCTACCTAAGGTAAGCTGTATTGTTTAATTGTCCAATATATGCTAAGGTGTTATTTTGTTTTCTAATTGTTGGTCTGTCTAAGGTTTAAGATAAGTCCTCCCAAGTAAGGAGATCCTTATCTTATCGGGTGAAACCTAACTGTTTTAACATTAACAAAAAGAATAACTAACTCTTATTTAATATCAGGAATACATCATATGTATAAATGTATAATCCCATATATTAAAAGAACAAAATAATTTTTTGGTATTTTTTGAAATATTGGCCTAGTTGTCATGACTTTAATAAACTGGTTGTTAAAGCTCAAAATGCATGCTAATACATATTTTTTGAAAAAAAATTGTATGAAATATGAATGATTTTTTTTATCCTTGAGAGATTTGGTCGTACCTATGAAAAAAGAAACATATTTTTTTTTGTTTTTTCCTGTGTAATTGTTTTGCAATGTTTTGGAGATAACCAAGTATTTTAATACCAAATTTGTATCTTTACAGTATAAAAATTCAAACCAATATTAATAAAAAAAAAAGAGTAGAAAAATACACAAGAAAATCATAATTTTTTTTGAAAGGATACCTAGAATTTTTTTGTAATTTTATATATATATATATATATATATATATATATATTGGATTGGGCCTAGCCCAAATAAGTGGGGTGAGCTCACCTTGGTTGGGCCGAGGTCAGCCCAAAAGAGAAGCTAGGCCGAGATAGGCCCAAAAGAGTTGGGCCAATATCGGCCCAAAACTGGGGTTGGGCTGATGTAGGCCCAACAAACCCACTCAAAGATAAACTGGCATGGATTCGACTTAGATGTTTTGGTCTGGGTCAGCGCTAGTTTGTCCCAGGAATAGTGGCTCTCTATTGTTCATTAGTTGAATAGTGGAGATACTCAGAAGTGGGGGGAAAGAAGAAGAAGAGGAAGAATAAGGGAGTAGGCTAACCAGACAGCAGCCTTGGTGGTGCTGACATTGACGGTGGTGTTGTGGTGTTGCTGTAGTGGCGACTGGGAGGAACGGTGGCAGCTGTTGTGGTTCTTCTTCTTCTCTATGCAGAGACACAGACCTCTTCCTTTTCTTTTCTTTTTTGTTCTTTTTGTTTTTAAGTTCTCCTTCATTTTCTTTTCTTGTTCTTATCTCTCTTCAACCACCCCTTTGTTTCTAATTTTTTTTTTGTATTTTTTCTTTTCTTTACCTTCCTCTGTTCTCCCCTGTTTATTTATCTCTCTTTTTTTCTTTTTTTGTTTCTCTGTTTTGCCAATCTCTTGTTCCCTCTTTCTATCTTTTTTTTTTCCTTTTAAAAACCCCCCTCTCTCATCGCCTAGTGAGGGGGTATTTATAGGGGCAAGGGGAGTGAGAGCTACCCTACCCCTGTCCAGTTATAGGGATGAGGTAGTTTAGCTAGGGCGGCCTCTGCGCAGCCACCCGCAGGGCATGGCTCCCCTGCCCCTTCCATGATGGGTATAATTGTCAGTGTTTAGGCACCAAAATAGGTCAAAGTCCAAATCATTTTTAACAAATGGCATTTTAGTGGCAACATTTTAACAAAGTTTTTAGGTGTATTCCTCTTTTTCAAAACAAATACACATGATCCCATGTTTTCCTAAGGATTTTTAGGAAATCAAAGTTTTAGTACAAAACAGAAATCAAATTGGTGTTTGTTTAAACATATGAGTTCTAGAAATTCAAGTGATCTCATAGAAAGGTGACCATACACCTAAAAAAATTGAAGGACAACCCAAGCACCATGAGATAGCTTCAACTGAATGAATAACGAGAAATTATTTTCCGTATTTGTATGTGAGAAAGCAAGGCTTATTGATCCTAAGTGCATGTATTTGAAATGAGAAAAGGCCATATTTGATAATCTTTTCACGAGTCTAAAAATATATCATTTGCAGTCCCCTTTTGAGCCTAATAATGTTTTCTTGGAAATAACCTTGGCTAAGATCACATCCCACACTAGGAGGCAAGTGTGAGAGATATATTAAAATCCTTAATAATTAACAGTGCCCAAACAACACTATGGGGCATGAAAGAAAATTCTTAATGATCAAAGGTGCCCAAACAAAACTGGAGGGCATGAAGAAAAAAATCCAAAAGATCCAAAAGATTTGAGCTTTTCATAAAAATATCTAATATGTTGATGCTCAAAATAAAAATAAAAAAAAAACAAATGAAAAGCCCCAGCCCGACACTAGGGGGCATAATAGACCATTCTGGAAATCAATTTAAGTGACAAAAAGATCGGGAAACAATCACTAGTGAACTTTAATCTTGAAATTCCTTAAACACCTTTTGAGCCTGCAAATATCCTCTTTCTTTGTAGCCAATAGCCAAAGCCTATGTTACATGCTTAATTAAGCTCTTTTTGATCAAAGGCAAGCAATCTAGATCAATAGGCAATCCTTTCTCATGCAAAGCAAGTTATTATTCATGCAAGTAAAATGAATGCTTTGAAGAATGATTCTCTCAAACCCTCAAATTGAATCTTAAACCTCTTTGACCACCAAAATATCACTTTATTTTTACCAAAAATAAGATTTTTTCAACACCTATGAAGACCTATCCATGATGATCACTGGGATTTTTTTTTCCAGAACAAGTTTGTTTTAAACCAACATCAAAATGCTTTTTTGTCCAGAAAGGCTTTGAGATTCCAAAAATTCTCCATGAAAATGACTCCTTATAAATAACCAAATCTTATTTCATAAAATCCCATCCCCTAAGAAAACCCCGAACAAACACTTACGTGTATTGTCATAACCCAATTTTTGAATAAATAATAAAAAAATAAATAGATAAAAATATAATTGAGAATGGGGTTAAGACAACACAAAATTTGAAGTTTGAGGATGTAATTATTAAATTTGGGAGTCAATTGGTCAATAATTGAAGAATTAATAAGTTGGAGACTTTAATTAAAAATTTGGATTAGTTTAATTAATAAAATCAAGTGCTTAATTAAAGAATTGATAAGCTTGAGGACTTGTTAAGTTTTGATTTAATTAATTAAAGAAGTCAGGGGTTTGATTAAAGAAATACCAGAGTTCTGGGCTGATTAGAAGCAAAATGTCAGGAGATTAAAAGACTAAGGACCATAGTGAAATTGCGGGTTTACTTTAGGAATTTTAACTGATTTTTCCAGGGATAATTTTAAAAGAATTAAAAGTTGAAGATTTAATTAAGGATCAAATTGAACAATTCAGAAATTAAAGACTGTTTTGTAAACAGTGTTATAATTTAGGGATTCAGTTGAAATTAATCCAATGGCAAAATTAAAAGAAATTTTTAATTACTTGAGATCCAATTGTTAAATTTCCAAAGATCAGGGGTCAAAATGAAAATATCCATTTATGCCGAAACAGCACCGTTGCTGGGTAGAACAGTCGTGTTTGTTTTCTTCATCCCGATTCAACAGGGGAGCTGAAAATTTGCAACAAATCCGATCCAATCGTGGACCACGGCTCTTGCCCACGATCCTGTTCGTGGATTGAATAACAGTCCTGCAAAGGCAGGACTGGTTGGTGGGCAAGCGGCTAGAGCTCTATAAAAAGAGGCAGAACCAGAGCAAAAAGGAGGAAGAAAAGGCAAAAAAACCCAGAGCAAAAAAAAGAATACACAGAGGGAAGGAGAGGAAAGGAATCCTGCATGCACATAGAATTATCCCCGCCATTGCCTTCATCTCTGCAGACATCCCTGCACAAAAAAAGAAAACACCCAAAACAATAACAGAAAGCCGGCACCTTCATTTCATCCCAGGAGCAGCTGAAAGAATAAAGCATTCGGGCACAAAAGCAAAAAGAAGCAGAAGGAAAAGGTCATAGGCAGACGACCACGCTGCAAACATCTTCACTGTCTTCAGAAGCAGGTACGCCCCTTCTTCAAACCCGTTTTGCATTCTTTGAACTTAGTGTTGCAAGAACACTGTGCGAAGGTAATTTAATTACCTTCGCACTGTTTATGCACGCGTGAAATCACTTGACGCTTGCTTTCTTTGATTTTTGCCCAGCCGGGTCACTGGCTTGGGCCAGTGACCAGGCCGGGCTGGCTGGGTCTAGCCCAGCCCATGTGTGTTGAGTTGGGCCCAGCCCAAAAGTATAAATATAAAATATAAAAAAATATAAATAAAAAATATAAAAAAATAATAAAAATTGTGTATGTATAAATAAAAAAATATAAATATGAATTTATTACTTTTTATTTATTGACGCCAGAGTCAGAATAAAAATATTGATTCAAATTTATTTCATTGCATTTTATTTAGGTACATAAAAATAAAAAATGTGCATGCAAAAAAAAAGGAGATAAAATAAAATAAATTTATTGGTTTATTCACTAACGCCAGAGTCAGGAATAAAAATAATAAAATAAATTTATTTTATTTTATTATATTTTAATTTTATTTAGCTACATAAAAAAATAAAAATTATGTATGCGTAAAAATAAATTTATTTTGTTTATTCACTGACGCCAGAGT
>Ga0307508_10004297_pt1 | contig 13960 bp, 12 predicted proteins | sample 9_EM_MG_FD_203089 | JGI IMG/M metagenome (GOLD analysis project Ga0307508, IMG submission 203089) | Populus trichocarpa ectomycorrhiza microbial communities from riparian zone in the Pacific Northwest, United States - 9_EM | ecosystem: Host-associated > Plants > Roots > Unclassified | place... | reverse complement strand
AGAAGCGCGCGCGCTATCGTCTGGCGCTGCGCGAGAGCTACGACCGCGACTTGAAACGCCTTTTTGCCGAGCCGAGCGGCGAGCGCCGCGAGCGCCGCGCCGCCGTCTTCTTACGTAAGGAGCGCTCGGAGATCCGAAAACTGGTTTCCCGCTGGACCGGCGAGTATCAATATGCGGTCGATCGTGTGCTCGCAGAGATCATCCAGCGTACCGAGGAGCTCGGCTTGGTCGTTGGCTCCGGAGCTTTACACGTGAAGCGAGATGCCATGCTGCTGGTTGCGACTCAGACACTCAAGTACTTGAATCGCGGGCATCACCACTTCCCGCGATGAGGAAGAAGCTCAAGGTTCTGGTCTTGATGCACGAAGACCTCGTGCCGCCAGACGACATCAAGGGCCTGTCCGACAAACAGCTGGCCGACTTTCGCACCGAGTGGGACGTGATCGCCGGGCTCGAAGAGCTGGGGCACGAGGTGCACCGGTTGGGCGTGGGCAGCGACTTGGGACCGATTCGGCGCGCGTTCGTCGAGTGGGAGCCGGATATTGCCTTCAATTTACTGGTGCATTTTCACGGCGTAGCCGTGTACGACCAGCACGTCGTCAGTTACCTAGAGCTTTTGCGCAAGCGCTACACCGGCTGCAATCCGACCGGCCTCTTACTGGCGCGCGACAAGGCGCTGTCCAAGCAGCTGCTCGCGTTCCATCGCATTCGCGTGCCGCGCTTCGCCGTGTTCCCATTCGGCCGCAAGTCGAAGAAGCCGCGCAAGCTGGGCTACCCGCTGGTGGTGAAGTCGCTGTACGAAGAGGCGTCGCTCGGCATCTCGCAAGCGTCGCTGGTCACGAGTGACGAGAAGCTGGTCGAGCGCGTGGCGTTCATGCACGAGACTTTCGGCGTCGACGTGATCGCCGAGGAGTACATCGAAGGGCGCGAGCTGTACGTGGGTGTCGTCGGCAATCGACGGCTGCATGCCTTTCCGGTCTGGGAAATGATGCTCGATCAGCTACCCGAAAATGCGCCGCGCATCGCCACCCGCAAGGTGAAGTGGGATCTGGCTTATCAAAAGAAATATCACATCGACACGGCTGCGGCCGAGCTGCCCGCGGGCACCGCCGAGCAGATCAACAAGATGTGCACGAACATCTACCGGGTGCTCAAAATGAGTGGTTACGCCCGTATCGACCTGCGTTTGGCGCCGGACGGCAAGGTTTACGTGCTGGAAGCCAATCCCAATCCGGATCTGCAGAAGGCCGAAGACTTTGCGCAGAGCGCGAAGGCCGAGGGCGTCGACTACCCGGTGCTGATCCAGCGCATCGTCAACCTCGGACTGAGCTATCAGGTCGAGTGGGATACGGCCGACACCTGAGCCGCGGCTGACGACTCAGGCGCGCGGCTGCGCCGGCCGATTCGAAACGCGACGAGCCCCATCGGCAGCGCCAGCAGATCCGTGAGGTCGGCGGTGGCGCGCACCGGCCGCAGACCAGCTACGGTGTTGCCTCGGGCTAGCGCGAGCAGCGCCTGCAGCGGCCAGCGCAGTGCGCCGAGCCCGTAGCGGTACACGAGCTCGGCGGGCTTACACACTTCTGGCAGCGCGAACGCGAACAGCGAAACCACCACGCAGCCGAACAGCACTCTGTCGCCATTGGTCGCGCTGAGCGGCCGCTGCCAGAGGCGAGCTCGAATGAGCTCGATCAGCGCGTGCAAGCACAGCGGCAAGAGCAGCACACCGGCGAAATCGGAGAGCTTGCCCGTCAACACGCCAGGACAAGAGTGCTTCAAGACCTGGTCGTTCAGCACCAGCACCAGCAGCGCCGCGAGCAGCGCTGGGTGCACGAGCACGCCGCCGGGCGCCGGATTGCGCTTCATTCGCTGGTGACCTCCACGGACCACGGCGGATCTTGCGCCGGCAGCGTCGAAGACGTTGCCGCCGGCAACTGCGCGCTCGACTCGACGTCGAAGCTGAAGTGCACGGAGACTTTTCCGTTCGCGGCGCCGTCATCGTTGCGAGTGAATCTGACCACGAAGCGCGCCTTGCAGTCACCGGCGCTCGGGTCTTCGCAGTCGCCCGTGAACTGAAGCCTTTGGTCTTGCGCGATTTCGCTGGCCGTCTGTAGCGTGCTGTTGCCCGTGGGGTCGTCGGGCGAGCTGACCACGACCGCAACGAACGGTGGCGTCGCGCCGCTCGTGAGGTCTGAGGCGGCCACGCTGCCCTGCAAGTGGGCGGCGGGGGCGGCCGTGGTGCCGCCCGTCGTCACCACGCCGTGCGGCCCCAAATCAGTTGCTGTGAGGTCGACGAAGAACGTTGCGCTTGGCGCGGCGCGCGTGAGCTCGGCCGTGCCGCCTTCGATGTTGGTGCGCGCGAACTGATAGGTGGTGTAGGTGGTGGGCTGGCTGGGGCTCGTGTCAGGGCTCGGGCTGTCGTCGTCGCCGTGCTCGCTGGGGCTCGAGCCGAAAAGCGCGGCCGTGCTCGCGACGATGACCGCGCACAGCAGCCAGCCCGGAGGCGCCGCGACAGCGGTGTCAGAGGTCGTCGGCGCTGCCCGCGCGCGGTTTCGGCCAAAACCCAGCCGGCTTGCTCCCATGGCCTCGAGTGTAGCAACAGCTGTGCCTGGTTTTGGCTGAAACCGAGTATGTTGCCTTCCCAACGTGGCCGAGGCGGACTTTTTTCGCGATGAAGCCAGGCAGAGCACGGCCCGCGCCGTGAAAGCCGTGGAGGCCCAGACCTCGGCCGAAGTCGTGGTCGCGGTGCGGCGTCGCTCTGGAGACTATCGGGTGGCGGCTTACCATTTCGGTTTCTTCCTCGCTGGGCTGGTCGTGCTGTACCTGCTGCTCGCGCCGCAAGTCTTTAGCGTCGGCGACATCGCGCTCGACGGCGCGCTCGGTTTCGGTTTGGGCCTCGGGCTGGCGTACAACATCGCCGCGCTGCTGCGGCTCTTGGTCCGCGAACGGCCACTGGCGAAAGCCGTGGCGGCGGCTGCGCGCGCCGCATTTTTCGACCTGGGCATCTCGCGCACTTCGGGCCGAAACGGTTTGCTGGTGTTCGTCTCGACCTTCGAGCAGCGCGCGCTGGTACTGACTGACATCGGCATCGACGTGAGCGCGCTGGGGCCGCGCTTCGACGACGGCTGCGCAGCCTTGTCGAATGCCGTGAAGCGCCGCGATCTTTTGGCTTTTCAGCAGGCTCTCGCCAGTCTCGGGCCGATCTTGGGCGCCAGCATGCCGCGCTCCGCGGACGACGTGAACGAGCTGCCGGACGAGGTGCAGTAGTGCTCCGGCTCCGTCGCAAACCATGGCTGCCGCTCGCGCTCACGCTGCTGGTGCTCTTGCTGGCCTCCGTGGCGCTCGCGCGACCGGGCGGCGGGCATGCTTATTCCGGCGGCTCGCGCTCGAGCGGGAGCTCGGGCGGCGGCGGGGGCGGTAGCGGCGGCGGTGACGGCGGCGTGCTGTTCGAGATGCTGATCTTTCTGTGCATCGAGCACCCGACCTTCGGCATCCCGCTTTTGATCATCGTCGTGATCGTCATGCTGGCCCGGGCGGGGCTGCAGCGTGGCATGAAGTCTTGGTCGACCGCGCACCCGGATGTCGCGGCCGTGCGCACCGTGCAGCGCGAAACGTCGGCGCCCCGCAAAGAGCTGGAGCAACTACGCCAGGTCGATCCGGAGTTCTCGCTCGTGCTGTTCGAGGACTTCGTTTACATGCTGTACGCCGCGGTGCAGCGGGCGCGCGCGCTCGGCACGCAGCCGCTGGCCGCTTACCTCGAGCCGAGCCTGGCGGCCGCCCTGCCCGATCCCAGCCTGGCCGACGTGCAAGGCATCGTGATCGGAGCTTTGCGTTACCTGAGCTTCTCCGGCGTGGGCAGCAGCACCATCCAGGTCGAGCTGGAGCTCGAGGCCAACTTCGTCGAGCTCTTGCGCAGCGGCGAGCAGCGACGTTTTTACGTCGTCGACCGGCTGGTGCTGACGCGTTCGCATACCGCGAAATCGCGCCCTTTCGCGCGCGCCAGCAAGCTCGATTGCCCCAATTGCGGCGCGCCGCTCGAGAGCATGCGCGGCAGCGAATGCAGCTACTGCCGTCAGCAGGTCGGCTTCGGTCGCTTCGACTGGATGGTGCTCGCGCTCGCCAATCAATCGCGCGAGCCGCGCGGCCCGCTGCTCACGAGCGACGTGGCCGAAACCGGTACGGACTTGCCGACCATCGCCGACAGCGGCGCGCCGCAGCGCTTTCAACAGCTGCAGGCGCGCGATCCGAGCCTGAGCTGGCAAACGCTCATGGCGCGCATGACGCACGTGTTCGGCGAGCTGCAAGTCGCCTGGTCCGGGCGCGACCCGCTCAAGATTCGCCCGTATGTTTCGGACCACTTGTTCCAGACCATGCTGTACTGGATCGACCTGTATCTGGCCTCGCGCTGCCGCAACGTGACCGAGAACGCGCGCATCTTGCGCGTCGACTTGGCCAACGTCACGAGCGACAAGCACTACGACGCGGTCACGGTGCGGCTGTTCGCGAGCAGCATCGACTACACCGTCAGCGACGACGGCAAGCTGCTCAGCGGTCATCGCAGTCGCACGCGCACTTACTCCGAGTATTGGACTTGGATCCGCGGCACCGCCAGGCGTGGTCAAGCGCGCGGCGACACGGTTTGCCCGAATTGCGGCGCGGCGCTACGCATCGGTATGGCGGGGACCTGCGACTACTGCCGGATCAAGGTCACCGCCGGAGAGTTCGATTGGGTGCTGTCGCGCATCGAACAAGACGACTCGTACACCGGCTGAGCTACGCCCGGGATTTTCCCCTGCTACGTCGCCATCAAGATCAAAGATCTTATCGACCTCTAGCAAGGCCGGCTTTTGCCGGGCTACGCTGCGCTGATGGCTGTCACCGCGAAGCGCGCGCACGCCCTGGCTCTGTCGCTCGAAAACGCCAGCGCCTACCCGCACTTCGATCGCATCGCGTTTCGCACGCCGCGTCGCACCTTCGCGACCTTGGCCCTGAGCGGCCGCGATCTCAACTTCATGTTCGATCTCCGACAGCAGGCCCATTTCTGTAAGCAAGCTCCCCACGCGATCGCGCCGGTCGCCGGAGGTTGGGGTCGCATGGGCGCAACCCGCTGTGACCTGGCGCTGATCGACGCCGCCACGTTCACGGCTGCACTCAAGGCCGCACACGCACGCGCCAACGCCCCGCTTCCGAAGCGAGCGCGCGTCGCCAAGCAGGCGCCGTTGACTCGCCAGGCGAGCGTCGCCAAGCAGCTGCCTGTAGCCAAGCCCACGCGCGCCGTCAGAACGCCGCGCGCGGGCCGCTGACGCCCGATCGGCGTCGGAATCTGGACGCTCGGCGGTGGTCGTCGGCGCGCCTTCGCGGAACAATCTCGTCCGACATGCCCAGCTCATTCGAAACAATTCCGGTTCAGCGCGTCGACGGTCAGCCGGCGCGCCTCGCCGACTATGCCGGCCAGGTGCGCCTGATCGTCAACGTCGCGTCCAAGTGCGGCCTCACCCCGCAGTACGAGGGTCTCGAGGCGCTCTACCGTCGCTACCACGCGCGTGGTTTCGAGATCCTGGCCTTTCCAGCCAACGAGTTTGGGGCGCAAGAGCCGGGCACGGACGAAGAGATCAGAGAATTTTGCTCGACGAAGTACGATGTCACGTTTCCGCTTTTTTCGAAGATCATCGTGAAAGGTCCGGGCCAGCACCCGCTCTACGCGGCGCTCACCGAAGCCGTGCCGAGCGCAACCAGCCTGCCAGGCACCGACTTCCGCGGCAGCTTGCTCAAGCACAACATCGACGTCGGAGTGCCGGGCGACATTTTGTGGAACTTCGAAAAATTCTTGATGAATCGCCGGGGCGACGTGGTCGCGCGCTTCTCGCCAGACGTGAAACCGGACGCCGAGCTGCTGGTTTCAGCCATCGAGCGTGAGCTCGTCATTTGACGTCAAGTCACATGCGCTGCACTAGGCGGCGCCGGCTGCGGCGACTAGGCTGGCGGCATGTGGGCTGACCGGCACAGCAAATCGCTCACGAGCTTCGGGCAACGTGCTCGGGCGGCCTTGGCCCAAGGCAGCATTTCTCTGGCGCTTTGCTTGGGCCTGCTCGGCGGCTGCGACGAAGCGGACGCGTGCAAAGAGAAGCCGGACTGCCCGCACCACGGCAAGTGCGCGAGCGACGGGCAAGGCGCCTGCATCGCCAAGGCAGACCAGGACTGCGCCGCCTCCGATGACTGCAAGCTTCACGGTAAATGCGCCGCCAAGTCAAGCGCGTGCGTGGCGGCGAGTGATCAGGGCTGTCAGGCGTCGAATGATTGTCGACAGCAGGGCGCCTGCGATGCCTACGCAGGTGCGTGCGTCAATCTCGCGCAGTCGACGCACGCCGAATGCGCCAAGACTTGCCAGAGCGAAGGCTTGTGCGTGATGAAGGCGCGGCAATGCGTAGCGCTGTCGCGGCGCCACTGCGCGGGTACGAGCGACGCCAAACCGGAGCCTGACAGTCCCTGCGCCCTATCTGGTCAGTGTACGGCGCTGGCGGGCCGCTGCATTGCGGCTTCGAACGACGATTGCGTCGGCTCGAGTGTCTGCAAAGACGCCGCGCAGTGCGCTGCCAAAGACGGCGCCTGTCGCGCCACGTCGCAAGACTGCACAGCCAGTAAAGCCTGCTCGGCCAACGGCAAATGCGAGGAACGAGAGGGCAAGTGCGTCGCGCTTTCCGGCGCCGATTGTCGCAGCTCTAGCCGTTGCAAGCTCGAAGGTGTGTGCACGGCGAAAGACGGCGCGTGCGTCGTCGGTTCGAGCGCGGATTGCGCCCTCGCCTCGATTTGCACGCAGGCCAAGCACTGCCTCGCCAAAGACGGCAGCTGCGTCAGTAGCGGAGCCGGCATCGCCAGCGCTGCCGGCTCCAAGGCTCCCGACCACGCCGGGCCCACCACCATCAACGGCCTGTTTTGAGCCCGAAAGCGGACGCCACGGCCGTTGCCGCGCGTCCGCCTTCGTGGGCCAGCTCTTCCGCTAGGGCTTGGGCGCAAGCGACAGGTTGTCGAGGTAGACGGTGTTGGGGCTGGGGTTGTTGGCAGTGCCGCCCAACCTGATTTCGAATTTCGCGAGCTCGGCCGGCGGCAGGTCAGCCATAGTGTCGACGGCACCGCAGCAGCAGGTGCCCTTGTGTTCGGTTTCTTGCAGTATGTGAACGCCTATGTCTACGCGGTTCAAGAGCTGCGTTGCCAACTCGCAATGAAGGTGGGGTTGTCGATGGACGACGAAAGCGCCGGGTGTGAGCCGTTGATGCACCTCTCGGGGTCGGGGCTCTGACGTTCGTTTGCGTCAGCGTGCCGGTACGTCGAAGAACTGCATGCTCTGGCCGGGCGTGATGAAATATTCGCCGGGCGCCACGATTTCGTCGACGCCCGCTTGCACCGTGCCGGCGGGCGGAACGACGCCGTCGAAGCTGGTATTGCTGGACGTGACGGGAGCCGTGCCGGTGTCGACGTAGATGCCGAGGGCTTCGGTGCCGCCGCCGCGATCGGTGAGGGAATTGTTGCCGGCTTCGATTGCGGTGCCCAAGTCGAGGTTGCCGGCCGCGAAGTAAAGGCCAATGGACGCGTAGTTGAGCAGCTGAGTGTTGCGCAGCTTGGAGCTGCCACCCAGCTGGTACAGGGCATAGTTGCCGCCCTCGACGCTCGTGCCTTCGAGCGACAGCGCCCCGCCATGCATGCTGATCGCGTACGGGGCCGCAGCGGAACGCAGCCGAGAGCCGGCGATCTCGAGCGTGGCGCCCGCGAAATTGACGGCGGCGTTCTTGCTGTTGCCGTCGAGGGTCGAGTCGTCGATGCTGAGCTTGGCGTCGGCGCCGGCCACGAACACGCCGCCCGTCACCGTGGCTCGCTTCAGCGAGATTTGGCCACCCTGACTGGTGTCGATCAGCTTCAAGGCGGAGCCTTCGCCTTCCAAAATGGAGAGCGTGGTGTCTTCGAGCTCGACCTGGCAGTCGCTCGCCAAAATCTGCAGGGCGGTGATGCCGTCGCGGATGACGACGTGTCGCAGCGCGACCTGCGCCGGCGCCGTGAACTCCAGCCCTTGGTAGAAGCCCACCAGCGAAAGATTCTGGAGCGTCAACTTGGAAGAGGCTTGGAGCGCGATGACCTGGCTCTCGGCAGCGACGGGCATGTCAGGCACGAATCCGCCGTCCGGCAGCGGCGCCTGCAGCAAGGTCTGCTCCGCACTTTCACCGCTGATGGTGACCCCCGCCGCCGCCGCGTAGTCCCAGGTTTCGCCGTCGGCGGCGTCGTAGGTGCCATTTTCGAGCCGAACGGTGTCGCCTGGCTTGGCAACCAGCAGGGCTTGCTTGAGCGAGCGGAACGGCGCGCTTTCGCTGCCAGCATTCGAGTCGAGGCCGCGCGGGCTAACGAGCAGGCCGGGCGCCGGTTCGGCCGTAGCGCCTGAACACCCCACCAGGCAAGCCACGGCCGTGGCTCCGAGCAGTGAGAATTTCAGAGGCCGGTTCGACATCGCAGCGCGTGTTAGCTAGGTGTCCGCGCCACAAAACCTTCATTGACCGAGCTTCCCTGGCGGCGCTTTGCCCCATTTCTCTGACGCGGGGCGGGTAGACCCGAGCCGGATATTCTGCACCCCGGCTCGATGACTGCCGTGCGGGTATTCGGCGCTGCCTGCCAGCGAAGCTCTCCGCGCAGGCGAGCTGCGCGCGAGCGTAGCGCGCGTTCGCGCTCGAGCTTCGTATCGAATGTTCGAAACTCCCGGGGAGCCACTCGAAAGCTACATTCAGCACTTCATAGAGATGGGGGGGGCAGCTAGAAGTTTGCTCGTCCTGCTACGAAGAGTATTGCCGCGAGCTGCCGAAGGACAAAGGCGGCCGCCCCGCGCTCCGCCCTGGGACGAAGATCCACAGCTTGGGCATCGTCGCCGAACGCGCGCTGCAGATGCCGGTGTTGTCGTTTTAGAGCCACCTGCGCTTCGATTGACGGGGCGTCATGCTAGGCTGAGGCGTGCTGAGCCCGCGCCTGGCGAAGGTCGTTGTCTCCATCTTGTGTACCTTCCCGGCCATCGATTTGGTGCGCGTGCTGTATCAGCACAACCCGCACTTCATTCACGATTACGACTTTCCGGCGTTCTCACTGGCCGTGAACGTGAGCGGCGCTTGGGCCTTCGTGTTCTTGTTCTTGACGCTCGCCTGCACGCCGGTCCAGCGCCTCGCGCGCTCGGGTTGGATTCCGGCCGTGCGCAGGCCGCTCGGTTTGGCGGCCTTCGGTTATTGCGTGTTGCACTTCTTGGCTTACTTCGTGGTTGGGCAAAAGCTGAACGTCAAGTACGTCATCGAAGACTCGCTGGCTGTAACTTCACGCATTCCGGGCTGGCTGTCGCTGCTGCTGCTCGTACCGCTCGCCGTCACTTCGACGGATGGCATGACGCGACGTCTGGGCGGCAAGCGCTGGAAGCTCTTGCATCGGCTGGTCTACCTGGCCACGGCACTGGCGGTGCTTCACGTGTACATGGTCGATAACGACCACTACAGCGATTATCACCCGACGCGCAACGTGCTGGTGCCGTTCGCAATCTTGATGTTGGTGCGGCTGATCAGGTTCAAGCGCGCGCCCTCCGCAGCTTGAAGGCGACGAACACGGCCAGCGCCAGCGCACCGACGGCGCTCAGTGCAGCGCAGGCCCTTACGCCGTCGGTGAACGCGGCTTGCGCGGCGCCGAGCAGCGCGTTGCCCACAGCTCGCGGCAACACCGCGGCGGCGGCGTTCGCGCCGCCAAGCGTGCCGATGGCGGCGTCACGCGTCAGCTGCGGCAAGCCCGCCGGCAGCGCGGCCACCACGCCGTGGCGGTAGATGGCGACGCCGATACTGCCGAAGACGGCGATGCCAAGCGCGCCGCCGAGCTCGGAGCAGGTTTCGGACAGCGCCGCCGCGGCTCCAGCACGATCGGGCGGAGCGGCCCCGACGATCAGATCGGTAGTCAGCGTGAAGACCGGCGCTAGGCCGAGCGAGAACATGCTGGAGCCGAGCGCGAAGCTAAAAAAGCTGGTCGTGCCGCTGAGCCGCGTGAACAGCGAGAAACCAGAGGCCGTGAGCACGAGGCCCGCCGACATCAGCAGCGCAGGCTGAAGCATGCGCGACAAGCTGGAGGTGAGGAGCGCGCCGACGATGAACGAGAGGGCCCACGGCAGTGTCCAGACGCCGGCTTCGAACGCCGGCAGGCCGCGCACCAATTGTAAGAACTGCGGCAAGAACAGGAAGCCACCGAACAGCACGAAGATCGAAAAGCCGTAGGTGAAGAGCGTCGCGCTGAACGCCGGTAGCCGAAAGAGCCCGAGGTCGATCAGCGGATCGGTAAGACGCTGCTGTCGTTTGACGAACACGACGCCGAGCAGCGTACCCAGCGCGATCGCCAGCAGCGGAGCCAGCGCGACGCCGCTTTGAGCGATGCGCTTCAAACCGAAGATGGCCGAAAGCAAAGCCGAAAGCGATAAGCCCGCGCTCCAAATGTCTGCACGCCCGGGCTTCGGATCTTTGTATTCGGGCAAGAAAATCGGGCCGAGCACGAGCAGCACCAGCATCACCGGTACGCCGAGCAAGAACACCGAGCCCCACCAGAAGTGAGCCAAGAGCGCCCCGCCCACCAGCGGGCCGACGGCGGCGCCGAGCGAGTAGCTCGTCACCCAGACGCCGATGGCAAAGGTTCGCTGCGCGGGGTCCAAGAACATGCTGCGGATCAGCGACAGCGTGGATGGCGCCACGGTGGCGCCGGCCAGGCCGAGCAGCGCGCGCGCCGCAATCAACGTCGCGGCGCTGGGACAGAAGGCTGCCACGATCGACACCGCTCCGAAGGCGGCCGCGCCCAGCAAGAGCAGCCGGCGCCGCCCGATGCGATCGCCAATCGTGCCCATGGTGATGAGCGAGCCTGCCACCATGAAGCCGTAGATATCGATGATCCAAAGTAACTCGGCGCTGCTGGGCCGAAGGTCGCGGGTCAGCGCCGGTATCGCCAGGTGCAGGACGGTCAAGTCCATCGAATACAGGATGCAGGGCAGCGCGATGACCAGCAGGCCAATCCATTCGCGGCGCGTGGCCTTCGGCAAGGTTGGGGCGTTCATCAGCGACTCGCGGCCGCTCGTACGCGCGAAACCACGGGCGAGTTACAACAAACGCGGCAAGCGCTACAAACCCGCCGCAAATGCCTTGCCGAACTCCAGCGGCGACGGGCGATCTGCGGGGTTCAGCGAGGTGGCTTCGCGCAGCAACTTGGCGATCACGGGCGGGTACGCGGCGAGCCGGTCGGCGGACTCGAACGGATCTCGCCGCATGTGGGCGATAATGCGGTCGCGCTGGTTGTCGATTTCGTCGAAGAAGGCGCGACCCGTGGTGGCGTTGTAGATGGTGCCGGCCAGCGCGTAAATGTCTGACCTGGGATCGAGCTCGACGGGGTCGAGCACTTGCTCGGGCGCGATGTAGCCGGCGGTGCCGGCCACGAACCGCCCGCCGGCTTCGGCCGCCACGCGAATGGCGCGCACCATGCCGAAGTCGATCACGACCGAAGACAACGGTTGCACGGTCGCCGGATCGCGATGCTTCTCGGGATCGAAGCGCTGGCCGCCGGCCAGCGGCAAGCGCAGCCAAATGTTGGCCGGCTTGATATCGCGGTGCACGAGGCCGGCGCTGTGCAGCGCGTGCAAGCCCGAGCACGACTCGACCACGACTTGCTTCAGCTCGAACAGCGACATGTGGCGAGCCTGTGAGTACTGCTTGAGGTCGGCGCCGATCAGGTACTCAAGCACCAAGAACGGCATGCCTTCGGACACGCCGCGATCGATGATGTTGGCCACGTTCGGGTGATACAGGCCCGCGAGCACACGCGCCTCTTCGACGAACGAGGTCAGGATGCCTTCGCGCTCGACGTCGGTGGCCGTAGTCAGCGCCTCGGCCTTCGGAATTTTGAGCACGAACAGGCGATCGGCGCCGGGCTTGCGCACCAGCCACACCGAGCCGATGCCGCCTTCGCCGATGGCTTTGACCAGCTCGTAGCCCTCGATCACCTTGGGCTCCGGCTTCTTGGCCTTCGGTGGCGGCGGCGGCGTGCGCTTGATGGCGGCGCCGACGGCCTCTTCGAGCAAGGCCGACGCGATCGGGCCGAGCGCGGCGAACCAGACGTCGAGCAGCGACAGCTCACGGGCACGGATGGCGCGCGCGACCAGCGTCGCGATGCGCGGCGCGTTGTCGGCGAAGCTGCGCGTTCTGGCGTCTTCTGCGCTCTGCTCGTGCACCGGATGCAGCGCCTTCACCGGGTCGGCCAGCGCCGCCTGCAAGCGATCGGCAGCGAGCACCAGCTCCAGACACATCTCTTCGAGGTTGGGTTTGGGACCGGCGGCACCTGCGAAGGCTGCGAGCGAGCTCGAGAGTCCGGCCAGCGCGTGCGCCAGCTCGGTTTCCGCGGCGTGGAGCGACTCGAGCGCGTCCGCCGCCCCAGAGCCCCAGGCGCCTTCGGGCGCTTCGGTCGAAACCGCGGCCCGCAGCGCATCGGCGCGCTCACAGCAGCTGGCGAGCGCGCCGGGCGCCATCATCGGTAGCGCATTGGCGAGCTGCAGGAGCGTGGTCGGGCGATCGATGACCAGCGCCCACCAGGCTGCGAATGGCCCCAGCCACTGCACGTCGTCGACCTCGCCGAGCGCCGTGCCGCGCGTGGTGTCGACCAGCCGCCAAAACAGCGAGCTGAGGGCGCTCTTCAGCGACGCCGGCAGCTCGCGCGTGCCGTCGGTCAAGCCCTCGATTTTGCGCAGCCACAGGCAGGTGTCGTGCGCCGTCGGCCCGCGCCCGCGACCGAGCTCGGCGTCTTCGCCGCAGGCGTCGAGCGCGTAACCACCGAGGCGTACGGCCAAAACTTCCAGCTGCAGCTCGGCGTCGAACTCGCCGCCGGTTTGCCGGCGCTGCTTCACCAAGTCGAGCAGCTCGGAAGGGGCACGCGCTATGAGGCCCCAGGTTTCTTCGAGATCGGGCTGTTCGATGGGGTGACCAGCGGGGCGGGTGGCCAGCATCGGATTCCAGAGTCGGAGCGCGAACGAGCGCGCGCAGCCCTCCATGGCATTCATGGCCGCGGCGCGTTGACGCAGCCGGCCCGTGCCCAGCGCGATGCGCCGCGCTTCGAGGAACGTAGCGGCGATGGACGATGCGAAGCGCGCGGCGCGGGCGTCGGCTTCCTCGTCGTCGTATTGCGCGGCGAGGCGGATCAGATTCTCGAGGCCAAGCTCGATGTCGAGCGGATCACGTTCGGCGCGCTCGACGGCGTCGGTCACCGCCGTCACTTCGATCCAGCGTCGCGATTCGTCGAGCGACGAAGGGCGCGCCGCCCAGGCCATTTCGCGCAGCGCCATCAGCGGGGTCTCGATGTCGCTCGATTGGTGGCCGCGCCGCCAGATCACCGCCAGGCCGCGCGCCAACGCGCGCGCGGCGATCGCGCCGCCATCACCTTTGAGGATGCGCTTGCGCAGGCGATCCCAGAGCGTAGGGCGCTCGAAAAACAGGTACGGAGTCGCGGCGGCCGCGGCGCCCAGCGCCCAGGTCGCTTCCGTGGGCGAGTCGAGCAGCGCGATCAGCTGCCCGCCCAGGAATTTCAGGCGTTCTTCGGGCAGCGACGCGAAGGCGGTCATGGCGCGCTGTCGCAGCACCGCGGAATCGCCCAGCACCCAGTCGAGCAGCGTGCCCTCCATCTGCTCGAGCTTGCCGGTAAGCCGCCCGAGCGCGCGCGCCGCGTGGATCCAGACCAAGGGTTCGGGATGCAGGAGCAGCGGCTGCAGCACCTGCAGCGTGCGTCCGACGAGCTCAGGATCGGCCATGGCCGGCAGACTGGAGACGCTCACCTCGAGGCAGCGCGCTGCCAACACGCGCCCGCGCAGCGCGCCGCGCGCCGGCGCGTGCACCATCTGTTCGAAGGTGGCGCTGGAGCCGAACAGCCATGGCCCCATGCT
>Ga0307508_10004296_pt1 | contig 13972 bp, 6 predicted proteins | sample 9_EM_MG_FD_203089 | JGI IMG/M metagenome (GOLD analysis project Ga0307508, IMG submission 203089) | Populus trichocarpa ectomycorrhiza microbial communities from riparian zone in the Pacific Northwest, United States - 9_EM | ecosystem: Host-associated > Plants > Roots > Unclassified | place... | reverse complement strand
ACCCCGAGTCCCTTGATCTTTTGGGGCCCCAACCCCAAAAGGGAGTGGTCACCGCCGGAAGGCGGTGGTCCACATCCAGAAAGAGGCGGTGGTGGGGTTAGGGCATCAAGTCGACGGTCAGGCCGGCGTCGAACCCGCCTCGGCCCTGGCGCTCGCCGGCAAAGGCCCCCACGGCGACGCAGCCGCAGCCGTGCCGGTAACGGGCGAAAGAGCGCAGCGCCAGCAGCTCCTGGTCGATAGGATCTAGATCCGCGCCGCCGCCCACCTGCAGCACCGAGCTCAAGCCGAGTGTAAGCTCGGCGCCCGCCGTCAGGCCTTCGCGGTCGTAGGCGCCGAGGTCGTAGAAGCTGGGCAAGAGGTCGCCGCTAGCTTCGGCGCTGGCGACGCCGGGTGCCCGCGCCGTGCGAGCCTCGACGTAACTGGTCAGTGCCGTACCCCCGCGCGCGCCGAGACGGACCCGCCCCGTCGCTTCGCCGGCACGGGTGCGCGGTTCGCCAACGCCGGTCACGCGCAAGCCAAGCCAGTGCGAGTCACTCGATAGTGTTGCCAGTGTGACGGGCTCCAGGTCGCGCGGCGTGCCGCTCCAGCCTGCCGCCAGGCGCAGCCGCCCGGCGCCGCCGCGCGCGCCACGCCCGAGCGCAGTCGTGACGCCACCGGTCGTCAGCAGACGGGTATCGGAGACGCCGTCCCAATACTGCCGCTCGACGCGTCCCGTGACCTCGGGCGAGATCAAGTGACTGAGGTGCTCGAAGCGCCGTAGCAGCGGCAGCGATAGCGATAGCCCCGCGCCTGCCCGCAACTTCGAAATGGCTTGTGCAGGAGCCGAAAGCAGCTCGCCCTGCTCGAATGCAGCGAGTCGCGCCAGCGCTGGCCCAGCGGAAAGCGCCGACTCTAAGCTGCCGCGCTCGAGCCCGCGCGTTTCGGCGTTGTCGGTACGCCGTTCGCCCGCGCGCAGGGCCGAAACGGCGCCGATGTCGAGCATGTAGCTCGTGAGGTCGCCGAGGGCGCCGCCGCTCGAAAGCAATGCAAAGGGTCCGAGACTGAGCGGGTCGGAGAGCCAAGCGCCGCGCGGCGCGCTGGCTTCGGCGCCGAAAGCGAGCAGCGAGCTGCCGGTGCTGCCGACTCCGACCCGGCCATGATCGTAGCGACGCGAAGCCGCTTCGATCGACGACAGCGACGTGCGGCCGCGTGCGCCGAGCGACGTGTCGAAGTCGTAAGCCCAAACCGCTGGCGTTTGCCCCGTGAACGCGCCGTGCGCGTCGATGCCGAGCGCTGTGCCATCCCGGTAGTCCCAGCGCACGAGCGTTGACGACTGGGGAGTCAGTAAGCGCGCGTCGATGCGTGCGCCACCTTTGAAGTAGCCGTAGCCGCCCAGATCCAGAGCGCGCGCAGCGGGCCGCCCCTGGTTGGCCTCGAACGGCACGTGCACGCCGCTGCCCACGAGCAGGCCGTCGTCGCCTCGCCACTCAGCGCTCGGAAAGAGCAAGCCCACGCGATCGGGTGAGCGCAACCATAGGTACGGCAGCCCAAATAGCGGGACGCCGCCGACGCGCAGCACGGCCTGTCTGATCAAGACGTCGCTCGGCGGCGCGACCGTGACAGAGCTGTAGCCCAGCGTCACCGGCGGGTTGTCGCAGCTGCAGAAGGCGATATCGCCGCCGCCCTCGACACCGATACCGCGCGGCCCACGTTTCAAGCGCACCCGGTCACCGCCGAGGCGATAGCGACCGACCGTCACTTCGACGTCGCCGGACAGAGAAAGCTCTCCGAGCTCGGCGTCGACGTCCAGGTGACGGGCCGAGAAATCGACGCGAAACTCGCGGCCACGCGCGACCGGTGGTGCCGGCACCTCGCCCGCTGCCGCGCGGCTGAGCGTGCCGGCTAGTGCAAAGGTCGCAACGGCGACGACCAGCGAGCTCCGCGGCTCACAAGTTGGGAGACGCCGCACCGTTCCGTGCAAGTTGCTTCGAGCCTGTCACGAGCTCATGCGGAAAAACGCTAACCGAGGCGAAGAAGGTCGCGGCAGGGCTGTAGAAGAAGCTACGGCGCCGTCCGTCGAGCCCGAGCTGATTGGCGATGTTCCCGTAACCGAGCTCGAGCGAGACACCCTTGGCAACCCTGACGGACACCTCTGTAAGAAACTGGGTGCGCACGACGTAGCGACTGTCGTCGGACGAGGTCGCGACCGCCGCGCAACCGGTGTACGTCTCCACGCAGGGGGGCGGATCTTGAAGGCTATACTTCCAGGCCGGCGCGAGCGCGGCGGATGTCGTCCAAAACACGTCTTCACCGAAAAGCATTACTAGCGTCGCGCTGAAATCGAGCTGGTCACGAATCAGGCTCGAGCCGGATAGCTCGTCGCTCGGGAGGCTGCGCTCGTCAGGTGTGAGCCGAACCCGCTCGAGCGACGGGTTCGTGGGCACCGTCGCGCGCGAAAACCAGCGCTTGTAGCCGACCGCGAGGCGCACCATCGAGGCGATTTCCGGGTCGCCGTGCCCGCGCAGCCAAGGCGTGACGTTGGTGACGCCCACCAGCGCGCCCGGCGCGAAGTAGCGCCCGGAGTCGTAGCTGAGCTTCGATGTGGGCAAGGTCAGCGTGAGCGGGCGAAGCTCGAAGATGGTGCCGTCGGTATCGGCCGGACCTTGGAAACGTCGCGCGTAGACGCCGGCGAGATCGGTGTCGCTGAAGTCCCATTCGCCGCGACGTGTCGTCACGTCGCTGTTGGTAAATTCGCGATACAAGCCGCCGTCGAGCCGCAGGCTGAAATGCTCGCCGCGCGGCGTGTCGTCGACCAAGTAGTAACGAGTGCGGGCGACGAAGCCCATCGTGTACGTAGGGTTCGAAGATTGCGGCGCGTCGCCGACACCCAACGTTTGCGTCGTGACCGAGTGCTCCCACGAGAAGATGCTGTGGTGATAGGCGGGCAGTTTTGCCGGCTCGCCCTCGGGTTTGACAGCACCATGGTCGGCTTCCGGGGGCGCCTGCCCCATCGCCGCGCTGGCGAAGAGCAGCCACAACGCCGCAGGGACAAACGTCGCGAGCTTTCGGGCAATCGAGGCCGTCACGGGGCCGCGAGGCTACCATGGCCTCGCGGCTGGCGGTCAGGCCTCCCTCTCGCTCTGTCTCGCTCTGTCGCGCCGGCCCGGCTCGCGCTAGCATGCCCGCGATATGTCCAGCGCCCTTCCCGCGACCGAAATCACTGCCCTGCTCGGCCGGGGCACCCATTTCGAAGGCAAGCTCTCGTTCGACGGGCGCGTGCGCATCGACGGCAGCTTCCGCGGCGAAATCAGCAGCGAAGACACCCTGATCGTCGGCGAGGGGGCCGAGATCGAGGCCGAGATCCTGGCCGGAACCGTGATCATCAAGGGCGGGAGCGTGAGCGGCAACGTCAGAGCGCGCCGCGCCATCGAGCTTTACGTACCGGCCAAGGTCTCCGGGACGCTCCAAGCCCCTGAAGTATTCATGGACAAAGGCGTGCAGTTTTCGGGCAGCTGCACCATGGCCCCCATCGACTAAGTTCTAGTCCCGCTAAAAAAGCGTGAACTACGCGGTGTCGTCGTTTTAAGACACCGTGACGCCGCTTGCATAACAGGGGGCTCAGGACCATGTCTGTGACGCCTTTGGCCCGGGCGCCCCATCTGAAACTTGGGCACTTTCCCAGCACTATGCGAAGGCTGTAGAGTCACCGCCTCGCCACCATCTCCCGGCACGCTCCCTGCACTTCAGGTCAGCGACACCATGAAGACCTTTCGCGCCCTCCCGCTCGTTGCCCTTTTGGCTCTCGCCTCCGGTAATGCGCTCGGCAGCTCGCCCAGCGACGTCACCCGCTACGACTGCAAGCTACCCGAAAGCGACCGGCCAGCAGGTGGCGCGCGCACGGTAGTCACGGCGTCGCCCGAGCTCGTCAAGTCGGTCGTGCTCGATTTCGAGCACTACGCCTACTACTTCGATCCGGACAAGGGTCGGAACCCCGACCGCAAGTGGGCGAGCCATGTAGTGGGCAAGAGCGGCGACAAGACGGACCTCTACCTAGAGGTGCCCATCCTCAAAGGGGCCGCGAAGATTTGGGCGGTCATTCGCTTCGAGGCTCCGAAGAAGGTCGGCGACACGGAGGTCGTGGTCGGCCGCATGCTCAAAGGCAATGTCAGCCAGCTGAGCGCCAAATGGACGCTGCGGCCCACGACCGACAACAGCACCGCGCTACAGCTCGAGTTCTTGGTGGTGCCGAAGCTGCCGGTGCCGGACTCGCTGCTCTCGAACGAGGCGCGCAGCGCGGCGTTCAAAGCAGTTTCTGGCATGAAGGGCGAAGCCCTCAAACGCGCCAACGGCAGCTGAAGCGGACTTTGCTTGACCGGGGTGGGCTTGACCGGGCCCGTGCGAGCCGGTAGCCGAGCCGGGTGCGACTCCATCTCGTTCCCAGTGAGCGGCAGGTCGAAGCCCTCGCCCGAGAAGGACGCGACGCCAAGACCCTACGCGCGCTGTGCTCGGAGCTGGCAGAAGCCGCGGCCAAAGGTCATGAGCGCGCGGGCCCCGAAGTCACCCGGCTGATCGCCGAAACCGTCGCGCCCGACACGAGCCTGGCGGAGCTGCTCGACGCCGGCCTCGGCGCTTTGCGCAAGATCGGCGTGGGAGCCGCCGAGCTTCGCGCGCTCCCGGGTCGGCGGGCGCAGCTCTTCGCCGCGACACTCGGGCGCGCCGACGAACAGCTCGCCCAAGCCAAGCTCCGGGACGAGCGCGGTGACAGTTGGCTCGCTGCCAGCGCCGTCGACGAAAAGTGCCTACCCGGCGTGTCCGAGCTGCTGGTTGCCGGTTGGTCGCGGCTCGGCGCCGGCGAGCTTTTGCTGCTCAAACGGCTGCATCTCGAGCTGCGCCGCCGCGGTGGCGGGGTCACGCTGCGTTTCCCGGGCCTACACGGCGAGGAGTCGCGGCGCGCGGTGGAGAGCGAGCAAGCTCGGCTGGAGGCGCGCTGGGCCGAGCACAACGATGCGCCGAGCGTCGTGCGCGACGATGACAAACCCGCGCAGAGCCTGAAGCTGCGGCTCACCCGCACACCCAACCTGGGAAGCGAGGCGCGTGCCGTCGTGCGCGCGGTACAAGACGCGCTCAGCCAAGGCAAGCGACTCGACCGCATCGCGATCGTGCCGCTCGAGCTGTCGGAGGCTTTCTTGGAAGAGCTGCGCTCGGCGCTGTGGGGCGCCAAGCTGCCCTTCAGCGAGCCGCGCGGGCGCCCGCCGATCGCCGGGCCCAACGTGCACGCGACGCTCGAGCTGCTCCGCCTGGTCGGAGGACCAATCCGGCGCGACGCGCTGCTCGACGTGCTGGCCGCGCCGGGCCTCTGCGCCGAACGTTGGTTCGAGGGCAGCGGCCGCGCCGGTATTCATGCCTTGCGCGAGCTTTTGGCGCGCACGCCGGTTGGTTCCGACACGGACGGCCAGTTGCTGCTCGCTCGCGCCAAGGGCCTAGCCGCGCAGCAGGCGAAAGCCGGCAGCGGCGCGGCCGTGGCAGCCCTGGAGCGCGTGCTCGAAGACCTGCGGCGCGTCGGCCGAAGTCGCACGCGGGCGACGCTGGTTCGCGACTTTTCGGCGCTCGTCGAGGAGCTGGGGCTGCTGCAAATGTCGCCGCCGATCTTGCGGCTTGCGCTGGAGGCGCGCGATGGCGGCGCGCCCAGCCTGCTCACGGCGCTGTCCGACGACGCCCGCGGCGCCGCGACGCTGGCGCTCGGGCTGTCACGGCTGGTCGACGCGGCTGAGCGTCTCGGGCTCTCCGACCAAGTCGTTGGCCCCCACGAGCTGTCAGCGGAGCTGCTGCGAGCCATGGAAGGTGTCGGCCAGTCGCGCGGTGCCGCGCGCGCGGCAGCGCTGGCCATCGCCAGGCCGCTCGAGGTCGCGGGTTTGCCGCTCGATCTGGCCGTCGTGTGCCGGGCGTCGGCGGCTTGCTTCAGCAAGACCGGTGCTGCATCCGCGGCACTCTGGCTCGGCTCGGAGCTGTGCGAGGCTTTGCCGCGCTTTCAACGGCCGCCTACGGCGCGCGACGAAGAAGCCGCGACGCTCACGGCGCTGAACGCCTTGCTCGCTAGCGCCGACGAAGCCGAGCTGGTTTGGTCCACCAGTGACGGCAATAGCGACACGCGCGAGAGCCGCTTCGTCGAGGCGCTGGCCGCGGCGACTGGCGTACAGGCGCGCAGCGAGCCGGGGTCGCCGCTGTCGCCCGGGGCGCGCCGCAGCCGGCCACTTTTGCCCGCGAGCGCCGAAATCACACTGCGCGCCAGTGTGGAGCTCGCCCGACAGGCCTTCTTCTTCAATCAAGGCGCGCGCACGGTCTTGACCGGGCAAGTCTCGGAGCTGGCCGCCTGGCTGGCGCCCGACCTGCCGCCGCTGCCGGTGACACGCCTCGAACGCTACGTCGACTGTCCCTTCCTCGGCTTCTCCAGCATCGTGCTGCGAGCAACGCGTGACGAAGGCGTCACCGACTCGCTCGGCGTCCGCGAGCGCGGCATCTTGATCCACGCCGCCGTCGCCGAGGCGCTATTGGCCATCGCCGGGCTCGATCGACCGGATGACGAGCTGCTCGCGCTCGGGCTCGCGGCGGCTGATCAAGCGCTCGAAAAACACGCTGGCTCGGCCCTACGTGGCGCCGCGTTGCGCACCACGCGCGGCGACGTGCGCAGCTTCGTGCGTTGGTCGCTCGAGCACCGCGAATACGCCTTTCGCGAAGCCGAAAAAGGCTTCGGTGACGGCGAGGCTTGGGGGCCGCTCGAGCTCGGCTCCTATCGGTTATCCGGGCGCATCGATCGCGTCGATGTTTCGAGCGACGGACGCGCTGCGCGCGTCATCGACTACAAGTCCGGCAAACCGCCTTCTCGGAACGAAGAGCGGGCGCTGCAAGGCTGGCTCTACGCGCGCAAGGTCGCAAGCGAGCTCGGCCTCCACGAAGTCGTGAGCATGTACTTGGGCCTCACGCGGCGTGTGCCGCAGCCGACGGAAATTTTCCGCGGCTCCCCCGATGACGCCGCCCTGGTCGAGAAAGAGCAATTCGCCATCGAAAAGCTGATCAAGCTGCGCAGCGGCTACGTGCCAGCCGAACCGACACGACCGAATCGTTGCGTCCAATGCGACGGACGCGAGCTGTGTCGCCGCCCGCTCTCGGCTCCGAGCCCCGACGAATCCGGAGACGACGCGTGATCCCCGGACTTGCCAGAAACGCCGTCGTCGCGGCCAGCGCGGGCACCGGCAAGACCGAGCTTCTGACCAGCATCTACCTCGGCCATTGCTTGGGCCTGCACGCCGGGCCGGGCCTGCTCTCACCCGCGCGCATCGTGGCCACGACCTTTTCCAGGGCGGCGGCGCGCGAAATCCGTGAACGTCTCGAAAAGCGCTTCGCGGGAGTAGCTGGCAGCGACCCGGTCGAGCAAGAGCGACGGCTAGGCCCAGGCCTGCTGGCGCTGGCCGCGGAGCGCGGGCTGTCGCGCGTCGAGTTGGCACGGCGCGCCACGCGGGCCCTCGACGAGTTGCCCGACGCTGCCATCGATACGCTGCACAACCTGTGCGCGCGTATTTTGCGCGAGCACGGGCTCGAGCTGGGCATCGCGCCGTCGTTCACCATTCTCGAAGAACAGCGCTCGCTCGAAGACACCGAGCAAGCCATCGATCAAGTGCTGAGCGAAGCGCTCGACGGCGCTTCGAGCCTATCCAGACTCGGCGCCCAGGCGTTGCTCGACGCCTCCGGCGGCCTCGACCGCCTGCGCGGCTGGATGCTGGGCCTATTGTCGCGGCTCGACGACGAGGGGCTCGACGCCACGTCACTCGAGCGCGGCGACGAAGCGGCGGCCGCGCGGCGACGGCAGGGCGAGCTGACCGAGGTTTGCCGAGAGCTGACGCGTGACCCCGACTCCGCACGAGCGCCGTTAGCGCGCGCCGTTTTGCACGAGCTCGAGCAGGGCGCGGGGCCGGTGAACGGCGATGGCTTGAGCCGCGCCTTTTCGCTGCTCGCGGCGGAAAAGAAGGGCCGCAACGCGGCCGGATCCGACTCGCTCAAGCTGCTTTTGGAGCGCACGCGCGGCAAGAACAACCCCGAACGCGCGCGCGCCATCGTGCGCTTGATCGTCGAGGGCCCGAGCCTCGACGATCGGCTGCGCGGCGCGGCCCAAGTCATCGGCGAGATTCAGGCGCGCCTGCGTCAACGCCACGTAGCGCTGCGCAGCCTGGGTTTCGGCGATCTCTTGCGCCTGACGCGCGACGGCTTGCGCGACCAGCCCGAGGTAGCGCGAGCGGCAGGCTCACGCATCGACCTGCTTTTGGTCGACGAATTTCAAGACACGAGCCGGGTGCAGTGCGAGCTCTTGCTCTTGCTGCGCGAAAGGCCGGACAAAAACCGGGCGCGCGCGCCTGGCGTGCTACCGCTAGCAGCCGACATCGCGCCGCAAGGCTTGGTCGTGGTCGGCGACCGCAAACAGTCGATCTACGGCTTTCGAGGCGCCGACGTGTCGGTGTTCGCCGAGCTGTCGACGGCGCTCGCCGGTAGCGCTGCCGCGCGGCTGCTCGACCTGCCGCATAGCGCCACGCCGCCCGACGACGCGCCCGTCGTCGCCGACGTCTCGACCCTGGTCGACAGCTACCGCTCCGATCCGGCCATCGTCGCTGCGGTCAATATCATCGCCGAACGCGACTTCGTGCCACGCCTCGAGCGCAGCTTCGAAATTCGCTACGCGCGGGCCGAAGCCTTACAGATGCCCGCCAGCCGGCAGGGCGGCGCGCCCGGCGCCTTCACGCTGCTACTCGACGACGGGCTCACCCCCGAGGCAGAGCCGCTGGTCCAAAACGCCAGCGGCGCCATGCGCAGCGCGCTGGCCGTCGCGGGCTACTGCGTGCGGGCCGCAAACCAGGGCCGCGCCCTCGGCAGCTTGGCGGTGCTCGCGCGGCGCCGCGCCACGCTACCGCTGCTCGGCTTTGCGCTCGACCACTTTGGCGTGCCGTACGTGGTTTCGGGCCGCGACCTGTACGGCACGCCGGAGGTTCGCGATGTGTTCGCCGCGCTGCGCCTCAGCCAGACCCCGCGCGACCGCCACGCGCTCGCGGTCATCGCGCGCAGCCCGCTGGGCGGTCTCTCGGATCAGGCTTTGCTCGAGCTCAGCGATCCGAAGCGCGGACTATTGCCAATTTTCGAATGGGCGCCAGCGCGCCTGTCACGGCCCGAGGATGTCGCGCTCGCTGGCCTGCTACAAAAACGCCTGCTCGCGTACTTGGAGATCGCGCCGCGAGTCTCGCCGCGCGACGCGATTTTCGACGTCGTCGAGCGCTTCGAGCTCACGTCGCTGCTCGCACTTTTGCCCCGCGGCGCCGTCCGGCTGGCCAACATCGGCCGCTTCCAGGAGATTGCCGCTACGCACGGCGGCAACCTGGCGGCCTTCGTGCGCTTCGTAAACCGACAAATCGCCTACGACTTCGACGAGACCGAGGCAGCAGTCTTCTCGACCGACGACGACGCCGTACGCCTGCTGACCATTCACGGCAGCAAGGGCCTGGCATTTCCCACCGTGATTTTGGCGGACGCCGAAGCCTCGGAGCGCCCCGACCACGCTCCCGTCGGGATCCTGCGCCGCTCGCGAAACAAGCCGCTGTTGGTGGTGCGCCACGCCGGCGACGACGGACCCATCATCACCGACAGCCAAACCGAGCTGTCCGAGGACGCCACGGCGCGCGCGCACGCCGAGCGCCAGCGCCTGAGCTACGTGGCTCTCACCCGCGCCCAGCACGAGCTGGTCATCGCGCTGCCGCTCAAGGCCAATAGCGGCTCGCTCGCCAAGACCGTGCTGGAGCTACATGCCGAGGGCGCGTTCGCAGCCTCGGGAGGGCTGTGCGAGCTTTCGGTCAGCGAGCTGCTGGCGGCACCCAAGCTCGCTCTCGGCAGCAGCGCTCCCGGCAGTGAGCCGCCGGAGCCGCCGGAGCGATCTCGTGCCGCCGCCGTCGTGCTCGGCGTCACGGCGCTCGCCGATTTTCAGATCTGCCCGCGCCGCTTCAGCCTCGTGCAGTTGCACGGCCTGAGCGAGCCTCGCCATGGATCCGGCCAGCGTGCCGCCGAGCCCGACGACGATCCGCGCCTGGCCGGCATCGCGGCGCATCACGTGCTCGAGCTGTGGCCGCTCGAGCGCTGGGGCGAGCCGCCCGACGCGGCAGCGCTCACCGGCGCGCTCGAACAGGCCGGCTTGTCTGCGGCTTCACGCATCGGCCAGCAAACCCTCGCCGGCATTGCGCGTTTCTTGAGCGGCAGCTATGCCGCGCGAGTCAAACGCGATGCCGTGCGGGTCCAGCGCGAGGTGGCGCTGACAGTCACGCTCGATGCGCCCACGCCGCTGCGGGCACCGCAAAAGCGAGCTCGGGCCGACAATCCTGCACAGCTCAGGCTGTTCGGGGCGCCCGACCCCGCGCCGAAAGTCCCTGCTGTCGCCCTCTCGACGGACGGCCCTGCGCTGGTGGTGAAGGCCACCCTCGACTTGCTGGTTGAGCTCGGCGACGGCAGCCTGCACGTCATCGACTACAAGCGCACGCGCGGCGGCGACCACGACCTCGCCCGCTACGGCCCGCAGCTGACCCTGTACCGCCACGTCGTCGAGCGGCACTTCGGCAAGGTGCCGAAAGTGGGGCTGCTGCACCTGCTCGGCGACGCGGATGAACCACAATGGCTGAGCCCCGACCCGAGCGAGCCGTCCACGCTGGCGAGCGCATTCCTCACCGCCCGCGCACGCGACAGTTGGCCTAACGTGCCGGAAGCGCGCTGCCGCGCGGTGCACTGCGGCTTCGTCGCGAGCTGCCATTTCAGCGGCAGCGGCTGAACCGACCACGGCCCGAGAACAGCGCTTTTTTCCGCTGTGTTTCCTGGCGCTGCACGCGCACGTTGAAGCGCCGCGTCCGCGTGCTAACGAGCGCGCCCAGACGTCTGTACTGGTCGGCCGTCAGCTTGCGCGTCGCGTCAATCCGTGCGACACGCGCCGTAGCGCCCGCGGCGCCTGACCGAAGCCTTCAATCACCTTATACTGCTCGCCCCGCCAACCAGCGGCTCCACCTCCTCCTCAAGACACCACACAACGATCCATGCCCCTTCCGTCTCGCCAAGGCCTTTACGATCCCCGCTATGAACACGATGCGTGCGGCGTCGGCTTCGTCGCGAACATCAAGGGGGAGGCCTCACACGATATCGTCAAGAAGGGCGTCGATATCTTGCTCAACCTGGTGCATCGCGGCGCCTGCGGCTGCGATCCGCTGACCGGTGACGGTGCCGGTATTCTGCTACAGGTTCCGCATAAATTTTTCAAGCGCGCCTGCGAATCGGCCGACATCGAGCTGCCCGAGCCCGGGCGCTACGGCGTCGGTCTGGTGTTCCTGCCGCGCGACCGGAACGATCGCCGCCGCTGCCAGCAAATCCTCGAAGACAAGATCTTCGGCACCGGTCAGCGCCTGATCGGTTGGCGTGACGTCACGGTGAACGAAGCCGCGCTCGGTCCGATGGCGCGCTCCAGCGCACCGGTGATTCGCCAGGTCTTCATCGGCTCGAACACCGACGACCAACAGGCTTTCGAGCGCAAGCTGTTCGTGATTCGGCGCTGGGCCGAGCGCACCGTGCGCGAGTCGAACATCGCGGGCAAGGGCGCATTCTACATGCCCAGCCTGTCGAGCACGACCATCATCTACAAGGGTCTACTCTTGGCAGAGCAGCTCGCCGGCTTCTATCAGGAGCTCGAAGATCCGGACATGGCCAGCGCGCTCGCCATGGTGCACCAGCGCTTCAGCACCAACACTTTTCCCACCTGGGAGCTGGCACAACCCTTCCGGGTGCTGGCCCATAACGGCGAGATCAACACCGTACGCGGCAACGCCGCCTGGATGAGCGCGCGAGAGCAGCTGTTCAAAGGCGAAATCTTCGGCGAAGACATCCGCCACATTTTGCCGACCATCACGCCCGGCGGCTCCGACTCGGCCATGCTCGACAACACTGCAGAGCTCTTGCTCCAGGCCGGTCGCTCGTTGCCGCACGTGATGATGATGCTGGTGCCCGAGGCTTGGCAAAACGACGACGCGATGCCGGAGCACAAAAAGGCCTTCTACGAGTACCATTCGTGCTTGGTCGAGCCGTGGGACGGCCCGGCGGCGCTGGCCTTCACCGACGGCAAGCGCATCGGCGGTCTGCTCGATCGCAACGGCCTACGTCCGGCGCGCTGGACCGAAACCAAAGACGGCCTGGTCGTCTTGGCGTCCGAAACCGGCGTGCTCGACATCCCCGCCGAGAACATCGAGCGCAAGGGCCGGCTCGAGCCCGGCCGCATGTTCTTGGTCGACACCGAGAAGGGTCGCATCGTCGAAGACGAAGAGATCAAAGACGAAATTTGCCGCAAAAAAGCTTACGGCAAATGGCTGCGCGAGAACAAGATCTCGCTCGACGACATCGAAGCCTCGCCGCCTACCGCAACGGCGCGCGAGCACACCACGCTCTTACAGCGCCAAAAAGTCTTCGGCTACACGCAAGAAGACCTGAAGCTCTTGATGACGCCGATGGCCAGCGCCGGCGACGAGCCGCGCGGCTCGATGGGCACCGACACACCCTTGGCAGTGTTGTCGGATCGCCCGCAGCTGATGTTCGCCTATTTCAAGCAGCACTTCGCCCAGGTCACCAACCCCGCGATCGACCCGATCCGCGAGGCGATGGTGATGAGCCTCAAGGCGTACATTGGCGGCGAAGGCAACATCCTGTTCGAGCTGCCCGATCAAGCGCAGATGCTCGAATTGCCCGATCCGATCTTGACCAATCAAGATCTGGCCAAGCTGCGCGAGACGCCGCTCGGCACCGTGCGCACCCCGCCCACGTTGCCGATGCTTTACCCGGTCGCCGAGGGCGGCGAAGGCCTGAAGTCGGCGCTCGACGAGCTATGCCGGCAGGCGTCGCTGGCGGTGCTCGACGGTCATGGCCTGCTCATCTTGAGCGACCGCGGCTCGACCGAGCACATGGCGCCAGTGCCCAGCTTGCTCGCGACCGGAGCCGTGCACAATCACCTGCTGCGCAACGGTACGCGCATGAAGGTCGGCATCATCGTCGAAACCGGTGAAGCCCGTGAGGTGCATCATTTCTGCCTCCTGTTCGGCTACGGCGCGGGCGCGGTCAATCCGTACCTGGCGATGGAATCGATTCACCAGCTGGCGCAACAACACGCGCCTGGCTTGAAAGAGCCGGAAGTCGCGCGCCAGAAGTACGTCAAAGCCGTCAACAAAGGCTTGCTCAAGGTAATGAGCAAGATGGGCATCAGCACCCTGCAAAGTTATCAGGGCGCGCAGATCTTCGAAGCCATTGGCCTTTCGCCGGACCTCGTCGATCGCTATTTCACCAACACCTCCAGCCGCATCTCCGGCATCGACCTCGACGTCATCGCCGACGAATCCCGCCGTCGCCACGAGTACGCCCACCCCAAAACGACGGAGCCGACGCCGTACCTGGATTTGGGTGGCCAATATCATTTCCGTGCGCAAGGCGAACGCCACCTGTGGGATCCGAGCACCGTCTCCAAGCTGCAGCACGCCGTGCGCATGGAGGACGTGAAGAGCTACAAAGAATATTCCAAGCTCATCAACGACCAGACCAACGGCCCCATCACGCTGCGCGGCTTGTGGGAGCTGGCACCGCATGGCGCGCCCGTGCCGCTCGAAGAGGTCGAATCGGCGACCGACATCGTCAAGCGCTTCGCGACCGGGGCCATGAGCTTCGGCTCCATCAGCGGCGAAGCCCATGAAAACCTGGCCATCGCCATGAACCGCATCGGCGGCCGCAGCAACACCGGCGAGGGCGGCGAGCGCGACGAGCGCTATGTCAAAGATGCGAACGGCGACTCGCGACGCAGCGCGATCAAACAGGTCGCGTCGGGGCGCTTCGGCGTCACGACCTACTACTTGGTCAACGCCGACGAGCTGCAGATCAAAGTCTCCCAGGGTGC
>Ga0307508_10004295_pt1 | contig 13972 bp, 18 predicted proteins | sample 9_EM_MG_FD_203089 | JGI IMG/M metagenome (GOLD analysis project Ga0307508, IMG submission 203089) | Populus trichocarpa ectomycorrhiza microbial communities from riparian zone in the Pacific Northwest, United States - 9_EM | ecosystem: Host-associated > Plants > Roots > Unclassified | place... | reverse complement strand
GAAAATCTGTCTATTGTCAGCATTGAGCGTAAATAGCAACTCCATCATAAGGCATGCGCGACTGCTCCGGTATGGGGACGCCACAGTAGCTCCTGTATTCCCAAATGAACACAGCAATCACATCTTTCAGAGTGTATGACAGCTCCGGTGTGGGGTGCCGCAGCACCTCCAGCATCACCAAGTGCGAACATCAGCTCCACGAGCACATGCATCAGCTCCGGTGTCGGGCGCCACAGCTGCTCCTCATCACCAAGCGCGCACACAGCTCCCCGGAGCGCATGCGTCAGCTCCGGTGTGGGGTGCCGCAGCTACTCCGTCATCACCAAGCGCGCACACAGCTCCCCGAGCGCATAAGTCAACTCCGGTGTGGGGCGCCGCAGCTGCTCCTCATCACCAAGGCGCATACACAGCTCCGCCCAAATATTTGGGGCTGAGAAAACATACCTGCAATCGGCTATAAACCGTGAACCACAGCCTCACTCGCGTAGTCCCCAAAGTTTACCCGGGCAGTTTGTGTGGAGGGTCGCTGAGAGCTTCTTTCTTCTTTGAGCCTCTCTGCCTCTTGCTTCACCCAGCAGTCACTTTCCTTGTCTCCTTCTCGTGTGCAGTAAAAGCATCGTAGCCCTGAATTGCTAGGCCTTCCGTATGGCTGCCGATTGCCGTAACCACCATAGCCCCGCCGCTTGCCGTGCTGAGTTCTTGCTGCAAGTGCTTGACAGGTAGTGGCGGCAATGTTGAGGTTTGAACCAACTTGGTCCTTCCTTCGTGCGAGCGATGTCTCTTCCTCAATAAGGGCTGCAGTAACAGCGTCCACGGTTTGCTCCTGCGAAGGTTTGTTTTTGACGATGCCGACGGTCATTGCAAACGATTCAGGTACTGTTCGAAGGAGGTGGCAGACGACGGTGGTATCCGAGATCGCTTCTTCAGTTCCGGCCAATTCTTGGCGAATGGCGAGCAGGCAAGAGATGTATTTGGCGACCGAGGTTCCAGGCTTCATCGTCCAGGTATGGAAACGGTCGATGATATTGTTTCAGCCGGATTTCAGGGAGGCGGAGTCGTATTTCTGGCGAAGGAATTCCCAGATGTGGGCCGGATCATCGATTTCATTCTTGGGAAGACTGCTGATGATGGTTCGGATGGTAGGTTCGCCTGATAGGTAGATCATCGAAGCTACTCGGTCAGCACGCCGATAGAAGTCACGGGCAGTAGCAGAAGTTTCAGAGTTCGCTGGGGTTTCTTTCCGGGTGATGATCTTGAAGGCGCCTTCTGCAGTAAGGACTGCCCTCATGTCGTTTTTCCACGAATGGTAGTTGTGTGCATTAAGCAGCTCGGTGACTTCGAATTTGACAGTTTGTCGGGTAGAGGTCATGGTGGTGATGTTGTTGCGTAGCGATGCGGCTCAAGGGGTTGAGGCTTAAAAAACAAAGAGTACAGGGATGAGACGCAGAAGTGAGGCGCAAAGCGGCAGGTACAGCGGGTGCGATTATTGATGGGTAGCGGATTGGCAGCGCGTTCAATCTGGGCTCATAACCTGTTGGAATATATGGATCGATAAAGACGAAGATAGTGAATTGGTTGATTGATACAAAGTTGAAGGAGGAACATTCTCTCGATATACAACGCGCCTGAGGGACTTGCCAAGGGGAAAGGACGGAAGACTGTCTCCCGAACCGGTACTCAGAGACTAAGGCTGCTGTCATCTCCGGACATGTTGCCTCTGGTCTGTCATCTCCAGACGCCGTCTGCGGTCCGTCATCTCCGGACGCCCATTATTCTGACACGATCTGTGGGGAAAGCCGATGATGAACGTTGGGAACGATTGCAATCAGTCGTGCAATCGGTCGTGCAGTCGGTCGTGCAATCCGGCCTGCAAACAGGAAAATACGCCGTTATCCGGCATTTCCCGGGGACATTCCGGGTAACCATAGTACAGACAACATGTCCTTTTCCGTAGTTATTGCGACATTCACAGCGTGGCCGTTTCGCGGCTTTCTCACCTGCTCTGTTGAAGTAATGTGTCCACTCCGAGGTGTAATCCGACGAGTAGTCTGACGAGCACTCCAATAAGTTATCCTATGAGCAATTCGTTAAGTAATCCAATGAGCACTCCGACGAGCAATCCAACGCGCAATCCGACGAGGCATCGTGTGAGCCAGTCGCAGGGAAAGCCGTTGATGAAAGCAAGAAATGAGAGCAATCCGACGAGTCATCCCGCAAGTGATCCGCGGGGAAAGCTGACGAAGAAAGTAGGAAATGAGTGCAAACGGTCGTACAGTTGCTCGTGCAATCCGGTCTGCAAACCTGAAAACATGCCATTACCCGGCATTTCCCGGGGACATTCCGGGTAACCAAAGTACAGAGAACAAGCCGTTTTCCGGAGTTATTGTGGTGTTCGCAGCGTGGCCCTTTCGTGACTTTGTTACCTACTCCGTTGAAGTAATGTATCCACTCCGACGAGTAAGCCGACGCATAATCCAATGAGCACCGACAAGCAATCTGACGAGCAATCCGACGAGGCATCCCACGAGCGAGCTGTAGGGAAAGCTGTCGATGAAAGTAAGAAATGAGAGCAATCCGACGAGTAATCCGATGAGTAATCCAACGAGTCATCCCGTGAGCGATCCGCGGGGAAAGCCGACGTTGAACATAGGAAATGAGTGCAATCAGTCATGCAGTCGGTCATGTAATCTGGCCTGCAAACAGGAAAATACGCCATTACCCAGCATTTCCGTGGGGCATTCCGGGTAACCGAAGTACAGATAACACGCTGTTTTCCGGAGTTAGCGTGACCTTCATGCCGTGGTCGTTTCGAGGCTTTGTCATCAGCTCCCCGTTTAAGTAATTTGTCCGGCGATCCAGCTACGGGATAGGTAGCAAAGACATCGACAAGTGGAAGAAATGTGAACGAGCCGAAATGGCATCCAACTAGATATCCGGCAAGCAACGCGGTGCGCAAACCGTCATAAAAGCCGTCGATATGGGACAGAATGAGCGATCCGGTGAGTGGTGCGATGAGCACTCTGATGCGCAATCCATTGAAAATACGCTGTTACCCGGCATTTCCCAGGGACATTTCGGGTAACCAAAGTTCAGACAACATGCCATTTTCCGTAGTTATTGCAACGTTCGCACTGTGGCCATTTCGCGGCTTTGTCACCTGCTCCGTTGAAGTAATGTGTCCACTCCGATGCATAATCCGATGCGTAGTCCGACGAGCACTCCAATGAGTTATCCGACAAGCAATCCGTCGAGTAATCCGACAAGCACTCCGACGAGCAAGATACCACGGATACTGTTGTGAAAGCCGTCGACGAGAGGAATAATAGACGATACCACGAGCAATCTACGGAGCAATACGGCATGCGAAGCGTAGGGAAAGCTGTTGATGAAAGAATGAGCTGGTCGGTAATCCAGCTACGGAATAGTTAGCAAAGACATCGACAAGTGGAAGAAATATGAGCGAGCCGACATGGCATCCAACTAGATATACGGCAAGCAATGCAGCGCACAAACCGTCGTGAAAGCTGTCGATGAGCGATGGAATCAGCGATTCAGAGAGTGATCCGATGAACACTCCGACGAGCAATCGGTGGCAATTCACCACTACCCGGTATTTCCCGAGGACATTCCGGATAACAAAAGTACTGACAATATGCTGTTTTCCGGAGTTATTGGGACGTTCGCACTGTGGCCATTTGGAGGCTTAGTCATCTGCTCCCAGTCGACGTAATGAGTCCATTCCGACGAACAATCCGAAGAGTATTCCGACGAGTCATCCGGTGAGCTAGCCGGTGGTTTGTGAGTGTGACCTACCTACTTTGTCGGTTGCTTGCGGCTCGTGAGTTTGATAAACGAAATAATTCCACGTCCCCCGAAATTATTAGTTCAGACACCCTCGGACTTAAAACATTATTCTGATTGCTACCACCAGCTAACCAATGCAACTCTATCCATCCTCCAAACCCCACTACGCCACCTAAAAATGAAAACAACGCCGGCCCAACTACAACAAATATGCCACCTATACCCTTGTCTTCTTACCTGGCGGAGACTCCTTGGCTGGACTCGCAGGTCTCTTCAGTACCGAGCTTGGTTCTACCACTCCAGGTTGGATCTCTTCTTTCACCTACGCATCCACCCAACGATCGGCTGACATTTCCTTGATGGTTGTAACCCACTTGTCGTCCATCAGGAAAAAAAAAAATTGCGTCCTGAGCGTTCGGATGCTCGAGACGCACTAGACGTTTCGGATGCAACCTGCTTAACTCGGACGATGCTTGCCATGGCACTGTGCTTCGCAACGTACTGCGCCACAGCATCGTGCGTCCGAACGCAGCAGCCACGGTATATGCTTCTAGATGAGTAGTCGCAGGGCGTTTCCCTTCTGGACGTAGCGCGTGTCTTACCGACTTAGGTAGTCAAGGCAAATGTCATCCGGATGACAAGTGCGATGGCATCTGCCTTCTGGACGAGGAGTGTCAGCGCATTTGCCTTCTGAATGCAACATGTGTCTTACAGATCCAGAGTGTCAAGGCAGATGTCGTCCGGACGAGGGCTGCCAGGGTATTTGCGTTCTGAACGCAGCACATGTCTTACAGATGCAGAATGTCAAGGCAGATGTCGTCCGGACAAGGGGTGTCAGGGCATTTGCGTTCTGAATGCTGCGCCTGTCTTACAGACACAGAATGTCAAGGCAAATTTCTTCCGGACACAGAGTGTCAAGGCAAATATTGTCCAGACGATGCGTGCCACGGCATCTGCCTTCTGGATGAGGAGTGTCTTCGCCATACGGATGCAGCGCGTCGTACAGACGCAGAGTGTCAACGCAAATGGCAGACGAGGCTTACGATGGCACGCCACACATAGGTAACAGAGTGGTCACGCTGGTAGCATCGAAACGCGAACGTCAGGGCATGGTACATTGCAGCCAAGACTATTAAACTCAGATTTGGTTCCTGGCATTGTGACTCAAGCCAGTTCTATTCATTACATGGAATTTACATCTATCTACCACGTCACTGTAGACAGCATAGCTCTACATCACCGTAGACAGCATAGCTCTGCATGACCGAAACAAATGCAGTTCGCCGGATGAGACACGACGCAATGAGGACGATGTCAATGAGGATGGCGGTGAGACTGCTGGCGGCAGCAAGGACGATAGCAAATATGATGCTGAATGAAGATCAACGAGCTTCGTGAATTGTTAGTGCAGCAGTCACAGGGACAGTGGGAAGTTGTACAATATGACGCGATGCGACGAGTACGATGTCGATGAAAAGAGGATGCCGGCAGCGTGGATGACATCAAGACGCGACGAGTACGATGTCGATAAAAAGAGGATGCCGGCGGCATGGATGACATCAAGTAAGCCGTGATGAGTACAATATTGATGAGGATGGCGGTGAGGTTGATTCCGGCAGTGTGGATGATAGCAAGATGCGAGGAGTGTGCTGGTCGTGCTTATGATATGATGAAAGTAGAAGAAAAAAGGGGTGGACTTGCAGCCTGTGCCGTCGTATTCAGCAAGCCGAGCTGTGGTAAGTGAGCCAAACCGTATGAAAGCGCAGGCGCTAGCAAATGCTTGGCACCTTGCAAGTTGCATGTGAAATCACTCGCAATCCGCGAAAACTGTGAATTCCTCTCCCATAGTCGTCGATACCCTGGAACCCGCTGTTTACAGATGCACAATTATTCCCTTTTATATCAATTCCGTCGGACCTAAAGTTTGTGCCAACTGGCTATTGATTTGGAACCTATCGATGGTGCTGTCCTGATTCAACTTCTTCTGATAGGAGAACCTCTACTATATACAACGCTTCACATCTGTATATCATTCATGTTTTCAGTATTACAACTTGAAAAACAGCAGTAAGTCATCACAAACTTTAGATCCGACTGAATTGAGATAAGAGGGAATAATTGTGCATCTGTAAACAGCGGGTTCCGGGGTATCGACGACTATAGGAGAGGAATTCGCAGTTTTCGCGGATTGCGAGTGATTTCGCATGCAACTTGCAAGGTGCCAAGCGTTTGCTAGCGCCTGCGCTTTCATACGGTTTGACTCGCTTACTACAGCTCGGCTTGCTGAATACGACGGCACGGGCCGCAAGTTCATCCCTTTTTTGTTCCACTTTCATCATATCATAAGCGCGACCAGCGCACTCCTCGCATCTTGCTATTATCCACACTGCCGGCATCAACCTCACCGCCATCCTCATCAATATCGTACTCATCGCGTCTTACTTGATGTCATCCATGCCGCCGGCATCCTCTTTTTATCGACATCGTACTCGTCACGTCTTGATGTCATCCATGCCACCGGTATCCTCTTTTCATCGATATCGTACTCGTCGCGTCGCGTCATATGGTTCAACTTCCCACTGTCCCTGTGAGTGCTGCACTAACAATTCACAAAGCTCGTAGATCTTCACGCCGCGTCATGTTTGCTATCGTCCTTGCTGCCGCTGGCAGCCTCACCGCCATCCTCATTGACATCGTACTCGTCGCGTCTTGATGTCATCCACGCCGCCAGCATCCTCTTTTCGTCGATATCGTACTCGTTGCGTCTTCATGTCATCCACGCCGCCGGCATCCTCTTTTCATCGATACGATACACATCGCGTCGCGTCATATTGTACAACTTCCCACTGTCCGTGTGAGTGCTGCACTAACAATTCACGAAGCTCGTCGACTATCTTACCGCGTCATATTTGCTGTCGTCTATGCCGCCGCCGTCAGCCTTACCACTATGCTCGTTGACATCATACTCGTTGGGTCTTGATATCATCCTCGCCGCCAGCATCCTCTTTTCATCGACATCGTACTCGTCGCGTCTTGATGTTATCCACACTGCGGAGATCCTCTATTCATCGACATCGTACTCTTCGCCTCGTATTTTATAACTTCCCACTATCCCTCTGAGAGCTGCACGAACAATTCGCGATGCTCATCGACCGTCTCGCCGCGTCATATTTGCTATCGTCTTTACCGCCGGCAGCCTCACCGCTATCTTCATTAATATCGTCCTCATCGCATCGTGTCTCATTCGGCAAACTGCCTTTGTTTTGGTCACGTAGAGCTATGCTGTCTACGGTGACGTAGAGCTATGCTGTCTACAGTGACGTGGTAGATAGATGTAAACTCGATGTAATGAATAGAACTGGCTTGAGTCACAATGCCTGGAACCAAATCCGAGTTTAATAGTCTTTGCCGCAATGTACTGTGCACGGACAGTCGCATTTCGATGCTACTACCGTGACCACTCTGTTACCTATGTGTGGCGTGCCATAGTAAGCCTCGTCTGCCATTTGCGTTGACACTCTGCGTCTGTACGACACGCTGCGTCCGTATGGCGAAGACACTCCTCATCCAGAAGGTAGATGCCATGGCACAAGTCGTCCGGACGACATTTGCCTTGACACTCTGCGTCCGGAAGAAATTTGCCTTGACATTCTGCATCTCTAAGGCATGCGCTGGGTTCAGAAGGCAAATGCCCTGACACAACTCGTCTGGAAGGCCGATGCCGTGGCATGCATCATCCAGAAGACATCTTTCTTGACACTCTGCGTCTGTAAGACACGCGCTGTGTTCAGAAGGCAAATGCCCTGACACTCCTCGTCTGGAAGGCAGATGCTGTGGCATGTATCGTTCGGAAGACATTTACCTTGACATTCTGCGTCTGTAAGACACGCGATGCGTTCAGAAGGCAAATGCTGACACCCCTCGTCCGGACGACATCTGTCTTGACATTCTGTGTCTGTAAGATACGCGCTGTGTCCAGAAGGCAAATGCCCTGACACTCCTCGTCCAGAAGGCGGATTCTGTGATACACGTCGTCCAGTCTACATTTTCCTTGACATTCTGCATCTGTAAGACACGCGCTGCGTTCAGCAGGTAAATGCGCTGACACTCCTCGTCCAGAAGTCAGATGACGTGGTGTGCATCGTCCAGATGCGGTTTGCCTTGATATTAGTCGTCCGGAAGGCTATTGCGCAGCCCACTTCTGTCTAGTACGCATATGCACAGGCGGGTCGCGTTCGGTGCAGCATGTGCGCTGACATGCATTGTCCGGACGGAGAATACCTTGCCAGGTTGCGTCCTGAACGTCTAGACGTTTCCGATGCGTATGCAGCGTCTGGATGCAGCGCCTGTGTCCGGACGCAGAATTTTTTTCCTGATACGGCCAATTTCGACGAAGACGAACTCTTCGACCTGTTCGATTACCACTTCGACTACGACTCAACCATCTACAGCAGAGACTTCCTTGACCTGTATTGAACAATGACGACCTCTTCAGACTTCAACATGCTCTGGCTCGAGGCCCCCCGCGACCTGCTCCAAATCACCGACGGAACACCAAGATCAGAACAAGCACTGGAAATAGCCAACCCCGCAGTCTGGGTTAGGACCCTGGTGTGCCAGCAACAGCAGGCGGAGAACGACTTACAATGGCTTACTGAGATGTACGGCGATGCCTACGATAGAACCGACCGACGGACGTGGGAGATCGAACAGACCTATCAAACCTTGGTGGAAGGCACTAGATACGTATATGACCGAGTCAACACTAACGAGAAAGTAGCGGAAGAATGGATACGTAGCGAGCTGTCGAACGCAGCAAACGCGTACCAATCTCTCGCCAGAAATGTCTGGCAGGCCATTATCAAGTGCACCAGTGAGGCCAACGAGTGACAAATAGGTCAGGCCACTCATCTGGTCTGGGTGAACAGCGCCCTGTCCTTCCTGACGGAAGCCAACACGGCCTGGAATCAACACCTGGCCAACTTTCAGGGAAACGTGGAACTGTGGGCAGCCGCACACCAGAACCGGGTGTCCACCCTGGAAAACCAACTCCAGGAGGTGAGAGCAGAGATCCAATGCATTGCAACCAGAATTCCGCTACCCATACTACCGCCAGTGCCGGCGGGACCACCCACATGGAGAAGCCCCATCTGCCAGACCAGCACCGGCACCTCATCGGCCTACTCGCAACCAGCATTGGGAAGCCCGCTGCGCTGAATCCCAGGCCCGATGTTCCGACAACAGAGACCCCTGGCGGTACCCACAACGCCAGAGATGAGACAGCGACTGGAGCAACTCAGACGCCATCTATCCCCAAGCCCACCAGCACCCAAGCCCGTGGTAGGAAAAGGAGGAGCTCACCCCTCAACACCACCTGGATCATCCGTGAGACCTTCCTCGGGTCCGCTGTCCGAACCACCCCGACCGCCTTTCCGGCACCCCCGCTCTCCCTCACCACCTAGGAATCCTGTACCCACAATCACCACATAGGACCCCGTGCAACTAGTAGCAGAAGGAGTGGAATGGACTCACCAAGACCGACTGGTACGACCCGAACAGGTCAATATTGCCCGATTAAAAATGAAGAACCCGGAAGGCTTCGATGGGAAAAGTTCGACCACCTTCAATCGGTGGTGGGAAGCCGTCATTATGTTCCTTGGGTTCTACCCAGAAATGGGGGATCAACAGAAGATTGCCTGGGTAGGAACAATACTTTAAGATACGGCTCTAGTATGACACCTACAACACTTCCGTGAGCTAAAGGGAAATGACACCAGGGTCAACTATGCGGCAGCCATTCAAGCGGAATATCGCAACAAAAGGGAAGCAGCCGATACCCAACTCAAACTAGGGCAAGTAAAATACCAAGGATTGATCCGCACTTACCTCATGCAGTTACGAGCCTTGAACAAGTTCGCAAAGGCGATGGGGGAATGCCTACGAGAAAAAATCGACCTGGCAATTCCAGACCGCATCCTTGACATGCTATTCAACCATAACCCGAACGAGCCTATGGATGATGAAGGTTTCATGAGCGCCACCTACTGAGTGGGAATCCAGGTAGAAAAGAAAAAGGCTCTCAAAGCAGCCAGGGAAGCGTCGAAAGGAGGGCCCGCCTCCAAGGATGAAAGAAAGAAGGACGATAAACGAAAGGACAAAGGAAAAAAGGATGACCCGAGCAAAAAAGGACCGGAACAACGCTCCAGAAAAACCCGGGAATGGTGCGGAGGAAAGGACCACTGGTCCTCCAAGGAGGAAGCCCTAAGAGGAGTTTTGCAAAAAGAACAAGAAGCATACTTCCAAAACCGCGACGATTGGTGGCGATGTGGACGACCTGGGCACAAAACATTCGAATGCTTCTCGTTCAACACGTTACAAGGGACCACGCTACCAAAAGCCCCTTGGAAGGCTGCAGGGGCCTCAGAAGGAAAAAGGAAAAGGGACGAAGAAGTAGAAGAGTACCCGGCAATGAAGCAGCAAAAAGTAACAGCGGTCGAAACCATGGATACCAACACCATTGCCCCGCTATGGGAAGACTCCGAATCGGATTTTTAAGAGGTTGGAACCCGCCGCAACCTAAGACCTACGCAACCATATGTGGACTATCCAGGAAACAGAAAACCCAGGAACCAAGTGATGGAACCCGGGTTAAAAAACCAAGGAAGGACACACGCGGCACTCGCCCAATCATCACCATGATACTACACCAGGGCGAAGAAAAACACCAAATCCGGGTGCTGTTAGACACCGGGTGTTCCATAGCACTACTTAGCAGCCAGACAGTGGAGAAACTTGGGATTAAGAAAAAAGAACACAGACAAACCCACAGTATAGAAAACTACACCGGGGAAAGCGTTAAGGGAGCAGGGCAATTTTATATGGAACCAATACTCCTCTAACACCGGAAACATTATTCCAGGAAGAAATTCCAAATCTCACCAATGGAACCAAACATCGATGCCTTCCTCCCTTTTGATTGGATAACAGCGCACCCCCTTCAGAGAGCCTGGACAAATGAAGAAATCCACTTTAACGATCCGGAATGCGTAAAGAGATGCACCAGGTACGAAGCAAGCCCATACTCACTAACCTGGGACCAGTCAGTCACAACCGATCCCAATGCACGAATCATCGGATATTTAGCGGAGGCAGTAGAAGGAGATCCGCTAAAAGCCATCCCAATGGAATTCCGCCAGTACCTTGGAATCATAGGGAAAGAAGTAGCAGACGCCCTTCCAGAACACCGCCCCTATGACCACAAAATCAACCTAAAGGAAGGAGAGACAGCGCCTTGGGGGCCCATCTACCCGCTATCGGAGGTGGAACTCCAAACACTCTGAGAATGGCTAAAAGAAATGGAGCGAACAGGGAAAATCCGGCGCTCAACATCTCCTGTCGGTTCGCCAATACTCTTCGTGCCGAAACCACACGTAAGAGGGCTACGCCTGTGCGTTGACTACCAAGCACTCAACAAAATAACGATCCCGAACCGATACCCACTGCCACTCATGCAGAAGCTACAGGATCGCATCCAAGGAGCGTAATGGTTTACCAAGCGAGACCTAAAGAATGGATTCAACCTCATTCGAGTCAGAGAAGGAGACGAATGGAAAACAGCATTCAGAACCCAGTACGGGCTGTTCGAGTTCCAGCTGATGCCTTTTGGCCTGACCAATGCCCCATCCACCTTCCAAGACATGATGAATCATGTCTTCTCCGACCTACTGGACGTCGGAGTTTTAGCATACATGGACGACATATTAGTCAACACCAAAACCGAGAAAGAAGACGACCGATTGGTCAAGGAAGTCCTGGAAAGACTCCAGACCAACATATTAGTGGTCTCCCCGGAGAAATGCATCTGGAAAACCCAGGAAGTTGAATTCTTGGGATACGTCACCGGAAGAAACGGGATAGTGATGTCTTGCGACAAAGTAGAAGCGGTACTCAATTGGGAAGAACCCAGGTCAGTGAGCGAGACCCAGTCCTTCCTGGGATTTGCCAACTTCTACAGACACTTCATCAAAAACTACTCAAGAATAGTGTGACCCCTAACAGAATTGACAAAGAAAACGGAGGGATGGTCATGGAACCCCAAGGCAGGAAAAGCTTTTAAGGAACTGAAGCGACAGTTTACGATGGCAACCATCTTCGCCCATTTCGACACCCAGCGACCGATCATTATCGAAATCGACGCCTCGGACTTCGCACTAGGAGCCATCCTATCATATAAAGATGACGAAAATCGGCTGCATCCGGTGGTGTTCCACTCAAGAAAGTTCCAGCCCACGGAAATTAATTACAAAATCCATGACAAGGAACTCTTAGCAGTGGTGGATACCTTCAAACATTGGAGACACTACTGCGAGGGAGCAATGAACCAGGTTCAGGTATATTCGGACCACCAAAATCTGGAATACTTTACGACAACTAAAGTATTAAACCGGCGACAGGCGAGGTGGGTACAGAAGCTAGCTGGCATCGATTTCAGAATCTACTACCAACCAGGCACTCAAAACGGGAAGCCAGATGCGTTGTCAAGGCATTCGGAGTACCGCCATATAAAAGGGGGGGTAGAAAACCAGCCGATAATGACGGTTTTGAGAGAAAACCACTTCGAAGAACAACTAAGACGCTCCTTTATTTGCTCATTGGCCAGAATAACGATGCTCCCCGCAAGAAGATGGGCAGAAGAATTCTTGACAGATGTCAGAAAGGAATGAAGGAAGGACGAAGCCTACAAACAGGCCAAGAAACAGGAAGCGGCGGTGGATGAACTGCCGTCGAAAGACCGAAAGGTCAGGGAACTAGAAAACGAAAACGGGGTGCTATACCGAAAGAACCTGCTCTGGGTTCCGAAAGGACTGGTACAAAGGATCCTGGAATCAGAGCACGACACAAAGGTGGCAGGACAGATGGGCTAGGATAAAACCATTGAGCTGATCCGGCAAAACTTCTGGTGGCCAAAAGTGAACGAACCAATCATCGACTTCGTCAGAAGTTGCCCTGAGTGCCAACAGAACAAGGCGTCCCGACACCAACCCTATGGGCTGTCCTCCCCGCTAGAATTGCCTTACGCCCTATGGCAATCCATAGCAATGGACTTCATCACGGAACTCCCAATCTCGGACGGCTACGACCAACTATGGGTGATCATCAACCGATTTACCAAGATGGTGCACTTTCTCCCTTTGGGGAATAAAGGAAAGACAGCAGCAGACCAAGCCATCATTTTTGCTGGAGAAGTATGAAAGCATCACGGCCTCCCCACTGATATCGTGTCAGACCGCGACTCCAGGTTTACCTCTGAAGCTTGGAAGGAGTTCCTACGAGTCTCGGGAATTCGGCCTCGAATGTCAACAGTATTCTATCCACAGACCGACGGCCAAACAGAACGGCTCAACCAAGCGACCAAAGCCTACCTCCGAGCGTTCGCCACCAAGGAACAGGACGACTGGGTACGCCTGCTACCGATGGCCGAGTTCGCCTACAACAACTCGACCACCACAGGTAATGGTATGTCTCTGTTCTACGCTAACTATAGCTTCCACCCGGTAGCCATGAACCCCGCGTAAACGGAACCCCTCAACCCAGAAAGCCAAGTCTACACCCACTGGATGCACACCATGCATGACGAGTCCCAGAAAGGGCTGGAAGACGCACAGGAGCGAATGCGCCGGTACACCTATCCGACTCAAAAAGAACCCCCAGCATACCAAGTAGGAGACTTGGTGATACTAAATGGCCGCAACATCAAAACACGCCGCCCATCGAGGAAACTGGATGACAAGAATCATGGTCCCTTCCAGATCGAGAAAATCATTTCCCCGCTAGCCATCCGCCTCACGCTGCCCCGGAAATGGAAGATCCACAACGTCTTCCACGTCTCGCTGCTCGAACCCTACCGAACCAGCGAATACCGAACACCACCGGACCCTTCAAAGATACTAAGGGAGGCCGACAACATTGAACAGTCAGAAGAATACGACGTCGAAGAAGTTATGTCCTCGGTCGAACACGGCCGGGAAAATAAGAAAAGAATCCTGTCAGAATAATGGGCGTCCGGAGATGACGGACCGGAGACGGCGTCCGGAGATGACGGACCAGAGGCAACATGTCCGGAGATGACAGCAGCCTTAGTCTCCGAGCACCGGTTCGGGAGACAGTC
>Ga0307508_10004294_pt1 | contig 13974 bp, 5 predicted proteins | sample 9_EM_MG_FD_203089 | JGI IMG/M metagenome (GOLD analysis project Ga0307508, IMG submission 203089) | Populus trichocarpa ectomycorrhiza microbial communities from riparian zone in the Pacific Northwest, United States - 9_EM | ecosystem: Host-associated > Plants > Roots > Unclassified | place... | reverse complement strand
CGGGCCGCCTGCGCCGCCAGCATGTCGGCGACCGTCTCGTGCGGCACGGGCTGCCGCTGCCCCGCCTCCTTGCGGGCCAGCGCGGCGGTCTCGGCGGGCAGCAGCGGGTCCAGTGAGCCGACGGGGGCGGACGGGTCGGTGACCAGCCGGTCCAGGAGGAGGACGAAGCGGTCCAACAGGCCCTGTGCATAAGGGGCGTTCACCAGGTCGGGACGGTAGGTGAGCGTGACCCGGACCCGCTCGCCGGGCGTCACGACCAGGTTGGCCGGGTAGTGCGTGGCGTCCACGTTGGCCACGGCGGTGGCCCCGTGCCGGTCGCGCAGCGCGTCGAGCCGCTCGTCGGTGTCGGCGTTGCGCAGCACGAACAGCGTGTCGAACAGGCGCCGATGGCCCGTCTCGGCCTGGAGCACACCGAGACCCAGATACTCGTACGGCATCAACTCCAGTCGCTCGCCCTGGATCCGGCGCAGCAGGTCGAGGACCGGCTCGCGCGGGTCGAAGGCGATGCGGGCGGGCACGGTGTTGAGGAACATGCCGATCACGTTCTCGACGTCCGGCACCTCGGCGGGCCGCCCGGCGACCGTCGTACCGAAGGCGACGTCGCCGCGGCCCGTCGCGCTCGCCAGGGCAAGGCCCCAGGCCGCGTTGAGCACGGTGTTGAGGGTCAGCCCGTGCCGGCGGGCGGTGTCCCGCAGCCGCTCGGCCACCTCCGCGTCCAGCACGGCGTCGAACTGCTCCGGGATCACCGGCTCAAGACCTCGGTCCGAGACCGCGGGCACCAGCAGCGTCGGCTCCTCGAACCCGGCGAGAGCGGCCCGCCAGGCGGCCGTCGCCTCGGTGGCGTCCTGGCGCTCCAGCCAGGTCAGATAGTCGCGGTACGAGCCGGGGCGGGCCAGTCCGGCCGCGTCGCCCCCGCTCTCGTACAGCGCGAACAGCTGGTCCAGGAACAGCCAGGCCGACCAGCCGTCCCACAGGATCAGATGCCGTCCCACGATCAGCCGGTCACCGCGCCCGTCCCCGAGCCGTACGAGCAGCATCCGGAAGAGCAAGGGGCGGCCGAGGTCGAAGCGTCGCGACCGTTCCTCGTCCATCAACTCCCGCAGCCGCACGTCCTGTTCGGAGGCCGGCAGTGCGGACAGGTCCACCTCCGTCAGCGGGATCTCGGCGTCCCGCACGATGAACTGGACCGGCTGGCGCTGCCCTTCGCTGGTGAACCCGGCCCGCAGACTCGGGTTGCGGGCCAGCAGCGTCCGCGTCGCCGCCCGCAGTCGCTCGGCGTCCACCCGCTCGGCGAAGTCGAAGGACTCGTGGACGGTGTACACGTCCAGCGCGCTGTCGTCGTACGTGGAGTGGAAGAACAGGCCCTCCTGGAGCGGGGCCAGCGGCCAGACGTCCTCGATGCGTCCGGGGGCGAGCCGCTCGACCCGCTCCCGTTCCTCCTCGGTCAGGGCGAAGGCGGAGGTCTCCGCGTCCGCCTCCGTCCGGGAGGCGACCCCCGCCGCGACCGCGAGCGCCGCCGGCGTGCGGTGCTCGAACACCTCGCGCGGACCGAGCACCAGGCCCGCGCGATGGGCCCTGCTGGACACCGCGATGGAGCTGATGCTGTCGCCGCCGAGCAGGAAGAAGTCGTCGTCGGCGCCGATGTCCGGCAGCTTCAGCACGGCGGCGAAGATCTCGGTGAGGACCTGCTCGCGCGGGCTGCTGGGGGTGCGGTGCGCGGTGGAACGTACGGCCTGCGGAGCGGGCAGCGCGGCCCGGTCCAGCTTGCCGCTGGGGGTGAGGGGGAGGGCGTCGAGGACGACCCAGGCGCCGGGCACCATGGGGGAGGGGAGCGCCTGGGCCGAGGCCTCCCGGAGCGCGGCCGGCCGGAGATCGCGGCCGACGACGTAGGCGACGAGCGTGTCGTCGCGTACCGTCACGGCCGCCTGTGAGACCTGCGGCAGTCCGGTCAACGCGGCCTCGATCTCGGCGAGTTCGATCCGGTTGCCGCGCAGCTTGACCTGGCGGTCCGTGCGGCCCAGGTACTCGATCACCCCGTCGGCCCGGCGCCGGACCCGGTCGCCGGTGCGGTACATGCGGGTGCCCGGCGGGCCGTAGGGGTCGGCGGTGAACCGCTCGGCGGTCAGCGCGGGGCGGGCGTGATAGCCGCGGGCGAGCTGGGCGCCGGTCAGGTAGAGCTCGCCGGGGACGCCGTCGGGGACCGGGCGCAGACAGGCGTCCAGGACCCGCAGGCCCGTGTTCCACACCGGTCGCCCGATGGGCACGGTCGCTGTGTCGCCGCCGGGCGCGTACGGGTGGTGGGTGACGTCGACCGCGGCCTCGGTGGGGCCGTACAGATTGTGCAGCGGGACCCCGGTCAGCGCGTGCCAGCGGCTCGCGGCGGTCACCGGCAGCGCCTCGCCGCTGCTCAGGACGCGGCGCAGCGAGACCGCCCAGCCGGGCTCTTCCGTCACCCGGTCCGACCGGAGGAACGCCTCCAGCATGGACGGCACGAAGTGCATCGTGGTGATGCCCTGTTCGCGCACCAGAGCGGCCAGATAGGCAGGGTCGCGGTGCCCGTCCGGCCGCGCGAGCACCACGGCCGCGCCCTCCAGGAGCGGCCAGAAGAACTCCCACACGGACACGTCGAAGCTGGACGGCGTCTTCTGAAGGACCCGGTCGTCGTCGCGCAGCCCGTACGCGTGCTGCATCCAGGCGAGCCGGTTGACGATGGCGCGGTGGGTGACGACCACGCCCTTGGGGCGGCCGGTGGAGCCGGAGGTGTAGATGAGGTAGGCGGGGTCGTCGGGGCGGGCGACGGCCTCGACCGCGGGGGCCGCCTCTTCGAGGCTGTCAAGGAGCACTACGGCAGGAACGTTCCCGCGCGGCAGCCGGTCAGCACTGCCGGACACCGTCACGACCGCCGTGGCGCCGGAGTCGGCCAGCATGTGGGCCACCCGGTCCGCCGGATAGTCCAGGTCCACCGGCAGATAGGCGGCGCCCGACTTCAGTACGCCGAGCAGCGCGACCATCAGTTCGGCCGAGCGCGGGACGGCGACCGCGACGAACGTGCCGGGCCGGGCCCCGCGCCGAGCCAGACGGGTCGCCAACACCTCGGCACGGGCGTCGAGTTGGGCGTAGGTGAGCCGTTCGCCCTCGAACACCACGGCGGTGGCGTCCGGCGTACGGCCCACCTGTGCCGCGAACGCCTCGGCCAGCGTGGTCTCCGGGACGGCACGCTCCTCGCCCGCCGGGTGGGCCCGCAGGGCCTCGTCGGCCGACAGCAGCTCCACTCGGGCAGCCTCGCGGTCCGGATCGTCGGCGATCGTTTCCAGAACCAGGGTCAGCCGCTCGCCCAGGGCCCGCACGAAGTCCCCGTCGAGCCGTTCCGCGTGATGCTTGAGCCGCAGGTCGAGCCGTCTGCCCGGCTTGACGACGAGCGCCAGCGGATAGTGGACGGCGTCGTGGAACGCGTCGCCGGTGATCCGCACCCGGCCCGAGGCGTCCCGCAGATCCGTCTCGGCGGGGTAGTTCTCGAACACCACGAGGGTGTCGAAGAGTTCACCCCCGCCCGCGTGCCCCGCCAGCCGCTGGAGCTCCGCGAGCCCGAGGTGCTGGTGGTCCAGCAGCCGCGACTGCTCCTCCTGGAGCCGTCGCAGCAGCCGGCCGAGCGGCTCGCCGGGCGCCCAACGGAAGCGTGTGGGCAGGGTGTTGATGAACAGGCCCACCATCGAGTCGATGCCGTCGACGTCCGTGTCCCGCCCGGAGACGGTCGTGCCGAACACCACGTCGTCCCGGCCCGTCAGCCTGCCCAGCAGCAGTCCCCACGCGGCCTGCACCACCGTGCCGAGGGTGACCCCGTGCTCCCGGGCCCGCTCCGCCAGACGCGCGGTCGTCCGCTCGGCCAGCTCCACCCGGACATGCTCCGGCCGCACCGGGCCCCGCCCGGCCGGGGCGTCGACCAGCCGGGTCGGCTCGTCGAGCCCAGCCAGGGCGTCCCGCCAGACCGCACGCGCCGCCTCATGGTCCCGCTCGCCGAGGCGCCGCAGGTGGGCGCGGTACGGGGTGACATCGGCGGGCGGGGGAGCGTCGGTGCCGTAGTACGCCATCAGCTCGCGGTGCAGGACGGGCAACGACCAGCCGTCCGCAATGATGTGATGGAACGTCAGGATCAGACGGGCGCGTTGCTCGCCGAGGTGCACGAGGGCGCAGCGCAGCAGCGGGGGTGCGGCCAGGTTGAAGCCGGCGGCGCGTTCGTCGCCGGCCACCGTCTCGGCGTCCTGAGCGGTGACCTCCCGCCACGGCAGCTCGGCGTCCCGGGTGATGATCTGCACCGGCGTACCGTCCGCGCGCCCCCGGAAGGCCGCCCGCAGCGGGGCGTGCCGGTCCAGGAGCCGTTGCGCGGCCCGCCGTAGCGTCGGACCGTCGACCGGACCCGCCAGGTCGAGGACCTGCTGCACCACATACAGGTCGGTGCCGGTCAGCGAGTGGAAGTAGAACCCCTGCTGGAGCGGGGTGAGCGGCAGCAACTCCTCGATCTCCAGCGGCCGTTCACCCTGGATCTCGACGAGTTCGGCCTCGTCGACCTCCACCAGAGGCGCGTCCTCGGAGAGTTCGCGGGTGCGCTCGACGGCCGCCTTCGCGAGGGCCTCGACCGTACGGTGCCGGAAGACGTCCCGCGTGGTCAGCGTGAGACCGGCCCGGCGGGTCCCGATCAGCAGCTGGATGGCGGTGATGCTGTCACCGCCGAGGGCGAGGAAGTCGTCCTCCGCCGTCACCGAGTCGAGCCCGAGCACCTCGGCGTACAGCGCGCACAGCAGCCGCTCGCGGGCGGTGCGGGCCGGGCGCCCGGAGCTGAGCGCCGCGTAGTCCGGGGCGGGCAGCGCACGTGCGTCGATCTTGCCGCTCGGGGTGACCGGCAGCGCGTGCAGGGGGACGAACGCCGACGGGACCATGTGATCGGGCAGCCACTCGGCGGCGTGCGCGCGCAGGGCCCGCATCAGCGCCGACACCTCACGGAAGGGCGCGGGCCGGTTGGCGAGCGGGTAGGCGCCCGCGCTCCGGTACAGGCCGGTGAGCGGCTCGTCGAGGGCCAGTACGGCGTCGAAGGCGCCGTCGTCCGCGCTGCCGTTCCAGGTGAGGGCGGCCCGGTAGCCGTGCCGGGCGGCCAGGGCGTGGATGTCCTCCGGGTCCGCGCCCGCGGCGGTCGCCCCGCTGCTGCCCTCCAGCCGCCACAGGTCGGCCAGGTCGTCGGCGAGACGGGCGTTGGGCACACCGGTGATCCGCAGCCGCCGAGGCCGCTCCGCCAGCAGACCGGCGAGCCCGTCTGCCTCCGCCCACGGGACCTCCCGCTCGCCAGGGACGATCGCACGGGGACCGGGGCGCAGGACGACGTCGTACCGGTACCTGCTCAACTCGTTGTGATGGGCGGCCCGCTTGATCCGGATCTCGGCGTCGAAGCCGTCGAGGGCGGCGAAGTAGTCGGGATCCAGGAGCAGTTCGCCCTCCCAGCGCACCGACTGCTCCACAGCCGCCCGCAGAGCGCTCTTGTCCTCGGAGTCCGCCCGCCGGGTCTCGACGGCCGCGCGCAGGGTGCGCAGCAGCCGCAGATTGCGCACGTCGCCCACGAAGATCCGCCCGCCGGGCGCCAGCAGCGCCGAGGCCCGGCGCAGTACGTCGGTGAGGTACTGCGCGTTGGGGAAGTACTGCGCCACGGAGTTGAGGACGACGACGTCGAAGTACCCGACGGGCAGCCCCTCCAGGTCGTGCGCGGGCTGGGCCCTCAACTCGACCTTGGCGGCGAGTCCGTCGTCCAGCTGGGTCCGCAGCGCCCCGATCGCCTCCGCCGAGAGATCGGTGCCCCAGTAGGCCTCGCACTCGGGCGCGATCCGGGACAGGATCAGCCCGCTGCCGACGCCGATCTCCAACACCCGTCCGGCCGGACCGAGTTCACGCAGCTGCTCGATCGTCGCGTCCCGCCACTCCCGCATCTCCTCGACCGGGATGGGCAGACCGTCGTACATGCTGTTCCAGCCCGCGAAGTTCTCCTCGACGCCCTCCGAACCCGCGGCGCCGTAGAGGAGTTCGTGGACCTGCTTCCACTCCTCCACCCGGACCTCGGGGCCGCCGGAACCATCCAGCGCGGGGACGACGTAGGCGGCGAGCCGTCGGTCGCCGGGCCGGTCCTCGCGGGCGACCACCGTGACCTGGTCGACGGCCGGGTGGCCGCGCAGGACGGACTCGATCTCACCGGGCTCGATCCGGAAACCGCGGATCTTGACCTGGGCGTCGGCCCGGCCGAGGAACTCGAGACGCCCGTCCGCCCGCCATCGCACCAGGTCGCCGGTGCGGTACAGCCGCTCGCCCGGCGCCCCGAACGGATCCGCGACGAACCGCTCAGCCGTCAGGTCCGGACGCCCGAGATACCCCCGGGCCAGGCCCGCGCCCCCGAGGTACAACTCACCCGTGACACCCGCCGGAACCGGCCGCAGGAAGCCGTCGAGGACATAGGCCCGCGTCCCCGGGTCCGGCACCCCGATCGGCACGATCGCCCCGGCCGGGATGTCCGGATCGCACAGCCCCAGCGTGGAGTTGGTGGTCGCCTCGGTGGGCCCGTACGCGTTGAACATCATCCGCCCGCGCGCGTACCGCCCCACCAGCTCCGGCGAGACCCGCTCCGTCCCCGCCAACAGCGTTGCGGAGGGCGGCAGTTCGACATCGTCGGGCATCGCGGCGAGCAGCGCGGGCGGCAGGATCATGAAGGTGATCCCGTGCGCGTTCGCGTAGTCCGCGAGCGGCGCCCCCGGCACTCGCAGCTCGGCCGGTACGACGACCAGCCGGCCGCCGGACAGCAGGCCCAGGCACAGATCCCAGAAGGCCACGTCGAAGCTCGGCGAGGCGAACTGCAACACCCGGCTGTGCGGCCCGATCCCGAACCGCTCGCTCTGCGTGGCGACCAGCTTCGCCACACCGCTGTGCGCGAGGACGACCCCCTTGGGGCGGCCGGTCGAGCCCGAGGTGTAGATGACGTAGGCGGCGTTGAGGACGGTCAGGGGGACGGCGGGGGTGTGGGTCGGGGCGGCCGCCAACTCGGCTGCCGCAGCAGGTGAGTCGAGCTCCAGGAGAGCGGGCCCCGCGAGGTCCCGTGCAGTCTCCCCGGTGGTCACCAGGCACACCGGTGCCGCGTCGCCGAGCATGTACGCGATCCGGTCGGCCGGATAGTCGTGGTCGATCGGCAGATAGGCGGCGCCGGACTTGAGGACGGCGACCTCGGCGACGATCAGGTCCACGGAGCGCGGCAGCGCCAGCGCCACGATGCGCTCGGGTCCCGCACCGCGCGCGATCAGGGCGTGCGCGAGCCGGTTGGCCCGCTCGTCCAACTCGGCGTACGTGAGCCGCTCGTCCTCGAAGACCAGGGCCACGGCGTCAGGGCGCTCCCGCACCTGCTCGGCGAACATCGCGGGCCAGGTCCGGGCGGGCACCGAGTGTTCGGTGTCGTTCCAGCCGACGACGACCTGCTCGTACTCCTCAGGACCCATCAGGGCCAGCCGGGCGACCGGGGTCCCGGGCCGGGCCAGCGCGTCGGTGAGCAGGGTGCGGTACTGGACCAGGAGCCGCCGAACGGTCGTACCGTCGAAGACTGTTGGGTCGTACGACGCCCGTGCCGTGCCCTCGGCCGTCTCCAGCAGGAGGTCGACGGGGCCCGGGAGTTCTCCGGCGGGCCGTTCGGCCGTACCGAGGGCGGTGTGGAAGAACAGGCCGCCGCCGCGGGTGGGGCGTGGGCGCAGTTCGTCGGCCAGGAGGTCGAGGGGGACCCGGTGGGCCACGGCCTCCTCCCATGCCTCGGTCACCCGCCGGAGCAGCTCCTGGAAGGTGGGTTCGTGGTCGACGGACACCCGCACCGGAAGCCCGTCGTGGCCGACGGTGATGTCCACGGCGCCGCTGTGGCGGTGGAGCAGGGCGACAAAGGCCGCCAGCTGGACGGGACTTGACGCCTCGGGGGCGTCCACCGCGAGACTCTCCCGCGCCGGTACCGGTGCCGGTGCCGGCGTCGCGGGGTGTGGTCGGTCGGCCGGGAGTGCGATCTCCAGGGGAAGCGGTGTGAGCAGCCGCCGCCAGTAATCCAGGACTTCCTCGGAACCGCACACAGCAGCGTGCCTCCCCAGCCGGTCGTGACCCGGCTCAGCGCCGGGGTCGGCGTCATACTAAGGTAAGGGTTACCTAATTCACAGGGTGCCCACAGATCGTGCCCAAAGGGGTGGGACGGCAACCGGCGTGGGCCTACAGTTAAGGCCAGCCTCAGCTAAGGAAGTTGGACGTGGGGACCTCGGCGGTCCGGGCGGCGAAGCGCCCCCGCGCAGTACTTTTGCTCGCGCTCAGCTGCGCGGCGCTCCTGGCGCTGTGCGCCCTGTCGATGGCCTACGGCGCGCTCGGCGTCCCCCTCGACCAGGTCTGGCACACCTTGCTCGGCGACGCCCCCAGCCGCCGTATCGACACGGTCATCTGGTCCGTACGACTCCCTCGCACCGCCCTCGGCCTGGCCACCGGCGCCGCGCTCGGCCTCTCGGGCGCGCTGATGCAGGCCCTGACCCGCAACCCGCTGGCCGATCCCGGCATCCTCGGGGTCAGCGCGGGAGCGGCCTTCGCCGTGGTCCTGTCGGTGGGCGTCCTCGGCCTCGGCTCCGTCTACGGCTACATCTGGTTCGCCTTCGGGGGCGCGCTCGCCGCGAGCGTGCTGGTCTACCTGCTCGGCGGACTCGGCCGCTCGGGCTCCACCCCCGTGAAACTCGCCCTCGCCGGTGTCGCCGTGACCTCCGTGCTCTTCTCACTGACCAGCGCGGTCGCCCTCACCGACCCGGACGCCCTCAACCGCTACCGCTTCTGGTCGGCGGGATCCCTGGCGGGCCAGGACGAGGGAGTGCTGCTCCGGGTCCTGCCGTTCCTGGGGGTGGGCGCGGTGCTGGCACTGGCCTGCGCGCCTTCGCTGAACCGTTTGGCCCTGGGTGACGACGTGGCCAAGTCCCTCGGCCTCCGCCTCGGCCTGATCCGCATCCAGGGCGTCATCGCCGTCACCCTCCTCACCGGCGGCGCGGTCGCCGTCATCGGCCCGGTCGTCTTCGTCGGCCTGGTCGTCCCGCACATCGCCCGCGTCCTCACCCAGTCGGCGGGCATCGGCCCGGACTACCGCTGGCTGCTGCCGCTGTCGGCGATCCTGGCGCCGTGTTTGCTGTTGGCGGCGGACATAGCGGGGCGGCTGCTCGCCCGTCCGGTGGAGATCCAGGCGGGGGTTCTGGTGGCGTTCGTCGGGGGCCCGTTCTTCATCGCCCTGGTACGGCGTCGACGACTGGCAGAGCTGTGACGAGCGCTTTCAGGGGCGCGGGGCTGTATCGATCTGCGGCTCCGCCGCGGGGCGCGACCAGCCACAACGCACCCGCAGCCGAAAATGGAGCTGTGACCCTATGACGACTCAACTCGCCCCGGACCGCGCCCCGTTCCGGCTCCCCACCCCACCCATCTCCGGCATCCTCCGCCCCCGCCTCCTCACCGTCTGCCTCACCCTGGCCCTCACCACTTTCCTGGCGTTCTGCGTAGAGACCTCGGTCGGCGACATCCCCATCCCCCTCACCGACGTCATGAAGGCCCTCGCAGGCACAGGCGACCCCGGAACCGAACTCATCGTCCACGAGCTACGGTTGCCCCGCGCCCTCGCAGGCCTCCTCGTCGGCATCGCGTTCGGCGTCTCCGGCGCCCTCCTCCAGACGGTCACCCTCAACCCGCTGGCCAGCCCCGACATGATCGGCATCACCCAGGGCGCCGGAACCGCGGTCGTCGCCGGCATCGTGCTCGGCTGGGACGGTGGCCTGGGCACCCAAGCCCTGGGCCTGATCGGCGCGTTGACCACGGGCCTGCTGGTGTACGCCCTGGCGTGGAAACGCGGCACCACCGGCTACCGGATCGTCCTCGTGGGCGTGGGCGTCGCCTGGATCTGCACCAGCGCCACCGACTACCTCATGGCCCGCGGCCAGCGCTTCCAGGCGCAGGCCGCCCTCGGCTGGCTCGTCGGCAACCTCAACGGCCGTACCTGGGACCAGATCGGCCCGCTCGCCCTGACCATGGCGCTCCTGATCCCGGCGGCCCTGCTGCTCGGAAGGCAGATGCGCGTCCTCCAGCTCGGCGACGACGTGGCCCGCGGCCTCGGCACCCGCGTGCAACTGGTCCGGGTGGCCGTGCTGCTCGTCTCCGTCGGGCTCGTCGCCTTCGGTACGGCGACCGCTGGCCCGGTGGCCTTCGTGGCCCTTGCCGCTCCTCAGGTCGCCCAACGCCTGTGCGGTACGGCCCACCCGCCGCCCGTGGCCGCCGGGCTGACCGGTGCCGTGATGGTCCTCGGCTCCGACCTGATCGCGCGCAAGCTCGTCCCGGGCACCGAGCTTCCCGTCGGGATCGTCACCGGTGTGCTCGGCGCACCCGTACTGCTGTGGCTGCTCGTGCGCGCCAACCGCGCCGGTTCAGGAGGCTGAGGACGTGACAGACGTGTCGAGGGAGAACGCGGGCCCCGACCTGCGGGCGCAGGGCCTGCGCCTGGCGTACGACGACCGGATCGTCGTGGACGATCTCGACCTGGCGATCCCGCCCGGCCGTATCACCGCCGTCGTCGGCGCCAACGCCTGTGGCAAGTCCACCCTGTTGCGGGCCCTGGCCCGCCTGCTGGCACCCAAGGCCGGCACCGTCCTGCTCGACGGCCGCTCGGTGCACTCGATCCCGACCCGCACCCTGGCCCAACAGCTGGGCATCCTCCCGCAGGCGCCGGTCGCGCCCGAGGGGCTCACCGTCATCGACCTGGTGGGGCGCGGCCGTTCACCGCACCAGACCTGGTGGCGGCAGTGGTCGGGCACCGACGAGGAGGCCGTACACGAGGCGCTGCGGGCCACCGACATGACCGACCTCGCGCACCGCGCCGTGGACGAACTCTCCGGCGGGCAGCGTCAACGCGCCTGGATCGCCATGGCCGTTGCCCAGGGCACGCCCGTGATGCTTCTGGACGAGCCGACGACGTATCTCGACCTCGCCCACCAGATCGATGTGCTGGACCTGATCACCGACCTGAACCGGCACCAGGGCCGCACGGTCGTCATGGTGCTGCACGACCTCAACCAGGCCTGCCGGTACGCCGATCACGTCGTCGCCATGAAGGCGGGCCGCATCGCGGGGGAGGGGCCGCCGGCCGAGGTGATCACCGCCGCGATGGTCGAGGACGTCTTCGGACTGCGGTGCGTGGTCGGCGAGGACCCGGTCAGCGGGACGCCGATGGTGGTGCCGATGGGACGGCACCACGAGGGGACGGACGATCCCGCGACCGTCCCCATCGGGTGACCTACGCCTGGTCGGTCAAGTACCCGCCCATCGTGCGGAAGTAGTCCGCCGCCGCGTGCTCCGTGCCGTCCTGTGTCCGCACCCGCCGCACCAGCAGCCCGGGCAGCCGGCCGGAACGGGCCTCGCGGCCCGCGACGATGACGACCCCGTCGCCCTCGCGGATGAAGATACGACCCGGGGTGCCGCCGTAGCGGCCCTCGGAGACGGCGGCCGAGACGATCCGCAGCCGCTCGCCGCGGTGATGGGTGAAGGCGTTCGGATACGGGTCCGACTGGGCCCGCACGAACCGCTCCAACTCCTCGGCGGTCCATGTCCAGTCGATCCGGCTGTCCCGCGGTGACCGCTTGTGGAAGAAGCTCGACTTCGACCGGTCCTGCGGGGTCCACACCGCCTTGCCGGAGTCGATGAGGTCGAGGGAGTCGGTGACGAGCGGCCCGATCAGGTCGACCGTACGGTGGAACAGGTCCGTCGCCGTGTCCAACGGGCCCACGGAGACCGCACGTTGGAGCAGGACGTCACCCATGTCGAGTTCGGCGTCCATGCGGTGGGCGGTGACGCCGACCTCCTTCTCGCCGTTGATGAGCGCCCAGATGATCGGCGAGAAGCCGGCGTAGGACGGCAGCAGCGAGTCGTGGACGTTGAGCGTGCCGTGCGGGGGCAGGTCGAAGATCTCCGGCGGCAGCCAGGTGCGCCAGTTGTTCGCGACGATGAGGTCGGGCTCAACCTCCTTGAGCCTGCTGAGGAGTTCGTCGTCGTCGGGTCGGTTGCGCAGCAGTACGGGTACGCCGTTCTCCTCGGCGAGGTCGGCGACCGAGTCGCTCCAGATCTTCTCGTACGCGTGGTCGCTCTTCGGATGGGTCACCGCCAGGACCACTTCGTGTCCGGAGTCCAGCAGAGCTCTCAACGTCCGGTGTCCCCAGGTCTGGTAACCGAACATGACGACTCGCATGTATGAGCCCTCCTCAGCCATTGCTAGGTAAGGCTAACCTTATCTAACATGTGTGCGCTTGGGGGAGGCTGTGTTCTCACTTTGGGAATACTGTGCACTCCCGCCTACGGGAGGCGATGACGCGGTGACGACACTGCAGAGCGGTCCGGACTCCATCTACGACGTTCTCGGCATCGGGTTCGGCCCATCCAATCTCGCACTCGCCATCGCCCTCCACGAACACTCCGCGCAGTCCCCCGAAGAGGCGCCGAGGGTCGGATTCCTGGAGAAACAGGCGGGGTTCGGCTGGCACCGCGGCATGCTCATCGACGACGCCACCATGCAGGTGTCCTTTCTGAAGGACCTGGTCACGATGCGCGACCCGACCAGCGACTTCAGCTTTCTGTGCTACCTGCGCGACCGCGACAGACTGGTCGACTTCCTCAATCTGAAGACCCTCTTCCCGCTGCGCATCGAGTTCCACGACTACTTCGAATGGGCCGCCGCCCGCGTCGCCCACCTCGTCGAGTACTCCGCCGAGGTCGTCTCCGTACGGCCCGTCACCGAGGACGGCGAGATCCGCTTCTTCGACGTCACCAGCCGCGACCCCCGCGACCCGGGACGGCTCACCGTCCGCCGCGCCCGCAGTGTCTGCGTGGCCACCGGCCTGGAGCCACACCTGCCGCCCGGCGCCGACCAGTCCGAACGGGTGTGGCACAACAGCGAGTTGCTGCCGCGCGTGGGCGAACTCCACCGCTCCGGCGGGCCGGTGCGCCGAGCCGTCGTCCTCGGCGCGGGCCAGAGCGCCGCCGAGGCCGTCGACTACCTGCACCGCAGCTTCCCCGACGCCGAGATCTGCTCGGTCTTCGCCAAGTACGGCTACACGCCCGCCGACGACAGCCCGTTCGCCAACAAGATCTTCGACCCCGAGGCCGTCGACCTCTACTACGGGGCGCCCCGCGAGGTGAAACAGGCGCTCATCGACTACCACCGCACCACCAACTACTCCGTGGTCGACATGGAGTTGATCGAGGCCATGTCCCGGACCATGTACCAGGAGAAGGTCCAGGGGCGGCAGCGGCTGCGCATGATGAACGTCTCCCGTATCCGCGAGGTCGAGGCCGACGTGGACGAGGTGAAGGTGACGGTGGAGTTCCTGCCGACCGGCGAACGCGAGGTCCTCGCCGCGGATCTCCTCGTCTACGCCACCGGCTACCAGCCCCAGGGCATCGGCGACCACCTCGGCGAGATCGCCAAGCTCTGCCTGCGCGACGAGGAGGACGCGCTGATCGTGGGCCGCGATCACCGGGTGGCCACGGCCCCCCATGTCACCGCCGGCATCTACCTCCAGGGCGCCACCGAACACACCCACGGCCTGACCTCGACCCTGCTGTCCACGACGGCGGTACGGGCGGGGGAGATACGGGAGTCGCTGCTGGCGGGGTAGACCGTCGCGGGGTGCGGGAGGGAGTGGGTACAGCTAGGCGGGCGACGACTGTACCCACTCAGGGGCGCGGGGAACTGCGCGACCAGCCCCCACCGGCCCGCACCCGGCAGACCCCCCGAACCAACCCCTACTTCGCCGCCCACAACCCCCGCACATGACCGATATGCCGCGTCATGACCTCCCGCACAGCCCCCTCCTCGCGGGCGATCAACGCGTCGAGGAGTTCCAGGTGTTCCTCGGCGGATGCCAG
>Ga0307508_10004293_pt1 | contig 13974 bp, 16 predicted proteins | sample 9_EM_MG_FD_203089 | JGI IMG/M metagenome (GOLD analysis project Ga0307508, IMG submission 203089) | Populus trichocarpa ectomycorrhiza microbial communities from riparian zone in the Pacific Northwest, United States - 9_EM | ecosystem: Host-associated > Plants > Roots > Unclassified | place... | reverse complement strand
TACGACGGAGAGGAATGGTGAGCGCTCCGGGGAATGAGAACGAGGGGCGGGCAAACAAAGAAACGAGTGGGGTCTGCCATCCGGCAGCGGACTCCACACCCGAAAGCCCGCCCTCGCGCTCAAAGCCTGCCCGCGCGCATCGGACTGGAGTCGTTCTATAAAAGATCACCTATGAGTACGCGCTACAAGCGGTATCACAGTGATCGCTGAAGAACATCCACCGAACCGAACCGAACCGAACCGAACCCCTTGAGATTATTCTGTTGTGAATTGACGAGAGAACCTGACTACTCGGATTTGGTTACACATACACTCATCTCTACCGTGACTCTAGTGCCCGCCGGACTCCAGTCTCACATTCCTCGAGCAGAACTGTGTTCTCCGTCGGCCCCCTGTGTGCCAGGGCATTCACCAGTCTCCGTCTGATCTCCGTAGGGGTCCCCACCACTTCCCACGCCTGGTCTCCCAGCGGCAGGCTCAGCAGCTGCAGCCCAAACCTCCGCTGCCTGTTCTCCAGCTGTGTTGCCACTGCCCTGAGGCCAGATTCCATAGAGAGGGCTCCTAGATTAGTCATCCGGAAGCAGCCCGTTGTCGCCCGACCCTCCTGGTTGTCCAGTAGTTGCAACTCATTCGCCTGCCCCATGGTCCCCCGGATCTGGTCTCCTTTCCACCACAGCTCCGATCCGAACATGGCCACTGACTGGACACACGCAGTTATGACCTCCCTGCAGTTGGCCAGTGTCAGCCCCATTTACCCGGTGAGGCACCTGAGTCTGATCATTGCCTTCTGCCTCTGCTTTAGACTGGTGGCATGGTGGTCCTTGAGGGCAAGCTGCGAGTCCAGCCACACCCCAAGCCACCTCATTGCCACCCTGTTGAACGGGACCCGGTTGGCCCCGACTGTTACCTCTGCCGTGGGGGTCTTGGTTTTCCTCCGGAATATGGCTGCCTCGGTTTTGCCTTGGTGAAAGGCCACCCCATTGCCAGCAGCCCACTCGATTGCGGCTGCCGCTGCCACTGAGGGCTTCTCTGCCACTGCCATTTCATCCGATCTGTCCGCCCACCAGCCAATGTCGTCCATGAAGGATAGGCCATAGACGCCTGGGACTGCTACCTCTACCATGTCAAAGATCCCCGACAGGTAGGTGATGAAGAGGATTGGGGCTGCTGGGGATCCCTGAGATATGCCGGTATCGACTGGACTTGTCTCGTCCGTCTTTCCGTCGAGTACCAGCTTGATCTGTCGGCCAGTCATAAAGCTGCAAGTCCATCTGATCAGGTCTGCCTCGATGCCCAGTGCCTCCATCCGTCTGCCCAGGTGTGCCCTGCTGACATTGTTGAATGCTGACTTCACGTCCATGAACAGCACACCTGCCACCTTGCTCCCCCTCCAAGCCTGCTGGGTTCGGTTCATCAGGACTGCCACAGCATCGATGCAGGAGCACCGTTTGCGACACCCAAACTGGCCGTCGTGAAGGTCCTTCCCCAAATCGAGGTGTTCTCCGACAAGGTGGGCTGCCACCCTCTCGACCAGTTTGCTGACCACATCCAGGAGCCAGATAACCCGGTACGCCCTGACCTTAGAGTAGTCTGGCTTCCCTGGTTTCGGGATTTCCACCCCCTTGGTCGTTTTCCAGAGGTCGGGGTGGTGCTCCAGCTGAATGAAGGCCCGTACCAGTGTGGTGAACTTCGTCTGGTCTCATTCCCAGAAGATCTTGACGATGCCGGCAGAGATGCAGTCACTCCCTGGGGCCAACGTGTTGGTCGCCTTTCCCAGCAGATGCCCCACCAGACTCAGCTCCACCATCTCAAATGCCTGCCCACCTTGTGCTGGGTTGTACCCATCGCCTGGTGCCTACGGGATATGCGCCACCAGGATAGCCTGCTCGTGGTCGCTGTCGCCCTCTGCCACCGTTCTGTCCTCACATACCAGCACCTGCTCTGCCTTGTCAATCCTCGGCTGAGTGTAGCCAGTGGCAGTCCAGACGTCCCTGCCCTCTGCTCCTCCGAGGAACTTGTTCCAGCACCCCGCTTCGCCTTTCGGATGGCTCGCCTCAGGTTCCGCCTTGCCTCCTGGACTTGGCTGATTCCTGCCACTCTTTGGTCCTGTCGTGCCTTGCCCAAAAGCTTCCTGAGGTCGCAGAGTTCTGGGTTCCACCACCTCTTCGAGTGGCTGCACCACCATTTCTTGCGTGCGTGCTGGTCCAGGATGTCCACCACGGCCTCTCTGAGTCCTGCTGCCACTATGTCCACCTCCTCCACCCCGCTGTTGTTGCTCAGTGCTGGGAGCCCCCGGGCGCCCCTTCGGAAGCACTCCTGGGCCTGGGCTCTCTTGCCTCGTGCTGATTCAGCCTCCTCCTCCTCTTTCCACTTTGGGTCCCACCTGCTGGTGTCCCACCCTGTGACAGCAGGGCTGGTGGCATCATTCAGTGAGACGTTCCCTAGAATCTCCCACTGCAAGACCTCATGGTCTAATCCTGAGGCATGGCCATGTACAGTGCTCCAATTGAGCTCGACTGTGCAGAAGATAGGGTCAGGTCTATAATGGAGTGCAGATTCGCTCCTGCCCCCATCCTTGTTTCCTCCTGTGAGTTCCTGATGACCAGCTGGTGGTTCTGTATAAGTTCCTCCCAGAAGATGTGGTTTCTGGGTCTGATGGCCATGGGGTTCCAGAGCTTGCTGTGGGCATTCATGTCACCTGCAATCACCACCCTCCTGTGGCTGGCAATTTCCCCCCATCTCGCCTGCTGGGCTGGGCACTCCCTCTCACTGCCTGCGTGCCTGTCGTATACGTTGGCAATGGTGACTGCCTGCCCTCCCGGCATCACCACCTCCACGACCTGTACGTGGTTTGCGCATTTCCTGGTGAGGCTCCCCAGCTCTGTGACCTGGCACTTCGAGACCCGATTTACTGCTATATAGCACTTTGCTGGCCCCGGTCCCTTACCCCTAATGAAGTTGAAGCTAGGGTGGGAGCGGGTGGTGTCCTTCTCCTTTTCTCCTCTTGGCTCCTGGATGAGCACCAAATCTGCCCCCCTTTTCACTGCCGTTTCCAGCAGCACTTCTAACACTTGTCCACCCCAGGTGCAATTATGCTGGAGCGCCACCAGCTTTGCCATTTGTGGGGTCACCATCAGACGGCTACGGGTGGGGCGGTGCCGCTTGGTTCTGTGCCAGTAACCGTTACATCCATCAGATCCTTCTTCCGGTCCGGAGTTGGTGCTGCCGGCACGTTTTCTGGGACCCAGCTCAGTGGAGCCAGCCCACCTGCATGGGAGGGCATAACTGCGGCTGCCTGCGGTGGCTGGCGAGCCGGCAACTTCGGAGCCTGGTTGGGCTCAGCCCAGGGCGTGGCTTCTCGTCAGCCTCGAGCGATTTCGATCTCGACATGCTTCGCATGGCACCTGGCATCCTGGGTGGGGTGCCCTCCCCCGCAGTTGGGGAACTTCATCTCGGTGTGGGGGCACACCTTCCCAACCTTGCCGTAGGTTGACACCTCGTACCTGTGCTGCTCGGTCCTATGGACTCCTGCACAGATGGCGCAGTTTGCACAGGATCGGTGGCACCGGAATTCTGACTGACCCCACTGCCCGCACCTGCCATACAGGGTATCCGCCCGGTCTGGGATGTATGGAAGGGCCCGTAACTTGTTGCCTGCCACCCACATTTCCACCAGCAGCTTGCTCGCAGCGATCTTGCTGGGGACCTTGAAGATCACCGATGCTGCATTCTTCGGGAAACAGCCAGCCTGGTAGTGGCTCTCAATGGTGCTGGCTGCCCACATCCACTTAATCGAGAGCGGAGGGATCACCACTCTGGGGTTCTCCACCACAATCTGCTGCCTCAGCTCCCACAGCCTGTTCGGATGGTAGTAATGGTCGTACGGGACCAGGATCTTCAGCTCTGCCCAAGTTTCATTGGCGATGACGTTGATGATCACCCTGTTGGCCTATACGGGTGCCTCTAGTATCTCCTTCTTGAACTGCAGGAGTATCGCCGCCAATGCCCTGAAGTGCGCAGTCGTGGTCAGCCTCCCTTGCACCGAAGTCCGAAAGGCTTCAGTTCAGATGTGGGTCGGAGCCACCCTGCTCAGCGCGATGTTGACATGTGTTGCTGCACTCGCCGCCACTACAGGGTCGATCTGCGGTGCGCCTGTTGCTCGCTCAACACGATTCCCCGCTCATTGCATGGGATTGAGTCTTTACTCGGCTCCAGTCGCGAGGGCTCATGAGCTGCTTTGTCGTTTCGGCCCACCCTCCTGTAGTCCTCCTGGGGGAGCGCAGCCGCCGCGGCCACCCTCTGTGCCCAGTTGTCCTGCTGCTGACGCTTGGGCGGCACTGTGGGCTGTGCCTGCTGTTGCCGTCCCTGCTGTTGCTGGGGGTCGGGCTGCTGCCAATGCTGAGGCCGGCATGGTGTTTGTGGTTGCCCTCTAGCCTCGTCGTACATCCTTTCCCACCGCACCTCCACCTCTTGGATCCCTGCCTTGTGCGCCACCCTCCGGGTGGCCCTCTGCTCCTCCGCTGTGACTGTGTCCTCATACGCCGTGGCTTTGATCTGGTTGGCTGCCTTAGTGTACGTATTTTGCTCAGCCTCCGTCATTTTCCCCCACTCCTCCCACCTCTTTCTTGCCACCCCCTTGTCCTCCTCCTTCTTTGCTACCTCCACCCTCCTCCGTTCCTCCTGTCTCTGCTCTGCCTCAGCTGTCTCCGGACATTTGAGGATGGGCCGGATCGGGTGCGTCAGGTCCCTCTTCTCGTTTGCGCTGGCTGCATCGACTGCCGCCTGCCTCAGCTGCTGGCGCTCCGCATGGCCCTTGGCTGGCAGCGTAGCGACATGTACCTCCTTTGCCTTGCCCTTCTCTTTCTTCTTCTTCTTCCCCTCCTCTACTGTAGCTTCCTGCGCTGCAGGAGCTGACTCTTCCGGTGCTGGCACGTGTAGGGACGCGAAGAGCCCCTCCCGTTTCACCCCCTCCATGCAGTCTTCATCCGCGGTTCTGACCTCTTGTCCCAGAGTTGCTCTGACTCCCTCCATTGGCTGGGGTGCTGCTGGGACTTTTGGCACTGGTGCCGACTTCCGCTTGGTGATGGGGGCCGTTGCGGTCGGTGCGAGCCCTGCCACTTCCTCCCTGATCTCCTTAATTTCCACCCTCCTCCTCTCCAGCAGCGCTGCCAGATCCGTCCACTGCTTGATTTCCCACTGCCCTTTCTGGGCCAGTTCCATCTCGATCCCGTCCAGCACTAGCAGTCTGCCTGCCCGTCTCTTCTCCCTCTCTTCCACGTCTGCCAGCAGCCTTGCTACCACCCTCTCCTCCCTTTCATTCTCCGCCGCCCGTGCGCTCATTCCTGTCATCATCCATGCCTAGAGTGCCGCCATCCTCTCCTCCATTGTCCCCTCCATCCTGGCCACTGCCGCTAGGATCTGCACCAGTGCTAACTGTGCTGCGAATATGAACGGGGCCATTCGCACCCTCAGCAAGAGGTGGTGTCTGCCGGGCTTTCGGGTGCCCAGCGCCATCCTCTTACTGCTCTTGGTTGGTGTGACTGGCACCGGTATTGCGCTTGCCCACCTCGCTGGGGTGGGGGTCATGATCGGGGTCGTTGGCCTCTCATCTCCCCCCACATCCGCCATCTCCACCTCATTGGCCATTTCATCCGCCCAAACACCCGCCCCCACATCCAATTTCCCTCCTGCCTCCCTGGGAATCTTGGCAGAATTCAGGATTTCCATCCGTCCCTCCCGCTGTGGGCTGCTGGCGGTTGCTGAGAACGAGCTTGCGAGTGCTCCTCTGATTTTCTGCTTGCCCGGTGTCGAAAATACATTGCCATAGCTGTGCCCGTAAATGTTGCCATACCGAAAAAATTCCTACGTGCTCTGTTGCTGGGCATCAGATGCGGCCTGCCTGAAATTTCGCCTCCCTCAGTTCTTTCCCTCCCACTCTTCCTCTTCCATTGCTCCTCCCAAGCTGCTCTCAAGCTCCGAAAGCTTGCTCCCAGAATCGTCCCCCATATCCTCCTCCCGAAGGGCTTTCTTGTCTGGCAGGAGCTCCCTCAAGAGGGAGCTCTCACTTTGGTCGATACTGGCAGCCACCAGCGGGACTGCCTCAGTCAATTGGCATGCACCACCAGTCATTGTGAGGCTGGTGAAGCTAAAGTCAAGCTGGTTTTTTGGTGTATTGGCTGAAATTCTTGGCGTTTTTAGTGATGAGTTTCAGTGTCAGGGGTGTGGTGGTGAGCTGGAAATACCATGAAGCAGTGAGGTGAGCCTCTTGGCACTCCCTGCCTCTGTGCCACCTGGCGCGTGGCTTTCCAGCATTCTTTCTTTCTTCCTAGAGGCCTTTCTCCCAGCCTACTGCCTTGCCTTCACCCACTTCTCAGAGATTTCCTGCTAAGGTTCGCGAGAAATCATGAGAGTGGCATTCGGTGTGCCTCCATCCGGTCCAGGTAGTTCAGCCTTTCCACCCCATGGGTGTCGAGTATATCAGGCAGTATGACTCTGCAGTTCTACGGTTGCGGCTTGCCCACCCTTGTTATTTGCACTGGTCCGTGGGAGCATCTGTCGGAAACCGTTGCCAGGCGGAAAGCCGCAACCATCGATCCCCACTCATCAACCCATGGTACACACCCTGAAAAGTGCGTGGCACAGGAAACGACAGCTGGTTAGTGTCCTGGTGCAGCAGGTGATGTCAAGATCCCCTCGGCGTTCTACGTGTTTTTTTGGTGAGATGGTTGGTTGGATTTGGTGCCTGCATCTTAGAGTTTATTCAGGGCACGATTGCATAAGTCCCAAGCAGGGAAGTGTGCGAGGAGGATCTATGTTCTGCGAGTTCTTTCCTTACTTATGTTCTACAATCATCAAATACTTCAGTGAAGTTGTACGCCACTCGAACGAACAGTAAGCATACGCCTTAGCTATCTTCATCTCATATGGGATTCAGGCTGATAAAACTACTATCATTCATTGCCATCTTCATTTCTAATTTGTGTTGTTTTCAACATTAGGTGTTCATAAATTTCAATTACATGACCATTGTGGGTATTTATCCTTTCTGTCCAAATGGGTGGTCGTATACCATCGGAAATTCCCACCCTCACTTCATAATGCGACTCAACAGGGTTGTGGTGAGGAAGTTGGAAAACGAGGAACGAGTAGATATCCGCAGAGTGCCACTATCAGAAGGTGAAGGCTACTCGAAAGTGAAAGGAAATATGAAACAACATCTGTCACCCCCACGTAAAAAATTATCAGCACGAACAATAGGGGCCAAAGCAAGGAAACAGATAGGATGCTGGAAGAAGCAAGACCGGTTTGCCGGTGGGGTACCATCTCCAAGGCCAACAGAAAGAACCGCCATACAGTTAGAGTACACGTCCAGATGTTGGAATATATGGATCGATAAACATAAAGATTGTATTACAGTATTATGTGGGCACAAGATCTCACTATATACAGGAAGGCTATCAGGACAAAGGACAGAAGACTGCCCCCCCGAGCTGGTACTCGGGGACTTAGTCATGTCCGGACGCCTCCTCATCTCCAGACACCACCTTATTCTGACACTTCCCCTCGTAGGGAAGATAAAAAGGAACACTGGAGAGAATGAGATAAACAGAATCCTCGGATACCTCGTTAAAACTCATAACCGTGTAAAAAACCCTTCAAGGGAGAAACCACGGACATAGAAGAAAGAGTACTTCCTCTAAAGAAATAGCAGGAAGATGAGAGGGAAAGAAAAAAGGGAAAAACTATTTCAAACACTTAATGCGTGGTCAGTCAACCGCTTGCCATAAGTCCTAGCTTACAAGCCCAAGCCCGTGAGCGTGCTTCCAGTGAGTCACTCGAGTTAGGTTCTTCATCATGATGTTGGCAAGTATGGTGGATGTCGGAAGGTAAGTGGTTTTGATGGCGTTCCATTTGCGGGCATTATGGATGAAGTGGAAGTAAACACTGATGTGCTTGGTGTGCTCATAGAACTTCGGATGCTTTGCAAATTGGATTGCACCTTGGTTATCAACGAAGATTTGCTGGGGCTCGGTAGCATTAAAGTCATTTTCTGAGCATATGCAGTGAGGGTATTGCTCGGCATGCTTGTATAGAATCTTGCCATATAATATGCGAGTGTATAAAAAGTGGACCCAGATGGCTTCTTTTGCAGTATCGGAGGCACCTATGTATTGGGCTTCCACTGTTGAGAAAGTGACAAGTGGCCGCTTACAAGCATGCCAGGTAATACTGTCTCTGGCAAGCATGAATACATAACCAGATGTTCATTTTTGGTCATCAGGATCTCCAGCGAAGTCTGGGTTGGTGTAGCCAATAGGTATGGTGGCTTCGGAGTCCAATGCATTGTACTGTATAGTGAGATTGGCCATGTGTCGCACTGTCAAGATCCTGCCTTGACTACTCCGTGGGGCTCCACAGGCAACATAGACTTCCTTGGGAGCAGGTGCTCCTGCTCGCACTTCCGGCGTATTCACACTACCCTGTGTCTTCACACTTTCGGCGTACTCACGCGCCGCTCGTAGTCACACTTCCAGCGTACTCACGCGCTGCTCGTACTCTCACTTCCGGCGTACTCACGCGCCGCTCGTCGTTCTCGCGGTATCTGTCACACCCGGCGTGGTCTCGTCGCAGTCCTCTCACATGCCTTGTGTGGGCTCGTTGTTCTCGCGGTATCCGTCATGCCTGGTGTGGTCGCGTCGCGGTCCTCTCACACGCCTTGCGTGGGCTCGTTGTTCTCGCGGTATCCGTCACGCCCGGCGTGGTCTCGTCGCGGTCCTCTCACACGCCTTGCGTGGGCTCGTTGTTCGTCTGGGGGTTGGTGGTCGCAGTGCCGGTTTCACGGGTAGAGAGAGGTAGGTCTGTGGAGAGAGATAATATTCAATGTATTTCTATTGCGTTCGGGACTACAGCCCATCTACGCTCCACCACGCCATACCACCCCCATGGGGCTCCCATCTTTCCCGACCGCCAGAAAAAGCAAAACAGAAAATCGCAGCAAATAACAAATCGTCACCCCGAGACAAATTGTGGAACCCCAGTACAAGAGCAGGAAAAGACAGAGTAACCCACCTTCCAACTCTTCCCTGACAAGTCCGGTGTGGTCGTAATGTTCTCATCAAAATTCGAAGACCCCAAAGTCAGGCTCAGGCGAACCCAAGTCGTCACTTCCGTTGTCACTTGAGGCGGGGTGCTGGTCGAAGCAGAGGTTTTTGGTGTGGCCTAGGCCAGTTGCCCTCAGGAACCGGCAGAGGGGGATGAAGTTTTTCGGATTGGTGATGAAGTCGGAGGTCTGGATATCTCCTACTGAGGAGGCCAGCAATTTGGCTCGGTGTGTTGCCAGCAGAACACAGTCTCTGAGGAGGTGGTGTGAGGAGTTTGTGACTGATCCGCAGGGGCACGGATCATCCGCCTGGTTTGGGTGTGGGTCCGAGGGTGAGCGGTTTGAGAAGACACGCCATATTGCACGGGTCTCTTTCCACTCGACATCTCGGAGGTGGTTGGGAAACTTAAAAGATGGAGCTGAGAGGGGGAGTTCTGCTTTCCACCGGCGGAGGAGCTGTGACCGTGCCTGACTCAGAAGCCAAGTCTTTGTAGTGGTTGTGTATTGGCATGGGGTGTTGCCAGATGCGCCTTTTTTTTGCCAAAGTGTCTGCATGGTCATTGCCTGGGATATCGCAGTGTGAGGGACACCATACTGTTCGGATCTTCCAGCCGAGTAAGTGGAGTTTTGCAATGTTGTTGAGTGTCCGTCTGGCATATTCGTGGTTTGATTTGTTGAAACTAAGAGTGTCAATGGCGGCTCTATTGTCAATACAGATGTAGACATCGGCATGAGGCGAAATGCTGGTGAGTAGTGATGAGGTGGCCTCCTGTACAGCATGGAGTTCAGCGTCGAATACCACCGCTCTCTCTCCAAGGTGACAGTGGCCTTGGCTGAGTTGAATGAGTTCCGGGTTCTTGCAGAATATAACCCATCCACAACCGATTTTTCCATTGTCGAGTTGCGAACCATCAGTATAGATGATAATGGTTTTTTCCGGCAAGGTGAGGAGCCATTGCTGGTGTAGCTGTCGTGGGGTGGTGATCTTGTTGGGATTTGCGGAGGTGACTGGGTGGACGCCATTCACTGGGAGGTGTGTGATACGATCCTCTAACTTTCCCATGATCAGGTGTTTGCTGAGGTTGTAAAGATAGTGAAGGCCCGGTAAGTCTTGTCGTGTGTGAGGGTGTTGGCGAGGGGGACCTGTTGCATGGCACGCAGGCAGGAAGTGAAGACGGATGGCGAAGCGTAGGGATAGGTAGTCGAGGTATGCTTCCATGGGAGGGAGGTGAGCGAGCGTGATGAGATTGGTGATTCTGGTATTGAGGGGAAGACCAGTGATCCATCGTGCGACTGCATTGTATGTGGTTTTGAGGGTGTTGGTTGTCGATGGGCTTCCTGTCCACCAGGCCGGTGAGGCCCAGAACATAGCCGGAAATATTGCTGTTAATGCCAGGTGGTGTGCCACTTGAGCGGGCACGCCACGTGACCTGTGCCTCAGGAACTTGAAGCTTCCCAGCACTTGGCTGCCACGAGCGGCTGCCATTGCAGTATGGTGCAGGAAAGTAAGTGACTCATCAATATGAATGCCCAAATACTTGATGTGACGTTGTGGTAGGATGGTGGTATTCATGATTCTGAGTGGCGGGTGGGACGAGAGGCTGATGTTTTTATTCTTGCTGGTGACAGGAAGGCAGTAAAGCAGCTCCGTCTTGGCAACTGAGAAGGTGAGACCCAGGTGGAGTCCCCGGAGGAGATATTGTTCGGTTCGGTCTTCCAGTAGTGTATTTGCTCTGGCAATAGTCCTCGAGGTCTGCACCATGCAGACATCATCAATGTATGAGGTGTCCACCGCGTCTGCAGGGTAGTGTGACTTTTCCAGCATCGCATTGCTGAAAATAAGGAAGAGAATGGGGGAGACCGGAGAGCCTTGGGGTAGTCCACAGCGGTATGGCTGTGGTTTTTCTGTTTGCTGATCGAAACCGAAGGAAAGTTGACGGTCCGTGTTGAAAGCCATTATCCATCTTGTGAGATAGGTTGGCATTCGACGCTGAGACATAACTTGTTGTAAAGTTGCGGGATGGACTTGATTGAAGGCGCCTTCGATATCATGCGTGAGTACTGCTGGTCGCTGAGCAGCATTGATTCCTGAGGCGGCTGTCTTCTTGATACTAATAGCATCAGCAATTGGAGTGATTGTGCGCAGAAGTGCATCGACCGCCGAATTGTCAGGCTGACCGCCCATCTGTGATGGATGGGTGGCGCCACACAACATTGCCGAGTGAGAGAGTCGCTTGGCAACAATCGCTTCCAGGAGCTTGCCAAAGCATGACTGAAGAGAGATCGGTCGGTATGACCTCGGGTGTGAGTAGCTGTTTTTGCCAGGTTTGGGGATGATGATGCAGTTGGCAGTCTTCCACTCTGGAGGGTGGACTGCATATTGGAGACACGCATCGAAAACCAGTGGAAGAAGTCTTGGGACTGCTTCATGCACATGACGGAGTGTTGTATAGCTGATACCATCAGGGCCGACTGAGCTACCATACTTCAGGTGGGTGATGGCCAGCTGTACCTCGTGGGTGGTGACGGAGCGAGTATGGTGTTCCATATTTCGCTTCGAGGTGAGAAAGCCATCAGGCAATGGTGGTCGTAGTTGGTCATTGACTGCTGGAAAAAGCGCAGCACGAAGAGACTTGCATTTTCCCTCAAAGTCCGTGTTGCCTTCGAGTGGGGGGATGGGTTTTTGGTGTGCATTGTGATGGCGGATAGTTTTCCAGACAGTTGTGGTAGAGGTTGACTGCAGTTGCTTGATCCTGTAGGTGTTTTTGGCGTGTCTGACCATCATGGACCAGTTGCTCCGTTTCTGTTGGGCATCTTTCCTGTTGGTATTGGTTGGGCTCTGACGTACGCGTCTGTCTGCCTGTTTCACTGCTCGCTTGGCCAGTGTGAGGCTGTGGTTCCACCAGGGCACATCCCGCTTGCCGTGTTTCCGAAAAGGAACTGCAATGTCGGTGGCTTTGTAAATCAGGTCGGTAATGTTGGAGATGGCACGAAGAGTGTCATCTTTTCCGCCGAGGTTGGTGAGATCCATGTTGGCAGATTGGATGTGGGAGGTGAAGGCATTCCAGTCTGCCCTGTGCCAGGCCCGTCGAGGGGGGGTGGATGGGGGGGACGAGGGTAGGGAAAGGGTGATGGTGATCGAGCTATGGTCTGAGGTTGTATCATGGTCGATGGCGAGTGTCAGTATAGACTGAGTGATTGAACCGCAAGAGAGGCACAGGTCAATGGTTGAGGGGTTGCCACCATTTCGTGGGTGGTGGGTAGGTATTCCAGGCTTGTGAAGATGGAAGTTATTGTTTTCCAGCCAGTCGACTATCGAGTGGGTAGCAGCGGAGGTTCGAGCGCTCTGCGGGAGGGTTCCCTGCCACCACACATGATGTGCATTGAAGTCACCCATAAGGATGCAGTTTTTCGGAAGATGGATGTCATTTGTGATTGAAGCTAGGGGTTCTGGTCGGCCTGGCGAGTACAGGTTGAACAAGGTGAATGTTGTTGTATTCGTTTTGTCGGTGTAGGTAATTGTGGTACCTAGGAAAGAGGTTCCAGATGTAAACGTAATGGTTGCTGCAAGACCCTGTGTACGCCTAACATACGTAGCGCACTTGGGTTGGGTTGGTACTGGGGTAAAGAGATTGAAGTTTGGTAAGGACGGTGGGTTTCCATGTCTATCGCACCATGGTTCTTGAAGTAGGAGTATGAGGTTGTCAGGCTTTTTATCGAAATCTTGGAGTGCCGATATTGTCGTTGCTTGGCCTCGCGCACAGTTCAGCAGCTGTACGGACCCAACGGATGCAAGAGAGGCCATTTTATACGGCTACTGCCGCTTCTGGGGCGTCTCCCATGATGGTTGCATTCGTGTTTATTTTAGTGATTTCACGAAGCTTGATCCGCTCCGGACAGTTGGGGTCGCTCGCCTTATGGGGCGCATCGCAGTTGGCGCAGCGAATCGGAGGGTGTGTGCAGGCTGGGCCCTTCTTGCAAATCGGGAGGCTGCATGGGTGCTCCTTGGTCTCATGAGGTTCTGCGCAGACTGCGCAGCGAGCGTTGTTCCGGCATAGAGCAGCTGGGTGACCGTAGGCTTGACACTTGCGGCATTGGGTGGTTTTCCCATACGCAATGTAGTCGTCCAGTTCGCACTGTCGGTTGCAAACGATGAGGTGTTGGCGGCCAATCTGAGCCTTCTTGATGTTGCCTGTGAGTGTCATGACAATCGTGGAGTTCGCTTTGTGTTCTCGTCGGTCTGCTGGTGTGAGCCATCGTGGGGTCTGACTTTGTGTCAGTTGGGGGTAATTCGAAGATATGCTCTGTGAAATCTCAGGCAGAGAGAGGTGGGTTGGCACTCCATGCAGCAGGAACTGGCTGTGTCGTTTTCCGATCTCAACATGCTCACATTCACCGTAATAGGAAAGGGCATCTTTGATGATGGTGGTGTAATCCTCGTAGATGACATTCGTCTGGGTGTTACCGGTGGTAAAGACGATGTTGCCGCGAACCGTGACCTGCGCACGGATGAATGCAGGCGCGAAGACATCTTTGTTATCGACAATTGCGGAGTTGACTTGACGGAGTGCTACATCTGCTGCAATCTGGCGTGTAGCATAATCCTGTTCAGCATGAATCGCATCTGGTCCATCCTCCCGGGTGAAGTAACACACAACCTCTCGTTCAGCCTGAGGGTATGTCGTAGGTATAAGCTTGGTCGTGGGAACCTTCTTATCTTTCTGACCACCCACTTTCAGGGTAGTCCAGCCAGTGGTGTCAGGAGTCGTTGGTACTGGGCGAGTCTGTGCGGCAGTGGCAACAGCTGCATAGGTAGGACTGGTGTCACTGTTGGTGTTGGACTTCGCCTGGTGAGCCAGCTGCTTTTCCTTCTT
>Ga0307508_10004291_pt1 | contig 13978 bp, 10 predicted proteins | sample 9_EM_MG_FD_203089 | JGI IMG/M metagenome (GOLD analysis project Ga0307508, IMG submission 203089) | Populus trichocarpa ectomycorrhiza microbial communities from riparian zone in the Pacific Northwest, United States - 9_EM | ecosystem: Host-associated > Plants > Roots > Unclassified | place... | reverse complement strand
GTAGTTGCCTACTTTAATGCTAGCATTTGGTTTCATCCTCTTCCTGTAATTTGATTTGCGGGATCGGAGATTCAATTGTTAATCAATGGTATTCCCCAAACTGTATTCCATGTGAATTTCCACTCCCACCCATTACATGCATGATTTGGACCATTTTGTGTTTGCTATATTCCTTAAGAATCTTGTCATTTTAGTCTGCATGATTGGAAAATTGGAAATTCTTGTCTTGACTTGGTTGTTTTATCCAGTGACATTTTTCAAGTCTTGCAACAATGTGATTCTTGAAATCTTAATTCACTTGACTTTGTACTTTTAGTGGGCACCATGAGTTTGTCATGTGAAATCAGAAAAACCAATATGTTTGAGCAGATGTCTGGAACCTAAGGTTTCAGTTGAATAATGAGCTCCCATAGTTTGTGAATGGATAGATAGGATAAAGCATTATCTGTTAAAATGTTTATTAAACAATGGCAGCAGCATTACTTGAAACTTAATCCATTATAGCCACCATGATCATCATGTTCCTCGGTGACTAATTAAATGATTTGTTTGGATGGGGAGGACCAGATCCTGGGCAGAAATGAATATTCGGGCAGAAATGAATATTCCAGTATGGATTCTCTCTCGGACGGCCGATGGCTGGAACAATTTTGACCAGATCCTAATGCAGGTAGCATTGACGGCAACAAAAAGAGGATTGCATTGTCATTGATGTGAATTCACATGTAAGTTTTTTTCTATTTATTTTTTTATTCTTTTTCTCATAAAAGGAAAAATAGAAAGAATTGCCTGTGCTTTTTAGGAGGCAATTTGATTGTAGGGGCAACATTTGTACTTTAAGAGAAGGAATAAAAATGCAAAAGCTGTTCCATGAGCCAGCTCTGCTCAATTGTTATAATCTGGTGTGGGGTGGTTGTGCTGTCTGTTAATGGAAAGAAACTGCCTGTGATGTTATTTGTCAAGGAATATTGATCATCTTTCCCAGCTGAGAATCGTCTTCTCTCTCTCTCACTCCTGAACTTGAAGAGATATTTATACCTGTTCAATGATTTGGCAGAAATAATTCCTCTGCTCAGAATGGCATTTTTGATGGTTGTAATTGCCTTGGGCTTTTTTGCGGTGTGCATAGATGATAGACCATAGAGCACAGGTTGATGTGCGCCATGGAGCCTTCGGAAAGGTTTTTTAGCATATTTTTAGAATAGCAACCACAACGTGGGATAGGGGAAAGGAATGGAAGATACAGATGATAGCAATTTCTGGTCATGACTTGCATCTTTGAACTTTTTAATTCTGGAACACTCGTATTAACCGGTAAATGCTGAATCGAGTGTCCTAGTGGAAATCATGCTGAAATAAAAAGGAATGATTCTGAATGCTGTTCAAATCGCAAGACTTGCATGTTCTTACGCCGGGGGTGAGTTCACGCCTCACCAAGTTGTGCTACTCAGGGGGGATAGAGTCCATGCTCGAATAATCGACTCCCAGAGCGGCTTCTTGTGATGAAATTAAGACTATACGATAACATAAATAACAAGACATGTTGGACTAAGCAGAAGTTTAAGAGCGTTGGGAACTAAAGTAGTTCGATTATGCAATATTGGCACGAGATCAGCTGCTAATCCGAGCGAAGATAAAGATCCTTCGCAATCAGTCAAGCTAATTTTACTCACTTCGGTTCCCAGGCGGTTAATGGCTAAAAACATTACAAGCTCTCCTAAAACTTGTACAGGTAACATTTACGAGCTCCTTGTGTATACTATACTAAAACCAGAACAGCTAGACATGGTTGTATTTTATTGTTGAGAGCCAGGGGGTTGAAATTGGATGTGCGGGCAGTGCCTTTCAGGTTCTCCCATTGTCCATAATGTTTTGAGATCACCTCGTCGCCTTCCCAGCGTCAGAAACGTACCTGCATCCATGATTAAAGAATTAATCTCATGCGAATTATGTAGACAAACAAGAATGACCACATAAGGAGGCCATTTCTGTAATTCTCCTATACGAAACAGGCCAATGCTTGATTTGTTCTTCTTTTTTATTTTTTGGTGATCTAGACCATTTAAGCATTTTGCTCCATGTTATCCCTTGAACTTCAAATACTCATTCTTGATTGATAAATGTCAATGCTTGATTTAGTCAAGGAGGGGATGAGTTTTGAGCAAATGCTTTGATGGTCTCAAGCACCCTGTACCATGGAGATGGTATTTGGGCTGCTCAGAGTCCTCCAGTTTCAGCTGGCAATTGCCTAGGGTCCTTCAACTTCAGCTGGCCTAAATACATTTTCAAACCAGGGTGGTGCACTTTTGCATGCAAAGGAAATGCTTACGTGGCCCAAGTGAAAGCTTGCAAGCAATTGCCACTATTGTTTGCCAAGAGTAATATGGGTAATTTCTGGACCTCCACTTGGAGCGGGGTGCTGTAGAAACTTATTTTAAACTATAAACCTCTCCACTAAAGGGGAATTACCCATGGGCTTCACCCAATGGTTGTGTTGCTGCTGCTTAGTACTTACCAAGGGTGAATGGAACAATGTAAAGCAAAGCTGGCTGGCCATGCCCATCCATCATGTTCAAAGCCAAGTATGTTATTAGGAGACCTGCACATTAACAAATTGTGGATAGTGATGATGGCGGTCATTAATTACAAAAACATAAAACACCCACAAAGTCAGTCACAAAGCAACATTCATTTTTTATATACTGCTTCAGAGAAACTTGTTTCCTATAAACCATGCTTAGTTTCAAACTATATGATCCATCCTAGGAGAATTTACACCAACAAATTCTTAACAGGATATTGACCTTGATCTCTTGCTGTAGCCTTAAATCTCTGGTAGTATATAGTGCAGAAATATATGAACATCTTGTCCTTTTTATTTAAGGTTGCCAAACTATATCACACTTCTTGAAACCCCTTTGAAACATGAAAACTGTTTGCAACTGCCTCTATATGTTTCATCATCGCATGATGCAGCTCTTATTAAGCAGCGGTGATGATCCAAGTTTAATGTGTGCAACACATGAATGAGTGTGTATCAGCTATGTAAATTTTATGTTGTCTTTCTTTATCTCCTCCTCACAAGGAGAGTTCAATGCATGCTATAATTTCCTAAAATCCTTTTGCACAGGTGGTCAAATATACTTGTATATGGCTCATATATGCATCCCATTGATAATTTCTATCAGTTGCTTTTAACTACCAGCTTTCCATGCTTGAATAACACATAATGAACTAAAATGTTAAAAGTTATCTTATGAACCACAGTGATGTGTCCAGGTCCATCCACTTTAGCTTTTGGCATACCTAAACCATAAGCAGTCATTGCCCACAAGAAGTATCCGGCTCGAAGATTCTTCTTTGCAAGCCAATCATATCTGCAAAATGACCAGCACTACTCAACTTACAAGCAGTTAAAACATCATATCAAATCCCAGTCTGTCAAAACATATCAAAGTAAAAACATCCATAAGTATTATGACGAGAATAGGCCTTATATAGTTCATGGGCCAAGCATCATAGCCCATTCCACTTTCATCTGGTCAAAATATGGTTTGTTTGACAATAATTTCATGGCCTTACAACTTAAGAGGGAAAAAGAGAGAGAGAAAGGGGCAATTTCCAATTAAAGAATGAGTGTTTCTACATAATCATGGCTATACCATTCTGAAATCTTATCAATTTCAGGCCTGCTACAGGTAACCACAAAGGCAGGACAAGAAGGAAGCTGACAGCAATGATAGTCACTTCTGGAGAAATGGAATACTTGCATTTTCAAGGGAATTAAGGGACATTGTCATCAGCTGAGTTAGTTATATGGATTAAGATTCAAACCTCAATGAAAAAGCTACAAGCAATCCTGGTAAGATGATGTCACCAAACCCAATTATGCTATAGCCACCCCAAGGATCAAACATCCGTGGGATTTTCAGTAGCATTGGTATACCATCCTCTCCACTCTTATCACCACGAGCTACCTGTAAGAAGAGGAAAGACGTGAAGATTTGCATTTTCTATTAATATATACATTCATTACCAGGATCATTCAGCAGGCCTCAACACAACTTACCACTATCATCACACTCTCCTTGAACCACCATTTGGAAACAAAAACCCAGAAGATGTCATACAAAAAGGCACAACTTAGAAGAACTGTTCCCACCTGACCATTATTATTATTTTTTAAACCAAAAGAAAAGAAACTGCATCAGCATATTGAATAATGAATCATAGTAGTTAAAATGCATTTGTTCACCACTATTTATCAAGTACATCAAAAGCATGTTTCTGGAGATGAGAACAACAAATAACAATATGACAGGAAAAGACCCAAACCTAGATGACATTAAAAGGCTATCAATGAAAACAAATAAGGTAGCACTAGAACTGTGCAGTGGGAAAACAAACTAATAGAATGACTTTTTGATCACCTTGAGATTGGGCACACGAACAATCTGAAGAACAGTAATGATCAGAACAATACCCTGATGATGCAAGAAAAAAGGAGAAATATCAGTTGGCCTGTTCCAATCAATTTGCAATGATATGGAGAAGGTGAAAAGGAAAAGATAAAACAAATTAGAACCTTAGACATTTGAAGGTACAAAGACAAATAAACTAATTCTATTGCAAATACTTCCATAATAATGGAAGCGTTACATCTTTAACTAACTCATGTTAGTGCTTCACTAGTAAAATCTGATATTCAGTTACAAATTCTATACATGCTTCCGAATGTTACCATTAAACCATATTATTGCTAGTACTGTAATCAAGTTTGTACAATTTAGACATGAAATTAAAGATATTGCCCATTCACCTTTTCACTTATTTGTGCTCGCTATTAGTAGAGAGATTATTGGCTTGATGATGGTGGTATCTATTTAAGGGAGGGGAAACAAACATTATGCTTTCCATATAGGATAGCAATTTAAAACCATAGGCAGCCTAGTGGTTGTGTTCTATGGCATGGAACTTCACAAACTATGTATGCATGAAGAGAACTGCAGCAAGATGAATGGGAGTGAAAAAAAATTGTCTTACAAGGATATCTTGACCAATCCAAGCAAAGGAGACACGGCGGAAAACTGCCCAAACAACAGCAAATGCTATGCAGAAAGGAGAGACTGCCAAAGTCAGATATGAGACAGCTCCAAAGAAGGGAACTTTAATAAATGATTCTCCAGCAGGTTGAAACCATCTGAAACTATAATTGTTAGCTGTCAGTTATATGTTCCACGGGAACTTTGAAAAAACAAAGGAATTTAACAAATGTAGTAAAAGACAAGAATGGAAGAGTCAAGTTAAAAAAGACAAGAATGGAAGAGTAACTAACAAAAAAATACAAGTAATGTTGCTGAAAGAGGATAACATAATTCTTATACTGTAGGTACTGGAAAAAAAAAATCCCAAAGTCATTTGTTTGGCCACATTTAGTGTTGCATAAAGCAATTGCCACATTTTTTTAAAAAATAAATCCATGATTATAGATGGTCCTCAGACTAAATTTATCAAGAAACAGTAAACACCGTGGCAAGTTAAAAAAGACAAGAATCAAGTTAACACTGAAGGGCTGTCACACAGATAATCATTTTTCTAGAACCAACATGCATAACTATTAGGGGCACAGTAAAATAAGCTCTTAAGAAAATAGTCCAAGATCTGGAAAGATCAAGACTGGCTGAGTTCTTTTAATTTTTCTTTTCATATACAGTTCCAATAGTAAATAATTAAGAGACAAGCCCATAGTAATGAATGATAAGAATACTAGGGTGCGGGTGCTCAGCTAACAAGACAAAATCCCAATAGAGTGCCAACATAATCAGGTAGTAGAGGAAAATAAAAAAATGTTTGAAGAAGTCATGCTTCTTGTCCTTTTATTCTTATCACACGGATAAAAATTCCAACACAAAACAATTACGTTGAGAATTAAAATGCAGAAAGGGAAAAGAATACACATACCATGATAATAAAGCAACCAAGCAAGTTTGCAAGCCCTATAAGCATGAAGAGATTTCAAGGTTCAACATTCACAGTAAAAAAAACTTCAGAATGATGCAATCTGAATCAACAAATTCAAGCAAAGCTTGAAAGATTTATGGAAACTTAGGCACTGAGACTTGCCCCACGTTTCACCAATAAATTGTCTATTTGATGATTGAGAAAGAAATAAGACAAACATCATGGAAAATAATTTTTCATGGCATATCAGGCAAGGTTCCCCTTTGATAAAAATTGAATTGCTTTCCATCAGTTTGAAATAACTGAACCATATAGATTGGTTTCATTAACACAATTGGACATTTTCAACTAATTAATTCCTACAATTTGATGCCTCACAAATCAGAAATCCTAGAGACCTTTGATCAAATTTGCTTCTCTGACAACACTATACATCATCCGACAACGCAAGTTCCAAAGAACTAATGCCTTTAAAAATGTATAGTGTAGAATATAGTACATTACAGGCTTGAACAATGAAAAAACAAAATAAAGAATGAAAAGAGACCTTTGCAACCAGTTTAGACCTATCTTTCAGTGACAATCATAAACTGAAATGTGAAACCAGTAAAAAAATAATCATGATAGCAAGCTAGTGTAATGACAAAATTTGATTAGACCTCAATAAGATCTCAGAATAAAATGCAGATTTAAAAAGGAGAGTAGATAGATCTAGAAAAGGGTGATTGGAACTTCTAGAAAAACCTGAAACTTTTAAGCAAGTTAGAAATAGGGGATAACACCAAGTAAAATCAAGAATCCTTGCATACAAGTTTACATATGGATGCCTATGTGTCTAAAAAAATAAATAAAGATGGCAGGTACATCGATAAAAAAGAATTAAGAATCAAAATGTAGCTGACCCACCTCCACTCCCCCAATGCAGAACAGAACCACCAGAACCTCAATAAACCAGTATGACATAAGCTTGTAAAGCATAATCAAGAAACATGAAGCAATCACGACAAAGAGAACTGCAGATGCTGTGTTGATGTTAACAATACCACTAGAGCGAACACCATCCATATCTATAAATTCATCCGAACCATCCTGCAAGCACAATGTCAATTGCTTATCACTTGAAAAAACCAGGGATCTAAACCACCAAGGATTATGCTTGACAGGAATTGCAAAAATTTATCTGTCTAGATGCCCAAAATGACCTTTAATAGCTTATCCTGCTCTATAGCAGCTTCTCTAGCACTCCACGCGGACCAGTAGGAAGCACATAAAATGGTGCCAACAGCCATGAGCCATAAGAACACTTCTGCAACATCTACCACTGGACGTCGTGGAGAGTATAACTGCACTTTAACTGAGGAAGGGAACATATGGAAGTGCAAACAAATGAATGCCCCATTCAAACAAAAGCCAAGTTTGCATATTAAGGTTTAATAACGATGCAACTGATTTCATGTACAATTGCATCTGAAGAAATGAAAAGGCATATCCAACTGTCCTACTGATACAAGGGAATGAATGAATATTGAGAAATGCAAACCTGTGGAGCTGCTCGTCAAATATTTTTCCAAGCTTGCACCAGCATCTTGTGGGAGCATGACAGCAGCAATGCCAATCTTTACATCAGTTTCATTGACTTCACAAACCATCTTGAAGAGTTCTACAGAAGAAAGTTCCAAGAGTAAATCATGAAACCAAAAATGCAAGCATGACCAGTATTGACTTTTGTTCGTAAAGAAGCCATAACTATTTTAAGTTCAACAATTTACTTAGGTGGCACTCGCATGTTCTAAAAATATTTGTTTTACGTTTTTGAATAAAAAAAGGATTTTGTTGTAGAGACATTTTCGATTGAATAAGAATACAAGTGGTTTTTCTCCTGAGAGTTTTAGTTTTACAGAGTCAAAGCAGCAGAAAATAAATGCATTTTGGAAGTAGCACAAATGAACAAATAACACGAATAACAGCAATTATGAGATTATAGATGCCTGTTGAGAGAGAGAGATCAGTGACACTTGTATACATCAACATAAACAGAACATGAAGAGCTAGACAGATCAGTTATTTTAGTGTTGAGCTCCAAGAGATCTAATGCATGGCAGCATGTGGGCACGCAAGTCAATCGAGAGGGTTTTGAATTGATACAAACAAGACGGACAAAATGTCACAAGCAAATACCTGTCCGGTTGTTTATGATAAGAATAGCTGAAGCACCAGCATCTTCAGCAACATTTGCCTTCGCTGTGAAGCTACAGTTACCTCGGTAAGCCAAGATCACCTCCCCTGAAAGCTACCCGGCAGCGAGAAAGTCCAAATTATAAGAAAATGAATAAATGAACACTATTTTGAACAACTAATTAAAATTTGAGCAAGATAAACTCTACAAATAGATCAGAAGTTAAAAAAAACCTTATTTCTGGGTTTGCTGCAACAATCAGGAGGGTCAGCCAGAGCAAGTGTAGATAAATTCGCATGTTTTTCCTTAGATTCCAAAGTGAGGCCAAAACGAGCACCAACACCAACATACTCAATGTCTTCTACGTCATTAATATAAGTTGGTACTTTGACCTATAAAATAAAATTCAATAACAGGTAAAATCAAACGACATTTACAAATGCAAGTAATCATTTTTAATTTCTCATTCACTATTGAATGAGTAAAAGAAAAACTGAATGGAAATTAATTCTTTTTAGATAACAAACGATTCCATCAATTAAAAGAAAAGATTATACAGAAGCGGTTAGGAGCATAAGCCATCCTCAAACGAGCAGAACAAAACTCTGATAAATGTAAAATTAATTTTTTATTTTCAAATTATTTTTGGAACAATTATTTCGTAATATTCAAACAGAAAAAAATGGGAATCATATAAAGCGAATATCCTCTCAAAGTCTACAACTACTATTCATTTTTTGAAAAATCAATTGAACGATCAACTGCGCACAACTTTCCCTCCTTTGCTAAGCAACCAAACATAAATCATCATAACAATAAAAAATATAAATTATAAACACTTCAGTCAATCCAAACGAAACTAATGCAGTTACCACCACTTCGCATCAAAATTGAACTAACAATTCATCGCAAAAATCAGCTGCCTAAAAGTTAACAATTTGCTTCATTTTCCTCTCCTCCAATTTTCTCACCATCCAAACAGAATCAACAGAGAGGATTTGAAGATAAAAATTAAAGTGAAGTAAGGAATTTTTCCTCAAAGCTTTACCAGAACGAAATTATTTTCACAGCCAGGCCGCTTTGGAGCGACGTCGTCCTGGTGCACTATATCACTAGCTGATCCAAAACAAAAGCTTGAAGCTAAAACAACTATAAATACATACTTATTTTTACAAATATTCATTTCAAACTAAATAATTTGAAGCTTCTTTTTAGGGTTTCAGCAGAAAGAGAGAGAGAGGAGGAGGAAATGTGAAAATGGAGAGAAAGCATGTGTTGTACTTGTCGTTTTAGGAGGGAGACATGATAAAAACGCCGTGTGGCAACCGTTATCGAACTGGTTTACCTATTGTTTTTTCTTTTTGTTGGTAGGTCTGATTAAACGCGTTGCCTAGACCGTGTCAATCACTGCCCTGAAATTTCATAATAACAGGTTTCATTTTTATTTTTTTTATTTTTTCTGTCAAAAACATATATATACGAAATAATTAAGATTAATTGGCTATGAAATATATATTTTATTTGTTAAAATATATATTAAATAATTTTAACAAAAAAATTAAAATAAAAGGTTAAAAATAGAGATATTTAACTATTGTTTTCACTTCACTCGAATCTATTTATTATCACTAACAAATTCATCCTATAATGATCGTGGTATCAAACAATGATTATCCTTTTAACCTTTGTTCACTATTATTAAATTCATACTCCTGATTGGATGAAAGGATGCACAAATAAGATTTAATCCCAGAAATAAGCTTACAGGAGCTTGATGTGAACTCATGACTTATAAGGAAGAAATGGAAGGCTTTTTGTTTTTGTTTTTTTCTCTAAAATTAATAGCTTTTGTTAAAAACGTCACAACAAGACATTGACCTAACACACTGGTGGTTTTGCCAACTTACCGAAAGTCGTTGATAAAAGCAAAGCGCGTGGGACTGTATTTAATCTTCAATCAAAGATTACCGGCGACTGTCTACAGAGGTTAAAACGTACGTATATGCCGTACATATAGGACGGCGGGATTAAATTATTGCCTTCCTTTTATTCTTCTGTGACCGAGTCCATCTAAGCCGGTAAACGTGGCAAATAAATATTGCATTGTAAATATGAAGAAAATGTTTTTTCTTTGTATCATTTGAAGTGTACCAATATTATCTGGACACGTTTATGGTCACCGGATCTGAAAGTACTGTCAGTACAAAGACTTTTCGTTAGGCATACGGCACTAGAACTAAGAAAGTGGGTCCCTCACATGAATAACATGTCTGGTCGCTGGTCAGCTCTTCGTTCACACGTGCACCATCGGTGTTGGTGGAATCACACGTGGGCTTTATTAATTTGTGTGGACCCAGCAGGGCGGGCCTGTATTTTGGAGAATTTATTAGGTGATAATGGAATGGGCTTTAAGCCCACTTAGCTTGCATGGATAAAATAATGGTATCTTTACCCCCACCATTTTCCCCTAAGGAACCACCAAAAGGCAAAATACATCAAAGTTTAAACCAACAGTCTCACTCAAACAAACACAAACTGATGCAATAGTTGCACTCTCCGTCCTCAATCAATCATGTATACTCATGTGAGGTTTTTGTATGATTTTTTTCATTCATCATAGTTTTAAAAACTTCATGTTAGAGAAAACAAATTTTATGAGTTATTTTTGCTTTAATAGGTGTAGAGAAGATGAGTGAAGCCGAGTTACCTTGAATGATTGAAGTTTGATTATATTTTCTTGAGTTAAGAAATATGAATCCTTTTTATTTAGAAAGATTCTGAATTGATTAAGGTTTTTTTTTAATGAAAAATATATAAAATTAAGAAGGGTATAATATAAAAATTAAAAGTTATTAGTTTAGGTATTTGATAGAGACTTATGATCAACCAAAGAACTATATTTAATATAAGTAGTTTTTAACCCAGATTTTATAGGTAAAAAAAGCATATTTGGTGTAGTTTATAATAGTAAAGCATGTACAACAACATCGCTTAACAATGATTTTAAGGTTTACATAAAAAAAGAATTAATGAGTTAAAACAATATAATTGAATATATTTTACAACCCAAAAAGCAAAATGAAATTCCAAATTTTCTAGAAACAGTTATGATCATTTTAGTAGACAATTTGCGATTGACAGATTATTGTAATTATATACTAAATGTATAGGTTTTAAGTTGAGATTTTGGATTTTGGTTGTTTAAACATGAGATGATCTTCATACACTATTATTTTTTAAACAAAATAAATATTATATGAATTATATTTTTTTAAAGCAGATAAAAAACTTAATATGTTTGATTTGATTTGCTTATATGTAATGTCTTTAAATGAAATTTTTGTAAGAATATATTATAAAGTGATTTACAAAAGAAAGTGTTTTGAAATTGATATGCAAATGGTTCTGTAATGACTCTTAGGTGGCTATATACAAATCAAATAATGATCTCTCATGAGTGGATTGTCGACATTATAACTACCTCCAATATCCCGCCAATGGGTTATAATAATTACTGGCGAGGCTCCTTGGCAACAGGCTACAATAATTGATTAGGAATAGTCGATTAGTGTGGATTTCTAAGGTCACTCTATCACAAGACGTTCATTGTTCTTCAGTCGTACATGCTAAGCATTTCCTACTGGGCATGGCAAAGATGGGTGGGCAGGGGAAAGTGGGCAGTAGTAACATATAAAACAAGTTGCACAAATGGTTCCACCCAGCAATCAAACTAAAGCTCCAGATCTCCTACTCTATGTTCGAGATGGAGAAATCTCATAGCACTAGGTGCTAAGCCATGAGAGAGCAGAGACTTAACATAAGTAGAGGATTACTGATGGGAGCCAGAAATATAAGTGGATTATCATTTGTCTTGCAATTCTATGTGAATTTATCCACTTAGACGCAGAACTTATTTTTCTTTCAGCATCAAAAGGCATGCCAAGTCATGATTGTGAAACAGCATGATGAATATTTTTGTTAAAAAACAAAAGAAAAGGCACAAAGGAAATTTAATTAATCTTTACTTCCAGAAAACAAGCCAACTGGAATCCAAGGACTATTGCTTACAATACATGAGCAGTCCCAAACAGCATTACAGGAACAAATTGCAAAACTTAATAGCAGTCTAAAACCAACAAATCGAAGACCAGTGCTGGAAAAAGAAAGCAGCAAAAGCAATGCCGATTAGAATTTCAAAAACAGAATTACAGAAGAGAATAGCAATTTCAAAGAAAGCTGCGGTTACATAGTTTCAGGTAGAATTGCATCATAACTAACACAAGTATCAGCATTATAGAATGATAGAATGCATCAATGTCAACATTAGCAGCAGCAACAACATTGTAATAAAAGAGAGACCAACGAGACGACACTTCGAAGATGTGGGCACCCCAACTCAAAACAGAGGGCAGTGCAACCTCAGAGATAGACAAAACTATAAATTTATAACAGCAAGAATCTAGAACTTAAAACTGACCAATGAATCCCCACAATCACCCTAGTATCACAGGTGCATCAGCAACGAACAGTTTGCCCTGATAACTCGGGCCAGAAGAAACACAAGGAGCTTAAACTACATGATGATTTTTCTAAACTTTTAGAGTGACATGCTCCTGATTTTAATAAACTACCACATCAGTAATGTAAGAGTAGCCGTATTATGAATGCCGATGATATGATTAACTAATTATCAAACCAGGAAAAAATCGAGCTAAGTTCTATATTTATCTTTCTGAGAAAGAACATCTAATAACATTTTGTTCTGTAATTACAGGTTCACGCTGCATTAGGAGATGATAATTCAAGAAGTTCTTCGTTTTTCTCCCAATTCTTAAACATTCTATCCCCCCCTTCTTAAAATCCCACTTAACCTTCTTTCGACGTTTCCTTTTCATTCCCACAAGCAGTTCTTGAGTAAAATTACTTTTCTTGAGCTCAAGGCAATCTGAAAGCCGATTTTTCTTAGATGATTTTAACCGAAACCTATCAGAAAACCTTTCGTTTTGAAATGCCTTTTCGATGTCATTCTCTACTGAGTTTTCTTGTAGATAATATGGAGAGCTTTTCCAAAATTCTGTAAATCTGACCTCTTTGCGAACCAGAAATTTTTGTTGTACTACCTCTTGTTTCTTGGAATCTATTTCAAAAAGAATATTTGGCAGGTCTGATAAGACGATATCATCATCTGGGTAAAGAATGAAGGGCTTTTGGCTCTGGGGTAACCTGCCTAAATGGAAAGGCCCACCGTAACCACGGCCACGCCAGGACATTGAGCGGTGGAGTTTTGGGAAACTCTTGAGTAAGGGGATGGAAAGCGTGGATGCTAAGGAATTAGGGTTTTAGGGTTTCTTTTCTTTCATGGGGATTTCAGAAAATTTTTCGTCGCTTTTTTTTTTCTTATATAAGGTCAATGAAAGGTTAAAAAGGCTGTAAATATCAGTTAGGCCCAATATCAACGTCAAAAGGCCTGAAGAGATCAAAAAAAAATCAAAATATGGAATTTCTTGCATTTAAAAAAGAGAGTAAATTATGATTTAGACTACTATGAAATAGGAATATGATTTTTATATATTAATTTAAGTTTTTTTTTAATCAAATAAAACTTATAAGTATGTTTAATTAGAAATAATTTTTGACATTGATTATAAAATCGAGCCAAGATTCTAATTTAATTAACTTTTTATTATTTTTTAACTTTTATGAATTATAATTACTTCCACATTCCAAGTTAAAAAAATGATTTGATTCATTACCTTATTCTAAAAAACTCGGGGTGTCATCTCTAACAGTGAAGGAGGTGGCGGCTGCTTCTTCCTTTTCTTTTGCATTTTGTACTCTCTT
>Ga0307508_10004290_pt1 | contig 13982 bp, 12 predicted proteins | sample 9_EM_MG_FD_203089 | JGI IMG/M metagenome (GOLD analysis project Ga0307508, IMG submission 203089) | Populus trichocarpa ectomycorrhiza microbial communities from riparian zone in the Pacific Northwest, United States - 9_EM | ecosystem: Host-associated > Plants > Roots > Unclassified | place... | reverse complement strand
GGCCCTGTTCTCCGTTGAGACGACCGACGCGGGCGCCCGCGTCCCGACGATCACCCTGGCGACGATCCCAGGCACACCGGTGCGCACCCTCAATGCCGCCGCCCACTACCTCGCGCTCCTCGCCGAGCTCGGCTCCGGCCCAAGCGAACGCTGGGCCATCGGTATCGAAATCGACCGCCCGGACCTCGCTCGCGTCTTCGTCGAAACCGTGAGCAATACTGACGACGAAATCGCCCGCGCTCAAACTATGCTCGAAGACGTGTCAGCGGCAGCGCAATTGGCGCGGCCAGTGCCGCCGCCGAGCAACTGAGCGGTGCCCATGGCCAGGCTCAAGCCGTATCCCGATCTCAAGCTCGACTTGACGACCGCCTACTCGCTGCTCGACGACCACCTGACGGACGCCGAGTCGTGGGAGGTGTACGCAGCAATCACGATGGGCGCGTACGACGAGGCGCTGGCGCGGATGCGCGAGCTGGCGCGGGAGAGAGCTGCACGGGATGCGGAGGAGGTTTTGGCCGAGGTGGAGCGCCACGGGCGCGCTAGCTCTAGCTCTAGGCACCCCTAGTTATGGGCTCGAAAAAGCGGTGAGCTCGAGCGAATGTATCGAGTCGTATTCGTCAAGCATGTCCGGACGGCAAATCTCGCGAGATCGACGGCCGGGAGAATAACCCGGGCCCGGTTCTCGACCGGTGTGACGCACGCAGGCAATGACCCGGGCGAAAGAAATGCCTATTGCGTTGGCGGTCGCCATCCCTGGACGTTTCAAGCCTCCCGTTGATATCGTCGCCGATCGTGACTTGGAAGCAAGTAGTGAGACAGATGGAGGCCAGCGCGAGGCGGCAGCAGCGCACAGCCGAGCGGGATGCGGTTCGGCGGCATCGAGACCTGCAGAAGCAGTATCGCGAGATGGCGAAACAGTCGGTGCAGGCACAAGCCGCCTACGAGGTGCAAGAGTTCGAGAACTACTTGGACCTAGTCGTTTCGCTTCACAAAGATCGCGGGGACGTTTGGAGTTGGCAGACAGTCGCGAATGCAGGACCGCCTGCCGCTCCGCACCCAGGATCCCGGAACGAGGCGCACGCCAAGCACGAGCTCGAGGCCTACGCACCGGGCTTCTTCGAACGATTGTTTGGCGGTGCCAAGCGCCGCACGAGCGAGTTAGAGGTTGAGCTTGTCCGGGCGCAAAATGCGGATCAGGCCGAGTTCGCCAAGGCTACGCACGCGTACCAGGCGGCCTACGCCCTTTGGGACTATCGCCGCCAGCTCGCGCGACGGCTGCTCACGCAAGAAATGGGCGCTTACCCTGAGGCGCTACAGCACGCTGGGGCGTTCGACGAGCTGACGTCATTTCAGACTCAGGTGACCATCACTGAGGCGGAACCGACCGCAATTGTCCTGACCTGTCAGACCAATTCGACGAGCCCGGTGCCGACTGAAGAGCTGAAGCTAACGGCTGCTGGAAAAGTCAGTACCAAGGCAATGGCTGCGGGGCGGTATTGGGCGCTGCACCAGGATTTTGTGTGTTCCATGGCCTTGCGAGCGGCCGGCGAGGCGCTGGCCGTGCTGCCGATCGAGCGCGTTGTCGTGAACGTTGGCTCCGTTCCGGATGAAGTTCAAGAAGACCACCGGCTTCGAATTCGTGGAGCCGATGACGTTGCAAGAAAACTGGGTGAGCACGTGACCGCCTCGGCGCCTCCCGGCTGGTATGCCGATCCGAGCGCGCCTGGGAGCCAGCGGTGGTGGGACGGCGCAGCGTGGACACAAGCCATCCAGCCCTCCAGCGCCGTGGTCGCGCCGCCAGCCGCCGTGTCAGTCTCCGATCTCGATCGAGTACGTGAGCAAGTCGCTGCGCTTCGCAGTGAGCACGCCGCCCTGGAGGCGCAGGTCGTGGAGACTCGCGACGTCATGCTCCTGCAAGAGGTCGGCATCTATGAGTATCGGCATCCGCTCGCTTCCGTTGTTGACTATGAAGCCGCGCTCGCGACGCTTCAGGCTGCGATGAAGGAGTCAGTCAAGGCGAACCAAGCCGTTACGGGGACCAAGAAGTGGGCGATCAACGGGTCCGAGAAAGAGGGAGCCCGGATGGTCACCGATTTTTCAAAGCTCATGCTGCGGGCGTACAACATGGAGGCGGACAACATCGTCGGGAACCTGCGCCCGTATTCGCTTCCCTCGGCGGTGGCTCGGCTCGAGAAGACGAGGGCGTCCATCTCCAAGCTCGGTGTGAGCATGAAAATCGAGATTACTGACCGCTACCACGCTCTAAGGGTGCAAGAGCTTGAGCTGACGGCTGACTTTCAAGCGAAATTAGCTAAAGAGAAGGAGCGAGAGCGTGAGGCTCGTGCACGGCTCAAGGAAGAGGAAGCCGCTCGACGCGAATACGAGCGCGAGCAGGCTCGCTTGGAGAAGGAGAAGGCTCACTACGAAGCCGCGGTCAATGCCATGCGGATGAACGGCGACCAAGTGGCCGTTGGCCAGGCGGAGGAGAAGCTCGCCGAGATTCAGAATGCCATCGAAGGCGTCGTGCAACGTGCCGCTAATATTCGCGCAGGCTATGTCTACGTGATTTCCAACATCGGCGCGTTCGGCGATAGCGTCGTGAAGATCGGGATGACGCGGCGGCTCGATCCAATGGATCGCGTTCGCGAGCTCGGTGACGCCTCCGTGCCGTTCCGCTTCGACGTGCACGCTCTCTTCTTCAGCGCCGATGCAGTCGGCGTTGAAACGGCTCTGCACCAACGATTCGCGAAGCGTCGGGTGAACTTCGTCAACGCCCATCGCGAATTCTTTTTCGTGGCGCCGCTCGAGGTAAAGGCGGCGCTCATGGACCTCCAGGGGAACGTCCTCCAGTTCGTCGAGGCACCTGAGGCTCTCGAGTGGCACCAGAGCCAATCGATCATGAAGGGTCAATCTCTTGCCGCTTCCTAGGCGTGACCGCGTGGGCCGTAAGCCGGCCTTCAGGCGCACTCGCCCCGAGAACGTCCTCAACTATTTCGGAGCCTTGCCTTGGGCCAACGCACCAGTTCAGAAACTCTGATCGGCGTTATCGTCGCCTTCTGGCGGCAGCCGGTCTGGTCGCAGGCAGAGCTGGCCCGTGAAGCCGGAGTTTCACCACGAGTTGTGCGGCGCTACCTTGATGAGCTAACGGTTGCGGGCTGGCCTCTCGAACGAGAGGAAGATCACCCGCACGTGTACTGGAGCGTGCCAAAGGGCTGGTTTCCCGCTGGTGTCTTGCTCGACTCTGAGACAGTGGCGTCGCTTGTCCGTGGCCTAGTCCGAATACCGCCGAGCGCCACTCGCTCCCGCCTTTTGACGACGATCGCCGGGCACGCGCCGGCTCCGATCTTGGACGTCCTCAGCAGGGTTGTTCCGCCTCGCAGCTCCGAGGTGGAAGAAAATCTCTTGCCGATCCTGCTGGACGGGTTGGCCGAGTCCGCGCCACTCAGACTCAAGTACTGGACCGCGAGCCGCGGCAACTTGAACACTAGGACAGTCTCCGTTCAGCGCGTGCTCGTCGGTCCGCCGACGCGCTTTGTGGCGTGGTGTCACAGCTCGAACGCGCTGCGGTGGTTCAGGCTGGACAACGTATCCACTATCAGCCGAGATCTCGCGATTGCCTTTCACGCCGTCGATGATCACGAGGTCGATGCGCTGATTCAAGAAAGTGTCGATGGGTTCCATGGACACGCGCGGTTGAGGATTGCGTTCCGTGTTCGGGATCCCGACGCCCGTTGGGTGGCCCAAAATCTCCCAGACGGGCTGACCTGCACGTCGGACGACAGCGGCATCCTCGTTGAAGCTGAGACTGGAGGCTTGTTACCGATAGCTCGCTTTGTCGTCGGTCTGGGCGAAGCAGCGCAGTGCCAAACGCCAGAGCTGGCCACGATGGTGCGCGAGCTCGCAGCCGGCGCGATTCGCGCCGGGGACCAAGGATGATCGTTTGCTCAGTATGTCCCAACAGACCCCCCGGTTGGGGCTGTGGCATCGGGGATAACCGGCAGAAGCCCACCTCATGACCGAGATTCGCTCAACCGACGTCGCCGTCGCGGCAACGGACTCTGCGCGCTCCCTTGAACGATACTTCGAGGCCGCATCAGGGCGGGCTGGGTTCGCGCTTTGGGGAAAGGCGCGTCCGGCTGACAGCGCATCCGCAGTAGCACATCCGCTGATTTGCCACGTCATCGACGTCGCGGTTGTGGCCGAGCAGCTGGTCGACGAGGTTCTGGCAAAGGGCACCGTCGCACGACTGTTCGAGAACTTTGGCTGCTCAGCGGCTGCGGCACGGATGTGGCTGCCGTTAATCGTCGCTCTTCACGATTGCGGGAAGGCGACGCCAGCTTTCCAGGGGAAATGGGTCGAGGGACGCGCTCACCTGAAGGCTTTCGGGTTCGACCTGAACGCCGATGGCGCGCGCGATCACGGCACGGTCGGCCCCTTCTTTCTGGCACCTGTGTTTGAGAGTTTCGGGATCGACGCCACTGGAGCGTACCGCCTCGCTCGCGCCGTCTGTGCGCACCACGGAAGTTTCCCCACCGATGCCGCGGTCCCGGATGATCGGCGCGGCGTGCCCGTGTCTCAAGCGATCGGTCTGGATGAAAGGGGACGGCTGCCCATATGGCAGCTGGCGCGTGCCGAGCTCATCAAGTCGCTGGCCAGCGTTTTCCCGCTGGCACCTGAAGTGCCTAGCTTTGCCGAGTCTGGCAGCCGCGAGCAGTGGGCTTTCTTTAGCTACCTAGCCGGCCTCACATCTGTCGCTGATTGGATTGGGTCAATGGCAGAGTTCTTCGTCTACGAGGATCCGCCTGTCGACCTTTCTGCCTACCTCGCCCGGTCGCGGCTCCGGGCGCGCCAGGCACTCAACAACGTCGGCCTCCGTCCCGCGTCGGCAACCCGGGCCGCGGGTTTCGAGGAACTTTTCGGACGCACGCCTCGCCCCCTGCAGGTGCTCGTCACAGAGCTCGTTGAAAAGAAGAAGCCGCCCCTCTGCGCGATCGTCGAAGCGCCGATGGGCGAGGGGAAGACGGAGGCTGCCTTCTACTTCGCTCACGCGCTTGCAGCACGCGGTCACCACGACGGGCTGTACGTTGCCCTGCCAACGCAAGCCACGGCAAACCAAATGTTCTCTCGGTTGCTCTCCTTTCTCGAGCGAACGCGCACCGACAAGACATCCGCCATTCTTGTCCATGGCGAAGCTAGCTTCGATACTCGCATGCGCGACCTGATGCGTGCTGTGTACGGTGGAAGCGGCGACGACGGCGTTGGCTGCGAAGGCTGGTTTCTTGGCAAGAAGCGCTCCCTGATTGCGCCCTTCGGGGCGGGCACCATCGACCAAGCGTTGCTTGCGGTCCTGCGAACGAAGCATTCATTCGTCCGGCAGTTCGGTCTCGCAGGCAAGACAGTCATCTTGGACGAGGTTCACGCCTACGACGCCTATACGTCCAAGCTGCTCGACCGTCTCGTCGGCTGGCTCGGAGCACACGGAACCAGCGTGATTCTGCTTTCCGCAACGCTGCCGTCCTCTCGCCGCAAAGCGTTGCTCGACGCCTACGCTGGGCGGACCCTTCCGGACATAACGCCGGTGAAGTATCCGCGAGTGACGACCGTCGACCGCGACGGTTTCCAGGCATACGCCCTTACGGCGGGTCGCGACGCGCAGCGCATGGAGCTGACATGGCTGGAGGACGAGCCTCTTGACGCGCTGTCTAACCTTGTCGTTGAGCTGGGCACCTCCCTTGCCGGCGGTGGTTGCCTGGCGATCCTGCGAAACACTGTAAATCGTGCCCAGCGCACATTCGAGGCCCTCCGTGCCGCGAAGCAAGCGGGAGGGTTGCCTGACGACACCGACCTACTCTTGCTCCATGCGCGGTTTCCGATGGACGAGCGCCAAGAGAATGAACGGCTGCTTGCGACAAGGTTGGGCCCGCCCGGCAGCGAGGTTTCTCGCCCCTCTCGTTTGATCGTTGTCGGAACGCAGGTCCTGGAGCAGAGCCTTGACGTTGATTTCGATCGAATGTTTTCCGACCTGGCCCCGGTCGATCTACTGCTTCAACGCGCGGGGCGCGTACATCGTCACGCTCGGCCTGCGCGCCCCGCCGCCCTGGCGGTGCCCCGGCTCGTCGTCATCAAGCCTGCCGGCACCGCTGATGAGTGTTCACTGACGGACGTCGCGATAGTTTACGCGCGTTACATCGTGCGTCGCACTCTTCAAGAACTGGAGACGCGGCGAACGATTTCGCTGCCCGACGACATTGAGCCTCTTGTTGAAGCGGTGTATTCGGCAACACCTCAACCCATGGCTGAGAAGCTAACCGTCGAATGGAAGGACCTCTGCGAGACCCAAGCGAGCGAGACGACGCTCGCTAAAACGCGGGCGTGGCCCGAGGCGACGATCACTGACGACCCGTTTGCCTCGTTCGCGGTTCCATTCATGGAAGACGAGCCGGATGTCGCCAAAGCGCTACGTGCGGAAACCCGTCTTGCTGAGGAAAGCGTTTCGTTACTGTGTTTGTTTGGTTCTCTCAACGAGGCGTTTCTCGACCCGGCGCGCACAATGCCGGTTGACCTCCATGCATCGCCCAGCGCGGCCACCGTCCGCGCGCTCGCGGGGCGCACGGTCAAGGTGTCTCGCTACGAGATCGTTCAGGCCTTGAAGAACCAGCCCGTCCCGGACGCCTTTCGCGATGTGGCCGTGCTCCGCGACAGACATCCGCTGTTCTTTGGCAGCGAGCCACTCAGACTCGGCCTGCTTCGGCTCGACCTTTCGCCGGCGCTCGGGCTCACCATCGCGAAGGACTTGGCCGACGTGCAAGGAGACGAGAATCGTGTCGTTTGATCTCGTTTCTGAGCCCTGGTTGCCCTGTCGCGGCAGGGACGGAACCCGCGTGACGCTGGGAATCGCCGCCTTGCTCGAGCACGCCCATGAACTCGAATGCCTGGACGATCCATCGCCGCTCGTAACGCTTGCACTGCACCGGTTGCTACTGGCGATCCTGCATCGTGTGTTTGGACCGAGATCGCTTGCCGCCTGGAAGGGCTTGTACGCTGCGAGACGACTTCCGACGAACGAGATCTTGCCCTACCTGGAGGAGCAACGGGAAGGGTTGGATCTGATCCATCCCTCCCGGCCGTTCTATCAGACTCGTGGACTGCCAAAGGAGTATGAGGCCGACGGCATCGGTCGACTGGTGTTGGAACGCTCGAACTATGGCGCCCCGTCTTTCTTGTTCCAGCACCGCCCCATAGACGCCACGATCAGCGACACCATATCGTTTGCCAACGCTGCCCGAAATCTGGTGGCTCTTCACGCCTTCGCGCCAGGGGGCCTGATCAGGAAGCGCGGCGAGCCCGATTCAGCCTCGGCGGGGCCGCTGAATCGAGGCGCCTACGTTCTGGTCCGGGGCGCTTCGCTCTTTGAGACGTTGATGTTCAATCTCCTCGTGTACGATCCGGAGAACAATCGGCCTATTGCGGGCGATGCAGCAAAGGATCGACCCGCGTGGGAGCGACCGCCTCTCGCGCGCCCAACGGGAGGGCTGGAGCCGAAGCGCCTCCCACACGGCTATATTGACTGGCTTACATGGCAAAGCCGACGTGTCGAGCTCGTATTGTCCCCGGACATGAACGAGATTGCCGGCGTGGTGTATTGCGTCGCGCAGGGGCTCGAGAGCCCGGCCCCTCAGGACCCAATGCTGGCGTTTCGGGTGGACAAGGAGCGAGGCCCAGTCCCGGTCGACCTTTCGGAGTCTCGCGCGGTTTGGCGGGACTGCCACGCCTTTGTGCGTGAAGGCGGTCAGGACGGAGCTGCGCCTCCTGCCGCCGTTGCACAATTCGCGACCAGAGAGTTGAAAGGCCTGCTAGCGGACGCGCGACCATCCCTTCTCGTGTTGGGATTGCGCGGTGACCAAGCGAAGCTCCGCCTCGCCCGAGCCGAACGCTTGGGTATTCCCGGTGCCATCCTCGCCGACGCTGACCTCCAAGCGCACCTGGCAGACGCGTCCGGAATAGCGGAAACCGTCGGGGCAACGTTGCGAATCGCGCTGCGCGTGGCGGCCGCGCATGCACTCTCGCCTGGGAACAGGGAGCCGCACAAGGACGACGTTACGAATCTCGTCAACGCGATGGGTGGCGAGCGCTCGTACTGGGCGGCCTTGGCGACGCCCTTCGGGCTATTTCTGGAGGAGCTGCCCCGAGACCCAGACACGACATCCGAGAAATTTGCGGCGACCTGCCGCGCCGTCGCGAGACGCGCCCTTGCTGACGCTTGTCGCGCACTTGGTGGCGAGGCCCGGTACCTCAAAGCGCTCGCGTGTGCGGAGGACTACCTCTCGCGGGCGCTATCGGCTCAATTTGCAGCGGATCAAGCCTCATGAATCAGATCAAACAAGACGTCTTCGTTGACTATCTTCGCGGCCTCGCTGCGGCTGACGATCGGGCGGCATTGGCAGCGCTCCGATATGGCTTCGTCAATCCATTGCGCGCCCTTCCGTACGTCGCGAGGTTCCTTCCGACGGCGGGCGGGCGACGCGCCGAAGACACCTTGATTCTAGTGGGTGGGCTCTTTGCTCTGCACCCCGCCTCTGGCACGAGCTCACTCGCATCGATCCTGCGCCGACTCGCAGAGAAGAGCGACAGCGTCGAGTTGCGCTTCCGGGCGCTCCTTGATTGTGATCGGGAGGATCTTCCCAATCACTTGCGCCATGCGGTCGCGCTCGCTGCGAGCAATGAGCTGCCCATCGATTTCGAAAACCTCCACCGTGCCATTCGCGGGTGGGAGCACGACAGCCGGTTTGTGCAACGCAGATGGGCGCGGGACTACTGGTCAACGGTCCCGGTACCCGATGATGGCCCCGAGAACACGACATCTACCGATGACCGCGATCGAGAGACGGCCCCATGAAAATCGAACTGCATCTCCTCCAGAACTTCGCCCCCTCCAATCTGAACCGCGACGACACGGGCGCACCCAAAGATTGCCAATTCGGAGGTGTACGTCGCGCTCGCATCTCCAGCCAATGCTTCAAGAGGAGCATCCGCCAAGCGTTCCAGGTTCACGCTCTGTTCGGGGATGGCACGAAGGACCGCCTCGCGGCTCGCACCAAGCGCCTTGTAGGTGAAGTGGCCGAGCGTCTGGCGAAAAAAGGACGCGACCCAGCGCTCGCGTTCCATCTAGTGGCCTTCACGCTTCAAAGCGCAACGCTGAAAATGAAAGACGACAAGACACAGTACCTGCTGTTCGTTCCGCGGCGGCTCGTCGGCGTCTTAGCTGAGCTCGTCGAAAAACGTTGGGACGTCCTCCGCGAGGCAGCGCCGCCTCTTCAACCCACGACTCCGGCACTTCCGGCAGCCTCCGAGCCGTCCGCTGAAGCCCCAATCGAGGCCACGAAAGGGAGCAAGAGAAAGGGCCCAAACAAGGCCCAGGAGAAGGCGGCCGCTAAGGACGCTGTCCCGAAGGACGTGGCGGCGGCGGTCATTGCTGCGTTTGAGGATACCAGCGCCACCCCCGATCTTGCGCTGTTTGGTCGCATGATCGCGGACCGGCCAGACTGGAACGTGGACGCGGCATGCCAAGTCGCGCACGCGCTCTCCACACATCGAGCAACTATGGAGTTTGATTTCTACACCGCGGTGGATGACTTGAAGCCAAGAGATGAAGCAGGGTCCGACATGATGGGTACGGTCGCCTATCAGTCGGCTTGTTTCTATCGTTACTCGTGCCTTGACGTCGACGCGCTCGCCGCCAACCTGGGAGGCACTGACGCGGAGGAAGCCAAGTCGCTGACCAAGGAGACGTTGAGCGCATTCCTGCGAGCAACCGCGCTCGCTATTCCGACGGGCAAACAGAACAGCATGGCGGCACAGAATCTGCCATCGTACTTGATAGCGGTCGTCCGAACCGAAGGGGCACCACAGTCGCTGGCCAACGCTTTCGTCCAACCGGTCAAGGCGAGCACGGACCGCAGCCTGGTCGAGGCCTCCGCTAGCGCGTTAGAAGCACAGCTGGCGAAAGGCCTCGACCTTTGGGGAAGCAAAGGACTGACGGTTCTTCGATGCGGCGACGTCAGTGCCGGAGTACCCGGCCCGTCGCTGCTCCCCTCCTTCGCTCATTGGGTCGATGAAGTTGTCGCCACCTGGGAACGTGCGTGAAGACGGTTCTCTTGCGCCTGGAGGGACCACTCCAATCTTGGGGTACGCAGGGACGTTTCGGGATCCGTGACACCGAGCGCGAGCCGTCGAAGAGCGGCGTGCTCGGTCTGGTCGGGGCCGCGCTCGGCATGTCTCGGCAAGATCGCGGCATGCTTGAGACGCTCCGTGCGCTGATGCTAGCTGTGCGCGTCGACCGGGAAGGCAGCGTCCTTCGGGACTACCACACCGCCGGTGGCGGCTCCTTCCGCGGGCATCGCTACGGGGTCTGGTCGGCAGATGGAAAGAATCCGACGGCGCTCACGGAACGTTTCTATCTGCAGGATGCCAGCTTTCTCGCCGCCTTGGGTGGCGAGGACGACGTCCTCCTGGCGCGTATCGCCAACGCCCTGCGAGATCCCAAATGGCCGTTGGCGTTGGGCCGCCGAGCCTGCGTGCCGAGTGAGCAAGTGTTCGTCGCGCTTGTTGAGGGCGGACCAAGGGAGGCGCTATGCGCGCAGCCGGTTCCGGAACGGTTCGCGGCGGCGGGCACCAAGGAAATCTTGGTGCGCTTGGTGCTCGAAACCGCGGATGCCGATCGAGGTAGTCCACGGCAGGATGACCCGGAGACGTTCGAGCTCTATGCGCGTCGGCATCTTGTTCGATATGTCACGACTGAGTTCGTCACCTTACCTTTGGAATCCGCTCCATGTACCTGACGCGCCTTCGCCTGGATCCGCATCACAGAGACGTCCAGCGCTGTCTGGCCGACAGTCAAGCACTTCATCATTTCGTGCTCAGACTTTTCGATGGGAGTGACGCGACTGCGGGCGGGCGGCGAGCCGCGCTCGGAGTGCTGCACCGATTGCAAACTCGAGACGAAGGCGCCACGTTGGAGTTGCTGATTCAATCTGCGGCGGAGCCCAGAGCGCACATGGTTCCACCGGAAACCCTAGCTGCTACGGACGGGTCGGTGATGACGACCTCGCTCGAACCGCTGCTGGAGCGCCTGAAATTGGGGGCCGCCTTTCGCTTTCGGCTCCGCGCCAACCCGACTCGCAAGATCGACACGAAGTCCGGCCCCGACCGCAGCCGCCGCAATGGCAAACGAGTTCCAGTGCGGGGTGACGATGGCCGAACTGCGTGGGTACGCCGTCAACTCGAGCGCGCCGGCATGCGACTGGCCGAAGACGATGACGGCAATCCCTGGCTCCGCCAACGACCAGACGGCTTGGCACGCGGTCATCGCCGGGGGAGTGCCGTTCTCGTTCACGATAGTCACATGTTCGAAGGCGTTCTCTCCGTTGTCGAACCCCTGACCGCGCGAGCAGCGGTTGTCGCCGGAATTGGGCCGGCCAAAGCTTACGGCTTCGGTCTACTATCCTTGGCTCCGCTTTGACGCTGAATTGCGTGGCGGCAACAGGACATCATGACGAGCCGAACGATCATAGACCTGGCTCAGCTACCCAGGACGGCGGACAGCTGGACATTTCTCTACACTGAGAAGGTCAGAATCGAGCGAGCAGACTACGCGATCGAGCTTCGTGACAAGAATGGGCGCACGCAAGTGCCGGTCGCGGCGCTGTCGGCCTTGATGTTGGGTCCCGGCTCGACGATTACGCACGCCGCCGTGCTTGCGCTCGCTGAGTGCGGCTGCTCAGTCGTCTGGTGCGGAGAGGGCGCCACGCGCTTCTATGCATCCGGGCTGGGCGAAACGCGCCGCGCCCACCATCTCGAAGCGCAGGCGACAACTTGGGCGCTCAAGGACAAGCATCTGGAGGCCGTGCGTCGCCTGTACACGATGCGCTTCACTGATGGGCTGCCGGACGACCTCACGCTCGAGCAGATTCGCGGGCACGAAGGCGTACGCGTACGAGAAGCCTACGCGCAGATCGCCCGTGAAACCGGCGTGTCGTGGAGTGGGCGCTCCTACAAACGCAATGACTGGGGATCCGCCGATCCGGTCAATCGAGCGCTGTCTGCGGCGAACGCATGCTTGTATGGTGTGTGCCACGCAGCAATCGTCGCAACGGGCTTCACGCCGGGGCTAGGTTTCCTTCACGTCGGCAAACAACTTTCCTTCGTCTACGATATTGCCGACCTCTATAAAGTAGAAGTTACCGTTCCGGCGGCTTTTCGCGCCGCTGCCGAGAGCAGCACCAACATCGAGTCGCGCGTGCGAAAGCATTGTCGCGACTTTTTTCAAAGCTCGCGGTTGCTTGAGCGCATCGTCCCCGATTTGCAGCGCGTCGTCGGCCTAGCACCCCAACAAGCCCGTCTGCTCGTGCATCGGGGAGAGGAGGCCCCCGACGAGGTCGAGGAGGGTTTGGGCGAAGCTCCCGGCGCGCTCTGGAATGAGGACGGATCACGCACCGACGGCGCTCGCAATTTCGCGCCGGCGAAGACGCACGCCCCGGCGGGCCCCTCCGTGGCCAAAGCCGCACCGCCGGAAGAAAACCGCGGTGACGCCTACGAGGACGATCTCGAGTGGCCTATGGCTTCGGGCGACGACGACGGCGAGGTGCCGTTTTGACGGTGATCATCGTCGAACGTGCATCGCCGGGCCTGCGCGGCCAGCTGACGCGCTGGATGCTCGAAGTACGCGCCGGAGTCTTTGTCGGCACCCTGTCGGCCCGTGTCCGCGACAAGCTTTGGGAACTAACTTGCGGGCGCAATCACAAGGGTGGGTCGCTCTTGATCCACCGCGCAAGGAATGAGCAAGGTTTCGTGGTCCGCTCCCACGGCGACACCAGCCGCTCGATCTTTGACATGGATGGTCTCCTTCTCGTGCGGCGCCCGCTCGAAAACGCCAAGTAGCCGCGCGCGATCCGAGCTCACGTCAGTAGCCATCGACCCGTCGGCCGACGCGCGGACACTTCGATTGCATGCGGCGAGCTAAGTTCGTGTATTTGGTATGTGTCCTCCCCACGCACGTGGGGGTGAACCGTGGACGTGCTTAGAGTACGGAGGATCCGTAATCGTCCTCCCCACGCACGTGGGGGTGAACCGCAAGGCGCGTGTTTCATCACCTCGGGGTCCGCGTCCTCCCCACGCACGTGGGGGTGAACCGCAATACCTCGGCGACGGCGTCTACGTCGAACACGTCCTCCCCACGCACGTGGGGGTGAACCGAGATCGCAGAGCGGCTGCGAACACTCGCGCACGTCCTCCCCACGCACGTGGGGGTGAACCGGCAGCTGCCACAGCCCCAAGAATCCACGCGAGGTCCTCCCCACGCACGTGGGGGTGAACCGGCCATCGCCGACGGTCCGACTGGACCTGACGGGTCCTCCCCACGCACGTGGGGGTGAACCGCAACTTCGGATCCAGCAAAATGGTCAAGCGCTGTCCTCCCCACGCACGTGGGGGTGAACCGAAGTTCAGGTCAGCCGCCGGAGCCGCGCCGTGAGTCCTCCCCACGCACGTGGGGGTGAACCGTCCACGGCCTAGGCTTCTTCAAGACACTTTCGGTCCTCCCCACGCACGTGGGGGTGAACCGTTTTCCTCACACTCGCAGCGCTCGGCGTCACCGTCCTCCCCACGCACGTGGGGGTGAACCGGGTCCACCCCTCGACTTGGCCGCGACGCTCAAGTCCTCCCCACGCACGTGGGGGTGAACCGGGCTTGTGAGCACGGCCGCCCCGCGTAAGCCGGTCCTCCCCACGCACGTGGGGGTGAACCGGGCACCACGCTTTCCGTCCCGGTCGGCACCGAGTCCTCCCCACGCACGTGGGGGTGAACCGACTGCGCGGTAAGGGCGGTGCTCTGATGGGAGGTCCTCCCCACGCACGTGGGGGTGAACCGTACGGCGGCGAAGTTGAGTGCGGCCCCTTCACGTCCTCCCCACGCACGTGGGGGTGAAC
>Ga0307508_10004289_pt1 | contig 13983 bp, 14 predicted proteins | sample 9_EM_MG_FD_203089 | JGI IMG/M metagenome (GOLD analysis project Ga0307508, IMG submission 203089) | Populus trichocarpa ectomycorrhiza microbial communities from riparian zone in the Pacific Northwest, United States - 9_EM | ecosystem: Host-associated > Plants > Roots > Unclassified | place... | reverse complement strand
CCCTTCCCTTTTAAATTTATTATACCCCCCCCCCCCCCCCCCCCCCCCCGGGGGCCCACGCACAGCTGACTTGTCGCAGCCCGTAAAACACGTCATGTGGGCAGCTCGCCTGGAGATCGTCGATATGTCCCGCGAACAAGCGGAACGGGAGTATATCCAGCTCGCCAAAGCCTTCACCGACGAATGAAAATAGTCTCGCGTGTTTTGTTCGGGTTGGCGTGGAGAGGCGGACGGGGGCGACAGGTCATGCTAGTTCGGCGTGGATACAATTGTACTCATAGAGCTCTATAATCACCAAGCGTACCGCAGTCATATGTGCTCACAGAGAGAATGTCGCGAAACGGTGGCGTGCCACAGCTCATGGCGCAGTGGTGTCGCCCCGGAGTAGGTGTCAAGAGCCTCACCGTTGCTCCCTCAACGTCTGGCTATTCTTTCTGAGGGGAAAGATTCCCCGCGCAGAAGCCTTCCCAGCCGTGGATGAGAGAGTACCAATGAGGGCATAGGGGAATGGCATGTGATGTGACGATACCCAGCCACTGCCGAGGCGTCACCGGTTTTACTGTTTGTGTCTGGCACACCCGTTTCCTACAGGTGAAAAGCTGGTAGGCGCCTTTCACACGAAGACTTCACAGCAGCAAGGCGGCTGCGCCCGCGCCGTGCGATGGCAGTCTCCAATACCAGTATCGCGCCACACTCTGTTCCCATTACCTATCTAGGCTCCCATCGCGTATTCGCGAACCAAGGGACCTCGACCCAGCCAGGGAACCAGTATTAGGGGTAATCAAAGTGTGTTGAAAAGCTAGCGTGTTGAAATGCTCACAGTTTTCAACAGGCTAAGGAAGCGCCGCTAGACAAAAGATGGTTAGAATTTCGGCGCTAACAAGATTTTAGTATGGGCTCGGCGGAGGTGTGTATAAAAAATTCTGCTTTGTATATATGTAGCATATGCACAGTTTAACTACACTGTACAGTCGAGGGGAGGGTAAAAATTGTGGTAGTGCTATCACATTTTGGACAAAATGGTAGCGATACAGTATCAATACGATGAAAATACGTTTTTCGTGTTCCGATACGATAGTAATATGTGTTTAGCGGGAAATACCCTTTTTTTTACCCCCCTTCAACTATACAGTACTCTATGTATAGTCTAGCTCGCAGATCAGAAAGAGATCTTGCAGCGTCTACATACGCGCGTTACAATTTAGGACCGAACAGCGAAATAAACGGTAAAGATAAGGCAGAATGTTTTTGCTTTGTTGGCTGGGCGCAATTTTTTTTTTGTCGTTGTACTAGGGTGTAAGGGTATTTGGGGCCCGCCCCCGGCGCCTATGTTTCGTAATGGAGGTGCGCCCGACTTTATGCTCCGCCCTCGTACATACAGCATGGCGCACCAGAGGCTAGTGACCGCGACCGGCTTCACATCAACAAACCTTTCAACAGGGTGAATCAAAGTCATTAATTGGCCTCAACACGCTGCCGATCTCGGATAAGAGTCCTCTTTTTGAAACGGGCTGAGCAGGTGTAACACGCACGAGCGCGCTTCGGGTTAGCGTGAGAGCCGCTTATACACGTCACCTAACTAGGAGGTTGGGAGGCTGAAGCCCGTGAAATGGCTGAGCAGTTCGCCAGTCAACAGGAATATCGGAGTCATCCTCACAATGCCAACCACAACGCACACAATCGTATCGCAATTCGCCGCTCTCGGTCGTGCACCTTCGCTTCAATTATCTTCCGGCAATGCCCCAGAATGAAGACGACGATATCACCGAGCCGATTTCCCATCACCTCTATTGCCCTGTAAACCGAAAACGAAGCCGGGCCCAAGGAGACAGGGGACAGCAGACCTCTCACGCAAGTTTCCTTCTTCGGCTACAGATTGCGCTCGCGAGAAACCAGCGTTTACGACTGCATTCAAATTGGGGTCCTGTCATATGCGACTTATGACAGGATAGATGACGGCAAAGGGGGTCTACGAGCTCCGAGGGCTAAGGAGGTGTGCAAGCGTTACAACCTAGAGCGTACATGATATTTGCACAGGTGGCAGGAGGAGGAGGTACTACTCTGATGAAGTCTTCACAGAAGAGACACCGACTATCTCGTGGACGTTAGCCCAAGCTTGAGAAAGCGTTGGTGCAAGCATTTGCTGATCGGGGCTAGAAGGAAAGACTGTACGGAAGAAGTGGTTCGAACGGACGGCAAAGGTGTTGTTTCTCCAACTTTACCCAGGCAGTCCTCCCTAAGTACCCAGGCCTCTGCCTACCTGATAAATCCACTAATATCCAACCTCTTACAGCTCCCTGCTATCCCTCAGCGGTCGCGTTGTCGGCGGGATCTGCAGACGTGTTTGTCGGGGGGATCAGCGGACACGTTGTGGACGGGCTCGGAGGCAAGGGAAAACTTCCTGTTGAACCAGTCAGTTTAGCTAGAAGAGGTAAGAGACCGGAAGGCGTCCATAGGCAGTGTGCATGTACAAGACAATATCACGGGGTTTTTTGCGCTAGTGATTTTGATATTGACTAAGCGCCAAGACTGCCAACCAGCGCTATCTAACCGCTTTCAAAAAGATGACTCTTATCCGAGAAAGTTATGTACATAGCATTTTTCACACTTTTAGATCCCCTGTACCTACGGGCCGACACGAGTGGGGCTGTGTTGCGGGACGGGCCCTCCTACGCAGCGCACTGTAGGAAACCCCGGATCCTCCTTGCGGACGTCATCCGCCGCCCCAGTTGCGGCTGGTGGCGCAGTACGTTTTATTCTGGTCGTACTGGCTGTGCAGTGAGGACTCGCTATGTGTACTCTTCTACCCTTTCCGCACAACCACTCAGCTAGTGGCACTTACATATAGTATGCAGTTGCGGGGATCTCGACTTTTTTTTCTTCAACCGGACGAAGGAAGCACGCAACCAATATCGCACATTTGGGATAAGAGGACAATTACGGCCGTTTCTCTGCAAACACATGGTCGTTGATTACGGTAGATACGGGAACTCGCGCATTCCGGCTTCTTCACGGAGCGGAGACCAATCAGGCCTGGCGGTGGATAAAAGCGCGGTAGTCACCGCATTCTATCCTTGTTCGTGACGGGGTGCCGAAGCCGCAACGCGCATGGCGAGTGGGCCTTCGGGAAGCCACAGGAGCGACCGGCCAGACAGATGTGGCAGTCCGCATTGTAGTCCACCCAGCTGGCAGTGCAGCAGTTGATACACCTCCGGTTTTGTATTTGTGGGTCTCAGCCACGGAGCCGGGCGCGTATTCCTCCCGTTCACGACAAGAGCCACACCGCGCTCTTCTATACATATAGAGGGGCGTGAACAAGAGGGATCGCTTGTCGCCTCTTCTGCGTGTCGCTATCCATCTCTCGAGTCGTAAACGGCCGCCATGGCGGAATCCTTCTCCCTTGTCGTCAACATCATCACCCTCGTCGATATTGCCGCACGCACCTTGGCGGTCGGGAGCCCGTACACCTCCAGTGCGCGCGGCCACGCTGCGCAAGTACGGCTGCTCGTACAGGAGATCCACACCATGAGCGGCGTGTTGACCGCCGTGGCCACCATGCTGCAGAGCAACGATCGCACGACGGACTACGCGAAGTTGGTGACCCTCATCGGCGGCCCATTACAGGAGTGCACGACACAACTCAGCGATTTGCATTCGTTGCTCGTCAAGCAGGTTTCCGGCAGGAATAAGTGGATACGCATGGGGAGACACCTGAAGTGGCCGATGAAGGAGAAAGAGACCATTGCATTGATAGAGCGTATCGGCAGGCTGCAGCGGAGTATCTCGTTGGCGCTGCACGCGGAGGATCTGTATGTCACATCCGGCTCGTGGAGGTCATGGCGGGACTGACTTGTCGTAGTGGGTTTCACGGAAGGATTTCGGCACATCTTATGGAGATTAGAAAAGAAGAAGAGACCGCGAGGCTGGAGAGGAAAGCCGCGAGAGAACGTACGTACATAAGACCGGCTCACTGCTCCGACGAAGTAGCTAACTCCGCCGACAGATCAGAAACGCACCGAGGTTCTCGCGTGGCTCTGCCCTCAAGACGAACCGGAGATCCACGAACCGGCGAGACGACGGCAACTGCTCGGGTCCGGAAAGTGGTTCCTCGACAGCGCCGCCTTCGCCACGTGGAAAGCAAGCCCGCAGTCCTTCCTGTGGTTGCATGGACATCGTGAGCGACACCGTCTCGCAGACCCCCCGTACTGCCCGACTTGACTGACCCCAAAAGAAGGCTCCGGCAAAACGATCCTAGCATCCATAGTAATAGACCACCTGGCCTCCACCCTGCAACCGAACCAGCAACTAGCATACTTCTACTGCTCGCCCACCACGGAGCCGGTACATCTCTATGGCTCGCTGATCACTCAGTTGCTTAGTTCCACGCCCTCGCTCCCGGCAGAGATCGAGGAACACTACGACCGCAACTGGAACCACCGTCCGTTCGCCGACGACCTAAGAGACATGCTCCTCCGTCTCCTCGCCGAAACGAAGGCTCAGGGAAAAGAAGCGATCATCGTAATCGACGGTCTCGAGGTGTGTTTCGCGCATCAAGATCTGCTTTCGACACTCTCGGACATTCCGACCACGGCTCCCTGTCGGCTGCTAGTGACGAGCCGGATCGAAGAGGAGATCGAGTACGCGTTCGAGGCGCATCCTAGCATGGCCCTGCAGCCGCACCTGGTCAATGAGGATGTCACGCGGTTCGTAATGAAGGAAGTCGAGCGCCGCCCAACGCTGAAGAGACTCAACGCCGATCTGAAACAGGAGGTCGTCGCATCGATCTCACGCGGTGCCTTTGGCTGGGGATGGGCCGTCGAAAGCTTGGATAGCGTCTCCTGCATGCGGACTGACGCCGACGTCAAGAAGGCTATCAAGCGCATCAAGGATAGCACTGGATATCGCGACAATAGGGGGAATGGCGGAGCGAATGAGCCGATCGGCGAGATACCCGTCATTGCGTGAGCGAAAGGAGGAGGACCGTTGAGCGCTGCATATCGGGAGCTAGGGTTGCATTTGGGAATTGGGAGTTGGAGGCGTTCACTATTTACTACATACTGTGGTTGTTGGTCCATTAGGGGGAAGACTGCAATAATTGGCTTCAATCCAGCGTGTTTTCTCTCTCGTGAGTAAAGAACAAAATTCTGGTTATTTCCACGACTAGATAGCGATAGAATTCCCTGAGGTCGCTGTTTCACTCAACATCACACCCTCTGAGGCCCTTCTCTTTTCGCCTTAGGCAAAGCTCGATTCCAGCTATCACCTCTTTCGTTCAGGTGACAACCGAACGCATATCGGCGGCGGCCGTCCTCCTCACGGCGAAACACTCTTTTCGTTGTCCCAGCCAATCACGTGTTGGTCTTTCCATCGCAGCCCCTACTTAACCCCGCCGCGGAGGAATGCTATTTAAGGAAGTCGTTACGTCGAAAGTCCTCAAAGTTCCCACGTTCACGACGAAGAACTGCGCCACCATCTGCCCATGCTGTACTGCCCCTTTGTTCCCCCGAGACTCCGAGAGTAAACCCCGCACGCTTTCTGCTTCGCAAAAAACCGTGCGGACGGGCCGTCGATGCTAATGCCCACCACTGCGTTCCGGCCCTGGTCCGAGTATGGCCTACGTGGGTACAGTCATAGGAATCGCTCATTCTGGGCTACGGCCCACGGCCACTGCGGCCGTGCTCGGGACTAGATAGCCGAGTACTAGTTCTTCAACGTCCCCGTTGACCAAAGACCTAGTAGCCCGAAGGAAACTCGATATCTACCTCTTCCCCATCGATTAACCCTATTCTGGGCAAAAATATGCCCAGAATAGGGGGAGGGCAGGACCTTAGGTCTGTGCAACTTGACTGACCTCCTCGGGAAAGTGTGCGTATGGAGTAGTGACCCTGCGAGGGGGAGTAAGCTATGGATGATGAATCGCTGATAAAGAGTCAGCATAGTCCTTATAGCCCATGGATTGCTTATATCTGTGTCCAGGTCAGAGGATCCTTCGTCATGCAAGGTTTAGTAGACACTCGGTTCACGGTTGTGGATGCTTCGCGATTTTTCCACAGGGTTCGGGGGCCGCGGAGAGTGTCCAACAAATGGGCAATGTTGTGCTGTGGGAAACCAATGAGGAAAATGGAGGAATAGTGACTGGACGGATCGTGTTCGTGCATCAATGAAACCCTAAACACCGATGGCACAGGAAGAGATTATACAACGAAGAAGACCATGGGAATTAGGGGACAATATATCGTAGCGACACGGTAAATTATCTACGGCAACGAGGACGCCGTGTGTTACGAATAGGTATAGATGGCTGTCAACGCGCGGTGTTTTTTTTTTAATTCTTCATAACTCGTATGTAAACCATTTGGTTAAACATTTTTGGGCAAGTTGAATACCGCAACAGCCACCTCAGTCGCACCTTGCAGCGCATGTCACACACTCCGGAGCCAACCACGCCTATTAAGGGACCCTTAGTACTCTAGCATTCATGTAGGCGCTCCTGACCAATTGGACGTCAATCACCCGATGTGGGTCTGCTTATCTAGCTGGCAGATAAAGCGGGGATCTATTACACCAATTGGCACCGGCCGCATCGACGCACGCTGCGGCCGCGCAGGCTTGGTAGACTCCCGCTAGGCAGGAATGCGTGTGGGCTGCAGCGGATATACTCATCGAGGAGCCGGGCGGCTACGCATGGGCCACTAAGACTGTACTCTAGGAAGTATCTACCACCGGTCTAGCGAGGCAGGTACCTGACCCCGCAGCCTATGGCGGTTGCTGGTCGCCCCGCACGCGGCGCTGAACATATAACAGGGATTGCGGGGAATCCGACGTGGGCCGACACGGTCAGCGTCCAACTTCGACTCCTCAGATTCTATGGATCCTTTTTCAATCGCGCTCGGTGGAATCACCATCTGCAAGGTCGCCGGCAAGATCATCCAGTTCGGCATCGCCTATGGCCAAGCGGTCGGCGCCGTCCCCGAGGAGGTGGAGCTACTCGTATCCGAGATCACGTTGCTGAACGGTGTTTTCGTGGCGCTGTGTTCGTCGCTGGAAGCGCGGAAGCGAGGGACGACGGCGACGGCGATCGGGGATAGCTTGACGGAAACGGTGCGGGAGTGTCATTGCAAACTGGAGGAGCTGTACGCGTTCCTGGTCAAGCAGCAGGATGCCTCCGGCAGCAGACTGAGGAAGTTGGGGAGAACCCTGAAATGGCCCCTCAGAGAGCAGGACACCAGGGATTGGATTGCGCGGATGGAGAGATACAAAAGTACTTTCTCATTGGCGATGCAGCAGGAGAACAGGCAAGTCATTCCACACTCTACCACGCAGGGGTGTATACAGGACTGACTGTTTTTACGCAAACAGTGTCGCATTGCAGAAGACAATACAAGAGGTGCAGGAGTTACGGCTTGCCAATGAGGCCGAGCACGCGGCACAGGAGCGTGAGATATTGAGTTTGTGACTCTTCATTCTGCTCATATGTTTGGATTGGCGGTAACTCTTGTGCGAAGGAAAAAAATTCAGGTCGATCATCGCATGGCTGTCTCCGGCGAACCCTCAGGAGAGGCATGTGGCTGCGAGCAAGCTTCAGAAACGTGGGACAGGTCTATGGTTCATCAACTCGACGGTTTTTGAGACCTGGAAGACTGAGAGGAACCAGATTTTGTGGTTGTATGGCTCAGGTATGATTCGGGAATATCCACTGCCCATCGCACACCATCTGACGAACAACCGTTAGCCGGGACTGGAAAGAGTATCCTATCGTGCGTAGCAGGCCCAGCAGAAAGGTCTCCGTGGCATTGACATCCACAGGTCCATCATCCTCGAGCACCTCTTGCAGGAACAGCAAGGAAACGGAAAAACACGCCCGCCCAGTACGATCTACTTCTACTGCGATTATCGAGACGTCCAAACGCGAACCCCAGCGGGGGTTTACGGCTCCCTTCTCGCGCAGATGGTTGAGACCCACTCGCCAGACCGCATGCCGTTCGAGCTCGAGGATGCCTTCGAGACCAATCGCAATCCACCGAACGACAGCTTCCTCCAGCGGCAATTGCTGAAGGTGGCATCGCAAACAGCGCCAGCACGAACACGCATCGTCATCGACGGTCTTGACGAGTGTACTCCAGAGGCGCGCGTCGAAATTCTGGAGACTCTGATGGAGTTGAATCGGTCAGCGGCGGAGATCAGTCTCCTGCTCACCAGTCGGGACGAGGTCGACATCAGGGCAGTGTTGGCCAAGGTTCCTAAACTACGGATCGATTCGTCCGTCAACTCGGAAGATATCACCTCGTTTGTGGTGGACGAATGTGAGCGGAACAACAAGCTGAAAAGGAAACTCAAGGGCTCGACAAAGCAGGAAGTGATTCAGACGATCTCTTCCCAGGCGGACGGAATGTATGTCATCTCGTCGGAGGACCACCCATCTCTCGTCGTTGCTTATACTCGTAAGTAGGTTCCGTTGGGCCAAGTGTCAATTAGATCAGATCGCCTGCCTCCGAAACGACAAGGAGATCAAGAGGGCTCTTAAGACTCTCCCACCGGGCCTCAATGAAACCTACGAGCGGATTGTGGGCGGGATATCCGAAGATGATAAAGAACTCGCTTTGCGAATCCTCCGATGGCTCACCTGTGCGCTGCGGCCGCTGAGCGTGAGGGAGTTGGTCGAAGGGATTGCCCTCGAGCTTGACGACTCCGAACTTGATCCGGAGACCCTCCTCAACGACCCTGCAGACATTGTCGAGATCTGCGGCAGTCTCGTGCAATTGGACGTCGATGCGGATACGGTAACATTGGGCCACTTTTCGGTCAAGGAGTACTTCGTCGCTCGTCACATGAAGACCGGGCCTCACTCGGACTATTTCATCGACATTCGTGAGTCAAACTTCAAGCTGGCGAAGCTGTGCCTAACGTATCTCTGCCTCGACCACTTCCGCGACGGCCCGTGCGCCGAAGACGGAGCATTCGCGGATCGATGTGGAACGTGGGCGCTCTACGTGTACGCATCTAAATACTGGGGTCCGCATGCCCGGGAACACATGGACGCCGAAGACATGACGTTCATCTCAACCGTGCGGCGGCTCTTCGTGGACGAGGACATGCAGGGAAACTTCGACGCCTGGATGCAAGTCTACGAAGCCCTGAAGCATTTCGCCGAGAACCGCATATCGAAAGGTACCGAGGAGTACCTTCACCAGAAACTGCGGCGTCAGGACAAACCTCTCGTCTACGCCTGCGCCTTGGGCCTTTATTCCGTCGCGAAGTGTTTCCTTTCGGCAGGTATCGGTGACGTCCAGGCGCAGTACACAGACGACACCACAGGCTACGGTAATGCCTTGAATGCTGCCTGTTCCTCTGGCAGCCTCGAGGTTGTCCGACTACTGGTCGAGGCAGGGGCCGATGTGAATGCGATGGCAGGCAAGGACTGGCTGGCGTTGGTTGTGGCGATCAGGGCGTGTGAGCACCGTAGCGGTCCAACTGACTTCCGCGTCGTCGAGTTCCTGCTCCAACACGGCGCTGACGTGAACCGAATCATGCCCGGCGGCAACTGCCCGCTATACGCCGTAGCGAATGACCCCATCAGAAGCGTCGAGGGGGTCAAGCTCTGTCTGCAAGCCGGGGCAGACCAGAGTATGCGCGGCTCGTTGGGCTTTACGGCGTTCGAGATGGTGGGGATGTTAGGCAGCAGCGATGTCTTTGAAGTTTTGCGGCAATCCGGAGGTGCTCGGTACGTGCACCCGAATTTCGCGGAGCACGGGACGCCGGGAACCGCCGCCACCATCGGCGTGCATGAACTCTTTGTCGGCGTGCAGCGCGATTTCTGCGAGAGCGCGCGGAGGACTCTGGAGGAGAACGGAGAAGCAATCTTCGGCGATCCCACGGTGCGCCGCCTGCTATCCTTCGTCTGGTATGCGGCTGCCGAGAAGGGTTACTACCGGTTTATCGAGCAGATGCTGCCATACACGGACAGCTCCTTCCTTGCGATTCCGGACTGCATCAAGCTTGCCGCATCTCGTGGATTCCCAAAGACGCTCCGAGTCCTCCTGGATGCCTGCAACCTCCCTCCTGACGATGGGGCGCTGAGCGATATGCTGGTACTGGCCGCGGGTAGGGGCCACACCGGGGTGGTGGCCGAACTGCTGGAATTCGGAGTTTCGCCACTGTGTGCCGACCGCCATGGCTGGACGGTCGATCTCGTGACGCAGCTCACATCTCTCGAGAATCCTGTGGATCCTGCGATCTTTACCGATGCGAGACAGGGCATCGAACCGGCCGTGCAGAAACCATCCGGCTGGAAGATGCGGCCTTATGAAGGGTTCGCGGAAGAGCGGCCACGGGCGGTGTTCGACGGATCCGGCGCCTATCTTCCGTCCGGTGAGCGGCTCACATCCAACGCCTCGTGAGCGCCTTGCTGACTTTATATGTCACAGACAAACCTGCGTGCAGAATCGAATTCGACCACCCCATCCCACCGCTGAAGCCGTATTTCTACTTCGAAACCACACTCGAGGAGATGGACACCCAAAACCCTCTGGGATGTCTTGCCGTAGAGAGCGCATTCAGTGCTTACGACAAGGAAACCTACGGCATCAATTACTTCTGCGACGGCATGATATCCAGCTGGGGTTTTGACCACTCGGGATGGCCCACGTACGGGAAGGGAAGCGTCGTAGGCTGTGCCGTCGATCTGCGCAGGCGCATCGCGGTGTTTACCTGTGACGGACAGGTTCTCGGTGAGTCGCCAAATCTCCTCGCCTTGGCAGCTGGGTCCTGTCCTTTCGACTGACAGGCGCTGGAACAGATGCTACGGTCGTGGACGTGCGGGGGATGGTGTGCTGCCAGTTCTTGCTCAAACCAGGGGTGAAGATTCGGTCCAACTTCGGAGAGCGGCCGTTCGTATGCGACCCTGCCGAGCTGGAGAAGAGACTTGCCGCTGGCGTGCTCGACGACGAAGATAAAGTGTTCACTTTTAAAGACAGGAAGGTCAAGGGCCCGGGTTTTTTCCGTCGCAATGACGATCAATTTGTTGGGTGATCTGAAGTGGATATTGGACGATTTCTTGTTTTCCTTATTTGTAGCAAGCTGGGTTAATTGGGGTGTTCCGCTTGATGGTGATTATGGTGATGATGGTGACATCATTGATGGTCTTCGACCTTGTCATATCATGGCGATACCACACGCAGCCCAATCCCGTCCACCGTCTGTTCTGCCCTCGATCAGTCCTGCTGGCGGCTCGTACTCTGCCAATGACTGGCTAGTCCCTAAGACAAGGAAAAGAAGACAACCGTCCCGTACGTACTCTCTCCCCGCCTGCCTCTTCAACTTGTACCGACTCGCTCTTCGCGCCTCCCTCAGCCGGTCCCGGAATCTTTCTTCACACCTCGCCGGTAGAGAGGACGTGTAAGATCGCCTGGCTGCGCTTCCCGCCCTCGAAGAGGTCCCGGATCTTGAAGCAATCCTGCCTCAGCCCGCCTCCTTATGCTCCTGCTCCCACAGTATCTTCTGTTGCGCCCCCCGCCTTGGGCACCTCTTGAGGAGATGCCCATGGGGTTGCACCTTGTGCTGACACCACCCGCGCTCCGCACTGGAGCGGTTGGTTGTCCATTTCTGGGACCGGCTAATGAGGACATGCCTCGATTTTGTTGAGAAATTTTTCGACGGACCCGCTGTTACACGACGCTATCCCTAATCGGGCTCCCCTCGCAATACGTCGTTGCCACACGGCGTATGATGTATATGTTCTAGCTTCGGGCAAATTCTAAATGGGCTGGCCCGCCGGCTGGCAGGCTTGTTTGCCTGGCCGACCAGACCACCTAGCAAATAGAAAAGCAGCGACAGCCTACTCACTAAATAGAAAAGTTGACCCACTGTCATAACTTTCGACCCCCTCACCCAGATTTGTTCCTGAGCGATGTCTCCCTCATATCAGCAATTAAGCACCACGACTCCATCCCACCCCACCCCAACTGCATCCCCAACACAACTCCATCTACCACAGCCGCATCCCCGCTACAACACCATCCACCTTGAAGAATAAGGTCGAATGTTCGGTCTATTGTCATGCTACGGAGTTCGATTGTGGAAACCTCTGCAATTTGGAAACTCGGACTGAAATAGCTTTGGTGGATCGGACGTGACGGGACTCAGCAACCTACACAGAGGGCAGGAGACGCTATTTCAGAAGAACCAGAGCCATCGAATGTCGAACGCCCAGCAGCATCTCCAGCCAAATCTGGGGTACTGGTACTGGCATCAGCACCGTCCTGCCCCAGGAAACGGCAACTCTCCACTATTGCTAAAAGAGTGGAAACCAAGTAGCTGAGAAGCTAGTGGGAGGAGAGAAAACAGCGGGACGGGTGATAAGACCCAGAAAGCGGGTGAAAGGGAACTAAATGGTATGGAAATTGGCTAAATAAAACGATTTGTCTGTATAATAATAGCAGACAACCCGAGTTGTAGTCTACCGCGCTGCTGATCTACCTGTATACTTTTCTCGGGGGCCCGGTCTATTTGCTATTTGCTGAGCGGTCCGGTGTCGACAAAACCAGTGCTCTATTTGGTTGTGGGGCCAGCCACCTCGCAGAACCAGACAGTTGACTAAACAGCACGCCTGCCGGCCGGTAGGCTAGCCTGTCCATAAACAGGCCAGCCCATTTAGTACACGAGAAAATTTACCCGACAGGCTGGAACATATATACTCCCGTCGTCGCTGCGGCATACAGGCCCGGCCTCGTCTTATCCCCAGTGGCGCCGTGGCTGGACGGCGAGAGGCCCTTTTCCGACGAATTTCAGCCGGTAAAATCGCGAGGCGAGATTCTTCGTACTCGTTGCCACCCCCACCCGGGAACGTAGCAGCGTCTCGGCAGCTTGCACTTCCTGCCAGTGACCCGGGTTCCATCCAATATCTCAGAGCCTCCATCCAATATCTCCTACTTGAGATGAGCGGGAGATCTGGGAAGTGGCATTGGGCGCCTTCCGAAGCGGTTCAAGTGCCGCAGCGATTCAGCTCCCCGGCCGTCTACTCCTGACTTTGCCCACTTGTCCGGGCGAGCCTTCCTTAGCGCCGCCAGGTGTCGCCTAGCCTGGATCGCATACGCCTAACTTGGGCCTAGTTCTTCGGGGGCCATGCGTCTACTAACTAGGCATCTGTGAAGATCGTGCCTCTGAGGAGGGGATCGACGCCGCACCGCCGATTCCAAGGCCCTGGCTAGAGCTGCTCACTCCGCATTGCGTATGATCGCTCGTCAGCTGGCGGGTTCTCTCCACTCACGGGCGGCTTGCACGACACCTCGCTCGATGGATTCCCTGTCAGCACGCCGGTTTCTTCCAAGCTGCGTCCCACCACCACTACATAAGGTATGTAGTTATGTGCGTACGAATCGCGAGTGACTATAAGAGCTAACTTTCTAGTATATTGAATTTTGAACTTTGTCACTAATCGCGCGCGACCTACCTATATTATGGCGATGCACACTATCCGTTTCTGTCCGCTGTCCTTTCGGCTCGGTGTGGCTCTCTCTTTGCCCTCCGCTCGGCCTGTCCCAATAAAGATAGAGCAAACCAAGGAAATTATATACAAAGGAAAGACGGAAGAAATCCGCCTTCGGACTCCCTGCTCCTCGTCCGCAGAAGCCATGAAGGAAGGAGTTTTTTTTTTTTTTTTTGTTTATTCATTACTCGCGTGCGACCTATCTAGATCATGGCGAGGGTATGTACAGTCCGTTTCCTGTCCGCTGTCCGCGCGCTGGCGGCTCGTTGCAAGCACCCCTTTTGCCCTCCGCCCAGGCCTGTCCCACGGAGATGTAAAGCGCACAAAGGGAATTACAAAGGAAAGAGAAGCGAGCGTGACAGTCGAAGGAAAGACAAAGAAAGACACCGCCTACACCGTTCCTGCGGACGCCATGAAGTCTGGCGTGGGTAGGAACAGTGGAGTCCCTCCCTCGCCCGGCTCCATCGCCCCCGCTCCTTGCTCCTCCAGCCATTCCCGCA
>Ga0307508_10004288_pt1 | contig 13983 bp, 9 predicted proteins | sample 9_EM_MG_FD_203089 | JGI IMG/M metagenome (GOLD analysis project Ga0307508, IMG submission 203089) | Populus trichocarpa ectomycorrhiza microbial communities from riparian zone in the Pacific Northwest, United States - 9_EM | ecosystem: Host-associated > Plants > Roots > Unclassified | place... | reverse complement strand
AGAACTTAAATCTATCATTCACCTTAGTAACAGATGGTGGTTTAAGGAAGTTATCTGGACTGACATCTCTTAGATCACTCAACTTGGATGCTCGCCAAATTACAGATGCTGGACTTACAGCTCTTACGAGTAAGCATTAACCCACATCTGATTCACCTATGAATATGAATGCAAGTATTGGGTTATGCAACTATTAGAAACCTTATGGTATTCTTGTGCTGAGTCATGTTTTGTTGAAATAATGTGGCTCCTGTGTGTGTCTTTGAGTTAATGCATTTGTGGATTTCAGCATTTGGTGGAGGTTTATTTTTAATGCTGGGAACCCACCAAAAAAATGGATAAGCGAACTTAATTACATTTATGAGCTCTTTCCCAGTGTTATTGGGATAAATCTGTTGGAAGCTTAAACTCGGATGAGAAACTAGGAATTCGGAAATGAAGATTTTTTTTTTGAGGTTACCTTGGTATTTGAAGCATAAGTTTCTAAATAGTAAACTGATGCAAAATACTTCAGGCAACAAGAAAAAAAACCCTAATCTAGAAACCACAAAAAGAAAGAACTTTGAATAGAAGACGAGTCTTCAAAATCATACAAGGATAATCTTCCTTTTCTCTGTTTAACCATGTTTTGCCCTTGCTAATGCTTTTGTTGATGCAGGTCTTACTGGATTGACACGTCTGGATCTTTTTGGCGCTCGCATTACAGATTCTGGAACAAACTGTTTGAAATGTATGGATATACTTTATCATTGCATAAGTTGTTTCAATCCCAAGTTGGTTCCCTTTGTGCTATTGAAATTTGCAGATATAAGTAATTTGACTCCAGACTGTCCACAATCATTTTTTTGGCATAAAATTCAAACTTTACCAGGAGTATTTTCCTGCTCTGATTCTGCCAAATGTTCTTACTCCTAATATTTTTATGCCAAGCAGACTTCAAAAATCTCAAATCACTTGAAATCTGTGGTGGAGGACTAACTGATGCTGGGGTGAAGAATATCAAAGATCTTGTACACCTGACAGTTCTGAACCTGTCACAGAATACGAATCTGACAGACAAGACCTTGGAGTTGATTTCTGGTATCATTTGCTTTTTGTTGCTCATAAGTTTATTCTTTACTGCATAGCACCTGGCAAATAAAATCATGTCATTATAGATGATGCACAGGGATACGTGTGCTTGTAGAGATTGGTTTTGTCATGTTTCTTTGTTTTGATAGTGTGATGAAATTATTTGAGACTACTAGTGCGATATTTCTTGTTATTTGCACTCAATTGAGAAATTGGATTTGACTAAAATTTCTTTTTCAGCTGACACTTGTTCACTATCTTCCTTGTGACCACAGGGTTGACAGAATTGGTATCATTGAATGTTTCAAATTCTCTCATAACCAACGAAGGATTACGCTATTTGAAGCCTTTGAAGAATTTACGTGCATTAACTTTGGAATCCTGCAAGGTAACTGCATCTGAAATCAAGAAGCTTCAGTCAACTGAACTCCCTAATCTGGCAAGTGTTCGGCCAGAATAGCGAGAGACTGGTTATATAACACCATGTATATAGACTGTTATCAACCTGATAGCATTGTGTACAGTTTAATTGTTGTTTTGTACAGTTTAATTGTTGTGTAAAGTAGGCCGGTAAGAAATAGAAAATTATTGGATTGGCAATGGGCATTGGCGTCGGAACTCGCAATGCATTTGCAGAAAGCTGAAGGTACATGTAAATATTGCTTGCTGGCTGCTACAGAATGAATCTGTATATAAGTTGTCTATGTTGGCTGCGAACAACTACTATCTGCCCTGCTTTGGAAACTCCATTTTGCAGTGTGCAAGTCCCAGTTAATGGTATTAATTAACCGTGCTGGAAATAATATAATGTCGACTTTTGGAATTATTCTTGCCATTTTTTTTGGTGCCCATCCAACGGCGGTGTGCTTTATGTTAGTGTGCTTAACAGTCGAACGATTATTTTTCTTTTCGTGGTTCCAGATATTTTTCTGATTTATCATGCAGGAATTTTTGATGTGCTAGCTTTTCTTTCCCCGTCCATCCCATTTGGTGGAAGATAGATTCTCAGAATCTTGATTAAGAAAATATGATATCAAGTGCCATACCTTAAGGCTTATCCAAGTTTGTACTATTAAATGCACCGCGCATGGGGTGGCCTAATTTGTTTTCACATCCAACTCCGTATCGGTTAGATCTTTGGTTGTCTAGTCTATTATCTTTTCCGTATCGTGAGTACTTGGATTTTCACAATCTTGTACCGGTAGTGTTAGTTTCAATCGGGATCGGTTCTCTGGGTATTATGTCGGGGTTTGAGTTGGACATAATTTTGGATGTGGCGGTAGACCTAACTAGTCGGTTCTTAACGAGATGTTATGGAGCAGCTGGTCTTCTTGCCTTGGTTAATACCGTGGTTCATACTGCAACTTACCCCTGTAGAAGTCTCGTCGGAGCAACAGTCTCACCTGACCTTACCACTGGCCACCACCAAAGAGGCCCGCTGAAGGATCTGTAAGATAAGAATTTTGGCGTTGCAATAAGAAATTATTGCACCGAATCTGCCTCAGTATGAGTTACACACCATGAGTGAATCTGTCATCAATTTACAATGGGTTCCGCCTAGTTTACACGAATGGGTGCTTTATGCTAATGTGGGGTTATCTAATATTTCATCTGAACAAGACACCATCTTAGATTCTTCAGATACACTATACCAAGGATTTGTCACCTTTTTGACCTAGTTAATGCTGTCCTGTGGTTTCCACTGGACTGGATTTACTTATGTTTCCAGCCAACAAGTGTTTGGTGTATTAGAATAATATGATCTCCAAGTTTTGCTCACATGTTATAATCTTAGTGAGTTCTGATGGTCTATATAATTATGATCAAGTTAAATCCAACTAGAGATGCCATATTCTACATGATGTAGTCGTGGAATGCTTCAGAATGAATTTGGGCTTTCCAATGCTACGACTTTGGGATGATCCATGACTTTTCTTGCAAAACATCTTACAAATATATGGACACTTCAATGCTCAAACTAGTAAAATATAGGAGGGGAAAAAATAATATATTAAAAAATAAATGAAATTATAAGGAGTGTGTATCTGTATGTTGTGTTTTTATTTTATTGAATGATTTGTAGTTCTAGGAATTGGTGAATGCTTGATGAAAGTTTTAAGCTATGGCTTCCACTCTTATCCTTGTCATGTCTAATTTTGATGAGCCTTTCGTTATCGAATCTAATGCTTCTTATGGTAGTTTTGTCAGCAGATTGTACAAGCTTTGTCTTTCCAATCTACACGAAACTACTTTGATTGGGGTTTAAATGAAGGGATAATGTGTTTAATACGACACTTCCAGTGATAAACTACTGCAGGAAACGCAAGATTTCAGTCTGGTGTTCTTCATATTCGAATAACGAGACTCAAGAGAAACTGCAAGTTGCAACATTAAGCTCGAGAAATATTCCAAGACCCGAAAACATGAGAGGCCAGGCCGTCGTCTCTGGCTTTGCAAATGATCGATTAATTGAATGGAACAAAGCCTCGTTATGTTAATTAACATAAGCTATGGCCATGGTTCAGCTTGGCAAATGTTCCAAAGGATAAAGAAACAATTTGGGATATAACAAGCAAATATATGGGAATGCAATACAGTGGATTTGTTTGTTGAATTACTTGCTTAAACGTAGATGAGAGAAAAATTTAGTTTCAATGTTGGAAAGCAAGCATGTACACAAAATTTTTATGGTGCTCGGGAGTAGTTAATGGTATTTTATTAATTATTTTATTATTTATTTAAAAAAAATAAATACAAGAAGGAGATAGAAAATTAAATCCATAATCTTCAAAAATGATAAAAATATTTATGTAATTTCTCTCTCGTACTTGTATCTATTTTTTTTTAAATAAACCTTAAAAAGTAACTAACAGGATATCGTTACTCTTTAAGCATAATAAAATCTCTCAGTAATATTTTACTATTAAAAAAAAATTAATAAATTAGAGAGTTTAACAAAAATGATAAGTTAGTCCTCATTGTTTTATAAACTATTTATTTGATTTCTATATTCTTAAGTCCATTTATAACCTAACCCGCTGATTAATTTCATGCTTTTATCCAATTTATTATGTTTTTTAAAAAAAAAAAATTGAAAAAAAGAGAGAAGGTAAGATGAAAAAACTTGATCAGGAGAGAATTAATTTTGAAACAAAATTTTATTAAATTGAGGATGATAAATTTTAATCAAGATACCACTTGATATTTTTATAATAAAAGGATTAATTAAATAATTTTGATGAAGTATGATAATTATTAAATTATAGTAGTAACTCAGCAAATTATGAAATTATAATATGATTATAACCCAAAATAAACCCATTAGAAAAAAGCCCAGTCATCACGAGCCCACTACAATCATGAGACCACAAGACCGGCAGTATTACACGTCATTATTCTATGACGTGGCAAACTTTCATTGGCCAATCAACGCAACAACAACGCTGCTTCCTCCTCTTCAATTCTCAACACAAAACCCAAAATCTGCATTTTTTTGGAAGTTCTTAGATTATTAGGTATACAAATAAAAGAAAGAAAAATAAACCACTCAAAAGGAGTTTGAAAGATGAGATTTTTATGGTTAACAGTGGTGTTATACACTGTATGCATCCATGTTTTAGCTGATCAGATCTATCCTACTCATGCAGGTAATCAAAGATTTCTGCTTTCATGTAGATTTGTTAGCTTTATCTATATAAGATTAACGGGTCTTTGAGATTTTATTGTTTTTGACATGGGTTTTTCTTGTTTCTATTTGGTTCTCAATTTGAGGGTGAGTTTTTGAAGAACTTGGTTTGTTATGATTAATCAATGGGTAATGAGTTTCGTGAGCTGTTTTATTGTTCATGCAATGTTTTTTATTTAAAGCTTATTATGTTTTTTGTGTTGAAGACGTTGGAGTGTTTTTTTAATGGTTTCTTTTTTTGGGGAGAGAATTCAGAGGGGTTAGTAATAGTTTGAAATATGCTAGGAAGCTGAATTGGCGTGACCTTTTTTATTGTTTAGTTGTTTTAGATCAAAGTATGCGGTGCTTAACTGTGTGTGAGCCTTTGAAAAGAACAAATAGATGAACAACTAAGTGGTGGGCTGTAATGTAACCATTACTGATGTTGGCAGTGATCAATCATTTACAAAGGTGGTTTGTGTTTTACATGTTAAGCAAGTCAGTCAAATCAATGTTATTAAGTTGTATCCTTCTCCTGTTTGTTTTGTTTTGTATTTTGTATGTGCTTTGACTTTCTACTAATTAACAGGTGGTACGTTCAGTCGTAGTTCTCGTGAACCAAAATATCAGATTGAATTTCATTCAGAAGAGTCTCCTTTTCATCCCGTAAGTAAGCTTTGGATTATTGGGATCTATTTACTTCCGGCCTGCATATCTCTTTGTATTATGCTAGTCTGTTCATTGTCATGGTCATCAACAAGCATGCTTGCTATATTTTGAAAATGCCTCCTTAACAGTGCTCTCGCCACATGTTCTTGTACTGCTTAAAATTACAATACGATGGTGGCCTGGGACTTGGGGACGGTGTTGCACTGTACTTTTGGCTTGAAAAAATGAAAATCTATCATTAGCACAAGTCTTGGAAGATGAATGGTTCTCAAAAAGTTTGTATGCAAAGAGAGCTGGTATTATTTGATTGTCAATGAGAGTTTCCTAGTTCATTTTCTGCAACAGATGGGTATTGGGTATTGAGGGATTGAAAAGTGACATGATTGCAAGATGCTTAACTCTGTTGTAATATTAAATAGCTGCAGGTTCTGTCTGTGTGTAATCTATTTTAAGCCAGTTTCTTAATGCTCAGACCAGGACTGATGTATTTACTTTCTTCCTTTTTAGCCTCTCCACATCCCATGAGGCTGTTATTTTTTTTTTTTTTGTGAAAAGCATTTCCCTGAAGCAACCTAATGAAAATTTATTGGGTTTCTGATGTGATAGACCATAATTTGTTTCCGTTCTAGTTCCTTCTATGTTGAATATGGTTTCTTTATCTTAATTGCAGAAAAAAAGTGTGTTTTTGTTTTAATCCAACATTCTTGCAGGATGATGACCAGGAGTCAATGGTCATGCCCAACAAAAATGGTGAGAATTACATATGCTTCTTGCCCAAGGTGGTGAAAGCTAAGAGTGAGATGCCACTTACTCAGCTGAATGTAAGCAGCTTGATTGTGGAAACTGAGAAACGGGTTAAATTGAAGACACCTGATGAGCTGCTTGAAGAACTGAAAGACTCATGCCTTGTCAGAGTCAGTATCTATTACCAAAAACCTTCTTGTACATGTTCATGCTAAATAATACTCTTATATTTGTTGATCAAAATTGCTACAGACATCATCTGTAACTACATAATTTGCTGCTAGTTATGCTTTTTTGTTTTCCAATATCAAGATTTTTTGAATAAATTTGTATCAGTCTCAAGTCATTTGTCTTGTACTGTTGTATCTTTAATGCAGCAAGAGGGTTGGTGGTCCTACGAGTTATGCTATCAGAAGAAGTTGAGGCAATTCCATGTGGAGGACGAGAAAGCTAAGGTAGCCACTTGAGCATGTATGAGTTGTTCTCATGTTTGATCTTTCAATTTCTTTTGTTTTGCATTCAGGTTTGATGTTTTCTTGCTTTTATAAGTGGAAGTATGCTATTGAGGGCAAAATTTATTCTTTTTCAATTTTGTGATTTGTTGTGGCTGATGGATTAATAACTTTGAAGTTTAAGTGGATTGGATGTCTTATATAGATATTTCTTTGTGGCTTGTTGTAGTAATAGCAATTGTACCAGCCAGCTGCTTTATCATTATTGTATTGAAAATTTTAGTTTATTTTCCAATTATAGACCAGCAGCATAGCGGCTTCTCTTTGTATATTGCACATCTGCAACATGTATTCTATTACCTTAACGATACATGTATTTCCCATTACAGGTTATCCAAGAATTTATCTTGGGTGTGTATGATGAAGAGGCCACAGCTGCATTCAACCAGAATCTTTCTGACATTTCTACATTGAAAGATCCTCGTTCAAAAGATGCATCTCAAAGGTATGATTGTGAACCCTTGCAACAAGTTTGTGCGAGAGAGAAACTTCAATTGTGGTTAAAGTAAAGCAAGAAAAGGTAGTAATCACCCCATTTCTTTTCTGTTTGTTGTGTTTGAGCAGGTATCATGCTCATCAGTATACAAATGGAACCATATGTGATCTTACAAATGAGCCGCGAGAAACTGAGGTATGGTAAAGGAGTAGCATTTTGGAACCTTTGACTCTCTCTCTCTCTCTCATGTAGTGTCCATGTTTTCCTTGTGTGTAGGTGAGATTCGTTTGCTCAGAGCCCAGAGCTATGATTAGTTCAATCACCGAGCTATCCACTTGCAAGTATGCACTTACAGTACACTCTCCAATGCTTTGCAAGCACCCGTAAGTCTCTCTCTCTCTGAGGTCAAAATCACAGATGCTAAAGATCAGATGTGATAAAATCTTGCAACCTTTAAAATGCTTACAGTTCAAATGCTGTCAAGGAATAAAATATACAATGGCATGTTTCAGCCTTCCTGATCAACCTTTTCTCTAATAAAAGTGTGTTGCTAGTTGTTTAAGTTGTAATTTATAAAAGAAAATTTGTCTCAAGTTTAGACTAAACTTGACGGTCTAGGGCAATGAACTGTCCTGCTCGGGGTACTAAACTTGATGGCCTAGGGCAATGAACTGTCCTGCTCGGGTAGAAAAACAAGCCAATTGTACTGCAATGGCAAAAAATCATCTCTCATCATGTTAATTGTTATCTGAAAAAGGGCCATGTTGCTACTACACAAAATGGGGTATTTATCTATCTTCTGTTCATTGCAAAATGAAGCTCAAAATTTTGATATGAATGACACAGATGGAGAATCTACAGTTTTTAAGTTCCTTGAAAATTCACACCATAAAATGGAAAATACTCTCTGATACAAAGTAATAATATATCTATATTCAATCTGTTTTTACTTGTTTCTTCTGTAAAATGCACTTATTTTATCTGTTGAGCTGATGATTGGACTTGTTTTGAACATGAAGTTCACTTCTATCTGGCTTCAAATGGACCATAAGTTTCCTTAGGAAACATACCATTTTCTCCCACTGAATCTTGTGTGTTTACTTGCATGCACAATGCATTGCATCCACTTTTGACTTTGCAGATTGTTTCAAGAAGAGAGACCAGTGTGGCACACCATTAATTGCAATCTTCTTCCTAAGGATTACAAGGAAGCTAAACCAGATAAAGTCGAAGCCGATGATAAGCAGATCTTTATGGTACCTGACATTGATTCCTCTAATCATGATTCGGATGAATAAGCAACGTATTGCAGAGGGACCTTTGTCAATACAAATCAAATTAAACGAGCTAATGGAGTGTATTCTTCATGTTTTATATGGCTCTTCCCTTGCAAGTACAAAACAGTCAATCAGTCGCTCTCATGCCATCGGCCCAATGAGCGGCCTTTTCTGGACTCAGAAAACATACAGCAAATAGTGCTTGACAGTGTTGTTGTAACTTTGGAAAAATCGAAGTTGCTGAAACTAATGGGAGAATATATGTAAATTCTATGAAAAAAGACATTCCTTGACGGTCTTACCGAAATTTTCTTCCTTTTCTTTCATTGATGGTTAATTTGTTGCTTTCTAATATGTCAAGTTATGCTCTGGGTTTTAATGTCGTTTATGATGTTGGTTCTGAGATAAAAAGTTGGCTTCCTGCAAGAAGGTAAAATAAGATTTCAGGAATTTTATTTGGACCATCCCTCTCTATTTGATTCTTTATTAAGCATTGCGTCCTTTCCATGTCGTGTATTTTCACCACAAAACAATATATTATATCAGTGACAAAAATGACAACTCCACCTCCAAGAATTCTATTAAAATTTGAAGATTTTTGTTCATTGAACGAAAACAATAGATGAACGAAAACAAAAATATACTCGGGAAACAAATAATCAAGTAAAAACAGCTAGTGTTTTTCATTTGGTGTAAATTTCACTTATTAATGATCGTTCGCTCTTCTATAAAAAATAATAATAAAAATTTTGTATGGAAATTTCAAATATTATTGCTCTGTTTCTCGTAATAGCTACATATATAATCTAACAATAACATAAGAAACCTGAGATTAGCCTAAGATTTTATTCGACTCTTTATGCATTCGGCTCAATCATTGACAAGATCGCATTCCTAAGATTACAATAGCCCGGATTTAATTGAATATATTCGGGGAGAAGATGGCATTTCAGAAATAAATAAATTAAAAAAAAAACAGGTGAGTTAATATGAATTTCTTCCCTTTGTCGGGGCAACCTTTCGTCTCAGAGAAATCTATAAAACAAGAAGACTTCTTGTGCCTGTGTGGCATCCATCTCCAAAATGCATTCATTTGAACCACGAGGTAGGATAAAAAAAATTCAAAATGAAAAGGATAGATGCCTGCACCACAACTCTCAAGATGGATGCTGCACAATCTACTGCAATTACGTTTGCTTTCTGTAATGCTGGTCAGTACAACGATGCAACTTATGCTAGTTCAACCCCTAACTCCTAAAGGCTCCCCATCCTATCATTATAATTGCAATTAACATCATTCACATTATATTCACAGATATGCTTCGTGTCATTGTTCCAGTCAGCTTTCCTCTTAGTGGGACAACTGGGAAGACGAAGCTTTTCCATTGCCACCCCCTGAATCCAGCAAAGCGAGGTACTCATTTATGGCATCGCCTTCCTGTGTCACATCAATGTTATAATCTGACAATGCATCGCCTCTTGTGAGTTCATCAGCAATTTCATCCTCCATCTCCAAGTCCCGCTGTTCGGCTGAAGGACCTTCATTACTATTATCAATGCCCAAAGTATCTGGACTAAGATTCTCCACAGCAGGGTTGGTAGGAGTTGAATCAGGAGCACAAGCATTATCGTTAGCATTTAAGTCAGTACTTGCATTATTGTTCCCAGAGGAATCATGAGCATTGGAGCTGTCATCAGCCGCAGCTGTGGTGTCTGCTTGGGGATGTGTGAGTAGTTGATGCATGACTTCCTCTAAAGAGCCACCAGCTTGGACAGCACCAATCACTGCAGAATGCAGGCAAAAAAACTGTCAGTAGCCAGTAAGGTAATCCAAATGCCTAAAATTAGTGGCGCCACAAGGCATAGGTGTGTGTATGAGTACCTCTAGATCTTTCAAAGCCCATGGACACAAGCTGTTCAACTGTGGCATCAGTGGCTCGTTGCTGTCTTTTCCTTTTTCTTGATTCTATAGCACGCTGCAGGTCTATCAAAGTTAGTAATGGTAAAAGTTTAAAACGAAATTCAGACAAAAATATTTGAACTTTCAGGACCTGGAGTTCAGTATTAGCTTCTGGGTTTGTCAAGTCATCCAATGCCTCCTGAGAACCATTCTCATTTTTTCGAAGAGCTTCAGCAGCAAGCTCCTTCTCAAATCTGCCAAGTTGAGGAGCTCTTAGCTTTTATCAGGGATGATAAATGCTAAATGGATGAAATAGGCAACCATGATTGAGCTAGTAAGTGCCAATCTCATATTTACAGAATGTGATTAAAAACATTGAAGAACTGGATAGTCTATATGTCAAAATATTCACGAAGTAAATAGGAATTTCTCATCCAACTGAATATTAAGGTCAGTTACCAAGAATGTGCATTGGAATTTGTAAAACAAATGTTAAAAGAGCACCAAAGGTATAAGCTCAAACATCAGAACTCCTAAAGTAAATCACAAATAAATTTTCCAACATGAAACCACGTTTCCTCAGTCACACCATTAACAAAAGTATTTCAGTGCTTGCTTACCCTATGGAGACCAACTCTGTCAGTTTCTGGAGATCCACAGCTTTCTTTAAGGGTGTAACTCCATACCGTTTCTGCTCCCTGGAAATCAGCAGAGAAATGAAGGTTACAAACAGAGGGCAATTCCATAAAAAAACAGAGATCAATTTTATGATACTTGCTTGATTTCATTTCTTCGACGAATGTCATCTTCCCGTTTCTGTTCTCTCTTTTCCCTTTCCAGTACAAGAAAATTAACGGCACTTTGAACATCCTGATTGCTCATTCTCAATGCTCTTTTTGCATCTTGTTCCCCAAATCCAATGCTCATGACAACTGATAAGGCTTCATCTGGCACTTGTAGCTGGAATCCACAACAGGAGATTGTATTCAGAATGAATACAAATGGAAGGAAGCTATATAACTTTACAGGAAATGAAAGAGTGAGATGAAAAAGAAGATCAAAGACAAAGTAAATGAAGAGTCCAGAATTACTCACTACTGATAATAATTCAGAAGCAGCATAAGCAATATACAAGTGTTCAATTTTGAGATTCATAAATTTGATTGTTAATGTTTAGACAAAAGCAATAGCCAAAGTTCAGGCCACTTCAAGCAAAAAGTCTAAAAATTAGATTTTATTTGCAGACGCATAGGTTTCAATTTTGGTACAAGGTTGCAAACAACATACAACTTTAGCATAGAAAGTGAAAAAATCAGATAACATTCAGTACCATCATCCACTATTCTGGAAAATATCAACCAAGATGAGATAAAGTAGTCAAATTAATATGTTTACCCAAACAATTTCATGTTTATACACACACTCATAGGGAAAAAAACTTGTTTGACCTGGAAGAATTTTGCTTGTGCAGAGGTCAAGAACTTCCTAGACTTGTCAAATTGGCCACTGTGATATGCCACCACTCCTTCCAACAATTCCAATCGCAAATATCTAACAAAGAAGTAACAGAGCGGGATTAGCTTCAAAGTGCCAACCAAGACTTTCTATCCAGCTATCAGTAAACATGCTGAAAGTTTACAATAGATACTCACAATGCGAGCTCTGAAGAACAACCAGCTTGAAGCAGTCTGAATCGGGAGGAGTCCTTTCCGTGAGCACGTTCAAGTCCTTCTCTAGCCTTTTCGAGGCGTAATCCTGCCACTGAGAGCCAGGCAATATCTTGGAGCATGAAGTAACACCACACCATGTCTATTTGCAGTATTGGGATATTGTCGACAAGCTGGAAGCAACACATAGCCAAAAGGAAAAAAGAAAAGGACACGATATTAATCACTTAACCATAAAAGATACGAGAAACGAGATATAGCATTAACGATCTTAGTTAAAGAAAAAGAGTAGCTCACTCACTTCAATAGACTTGGGATTGCATAGAGAGAAAGCCTCCTGCAACATAGAAATCATTTCATATGTATGAGAAAAAGTTTTAAAATGAACTAAGCCATGTAGAAGCAATGCAATGCCAATAGCAATAGACAAGCAGAGGAAATATGGCAAATACAGGGAATTGTGATCAGCTAATTAAAGAAAAACTATAAAAAAGTGTATGATGTCGATCCAAAAGTTATACTGTTGAGGGCGCCCTCAGAAATTGAAATCAAAATATACCTTAACAGAAGCACCACTAACTTCAAAATAATTGATGAGATCATAGAAGCTAAGTATGCAAATCAATTGAAATGAATTAACCATTTAAATAAATGCAAAAACAAACCTCTCCCATAGTAAGAACTTCAAGTGCATCACTAAACATTTGCTTTCTGATAAACCGCTTTCCGCTTGTATGAAGCATCAGACCTGTCATTATTGCCCTGCCAAATAATGGCTCAGATCTCACTTCTTATAAAGATGGATGATAGTCCCTTAAACTCCTAAGGGAATTAGTTTGTCAGGTATTAAAACAATCTAGAAAAGTTCAGAATTTACTAAAGGATCTTACTGTCTATCGGTCTCAGAAAAGTGCACTTTCTTCCCACTCTGATCTTCGAGTTCGATATCGAAGTCTTCTATTGGTAATGCACCATCTGCATGTCTCTTGGACAATGCAGTGACTGCTGCCCTGCCAAGTTAAATGAAACCAACAAGTGAAATGCAACAACTAGCGATGATAGTCAAGCAAGCAAATAATAAAGACCCGTAAAATAATACATAAAGAGACCAAATTCCTTACAAACATCGTAAGAAAACACTTAAAATTTATTCGATAAATTCAAATAAGAAAAAACCTATAGAAAACTCACAAACCCATCACCAGCAACAATCCAATTAAATCAATAACAAGTCAATATTACAAACAAATTAAAACACACACACACACACACACACAAATATATATATATATATATATATATATATATATAATCAAAGATGATAATTGTGAATGAAAGAAACAAGAAAAATAAAACTCACTTGATACGAGCAAGTCTACGGTTTCTTTCATCATCAGCCAACAACTCATTCTTTAAAGTTTTACCCTCTTCCACAGAGACACGACAAGCAAGAATTTTAGAGTTATTTTTAATACCCAATTGAGAAAGACTGTTTTTTTCCTCACTGGTACAGTCTTTCAAGACTTTGCCAGCAAAAATTAGATTGATCGACTCAGTGCCCATGTTTGATCTCTTTGCAATCTCCTCTCTCAACATGAGCACTGTCCAATTCTCTGGTTCTACCTCTAAAACTCCAGCCCATGTTCCTGCTACCTTCAGTTTTGCCATTGAAGGAGAAGACATTGTGTTTTTGTCTTGTGGGCTTTGTGACTGTCTGTGTGAGGAGGGAATAAAAGTTAGTTTCTTTCGGGTTTTTACAAGGTTGAGTGACCATGAAAGTTTTGTTATTTTTTGTTTTTGTTTTGGCTTTTGTGTAATTTCATTCCTTGGATATGACGCGGTTTCGGGTTTTCTGATTGGTCTGGCAATTGTGTTCTGCTTTCTGTGCCGTGCTGGATTGGCATGGTATTAATTCGTTTGGATTCGTGTTAATTGTAATTTTTTAAAATTTATTTTGTATGAAAGTATTTTAAAATAATATTTTTTAATATAAACATATCAAAATAATTCAAAATCATAATAAATTTAATTTTAAATTAAAAT
>Ga0307508_10004287_pt1 | contig 13985 bp, 16 predicted proteins | sample 9_EM_MG_FD_203089 | JGI IMG/M metagenome (GOLD analysis project Ga0307508, IMG submission 203089) | Populus trichocarpa ectomycorrhiza microbial communities from riparian zone in the Pacific Northwest, United States - 9_EM | ecosystem: Host-associated > Plants > Roots > Unclassified | place... | reverse complement strand
ATACTCAAATCTCAAGATGAGAATTACATACGAACAGTAAGAGCGGCGGGACTCAAAGTAAGTCGAATTATTCAAGCTATTGCTTACTTCTCCCGTTGACACAATATAAAAAGAGGATCGCAGCCTTAAAATTGGAACTTTCCAATCTCATTAATCTGCTTCCCTCGTCCCAGTCTTCTGGGGAAATAGATTTGGAGGAACTCGACGAGGATGAGCTGCAAACTCTTCGCTCCGTTGACCTCATTTCATCTTCGTCCGCAACACCCTCTGCGTCATCGAAGAAGAATCGGTCGGCAAACAATAATGTTCGTGTCAGGGGGGCGCACATTGTCTTTGTGGATAATCATGATGAAGGTCGGTAAATATGTAGGATTATCCTATGGACCACTCATTGCATGATCAACAGCACAGAAGTATCGTCCTCCATCTGGCAGCACAACAATCCAGACAACCGATAACTCGACAACTGATGATGTCGAGGGTGACGCCGTGGACTTAGGATGGAAAAATTTAGACGAAATTTCTTCTACACCGACTAAGCAACGACGAAAACGCATGCGGGCCAATTCTCATACACATCTTCCACCACAGGGAGATGCTTCGCAACACCAGCGCCTGGAAATAGCTACGGTATGTTCGCACAATTACTTGCTCTTCCCAACGGTCGCACCGTCGAGCTAACATCCATACTCATCGCAGGCTAATAAAAAACTGCTTATCGGAGAACTATCCGCTCGCCTAGAGAGAGACGCTTCGCTCAAGGATGCTCTGCTCGAGATAAAAAACCAGCGTCTCCGCATGCAAAATGGCGCCAAAAGGTTGATTGATAAAACATCATCTTCACCTGCCGATTCCCGCGGTGGGGACGGCAACTCGAAAGGATTTACCTTCAACACAACCACAGAGGACGACAGTGATGATGCCGACGAAGACTCGAGGCACTCTAATCGTGAAGGGAAATGGAAACCCAAGGTATACAAATGGAAGTTCCAACGAAAGAGATAAGTCGTAGGTTCCTAGAAATCCTAAGCACTCGGTAGCCAACTTTGTCCTTCGACATCTAAAAATAGAAGTTTCAACGAAAGTTGTAGGCTCCTGAGCAAACATGGCGTAGCCAACATTGTGTTGTCCTTCGACATCTTGCTCGCTTATGAATGCTACGCCATTTCTGTTACTGCTGGAACTGCTAGGACTGGGGCGAAGGGTCGGTCGCCCATGCCAGTGGCCACATGGCGAAGACGCAATGTTTCCTGGCTGGAACAATGCAACTTGATGGCTCGGACTACTATACCGAGTGTTCTTCCCAACCAATGAGGCCCCACGCACGAGAGCATGGGTGACGTTGTACTATGAGTCAACGTCATGATCCGGTGGGCTATATGAGCCAGGATTTGTTTCCGGTTCGCGAATATCACTCCTGAACGCGGCAGAAGATCATGTCATTTTTGTTTTGTGAGAGGGTGGAGCCAGCAAATTGCGGGAAACAGGGTGACTACGGGAAGAGGTATTGTACATACGTCAATGAGACGCCCCAAAGGGAGAGAAAACGAAAACGTTCGAGCAACGAAGCGACGGCACAACCTTGAAGGGTCATTAAAGCAGCAGTGATATATCTAGCAAAAGGAGCACAAGCAAGGGAAGCGGGTTGAAATGAAGGGCAATTGAAAGAGAGCGGCGGGGAGCGGCAGGCAAGACGTTCAGGCTTGATCCAGGAGAGCAACATCACCAGTCTCGCCAATAGCGATGGTATATTTTTTCTTCGAGGCAGCGACGGGATTCCGCTGGTTGAAGATTTCCTCGAGCTCCTCGAGCGTGCGGCCCACAGTCTCAACACAAATGAGGTACCAGATAACAGCCTCAATTATGTCCCAGGCAACGAAAATGAACACAAATTTATACTTGATGTTCTCCAAGGCGATAGGCGTGGCATACGTGTTAATGAAGCCGAACTGGACGATACAAAGTTTCAGTAGGACTAGGTGAATGGGTAATTGAACTGGCTTACGGCAGACACAACAAGACCATACATCGACATGCCTTTGGCGCGCGAGTTGGTTTGCAAACACTCGACAGGGTATAGCGCCTGGAGTGGCGTGTACGAGAAACAGTAGACTGTCAAGGACAGGTGAACAAAAAACGACTTCTCATCACGTAATATATTAAAAACATACCAATGCCAAAGAAAAAGTATGCGGCGACAGCACCTCGCCCAACTGCCAGATTTTCGTGACCAACAGGTTGGTGGGCCCACTTCGCGGAGAGACCCCCATTAATTCCCAACATGATACCACAAACCAGGGTGCCAACGGAGAGGACCTTCCTTCGGGGCATGTGATCAGCGAGGTAGACACCACAGGCAGCACTGAACGCGGAAGTGAAAGAGTTGGCCAAGTTGAGTACAAATTGCATGTACGTATCATAACCGACAGCCTTGTAAATGTCCAAGTTGAAATACCCTGTTCGCAAGATTGGCCGATCAGTTTCAACACACGGTAGATATTTGAACAAACATACCAAGACCGTTGCCGGAGAACTGACCGGCGATACCCATGAAAATGACCATGAGAGACCGCCAGCGCTGTGAAGAGGTCGAGAAAAGGCCAGTGTAGTCCCACCACTGATATGTCCAGTCGGAATCATCGATATGCGTTCACATCTCCCAGAATTAGAATTTCCGACGATACTTACTCGTTTGTCACTGCCGTCGATCTCGATTTGGTCTTTAAATTCCACGTACTCAAGCTGCACGATGGGATCTTGGTCATCGCCTGCACCGTGATACTTGGTAAGGAACGCAAGTGCTTCTTTATCACGCCCCTGTGCCATGAGCCAACGAGGAGACTCGGGTAGGAACATGGTACTGCAGATGACGACAAAGGCTGGCGCGCATTGCAGCACGATAGGAAGACGCCATGACCAATCGCTTGTCATCTTCTGAGTCGCCAATGTAATACCAGCAGCGGGAATGGAGCCGCCAAACCACCCGAGGTTGTAGAAGCCGGTCATGCGTCCACGCCATTGAGGAGGGCAAATCTCAACGCAGTACGAGGGCGCTGCAGAACCCATGACGGATACACCAAAGCCGAGAACAAAGCGACCACCCAAGAATTGGGGCTGTTGTTTTGCCGACGCGATGACAGCAGAGCCAAGGCAAATGATCAAAGCGGCAACGGCCATGCCCTTCCTACGACCCAGATAGTCTACAACCGGGCCACCAAAGCAACTCCCTACCATACCACCGACAGTGACTACGAGTGTGCGAAAAGTAAGCTCCGAAAACACCTGATTTGACTAGCACTAACACATTGCGAAGATGAGGCCAGTGGTTTGTGCTGAATTCCCATGGTTGAAGCGATTCTGGAACGGAGCCATTCCGTTAATGGCAGTCATCTGGGAGAACATTGTTGTGAAAATAGGTGAATCGTATGGATTTGTTACGAACGAGAGAACCATCATAGCTGAGGTGGGCAACATTGATTAGGCAAGAATGTGTCGGACCAGCCTGGTAGAAACATACCCGTTGGCGCAGGAACACAAGAACGCAACAAACATCCCAGCGTAGAGGGCTAGGGCCTACAAATATATCACAAGCAATGTACTTGGCATCATGGAGATGAATAGAATCGTTTCAGCTGGCGTACCTCCTTGCTCCAGGGCCGAAGTTTGGCGGTGGCGGTGGCAGCGGCGAAAGCTGGGTTGTGGACATGTGCAATCTTGGTAGACTTGCCTGCAGGGAAGTATCAGACGCGTTAGTACAACTCATAAGATTGATTGGAATAATGGTCACCCAGCTCTCCAACATTCTTGATAACGGCTATATGGTGGCCGGAGTACTCGACACCGTGCTGGCTAGTTTTTTCGAACTCATCATTGCTCGACTGAGACATTATAGTCAACTCGTGGGGGAAGGAGGTTTTTTATAATCTGTCGAGGTCGCGCGGGGTGGAGTGGGGGAAGCAATTCCTCTGGAGAGATGCAAATAAGCGTTCCAGAATTTAAAGGCAAACTCGGAACAATGTTGAAGGGCGCGGCCATGACCCGATCTCCGCCTGCAAGAGGTCAGCGGCTTGATGGTTGTGAAAGACTTTGTGACAAGTGTTAGGCCTTGGTTGAGTTAGATTCCTCTGTCTTATTCACTAAGTTGCTTGATCGGAAGGCAGATCATCCCCAGTGCTCCTCAGCCGACGGGAGGCTTAGAGCGCTTTCCCTCCGATCTCCGCCCCGCTCATCTCGGCGATAAGATGAGCAATACCATCCTGGATGATGCGGAAGCAAAAAGAGAGGCGAATCTCAGATCACAGTGAACCTTGTGGCCATTATTCGCGCATGGCAACTAAGCGTGCATACTGTTTTTCGTCTTGCTTGCCAAACAATAAAGTGGCTGGTATGTGTCATCGCTGATCGCTTCGGCTAAATAAAACCGCCAAATATTCCGCTCAGTTTTGGCATTTGCAATCTCCTAACATATTAATATTGGTGCCAATTGGCTCAGCAACGCGCAAGGAACAGCTCGGGTGGACAACAGTTTCAGGTTGTTGCAGAACCCTTTCCTGGTTATCGCGTGTCGCGAAACGGTGAGTTTCCAAAACGCCGCAATTCAGATATCATCGGCGGCTTCCGGACCAGGGCACTGGGCCGGCGCTCTGTTCTTGGAACTGAAACAGGTTGGCGTCGCTGTCGCGCAACTAACTTGTTAACAAGTCGCGCTTCCGGCACGTGTCACTGCTTCGTGGGCGGAAGCGGCGCTTGCCGCCGCCACTGCCACCGACGCTAGGTCCAGCGAGATATCGTTAGAGAATTTTCAATCCGAGAGTGAGAGTGTGCAGGGTCGCGAAGATCCACCATCAGCTGGCTCAGGCGCTTCCACACCCAGTTCCCATTTTTGGCTTCTCGCGTGTGACCAGCCCTGCTGCACTCGGTCCTTGTCATCCCGTTTCAGCACGGGACACCCTCAGACGTGGCGCAGCAAACTAAATTTGGCTTTGACCTGGTGCACATCAAGTAGGGTGCATATGAAACATTTCTTCAGGAGTCGGAGCTTGCCAGGTCAGAGCGCCATGCCAGTGGCGGGCAATATAAAGAAAGATGACCCTGAGCATTGGAAGCAAACTGCATGACTGGAGATTTTAGATTCTCTAACATAAGATGTATCGCGGGGCATCGTTTGAAGTAGGTGCACATGTATAACTTGTACTGCCGTGCACAATTCCGTTTCACGAACATACAAGCGACGAGGTGCTCATCACAGTCTCAAGAAGCGTCGGTAGGCCCTTTGATAGGGGCCACATCTGGGATCATTCTTCAGGAACAGGATCAATATGTGATGTGATGAGAATCTGGGGTGTCTGAGGTTATGAAACTTAACAATCTCTGGCAGGATTGGAAACCACCCCCGCCGTTCCATTCAATTGGAAAGGCGTTCAGCAGAACTCAACGGGACCTGCCGTTGTGTGGACATAGGACGGTGCATTGCTGCGACCGTACATTCAGCCCGGAGTGTAGAATGATGCCGTGATATCTGACGGGGACGCTCTCTCCTACCCGACGCTCCGCAGCCAATCTACTGCGAACCTCCTTCGAAACGAAATCTCCTGAATTAGCTTAGCTAACGGAGTCGCCGAACACAGTAAGAATTACTCGCGACAGATCACCGTGAAACCGTGGCTATTCACGACGCAGTGCTGCTAACCCACGTCGAATGACGGGTCGACAATGCGCTAGGTATAATTGGCCTGAAGCCGTACAAACGGTGTTCCATACTGCAACAAGTACGACACGTTCACGGTGTTCTGGGGTCACTGCGCCTTAGAGCGCACTTAGTAAATGATGTTGACAAACTGATCCAGCCAAAGTTCTTGCAGTGGGGCAGGAAATAAGGCAGGGGCCGAATGGTTGGCGACTCAGAGTGTGATTGGACGGACCATCCTAGACTGGGCGGTGAAAGAATTGGTTGCACCTAGTGCGTGTCCCGAACTTTCCATGAAAAGCACAGAAAGCTCTTTCGTTCACAAGAAGGGGCGGTGTAGAGCAGGCACGCAACAATTCTGCAAGTGATGAAGCGAAGGTTGTTTGGAAACGATGGGCTAAACTCGAGAAAAGGACTCTTGAAGGGCTGCCAAGCCACCTCTGCTCACACGGGACATGTCAGTTGACCAGCTAGTCTACAGGCAGGCCATGACGCGTTGTGTGTTCAACATTGCTCACTTGGGTGCACTGATGATTGTGTTCCCCGATGGGGATCTCGGTCTGGACGGTTTTCCGGGCGCCGCGACGGGTCAGTCGTTTGCGCAGGCGGGGGCTCTCGTTCTGACGGCGAGGTGGTGAGTGTGAGTAAGGGGAGCCTAGGATATACTAGCTGGTGAACCAGAGTGGCAGCGGGGAACGTTGCGACGCTCATCCAATGAATCACGGAAGTCGGAGGAACCCAAATATCGCACAACATCAACTTGAAACGCGCACAAACTGTGTCGTGTTTGGACGCGATGCCAAAGGCTCAGACGTCGGCCCCTAAAAGTAACACTTCTATACTCTCTTTCTTTTCCAAGACGTCGGGTAAGAAAAGCGAAACCAGCGAAAGCGAGGATGTGATGGACTTGGATTCGAATGATGACGCCAAGCAAAGCACGGTTCATATTGACGCGTCAAGTGCTCTTTCAGGCTTGTCAGACGACGAGGATTCTATACATGTGACAAAGCGCGACAAGTCTACTTCAACGAAGACGCGCCCCGCGACTACAAATCGACTTGCTTCAAAAACCAAAGACACGCCACACACTTCGAATCTTCCACCCATTAGTGATATCTCTTTGATGTTCAAAGACATAGTCAACCGATGTCCTAAAATTGTCGACTTTGCCAAGAAACTACGCGGTCGACCGCTACGCGTGGCTACAATGTGTTCCGGCACCGAAGCTCCTCTGCTCGCTTTGGGTCTCGTATCTCGCGCTCTGCGTGAGGGACACGACACAAAGCTCGAAGTAGAACATGTTTTCTCTTGTGAGATAGAGCCATTCAAGCAGGCCTATATCGAACGGAATTTCCGCCCTCCAATTCTGTTTCGTGATGTATGCGAGCTTGGGAATGACGAAGCGTGTGTATTCATATTGTTCTCAATTCTGCCCGTCGTTCTAAATATGTCGCGTCGGACAGGACCACCGCTTACGGGGCCTTGGTGCCGGTGCCTGGCAATGTCGACATACTGATTGCTGGTACATCATGCGTTGACTATTCAACTCTCAACAACGAGAAGAAGGATATTGATGCCAACGGAGAGTCGGGGCGTACCTTCAGAGGCATGCTTTCTTGGGTCGACAAGCATCGGCCCAAGGTAGTTATTCTTGAGAATGTGTGCAGCGCCCCATGGGATCGTGTAGTGAAGAAATTCGAGGACATCACGTACTCCGCTGCGCATCTGCGCCTCGACACCAAGAATTATTACATCCCGCATACTCGCACACGCGGATACCTAGTTGCTGTTGACGAGAAGAAGAGTTCTATCCCCCAGAAATGGAAGGGGCGTGTTGCGGAGCTTGTGCGTCCAGCTTCATCAACTCTGGACGCGTTCTTGCTCGAATCAGATGATCCACGGATTCATCACGCACGGCAAGCTCTCGTGAGTGAGAGTGCCAACCACGAACGGAAAACTGGTTATGAGTGGGGTCGATGCGAGAGTCGCCATATCAAGGCACGGCACGACGAGCAACTAGGGAATCGGCGGCCATTGACGAACTGGGAGGAGGGTACGTTCGAATTTACTCGACCTCCCTTGTTTACTCTAACAATTGAGCTAAGGCGGGACGCCCAAGATGCCTGATTTTGCGTGGAACGACTGGGCCGCTGTTCAAGTCGATCGGGTTTGGGACCTCATGGACATCACCACCCTACGTGCAGCCAAGTTATATGAGGACCCAGCGTATAAAACGTAAGCTCGCTCCCTTCTCCGCAACTCGAATTGACAATGTCTTCAAGCAAAATCTGGAATTTGTCCCAGAATGTTGACCGCCAGATTGGAAGCTCGCGTGTCGGCGTAGCGCCATGCTTTACCCCGACTATGATTCCTTATCTGACGAACCGAGGTGGACCTCTCGCCGGTGCGGAAGCTTTGGGGCTCCAAGGCATTCCTGTTGATGAACTCAACTTCACTCGTGAGACTCAAGATCAGTTGGCTGATCTGGCGGGCAATGCTATGTCTTCTACAGTGGTTGGAACTGCCATGGTTGCTGCACTCGAGCTAGCGAGTAAAATGTTTCCTGACAAGCCAGCTCAGGACACAATGGAGATCGACTCTTCATTAGGTGACACCCACTCTCAGAATGAGAAGGCCGTCAGTGGCGTGGAACAGCTGCACGCAGGCACAATCGACCTCAGCGCTGCCGCCGAGCAATCGTTGTCTACCCTAGTCTCTCAAGCAGCCGCAAGTGCTCGGCTTTGTTACTGCGAGGGTCGAGACGACGTCCTGGAGCGTACCATGAAACGATGCGTCGATTGTGGCTCAACTGTGTGCGAGAAGTGCGCTGGGCGCCCTGAACATAACCACAAGGATTTAGATTTCTCGGAATCACCTCGAATTCGGCCGTCCGAGTACCGGCGTATTCTCAAAGAACATCTCCCTATGTCGCTCAAGCTTCACGGGTTCGATGCTCAACTACTGGACGATTGCATTGATAAAACCGGGCAGCAAGTTTCTCTTGCTGATTCGAAATGGAAGAAGGCGGTCCTCGCTGCTGCTGGCGAGCCGCTCCACTTCAAAACGGACAAGCGTCAAGAAAACTGGGTCGTTTTGTACGAATCAGCTTACGGCATTCTCGAATTCCATTTAAACCCCTTACGCCCTGAATGGCTCTTTTTCGCTCGACCTGAGGAGAACGAGGCGGCGAAAAGCAAGCTGCGCTCCCTTTTATCTCGTCCAGTTGCGCGACTGATCTGTAAAGACACGTTTCTTGGGGGAGTTTGGGACGTTGCGGTTCCAACCAGCGAGACATTCTCGGTTACAGTGGAGGGGGCGGGTCAGCTTCTTCCGTCTTGGGAGATGCGGTTAGGCTTGGAAGGTGATGACTTCCGAGAAAAGAAAGTGTGGTCGTCTCTCAAGATATCACACTCTCCGGAGTTTGCATCCATGCTTGATCGTCAGATTATTGGAGATTATACCTTTTACGATAAATGTGGTACACCGTGCTCGGCACTCCACAAGAAGTTTGAGGACGATCCTTCTGTACCACCTCTGTTCCTCTTCTTGGACCCCGATCGTTGCGGAGACGCATCTGATGACGTTTTCGTGTTTTCGTCGAGCATTCGACGGACGGAGTACGGCGAATTCCGCACGGTATTTGCGTCGCTGGATTCTTCGTGGAGGCCATCATCAAAAAACACGCCTACGCAAGTCACCTGTCACCTTCCATGCCGTTGGCTCGCCTGTCAGGAGATAAAGCTCAAGGCATGTACGGCATAGTGTCACGTAATTCGGACGCTAACATTCGTTACCACAGCCTACCTCTGGGCTGGTGGCTGAGTTCGGCACCCCGATCGAGGCCCTCGTTATTGCCGCTGCTCCCGACGCATGTATGACCGCCTCTGCTGTCCTAGTCAGCTCTGTTCCTCTTGCGGCCGACTCGATTGATGCCGTTTGGCCCAGAGACCGCTGGTCTACGATCGACTCAGTGAATGAAAGGACGACGTTCCAGAAGATATCATGGCTTCTCCAGCGCATTCAACACTTCCGTTCGTTGGAAAACTGGGCTTCCGTCCCGTTCGAGCAGGATATGGGCAATTGCGTTCGTTGTTCCCCACGCCCTCCAGATTTACTTTGGACGCAATCCAAAAAAGGTGTTGTCGCAGTTGAAGACCCGTTGCAAGCGGGCCATTACGAATATGCTCTCAAGCATCGACCTACTCCGTTTGTGACTCAGCTCAAGCTTGATACGACGTCTTCGACTGCCACTGTTCGGTTGGGAGTCAACATAACTTCGCTGTTGCACCGAGCTGTGTCTCTTCTGCCCCATAATCCGCGGAGTGAGGCCCCCAGGCTGTCGTGGCGACTCATGACGGAATATGTATCTCCCGTCACACTAGAGCCGCCCAAGTTCAAACTTGAAAGCAACCGTTCTGACCAAGAACACGAGCAGCCACCGAACTTTCGGATTGCTCTACGAACGGAGCAATTGCGATCGCTGACCTGGATGATGCAGCAAGAATCAAAGGACGCTAGTCCGTTCATGGAGGAAGAAGTGGTCGAAGCCATACTTGCTCCCCTTGGCTGGCGAGTAGAAGCCAAGGTCCAGCGTCCCATCCGAGTGAGCGGTGGTGTCTTGGCTGACGAAGTCGGGTACGGCAAAACGGCAATAACATTGGGATTGATCGATTCGAGCCCACGCCCAGACACTGCTTCTTCATCAGAGCGGACATCAGCGGGCAAAATCAGAGCCAAGGCAACAATTGTCGCTGTACCAGCGCACCTCACTCGTCAATGGAAGGCGGAGAAAAAGAAATTTCTCGGCAGCAAGTATAAAGACATCGTCCTAGAAACTGTGGCGAGCCTCAACCAATACACGGTGGAAGATATCTTGGAGGCTGATATCATATTAGTCGCATCCAGTCTGCAAAGAAGCGAGCAATATCTTTCGAGGCTTGCTGCATTCTCAGCAGTTGGTTCTTTTCCTTCTAAGGAGGGCCGATATTTTGACGCAAAGCTGAAGCAAGCACACGAGGGTATTCAACAGCAAATCGCTACGTTGGATACCGAAGGGTCCTCTGCAGTGTTTAACGCGATCAAGGATGCTGAAGGTTCGTTTATCTTGCAGGTCACTTTGAACTCCCCTCATCTCAACATCACTACTGCGCAGACAACCCCAAATCCGATCTCTTTGTTAGCTCGCGCAGGCTGAAAGGGAAGCAATATCTAGACCAGGCTAAAGTGCACTCCGCGAACCTACCTGCATCTCGCCCCACTCCTCGTACGGTGGCAGAAGTTGTTATTACTAGCCGCCCGCCCAGTGTTGCCCCCCACAGCTCCATTGCAAAGCCTATCGTGATTAGCTCCGACGACGAGCGCGCAAGCTATTCACCGAGTGTCCTCGACTTGTCTGTGTCGGAAGACGAGACTGACGAGGACGAACCACCTGTCACGAAGCACAAAAACAAGGCATTCACGTCAAAGAAAGTCACTCAGCAACAAAGATCAAGGAAGCGGAAAAACACAGACTCAGATGCCGAATCCGCCGACGCGCTAGCAAAAGGAAAGAAGCGAAAGACCGCCCCGACGAAGACTGCAAAAGCAGAAAAACCCCGCGAGAAAATCTCTCAAAAGGATCCCTGGAGCCTTCGCTCTCCGGGGGTTCGTCGCGATTGGACGCAAATGAAATGCCCACCTCTCGAGATGTTCCACTTTCACCGTCTGGTGATAGACGAATATACATACCTCGAGGGCAAGGTATACTCCCTCGTCACTAATTTGCACTCCGATCATCGGTGGATCCTTTCGGGTACGCCTCCCACGGAGGACTTCACGTCCGTGCAGACAATCGCTGCTTTTTTGGGTGTTCATTTAGGCGTTCGTGATGACTTCTGGGAGGGTCAGTCCAAGGAGTCTTTGATGCGGGCAAAAAGGCGACAAAAAGAACAAACGAGTGCGTGTTTTCACCTTTGCACCGGAGGATGTCTCTTTAATATTTCTCACCAGGTGTCGAACACTTCCATTCCTTCCGCGAAATCCACAGTCTCGATTGGCATGCCCATCGAGATGAAGTGGCGCAAGGGTTCTTGAATCATTTCGTACGGCAGGTGTGTCGATATAAAACGGGCTGCGTGCGTGTTTGACCAATCGTTCTCCCCAGAACATTGCCGAAATAGACGAGATTCCGTTTTCTGATCTCATTAAACCCATCACTCTTCCTGCCGCGGAGCGTGCCATTTACCTTGAGCTCGAGCATCACCTCCGTGCTCTGGATATGACAGTTCGCAAAACCAAGAAGACAGAAAGCGACAGGGAAAGGCGGATGCAGGATTCCCTTGGCAATAGCAAGTAAGCTACCTAATTAATGCACATTTGTGGTGTTACTGACGACCATTCAGCTCGGCAGAGGAGGCATTGCTCAAGCGATGTTCTCACTTTGAATTGGAAGTTCATGGCGAGAACGCCCTGAAAGCTTGTGAATTAATAGTTGAGGAGCGCACCAAGCAACTTCACGAGTGCCTCGAGGAATTGAAGAAACAATTTGCGAAGGCTATCGCTGACGAGAAGAGAATCGGTCCTGTCGATCCTCATTCACATTTTCGTGAATGGTGCCGCATGGCCCACAGCGACAGGGGCGTTGGTGATTCAGACGCTAAAGTCGCCCTCCACCAAATCCAAGCGGAAGCAGGCTACGTCTACCGGGCCGACGATCGCAAAAAGTCATCGCCTGACCTTGACTCCGAAGATAAGAAGACCAAGGATGCGCGCTGGGCCCACAGAGAACATTCGCATGTACTCAAGAAGCTTGAGAAAGAGCTCGTGGGCCGCCATCGATCTCTTCGGTACTTCACCGTGGTGCGCGATTTACAGCAAGAATCGGAGCGAACGCGTTCCGTGTCGTGCCCGGTCTGCGGGAAGGAAAAACTTGCGATATCCGACATCGCCATTCTTTCCTCGTGTGGGCATATGGGGTGTCACGCTTGTGTCCTTGCCAAGGCGCAAGAGGAAGAATGCGTCTGCCGCCAACGTGATGGTTGCACAGCTGCTGCACGCACCCTGAATATCGTCAAAGCTGACACGCTTGGCATGGACGAGGACAGAGATATGAGCGTCAAGCATTTCGGTATGAAATTAGAGAAGGTAGTTGCATTGGTCAAGTGCGAATGATGCAGCTGTGAACTGCTTGCAACCTGCTGACCTTGTTGCCTGCTCAGAAAACGTGTCGCCGAGGAAGATAAAGTACTACTCTTTGTGCAGTTCCCGGATCTGATGGCCAAGGTGGCGGAAGCCCTCATCGCTCACAAGGTCAAATACGTCGAGATCAGAGGTTCCAATTCGCAGAGATCAGGCGCATTAGCCAAGTTCCAGGATGACGGCGCCATTGAAAAAGTTCTGCTACTGAACGTGGGAGATGAAAGTGCTAGTGGGGCGTGCGTCTACAGCATTCCGATGTTTTCGAATGACTGGCCTGACATGCTCTGACATAGGAACCTTACTAATGCGAACCATGTGATGTTCTTATCACCTTTGCTCACGCCCTCGCAGCAGTTCTATACTGCCACCGACATACAAGCCATTGGTCGCGTGCGGCGTTATGGCCAGCAGAAGAAAGTATTCATTTATCGGTTCTTAACTTTGAACTCGATCGATGTCGAGATTTTCGAGGCGCGCGACCCTGCTAAACGCAAGGTCCCGACTTGATGTTTTGGGCGCTTTGTGTAGTTCTTGTATCTGCAGATGGATTCTCACCTCCATAGGCAGTCTCGTGACCACTCCATAGGGATATTAACCACTGTATATGTCAAATGTACATGGGTGCAGATGATGTAGATGGTATCATTAATACACGTATTGCTTTCGCGGTGTAATCCCCGGCGTGCCTACGTCTGGTTCGCCTGGGTCGGCAAATGGGTCGTCCGCTAAGTCGAGGAGCACACCGCCCGAACTGCCGTGCGATTGCACAAATTGGTTATAAGTTCGGTTGAAATATCCTGCGTCTCCTGCCGAGCGTGACGAGGAAGCATCTGCGAGTCTTTCTTCGTCTGAAGAGTAATCGCTAAATTCAGAGAGAGAACCACGAGTGTCGGTCTCATCATTTGCGTCGGGACTAATTGGAGGAGGCAAGTGCCTAGGCGCGCGTCAAATCCCAGGGTGTGTAATTGGATGGTCTCTGGTACTTACGAACGAGGTGCTGAGTCATTAAATGAAATGTCTTGAAGGTCCGCGTAGACAGTGCTCGATCCAGGGCCACTGGGGTCAAATGGACCTCCATACAAGCTCGAACCTGGCCGAAGTTCCTTAGCACGTTCGATCGCCG
>Ga0307508_10004286_pt1 | contig 13989 bp, 19 predicted proteins | sample 9_EM_MG_FD_203089 | JGI IMG/M metagenome (GOLD analysis project Ga0307508, IMG submission 203089) | Populus trichocarpa ectomycorrhiza microbial communities from riparian zone in the Pacific Northwest, United States - 9_EM | ecosystem: Host-associated > Plants > Roots > Unclassified | place... | reverse complement strand
AGGGGAGAAGAGGCTGATTGGGAGAAAGGGAGATTCGGGAGAAGGAGAAGAGGAAGAGCAGGAAATGCCAGCTCAAGATGACTTTATGGAGGAAGCCCTTCTCTGGAGAGCATCTTTGGGCATTCCCTCGATAGTTCAATCTCGGTAAACAAACAACTATTGCGGCAACAATGCCCGCGCGTTGCTCGGCAACCGAAAGTGGTCCGGCAGGCTGGGGACAACCTTGAAGGCGGCCCCGAAAGTAAACAACGGATCTGGACAGAGGAAGGCACAGCAGACATTCTCCTCGGCTTCTTTTCTTGTACGCACACCCTCCGCCTCCCCCGCGTCTCGTGCGTACATATCTACACACCGCATAGATACGCGCACGTAACTGCTAACTATACCAGCACGCCTTAAGACCTCGATTCTGACATTTTACCGTCTTTTCCACCGTCGAACTGCTGGGGGCCATTCCTTTTTTTTTCTTTGTGGTTCTGCAATTCTGCAGATCGCTTGCCTTCCCCAACCGCGGCCCTAGGCGGGTCAGCAGTGAAGGCCGGAACCCTGGCACTTGATGTCATTTATCGTTTGGGCCCTGCACCGTCGCTATTTGCCGCAGCGATTGGCCCCATCGCCCGCCGCCCGCCGCAGCTGCATGGGGACTAAACTAGTGCTACGCACTACTCTTCTCTAGCTTGCACGCCACCTCCAGGCCTCCTGGTCTCCTGCTCCTGGACTCACTCGGACACAGAAGAAAAGCGAGTGAGCTCTCCACTCCGCTGCACTCCACTCTATCCTAGGTACATGCAAATCGAACGCACTTACATACATTTACATACATACATGTCTTCCTGCAGAAGACCTGGCTGCATGTGCTGGAATCGTGTTTGGGGCCGGCACACACAATTGGGCGCGAGCGAACGTCAACCGCCACCACCACAACAACATCAACAACAACAACGGGAGTGGTCGGGATGGCGAGAACTAGAGCAGGCCACGGACAGAGCAGGCGACGCGCGGGTGATCGTGCGAAGTGACCAGGCGTGAGCGTGAACCGGAACGCAGGCAGCCAAGCAACCGCGGATGCAGTATCGCACGGCTGCACATCCGCTGTGGATATCTGGGTACGTACCGCCACATACGTGCGCGCGCGTGGTGGCTCCACTTGCAGTCTTGCACCCGCCGGAAAACACTTCCTCTCTCTCCGCCAATCTCCCGCGACTCCGGCGGCGGTCCTTCTCCGTTTGCACGAGCTGCCGGACTAAGCACTGCGGGTCGGGCCCTCGCTGCAAGGGGGAAGGAAGCCCGGGAAGGGGCACAGAGATGCGTCGAGCCCCCGAACAAAAAGCGAGCAGCCATGGCCCAAGCCATCCGACATTTCGACGCCTCGGCATCTCGAGCCGCCGTTCTGGCCATTGGGCGGGCAGCCACAGCACCGCACATTGCGATTTCACGGTCACCAATCGCACGCCACTGCGGCCGATGCGAACATACGGAGAAGAAGAAAAAAAAGAGCGTCGACGGACACGCCGGGCTGTGCGATATCTACTGGACGTTATATGGTGCCAGTATGCAGCCTGCAGGCTGGGAATCTGACTGCACGCAAGATAAAACATCCAAAACAACAACAATTCAGCTCTGTGGCGCGTCATGACCCCCCCCCTTCTCGCCGCTCGCTCTGCGTCGGCGTCCTCCACTTTGTCGATCTGGCCAATCGGCTGCGGCCTCGCCCTTCGTACGCGTCTGCCAGGTGTGGCCCGTAACCGCATCCGATATCACATCGACATACCTGGGTCCTGACTCTACCCAACTGTATAGATATACGGATATCACACTCGACGCCACTGGTCATCACGACGCCGAGGACAACAACAACAGCCGGGACAGGCAAACGCTACGAGCCGGTAGGGTGTCCCGCAACTACGCATATTCTTACGCACACTGCGCTGCGGAGTAAGTAGGCACCTACACTCCTACCTGGAGCGCCCAGTTCGCCTGCGGAGTGTGCGTTCCTCACGCGGACGCATATGTAGCGAGTTTCGTGTCGATTGCGAAAGGAACCGGAAAGAAGATAGTTAGCGTGCCTCCGGGGCTCGGAGATGGGCATAGGGCAGCCATGCACTCTACCGGATCCTTGCCGGTTCTGCTACACCTCCTTGGCGCACTTGGGAGCGACTCGAGGACCGCGAGTGCTGGATGGTGCAGACCCGCTGCTCGACGGGAGCCGTATGTATAGAAAGGGAGCCGTCGGAGCTTGTATGTGTCGACATAACGACGATCTCATACATAGACCTCGGTTCTCTTGCCGCGCGCAATCTCTTCGCGTCTAGCTCGCTCGCACTGGCACTCGTCCTCGACTCGCACTGTCATGCACACATGACGACAGCACTATTCCGGCCCAAAACACACCGGTCCTACGCGAACAGAACGGTCTGAAATCGGACCTCGCCATCTCGTGGAGCACGCTGGGCCTCCAAACTCCAGTCGTTTGATTGCGCGGTTTTGGCAGGCATCGTTGGATCCGTCGTCCGGCGACGTCCTGTCCTGTCCTGTCCTGTCCCCTCGACGGCAGGGCGAATCGGCGAACCTCCGACAAGAAGATGCAGAGCCCGCGCAGCGATCCGTCTCGGAGCCCGCGCGGATGCCATGGGCCTTTCCCACCTTCCCGGGGGGTGGCCGGGCTGCACCGGCGGAAAAGATACTCGGCATTTCCTTCGACCATCCCATCCCCCACTATCCAAAGGGGTTCGCTTTTGGCGGATGCCTATGTAGCAATAATGTATGCCGTGCGCACTTGCAGCCTTTCGCACTTTCTGCAGAATCCCTTCCTCCGCCTCTCGCTATCCCCTTCCCCGTGTGACGGATGTAGACGAAAATGTGCAAGCGCAAAAGGTCCGCATGCAGTGAGGGGAAGTGCACTGCCCTTTTGCGACCGTATTCCGGGGAGAGCTCGAAATCTTTCAACTTTGATCCGTTTAGATACTTCCATCACGAATACGACGCGTGGACGTCGGACGCCGGACGCTCACTACCGGGTCTTCGGGAATTGGGCACTCCGCTCTCCTGTACTAGTAGATGCTCGGAATCAAATTTCACGGGGGGGGAGAATAATACGTGTTCGTTCACGATGCCCAGAAAAACGCGCCGGATTTCCGTGTGTGGCGGGCTTGTGGGCGGGCCGAGTAGATACCCTCTCTCCCTACCGCGGGTCGTGTGTGTGGATTGAGCCCGGGTGTTCCTCCGCTCAGGCACCACGAACGTCGAACGTTCTTAACGTATGTATGTACTAGTACATACTCGTGTGCTGTACTCCCAGCTGCATCGACGGGGGCTCGGTCTCACAGGCCCGGACAAACCAGCTGAGGTCGCGACGCTTCCGCTGTGAGTTTCAGCTCGATCGTCCTCGAGTTGCGGCGCGCCTGGCCAGAACTACACTGGGCCAGTGGCGAAAAAAGTAACTAATTCCTCGCTCTGCATAGCTGGTTACGGCGTTACACACAGCACCTTCTCCCTACGGCCATTGGGTATCGGAGATCCCACAGGATCTTGGCTGGATACTCTACATAGATACGTACTAGCTACACATGGAGTGGATATCTATGCCGGAGAAAAATGGCGAATCCGAAGATAGAAATAGAATCCACGAAATTAATCCACATAGATAGATACACATACATATGCACAGGGATGGCGAGATTGAGGAGGCCGCCGTCCTTGGCTGGCGCACAAACACTTGCATGGAAGCAGAGGTTAGATCGCGCATGCAGGCGGCTGCGCTGCGCGCGGACGAGCCTGGTGCAGTACAAAGCAAAGACGTGGGAGCCGCACCGCGGGACTCGGGTGACCCGGAAAGAGCGAGAGATGAGGAGGGAGAGCAAGAGAAAGCGCACAAAAAAAACAGGAAAAAGGAAAAAAAAAGAAAAGAAAAAAAAAAGCGGGATGCGATGCTAGCTAAACCGTGAATTCGCGATGCGCATTCGTCATAATACTACATCCTCTTCGACCCATCTCCTTCCCCCTTGGTCAGGTATCTCCGCTCGGTCTCCCGCATGACACTCAATCGCACTGCTAATGGGTGACCGCATCGCAGTCTCTCCGCCGCAGTCGCGATGATGCTCCGTGCCGTCTCGTCGCGATGCCCGAGATGTCTGTCCGCCGCCGCCACCACCATCCCCGCTGGCCCGACTGCAAGCACTTTCGTGCGACACATGTCCCGTGACCCGCAGCGGAAGCGTCCGCAACGCCTCATCCTTTCGACCAGAGTTGCTAGCGGCGAAAATGGCGGTCGGCGAGCCAGGGACGACTTCTCGCCACCGGGGCTGAACCGACGGACGGCCAACATTCCCGCCCACTTTCCGAACAGGAGTCGTCCAGCCGCGCGGGAAGAACATGGCGGCAGGAAGAGCAGCCGGGCCGCTGAGAGCCATGACAGGAAACACAGGCCCAAGGAGCCCCGCGAGATGAAGCACATGAAGATGCGCCAGTCACTGGCATCCGTGTCGCGGGACACCAGGATCATGACCCAGGAACGCATAAGGTCGCTCGAGTCCTTCCGGGACTTGGGGCTGTTGCCCACTACGCAGGAAGCAGTCGTTACCAGCGCGCTCGGCGACGTTGAAGCCATCGCGCCAACGGCGGTGCAGAAGCTGGTTATTCCAGCCTTGACGGGGACAGGGCAGACGCGGCGCCGAAGGAACGCCGAGCCCGGCAAGGTTGGAGCGGAAACCTACCTTATTGCCGCCGAGACTGGTTCCGGAAAGACGCTGGCATATGCTATTCCTGTTGTGGACGCTATCAAGCGCCAGGAACAGGAGGAGAGGGAGGCCGCGCGGCTGGAGGCAGAGCTGAACCCCACGCCCGAGCCAGCCCCCAGCGACATCGAGATACCGACGGTGGAAAAAGAAACGCTCAATGGCAGGCCTCGAGCTGCCATCCTGGTGCCCACGGCAGAATTGGTGTCTCAGGTCGGCGCGGTTATGAAGTCGCTCTCACATGTGGCGAAGTTCCGGGCCGCGGTCATCTCTCGCGAATTCTCTCCCACCGTCATCAGGAACCGGCTCTTCGGGGGGCCGGTCGATGTTGTCGTCTGCACACCGCACCTGATCAACAGCCTGACGGAAACCAACCCGGCTCTCTTCTCTAGATGCACCCACATCGTTGTCGATGAAGCCGATTCACTGTTCGATAGATCGTTCGCGCCGATCACAAGGGCCGTCATCGGGCGGTGTGAGAGCCTCCAGAAGCTGATCCTGTGCTCCGCCACGATCCCCCGGTCGCTCGACACCCAGCTCCGCAAAATCTACCCCAACATGAAGCGCCTGGTTACGCCGAATCTGCATGTGGTTCCCCGACGAGTGCAACTGCACATAGTCGATTCGGACAACACATTGTACCATGGGAACAAGAAACTGGCTTGTGCGGATACCCTCTATGCCATCGCCAAAGACAACACCGAAGACGGCTTCCTGAAGAGAGTCATCATCTTCGTCAACGAGCGCGAGACGACGACCGAGCTCACCCGGTACCTCCGGTCCAAAGGAATCGATGCGGTCGAGTTTGCCCGGGACACCAAGGATCGCATGTACACCGAAACCATGGAACTGTTTACGTCGGGCAGACTCGACGTCGCCTCGGACCTCAAGGGCCGCCAGAGGATGAAAGTATTGGTTACCACGGACATTGCAAGCAGGGGCGTGGACACGAAGACGGTCAAGAACGTGATCCTGTACGACAAACCTCACAGCGCGATAGATATGATACACCGAATCGGTCGAACCGGGAGGATGGGGCGGAGAGGCAGGGCGATTATATTGGTCGATAAGCACACCGACAAAGGCTGGATCAAAGACATCAAGACGCAAGCTCCCCCTCGACCATCTTGTTTTTCGTCGTACATCAGAGAACCCGGGTGTGCTGACTTTGAAACACAGGAGCATGCACATCGGTGGACCCCTCATCTAGGCTTTTCGAGCGCGCGGGGGGTGAAGAGTTGTCATGTAATTGGCCATGATGGATCGGCAGCCACCATGGGGAACCCCCCTTCCTTAGATCCCACTGTCAACAACAGCACGGCGAAGGGGGACGGATACGGAGTTCTGCATGCTGGCAACATGGCTCTTGGCGAGGGGTAAGATACGTTGTGTATAGGTATAGATAGATATACTTTTTTACCAGCCATCGAATTGCACTTCGTCGTCAGCCTTACCGCCGGCCACCCTCCCATCGTGACCGGTTTCGTTCCGTAATAGTATTTGTTGTGCATACATACGTGCGCACGCGCTCCTCTCCTCTCCGTGGGGTTTGAAACCAAATTTTCGGCCGCCGTGATGTACTGTTGCTCTACGGGCCAGTCTTTCTTCAGTCGCCCAACAGCCGAGTACTGCGGCATGATTCTGTGCCACAGCATGTACCGCACCAATTCCGAGTTTCGAGATTCACTGGTTGAGGCGTGGTAATATATAGAGCATATTTTTCTTCCTGGAGCTGAGATAGGGAGCCTTTTCCTGCACTGATGTGAGTTTTTTTTTTCTTTTTCTTTTTTCTTTCTCCAAACGGACACGGCAAGCGCGAAGTTAGAGTGGCGTATCTATCTATCTATCTACATAGATATGTATCTACGATCGACTTCCTCTCGGGGGCTCTTCCGATCGACAGGCAGAAGCCTCGTTGTTTTTTTTTGTTTTTTCTTGGCGGGCGTTGTCTAGACAACGCCGTGTTATTTGGCGCACCAACCTCTCAACAGGCAGCAACCCCATTTCGGACATTGTCTTCTCCTCTCCAAACAACTGTTGCCAGCCACCGCAAAGCGCAAGCCTGCGCTCTAACTATAACCCCCACCACCACCATCATCATCACCGCACCAGGTGTTGCGCCTTGTCACCCAACCACAGCCACACACCACTCCTCCAACCGTCTGTGTTGCCGCGCCTTCGATCGTTTGTTTTCGGTATCCGAATATAATGTCCGTTCGACAATTGGAAGCCCGTCTGGCGGGCACGCACCTGAACGAGGAGAATGCAGTCGTCGTTTCCCACAAGTCCACGAAGGTGCGATCTCCCCTAAAACAAAGCAGGTGGTGGGAGGACGCCTATGTATAAGTACAGATGGGGGAGGGGGGGGATTGGGCGGCGGGGGGGCTGACATGTATCCATTGTAGAATACCACATCGGCGCAACAACAACAGCAGAGCCACCGCCACCCTCTGTTGAAGCTCGCGGTGCATAACCAGAACCAAGGCGCGCCGCAATGGCGCTCCGACATGGCGCCGCCGCCGTCGTCGCCGTCGTCGCTGCGGAAGGGCGACGCCGCCGACCTCCGCGACCCGCGGAACTCGCACACCTCCGTTTCCATCCCGCCCGCCGTCCAGCCGGCGCGAGAGTTCCACCTCGGAATGTTCGAGATCGGCCGGCCGCTGGGCAAAGGGAAATTCGGACGGGTGTACCTGGCCAAGGAGCGCAAGAACGGGTTCGTGTGCGCGCTTAAGGTCCTGCATAAACATGAGCTCCAGAAGAATCAGGTGGAGAAGCAACTGCGGCGCGAAATAGAGATTCAGTCGAATCTTCGTCACCCGAACATCCTGCAACTATACGGCCACTTCCACGATTCGAAGCGCGTGTTTCTCATCTTGGAATTCGCGGGACAGGGCGAGCTCTACAAGATGCTGCAGAAGGCTAGGCGCTTCTCTGAGCCGCGGGCTGCTGAAGTGAGTGATACACCCCCGCCTCGACTACCGAGTGATTCCCCATTGTACTAATCCCCCACGCAGTATGTTGCCCAAATGACGGCCGCTCTCATATACCTGCATAAAAAGCATGTCATCCATCGTGATATCAAGCCCGAGAATATCCTTGTGGGCATCCATGGCGAGATCAAGCTTTCGGATTTCGGATGGAGTGTGCACGCACCCAACTCGAGGTAAACCTTATCCTTCGAAGCGTTTTCACATGGGGGGAGAGTACAACTGACACGAACCGAAGGCGCACAACAATGTGTGGAACATTGGATTATTTGCCACCAGAGATGTTGAACGGAAGCTCCCACCACAACGAGAAGGTGGATCTCTGGTCACTTGGCGTTTTGATGTATGAGTTCCTGGTAGGCTCTGCGCCGTTCGAAGATACCCCGCTGGAGACGCAAAAGAGGATCGTGCGTGGCGACATGAAAGTTCCGGAGTTTATCAGCACCGAGGCAGCCGATCTTATCCGGAAGGTTTGTTTCCTCGTAACGGCGAGTATCAGTGAGAATAATGGAGGCTGACAATGTCCATCTAGCTTTTGGTTGTTAGGCCCGATCAGCGGATCCCGCTGCAGGATATCTTCAAGCACCCATGGATCGTCAAGCATGTCACCGGGAAAACGAAACGCGAACGCTCGGGAGCGGAGCGTAGTTCCAGAGAACGCGAGTAGAGTTTGTTCGAGACTGAGCTCAACATTGGCTGGAGTTAACGGGGTTTTTTCTCTTTCTTTTACGGTGGTCAGCTCTCCTGCAATCTGACATCTGTAGTATGCAGAAACGGAGTGTACGACTATTATGTTTTGCATGTTCCTGTGGTCGTCGTCGCTGTTATGTTTATTGGTTTTTTTTTTGTGCGTTGCTCTTCTGGTGTTTGTTTTGATTCCCATTTCAAGTTCAGACTTTTATGATTTGTCTTGGTTAAATAGCGAGGGGTGTGTTGAGCACGAGCGAAGGATATATCCGCATCCAGTCCCGTCTTGCCCTTTCCATTGTTCTATCGTGGCCTCTGTGCTATCATACAGTAATTCACACAGCTGTTCCGTCATTGGTATCATACAGCCTATCGTAACCATTTTCCTTGCGTTACCGATAGATCTCTCGGAATGGCCTCGTGTCGGCGAAGCACGAATCGAAGACCGAGTTCACCACTCGCGCCGCATGCTCATCATCCTCGCATTTCGGATGGTTGCGAACCGACAAGGTCGCCCTCCGCCTCACGCAGTCCTGGTGGTGCTTGGTGAAGTCCCAGATGCCTCTCCCGAGGGTTTCCCTAGTCCACCGACACTCGCCACTGAGGGAAGACGCACGGATCTGTCCACCGCAATCGTTAACGCCCACCTATCCCCCCCCCCCCCCCTCCACTATCCGATCAAGCCACTCACCTCGGAGCAAGCATGGTGCCGCAGATTGTTCCAGTCGACGTCGAAGCGCAGATGGTCGTACGCGTGGACGAGCTCGTGCGCGAGCGTGTCCTCCATGTGGCTCCGGTCGATCAAGCGGTTCTGGCACAGCAGGATGCCGTAGTTGGCGTCAAAGCCGCCGGACTGGAACGCGCCGCAGGGCAGACACCGAATGTTGCTCTTGTCGAGCTTGCCGTTCACCGCCGCCACGTTCTCGAGCATGAACCGGATTATCGGGCCTGCCGCTCGGTCGGTCGGTCAGCTTGCCGGATGCTTGGATGCATGGGACGGGGGAGGAGGAGGACTGTAGGTCATCAGGTAGTTCAAATTCTTCTCGCATTTGCTGCACTGCGCTTCCTTGCGTCGCTGTTCGCGCGAAGCTTCGTACTCGGCGCGCTCGGATGGCGTCATGCCCATGCCTGTCATCTGGGAGAAAGTCCGGCGCCACCATTCTGGCGCTCCCCGCGCGGGTTTCGCCGGTGTCGTGCTGCTGTTGCTGCCGCTCGACGGCGGTGGCGGAGTGGGTGTGGTTTGCTCCATCGTGTCGTGGTTTGAGGTGGGGGTGTGGTGGTGGTGGGAGGACGTACACATCTGTGAGTGATCTACACTGCACGTGACCGAGGATCAGGTACATACTCTTACCGTTGCAGATCTCCACAAGGGAGATTTTGTCTGGTATCCCGCAGCTCAATCACTGCCTACCCGCGAGTGAAGGAAGCGATAGAAATCACGTTTATGTAAATGCGGCAGCAGTGGAGCCTTTTCTCCCCATTGTAATATGTATGTACCTACCATCCAACAGCTAGTTCTGTTACTTTCGTTCCTCGAACCGTAACAGCCCCTCCCCCGCCATCCTGGCCCACCCACACACCCACACATCCACACACCACTCTCTCCTCCTTGTGAGTAAAAGTCGCCAGCTTCAGCCTTCTCCCTATGCATCCCTTCAATGGGTTGGGTAGAATGGCTGATAATTATCCCCGTCTGTTCTGTAGGGTTCCCGAACCGCGCACACACACAAAAAAAAGTTGAGAGGGAGGAGGGGAGACAACGTATTCTGTCCCGTCGGCAATGCATCCATCCACTCCCGCCGCGAAACTTCACGACCGCACCCCTCGAGACATGAAGGGGAAGCGACCTCTCACGATCGTGATCAAGCTCGGTCAGCTCACCTTTCCATCCGAACCGTTGTTACCTCTCCTGGAGGCAGGTGGCTGATGACTACGGCGGGGCAGGCACATCGTCGATCTGCGATGAAAAGACACACGAACCTCTGTTGTCGAACCTTTCGCTCATCGCCGAGACTTGTATCCGGCTCCGCAGGGACGGCCACAGAGTCATCCTCGTGTCCTCCGGAGCCATCGGCATCGGATTGAGGCGGCTGGATCTGGACAAACGGCCCAAGCACCTGGCGGCCGTGCAGGTAGATTGAGATGGGCTCCGCGCGGCGATGGCGGCAGGAGGAGACTAAAGGTGTATCTTTTAGGCGATTGCGGCAGTTGGACAGTGCCGGCTTATCGCGCTGTGGGACGAGCTGTTCTCTCACCTGCGGCAACCGGTCGCGCAGATCTTGTTGACTAGGAACGACATCGCGGATGTGAGTCATCATCGCCTCAAAGATGCTGCCATTGTTTTTGGTGCCTTGGACTTAAACCATGCCAGCGAACACAATACCTCAATGCGGCGAACACATTGAACGAGCTCTTGCATATGGGCATCGTCCCGATTGTGAACGAGAACGATACGCTCGCAGTCACCGTGCGTGAATCCTATCCCCTACCCCATGTTTCAGAGTGACGAGTGACGTGCTGTGATTAACAGAAAACTGCAGGAAATCAAATTCGGAGATAATGATACGCTTTCCGCCATCACTGCGGGTATGGTTAACGCGGATTATCTGTTTCTCATGACGGATGTCGATTGCTTGTACACAAACAACCCGCGCACACATCCCGATGCGAAACCGGTCGAGGTGGTGGAGGACATCTCAAGTCTCGAGGTCGATGGTAATATATAGCCTGTTGACTGACTGCCCGCTTCGGGAGCTAATGGCACAGTTTCATCCGCGGGCTCCAGTCTAGGCACTGGCGGCATGTCGACGAAGCTCACGGCCGCGCGCCTGGCCACATCCGCCGGCGTAACGACAATCATCACGCGCTCCTCCACGCCTAGCAACATATTCCACATCGTCTCGTATTGCCAAACACTCAAGCGCGAATCCATGGCGTCCACACCCGTGATGTCCCGGAGCTCAAGCTACACTGCGCTTGCATCCCTGGGTCAAAGCACCGCAGGCGGGCCCGACCCCGTAGCCGCCTCCTCGGCGTTATATTCAGCGACACAGATGCCCACGCCGCCGCTCCGCAGCGTCCCTGGCACACCGACACTCCACCCGCCGTGCCCGCTGCACACACGCTTTGTCGCCAAACCGCGCGCGCTCCGAGACCGCTACTTCTGGATCCTGCACGGCCTCAAGCCGCACGGCACCTTGGTGATCGACGAGGGGGCATACCGTGCGCTCACCCGCAGCGACAAAGCCGGTCTCCTGCCTGTCGGCGTGCTCGACGCCATCGGCTCCTTCGCCCAGCAGGAGTGCGTCAGCGTCGTCGTCGGGAAGCGGAACGGCGATAGCGAACCGGGCTACGACGCCGGCCCCGAGGTCGGCAGAGCGCTGGTGAACTACACGTCCGTCGAAATCGGAAGGATCAAGGGACAGAGAAGTAGTCATATCCACGAACTGCTGGGCTATGCTGGTGAGTGTAACAGAGGCGTTGGGTGGAATGAACGGATTAGCTAACACGCAGGGGTAGACTCCGAGTACATCGCCTACCGTGACAATACGGCGTTCTTCGACAGGAACGCGGATACGCCGACCAGGGCGATGACGCCGGCTCCACTGTAAGTGAGAGGGGAGATCTGGGAGGGAGGAGCGCTGCGGGTTTGGGCCATGTGGAGAAGAGAGTGCTGCCTTGTGCTTGGATATGAGTGCTTGACCACAGAAGAAACGGGATGTCGAAACGGAAGAATTGCAGTTCGCGGTGTAGCAAATCAATTGGACGGACGGTGCTTTTCGTTCTATCACCGCAGTTTGTTTTGCCATTTACCGCATGCGACCTTGGAGACCGTGGCGATGTACACGCTGCCCGTCCCCCACCCGCAGCCCGCACGAAGGTGGATCGCTGCAAGCTTCCCTTTGCCTCTGTCCCTTCCATCATCGCAGTAAGCGGCATTTCGAGTGATGGATAATGCAGCTGACAGAAAATATCCAGACATCATATCCGCTCCAATGCTCTTTTGTTTTTCGGCCATACCTCCCGTTTTTTTTTTTTTTTTTTTTTTTTTTTAAATTGACTCCGAACCACCCATTTCTATTTCCAATTTAATCGTTTATCGTATGCAACATATATTTCCAGTCCACAGTCCGCTCCAGCCTCGGTCAGTCCGCCCCCCCCTTCGCCCTCCACCCAGGCCTGGACCCATGAAGATAGAAACGCACCCAGGGAAATTACAAAAGGACAAAAGAAAGGAAGAACAACAGAGAGCCGCGCCCAACTCCCCGGCGTCCACCCTCCTCCCCTCCTCCCTTTCCCTCCGCTGCCGGTGATGCATATGCCTCTTCTTCAGCTGGGGCTAGGACCAGTCTCCACCACATCCGTGGTGGAGACGAAGTCCAGCACCGCCTAGCTATGTACACCTCGCATATCGGCGAGGAGGGCCCCGGATCTTCCTATAAGTAAGAGGTAGGTACTTATCTACCACCCCAAAAATTTAGGCGTCTCCCCCAGTTAACTACCACCTACTTGTTGGCGAGTGATGGAGAGTATGATCGCCGCGACGGCGTCGACTTCACTTCACGCCAACAACCGCCGCCTCCATACCAACGCGTGCCGCCCGCCGTGAGCGCTGGTGGTGGTCCCATCAGCGGTCAGAAAGATGGGGTGTGGAAAAAGAGGATCGGAGCGCAGTCCACCCAGGGCAGCAATTTACGGGGTTTTTTTTTCTCCCCGCTTTTAAGGGAGTCTTCTTGGAAGAGACTACGATACAGCGGCGGCAGAGTGTGAAGGGCGCAAGCGGAAGGGAGGTTTTCGCAATGCGACACATGGATCCAGCCGATGATAGAGCTAGGCCGTGCTGCTCAACAAGTAAAATGCCTGGCCACTACACTACGCTCCCAAGCGAGTAGAATCCATCTTCTGCCACTACTGTGTTTTTCCTTCGCGCTGCCGCGACGTGATCTTTTCTATCACTCTCCAGAAAAGGGTGATACCGGAGACCCATATTAGGTCAATTCCACAAAAACGAGTGGTATGAGAGTCAGTTGCCGTTTTTTTTTCTTGGAATCTACGAACACCACGCACCCAACGATCCAGGCGGTCTCCCCAAACGTTAATTCATGGGGAAAAAAAAGAAGAAATACAACAGGTAGTAGAAAAAAACACAAAAAAACGTTGCAAAAGAAAGATGGAATTTTTTTTACGACTTCTCGGGTGCAGGCGCCTCCTCCTCATCCTCGTCGAAAGCGGTGGTGGGGACCTCGTAGAGCCGAAGGACGGGCTTGTTGGGGTCCTTGACGAGTACGTACTTGCCCTCCGGCATCTGCATGCACATGTCGACGATCGTGCGGACTATGCCCCAGCCGTTGTTGAGGTCCAGGTTCATCTGCGTGGCGAAGTCGCGAGGCTTGAAGGATACGACGCCGAGGATGGCGTGGCGGTTGTTGTCCTTGGGGTTCGTACGGGAGACGAATCTTTAACGATGAAAAGTATTAGCGTGTTGATGGACAGAGAGAGAGAGAATACGTGTGGGTAGGAGGAGGGGAAGGGGAAGGGGGGGGGGGGGGGGGGGGGGCAAACCAAACCCAAACTTCACCGGA
>Ga0307508_10004285_pt1 | contig 13995 bp, 19 predicted proteins | sample 9_EM_MG_FD_203089 | JGI IMG/M metagenome (GOLD analysis project Ga0307508, IMG submission 203089) | Populus trichocarpa ectomycorrhiza microbial communities from riparian zone in the Pacific Northwest, United States - 9_EM | ecosystem: Host-associated > Plants > Roots > Unclassified | place... | reverse complement strand
CAATTCGGTACATACAGAACCTTATGCGATGACCTCGCATCGTTCTCATCGCCACCGCCACCTTGATTCGCGTCTCCGCGCAGGACGCCAGGAGACTTCTCGGCGACTAACTAATCTGGTCAGCTGCGAAGGTGAGCTCCGTACATACATAGCTACCGTGCTCGTACGAATAATGCTTCCGAGCTGACTGGGGGGCCGCATCTTCTCGCACAGTGCGTCCGGCCGGGAAGAAGAGGCGGATTTCGAGATGGGATCCGTGCTCGCGATGGCAGATGTGTGTGTGTCATCACGGGGGGGGGCGCTGTGAATCGGAATGGCCCCATACATTATGTGGTTGAGTTATGGGGCCCAGGGCGGTTCGGAACGACACATACATAGAGTAGAGTGCACATCTTTCCTCTCGAGAGCAAGAGTCTTTGGATTCGGTCGAACCACGGGTCGTTGGAATTGCGGACGGCAGCAATGCGGACTCGTCGCAGAACCGGGGCTTCTCTCTCTCGCAAAGATATCCCGCCAGCTGTCTGTCTGTCTGATCGGTACCTTCTTCCGGTGAACCCACACCGCGCTCTCCCGAATACTGATCGTTAGAGTAGATAGATAGATATGCAGTCGAAGGACAACTACGAGGTCACGGCATTCGATCTTGACAGTTGGCCAAAGTCCTATCCGACCAAACTTCCGAGGTGGCAGTTCCGCCAGTCGGTTCTCGCGAACGTGCGAGGCGCAGGGGAGCCGGCTTCCGAGCACGACTTCCCTCCGGGGATCCGTGAAGGGGGGGGGGGCATATGCGAAAGAACGCTTGGAAATGGAAATTGCGGGAGGACGGGACGATTCATAGAAAGCATGAGCCGCACACTGTGCTGGATCGCTTGCGTTCACCGCGCCATAAGTGGAACGTTCCCCCCTTCAACCATAGTTTAAAGCAGAGAAATAGAGCTCGTAAAATAACAAGTAAAATTACACGCTTGGCGCAGCCACCTACTCCATAATGGACTATGTACCTAGCAATAAATAAAGAAATGAAAGCAAACCATGGTTGCAACGTCCCATGCAAATAACTGAAATGACGCCTGTGCACAGAGACAGGCTACTTTTTTTGTTCGACCTTTTGGACGTCTGCAGGTCTGGAAACGACTGGAGGCGGTTCGAGACTCGCCCGAGGCACTGCGTCCGACTGCTTCCTGGTGAAAATATTATGCTCATCGAGGTAAGTTTTGACGAGAAATCCCATAACCTGGGTGGATATTTAGCATCGAACTAATGGGCGGTTCACAGGGTACACTGAACATACCAGCAACACTCCCCCAAATAGGACGCGAACTTGCCAAATAATCGGTTTGATCTCGGCTTTGTGGTCCCCATGGTTCTTGGCTATGTTGGCTTCCATCCTTCCGAAGCCCACTTCCATCCTCGAAGCCAGGTCCCCGACAGATTTGTTGACATCGCCCTTGAAAGTTCCAAGGTCCTACCCGGGGGGGGTCAGAATCGTAAACCTTCCATATCTAGTATCTTACGAACACCTGGGGGGGGGGGCTATACCGTTGTCAAGGTGATGACACGATCGCCCAGTTTGTCGACGTGGTTCCACTATTCCGCAACGTCCATTAGTTGCCACTCCCAGCTAGTTACCGTATAAACTCTCTTGGGGTACCCGAATAGGCAATAGAAAGACTCTTGGCAAGCTTGAAACGATCAAATCTTTTTTTTTTTTTATAAAAAAATTAAAAAAAAAAAAACAACAAATAAATTCGCCACAAACGAAAAAAAAAAAAAAAAACTGCGGCACCTCTAACGAGAAATAGATAATATGTACGGAAGTAGCTACACGCCAAACACAAACGCACATACCAAGCGATCGGTATCTCCAGACGTCCCACGTTGGTTGGACTCGGCACGGCCGGCGGCTCCTTCCTTGTGTTGCTCGTGTCCGGTGACGAATCTTCTGCATCGAAGAGGTTGCCGGACAACGACGACGGCGACGGAGACGCGTCTGGCGGAGGAGAGACGGAACATAGCGAGGCCACCCCCGCCCCAACCTCTTCCTTTGTGTTCGTCGGGGCTGCTGGAAGCTGTGAGAAATTCCCGTCGTATGTAAATGGGGCCGATCCGTGCTTGTCGAAGGGAACGCGGTATTGAGGGCTCCCCCCCCTCCCCCTCCCTTGAGGGAAAACCCCCTCCCTCTTTATTCAAACCCGCTCTGGCACAATCCATTACTATATAGATATCCCTGCGCGAACTCGCATCCCGCCAAGCCCGGCCTGCAGCGAAGCTCACAGAATATGTTATGCAGATATGTATGTACAAGTGGCCTGGGTGGACGGGCAATGGAGCTACAACGAGCCACCTGCAGTGGGCGGTTTGTTTATCGCCATGATCTTAGGTCGCACATGATTGGTGAATAACTAGATCCTCCTCAGTCCTAGATATATGTGAGGGTTGTCACGTATCCCGATCAGGCCTAGCGTGATTTGGCAGACCAGTGAGACTTGGCGCGGGCCATGGAGGGCGAGCTTCTTCTTCATCGTCTTTTGGACTTCATTCTTGGCCAGACGGAGGGCGTTTCCCCTGAGCTCTGGGAGGAGAGACCGGCCCCACCACCCGATAACGGAGCAGCACTCAATGCCCTATCGACCGTTCTCCATATGCTACCGCAACGTGCACTTTTACGATGCTTCAGAGCCCGGCGTCGCGTTTGGGCGGACTCATCCAGAAAGGGTCGGTTTTCCTCGACATGAACGGGATCCTGCCCATTGCGGAGGCTCCTCTGCGCGCGCGCTCGAGAAAACAGCTTCAGGCCGCGCCGTAGCGACGGCGGACAGCCCACCGCGACCGGGGGAGTGCGACGTTTATTGCGACGGTAGGTGCTCGCTGAGTGGGAGACCCAATCACTCGCTTACTTTAAAAACAGGTGACATTGAGGCCAATGACGGGCCGTGGGGGTGCATCGTCTCATCGCGCGCGGCGTCACTGGGAGTCAGGATCCCTTCCGTGAGGGGAATCCGTGCTCGCGAGGGGGAGATGTGTCGTATCCGGCGTTGTGAACCGCGGGGCGTACCGCGGTTCCTGGAGTGGGTTTCGAGCAGCACATGTCCTTCCTCCCGAGCACGAAAGCTACTGGATCAGGAACAATTTCGACCAGTGGATCACGGACATTGGCAGCACAAATGGAGTTTCAAGGATGCACTCGCTGCGTTGCTCCTTCGCAGAAATATCCGCCAGGACTTCGATCCGCACTTGTCGTCGGTGAAACCCAATGTGCGTCGAATCCCTACGTTACCCGTGGTGCCCCGACTGAGAGTTTAGGACAACTGCAAGATTGCGGTGTTTGATGTGGATTTGGACGGGTTGGATGGAAGCATCCTCGATCCCGTCTGTCGCGATCCTGCAGATCCGCACCGTGTTGTCGGACCAACCTCTGCGGTGGCACTTCCGCCAATCGGTGCTTACAAACATGGGGGGTGCGGGAGAACCCATCTTCGGGCATGACTTTCCGCCGGGGACAGACAGGATGGCAGAGATCCAAAGAACCGTACGTGCAAGAAAGGTTGGAGATGGAGTTGGCGTCGAGATTGCGAGTGGTTTACTAGAAGTTTTCTTTTTATTGTTCGAAAATGCACCTTGCTATACAGTAGTCCTAGGCGAGCGAAACGTTCCTCAGCAATTAACGATCGTACATAGTAGCGCCGTTCTACATGATCGGTACGACGCTCGCACACCGCGCAGGGTGGTGTCTATCTATGTGTGCGCATCTCCAGTGTTGCCGCAGTCTCACGGAGGGGAGCATTTGGTCCATTTCGACGGTGCAGTCCTGTAGAACCGAGCCATAAGTAAGGCATATCGTGCGCATTTCAACGACGCTGAATGTCGCCAAGATCTCCCAAGTCCCTGTGAACGTCGGTGCTCGGCGCTGCCGTAGGTTTTCGATTTTTGAGGAGGGCGAGGCGGGGCGGGGAAGTCGGCATCGGCACTTGAATAGAGCGGGAGGCTATGTCGCTGGGGACGGCGGTAGCTATGGTACTCCCCGTAAGCTTTTCACGCTCAGCCACTCCGCTCCTGCGCTCTCGAACTCGGACGCTGATGCTGCGAAGCCGCGATTCGTGCGTCATGTGTCGAGTGGTCGTTTGCGGGCAGCCGTTCCGTCGTCGTCGCGGAGCTTCGTGAGGATATCTGCACATCGACATTTAACGCCACACAGGAAGAGCTCGGCCGGCACCCAACTCCGGCTGAGCGCAAAGGGGGGCGCAGAGGTGTTCACGGAAGTGCGGCAGATGATGCGTCGTAGTGTAGATAGATACGCCGCTGACGGTCGCGCAGACACGCACGCAGCTCCTTTCCGGGAAAGGGCGGCGTCCATCTGCTGTGCGGTCTACGCTCTGCGCTTCCGTAAGCAGGACGTTCGAGGGCGGGGCAGAAAGCTGTGTAGGTATGTAGAGTATGTGTACCACTCACCGGTAAATTAGAGTGGAGAAGACACAGTCCTCCATCTCGTCATGTCTTCAGCGCCTCCTCCTCACCGCGGGGGGGCGGTCTGGCCACAGAAAACCGGTGCGTATCTATGTACTACGCTGAGGGCCCGTATTTCGCTTCGCTCGAGAGAGCAGATCGCTCGGCGCTGGATGTCGACAAGGAGACGGATATCTATGATGTGGGTACGAGAAGAGCAGGACGGCGAAAAAGAAGGACGAAAAAACTCGCTCCACATTTCCGCAATGGGAAACTGTGAGTTGACTAGCCCACCATCAGCATTAAGCTTGAATCGACGGCCCTTTTTTTTTTTTTTTCTTTTCTTTTCTTTTCCTGCAGGGGAGTGGGGTCGGGGGGGGGACAACGATTTCGTAATTGGAGCTGGGTTTAGGGAAAGAGGGCCTTGGAATTATTCCTGTCCTGGGTGGGGAAAGTACCGGATCGATATCTATGTATGTACGAAGCGACGGAGATCCATCTGGCCTCATGTACGTGGTAATTATGCATGCGTGAGTGTTTCTTGCACTCCCGTCGATTCGCTGGATATCCGTTCCCCCTCCCCCCCCCCCCTATCTCTACATATGTATCTACACTCTCAGTCGCAGCTGAAAGAAAATGAGAGCTGTTCCCGCATCCGGAGCGGGGGGGCGTCCACTCTACGTACATAGAAGCGATATACATGTAGCTGAGCAAGCCCGAAACCAGCGCGTAGAACTGAGCACGTGTGGTGCGGCGGGACGGAACACGACTTATCCGTCTCGTCTGGCTGGTGTTTACCTACTGGTAATAGTGTGCTATACTTACACACACCTCCACAGTCATCGTCATCGTCATCGTCATCGTCATCGTCGCGCCGCGTGCTGAGAAATCAAACACGGACACGGGTGAATGCAAAGGGAGATAGAATTATATATATAATAGATACACAGATAGAAATAGAGTAAAAATACAATCAAAAAAAAAAAAAAAAAAAAGAACGAGAAAGAGTAAGCAAGGCAAACCAGCCAGGGGGGGGAAGGGGGGACACTCGCTCCAGTCAACCACGCGAGGTGCGAAAAAAATAATGTATCTATGTATGCGGTGCGGACGTTGAAAGAAAGCTCGATTTCTCTTCTGCACGCCTGTTCTCGATCGAACGACATAAAGCTTGGCCTCCAGCTTTAAATCTGGGCGGGGGGTGCGTGGGACCAGGAGAGGCTGGCTGGGTGGGGCGGCAAGTCATACGTGTGTAGATAGAGTGGTTGCTGGGTCACACGCAGCAAGTGAAGTGAGAACGAGAGGTCCACCCACCGCATTGCATGCGGCTAGATGAAATCACATTTATTTTTTCCAAACGCCCCAACTCGTACTCCGCTCCACATGGAAATTGATGTGTCCTCGAGCTGAACGGAGGACGAGAGCTTCGTATCCGGCGAAACCCAGTCGCTTTTGCTGGCGATCGTGACGCGGGAGAGGGATCCGTCCGTGCCGAGCGATGCAAGGCCCGCGGAGGGCCTTGGAGCATTATACATAACAGCAGACGGTGCGAGACAAACCCTATGGCGCAGCGTCTGCCACCGGTCCTGGGCACTATCTATCTATGTAGATAGATATCAACGTAGCAGCCAAGCCGAGGTCTGCGTACGGGCCCAGCCCGTCGCGATCCTCCTCAGCCCATCCGGCCGAGTCGCCGGCCAACACCCAGACACCTGACGCTGCCGCTGGAAGTGTGTCGCGACCGAGGGCGATGGCGAGCCGTCCTCGAGACCATCCGAATTCCCGCGAGAGAAAGAGCCCCGCCGAGAAGGAAAGGGCGTGGGGGGAAAAAAGCCGCACTGTCCGTCTGCCCGCCTCGTGTCCTGCCCGGTCCTGGGTGGATGCCGCCACTTCCAGGTGTGTGCTCTACTCTAGCATGTAGGCGATGCTAGGGATTTGCCGTCGATAGTTATGATACATATGCGCTCCGTATCCCAGCTGTGCCTCTTTCCCGGCGCGCCGAAGTTTTCCGACACGTCCGCGACGGACGGGCAGCAGAAGCCAGGCCGGAACTCGGATGTGCGTAGACGGGCATCACCAACGCACGTTTGCTGGAACCCGCGGGATGCGTAGCCCTCTGGGGAATATGTATCCATGGGCCCGGATTGTCGAATATCCGGATCGAACGGATTTAGGGGGTTGGCCATGGGGGACACTGCTGTGCCGAGAAAGAAAGAAAAAAACCTTAAATGCTGGCAGGTCCCTGTGTATCTAGCGTTAGATAGCTGGAGGATTGCAAGGATTGGTCCTGAGGAGCCTATTTCAACCACACTCCAGCCGATGCACCCTCCGTAGAGCAGCTTCGCCGCCGCCCTCATTCTACTCTAGCTGGCGTCCGATAGAGTGGGTGTCTTGGCGCCGTCCGGCCAGCCTGTCGAATGGCGGACAGATCTCCCTCACGTTCCGTTGATTGGACAAGTGTAACTGTCCATCTCCGATCCTCTTTGGAATTCCGGAATGCGACTAAACGGACTCAAATCACCGCGGAAGATGTCATTCCAGCCGCCGAGGCACGGAGCAGCCTGCCGGCAGGGAGTGTGCACGAAAACTCGGCGCACAATAGCACTGGTGCGGATCCATCAGCCGTCGTCTGCGCAGAGTGGAGTGGAATAGAGCGGGGGGGGGATGTAGGGTGAGTGCCAGGCACCTCACGCCAGGTCGCAGGAGTCGTGCCACGCGAAGAAATGAGCTCCCCATGTTTGCTGACGCGGCTTTCGTGTTGGAGCCTCCGTTGTAAGCGCCTGCTGTATTGCGAGCGTAGCGACCATGCGCATCGGCGTTTCCCAAGCCGGTGAGCGGAGGCAGCATGAAGCGGTCTTCCCTGGAGTAAGGTCCGCTGCATACATCGCTTTTCGTCGGGTCCCGAGGAGCCTCCGGTCATCAAGCTCCTTGGCCTTTCCACAGGCGCAGTGAGCCGGCAGGATTCTGACGGCTGGATAGTACGTGTGGATGCACCAGGTCCGCCATTGCACATCTCTGGTCACGGTGCCTCCAAGAGCGTCGTCCGCACGTACACAGCGTCCATGCCGATGTCCGATCTAGACGTCGCCTCCACCGAGGATAGATAGAGTACCTTTCGCCCCTGCGCGACTCTCCCTCCCCCTTTGGTGCCTCGATTGTCTGTTGGGCCCTTAACGTCTGTAATCTTCGCTTTGGTGAGCATGGGCACTCACTTGCCTACCGGCAGAGCAAGTTGGGTGGGACGGACGGTGCCTCGAGCTTTGATCCAGACCTTCGTGACACCGGAACAGGATTCTGACCGGCCGAAATCGAGCCCTGTGGAATGCGTGTTTCAGCCATCCAGCACCCGCCGCCAGGAAGCGTTCAATCGGGCACATGGTAAGCCCACCGGAAACTTCGAGCACCGGAATACGTACGCGGCGTCCATCCAGGTTGGTCGTCGGCCGGGATTGCCCCCGTGCGGGCTGTCTTCGTCAACAAAGGGGAGCAGAGTAGGTACATAGAGCAGACTTAATCCCCGGAAGCGAACGTCCGGAGTCTGTGGGGGGTGTTGTCTCTAGCGGTGGACGGCGTGCGAGCCTTTTGGGCTAGCATATTAGGGACAGTTTTCGTTGGAGGTTGCAGGAAGGTTTTGAAGCTGAACCCCCGATCGATTTCGGTGATGGCGGTCGACGCCGAAAACCGAATAGGACCGAAAAAATAACTGGGAGCTTTTGACGACCAAGTGCCTCTACCGAGTGTCCGTTCAAGCTGGGCCCAGCAACTCCGGGTGGCAGTGCTGGTATCAGTACCCAGACGGATGTATTCTGATTCCGCTCGCGATGTTATATCATTATGATCACTGTGTACGGCCGGCGTGCAGGAACGGGGCCAGGCCTGTTGAGGTAACCTCTACACACCTCCTCTGCCGCGCGGAGCTATTGTTTACCGCATGTGGGACTTGGCTCTCGGAACGCGTGCCAAAATAGCACAAGCATCTGGACCGCGGACCTAGTTATATACAATGCATTCCTATTAAAAAAAAGGAAAAAAAGGAAAAATAACCATGATGGCTCGGCAAATGCATATCGGCTTGGGGGGACACTGGTGAGCTACTGTCACCTGAACGACGGATTCCCAGCCCTTCCCGCAGAGTCGGCTTCGTGTGTCTGGGTTGCTGTCTACTGACACATCCCCCTTGGCCGTGGGTTGGTACATGACGAGGACTGCTTGGTGCTTCGAAGCACTTTTTGTCCGTACAACAGTCCGCCGACCTGTCGTTTGACCGTTCTTAGAAGGCCTGTCCCTCTTGTGCCGCCCGCTCCCTCGGATTAGCATATTCATCCGGCCAGAACACGATCTCGACGGCACTGGCACAGAACGCAAACGCTGGCCGAGCAGCCGAGACGGCTCACTGAACGGCTTTAGCATCTGCCTTTCGCGAAGCCAATTTCAACCGTCAAAGCAGGGTCTTTGTTTGGCTCAGCGTTCCCAGGGATGGCCCGCCGGATCGACCGTGTAAGCCATGGCCTTTTTATGCTTCGATCGCCGCAGAGCAGCGAAACAGCCGAGATGGTTTCTCTTTTCGGGCCCGAATAACCCTCCAGAGAAAACAAACATGCGAAAGGGGGAGATGTGGCATGACGAACCGCGCTCGGTACGTACATCCACAAACACAATAGCCTAGCGGGAAGAAGAAGGGAAGGAGGCGAGGCCGAGATATGCCTCCAGGCGGACCTATGCAGAAGTCCTAAAAGCTCCAAGAGGAAGCAGGCCGTGGACCTACGGCTGTTAGTAAGAGGTACATCCATGAAGTAGGTTGCGTATGTTGTAAAGAGGGTAGCGCACACAAGACAAATCACAAAGCCATAAACCCCGGTCCTCTCATCCCCCAGTCCCAGTTCACTTCGGTGTTCTTAGGATCCCCACCAGTCGTTGACTGAGCCCCCCCCGTCTTTTAAACACTTCGATCCCCTCCTCCAGAATCTAGTCCCAAGACATTTCTTCCTTTCCTCTTCCTCGCCTTCCGATTGTCGACGTTGTTCGCGCCTTCTCCAGACCATCACACCCCCCCACCCCGGTCGTTCACCGTTCTGCAACTCGCATCATCAAACTCCTCCGTCATCCGTGCCCAAAAAAATAATAATATAGGCGGCCTGCAGCCGGACGGCCCATACGATCACCGGACTGCCTCGTTTCTTCCGACTACCCTTTGAACAAACAACAAAGAAAGCTGTCGGTGGCTGTCGTCCATCGTCATCGCCGCTCTCGGTCTTGTGGTTCCTTCAACTTCACCGACTGCCAAACTGTACCCAGTCCCTGTCTGGCCCTTGTGTGTCATTCTCGCTGGTTCTCGTCCCAACTGACCGACCGATCCTCAGCTACGCCACCGCAACCGCAACCGCAACCGCAACCGCAATCACCACCATCACCATCTCCACCACTCTGCTCCCGCCACGGACCGCACACCATTCCACCACACTTCACAGCCACTCGCTGCATGCGCTGATATCGGAACGCAATTCGCCGTCCGTTCCGCCCGCAGCCTTACTTCTTCTCCCTTCTCCCTTCTCCCCTTTGCGTCCTCCGTAATCTCTTAGCCGTCCAGGCACCGCCGATCGCCAGCCATGGAAACGTATCACGGACACGTCCGCACACCGGCTGATGCAATAATACTGTTTGAAGCCTGCCGTCTCGGGTTGCTGCCGCGAGTGCAGCGACGGTTATCGGAGAAGGAGCGACAGAACATCAAGTCGGGCAGCGTGTTTGTGTGGGACGAGCGAGAAGCCGGAATGCGGAGGTGGACCGACGGCAAGTCGTGGAGCGCGAGCAGGGTGTCTGGCAGTTTTCTGACGTACCGAGAGATGGAGGGGAAGAGAGGCGGGGGTAACGTCTTCGCCCCCCCCACGATGAGTCGCGGTGGGAAGTCTCCGAACCCGGACGGCAGTGACTCTGACGGGATGGACGGTGATGGACCGGACGGGTATCGGTACAAGCCGGACGGTCTGATGAAACAGTCTTTTTCGATCACGACCGCTACCCACCAAAAGCTACACCTTATCAGCTACTACGCTCGGTCGCACCCATCCTCTCAGAACCTCATCCAGCCGTCGCACGACAACGCTCTGAAACACATTCGGCCCGTCAAGGGCATGTATCCGGAATCCACGGTGCACGAACAGCAGAATGTACCGGTCGTCACCCGCGCGCCCATGATCACGCCTATGCCGCATCACTCGCCCATGCATGGCTTCGCCCGGCAAGGCGCCACGCACCCCGCAAACTACACGCAGGTTCCGAACTCGTATGGCTGGCCGCCCAGCCCCATCGCCACTCCCCCGACCGGCATCCAGGTTCCCCACTACGGCCTGCAACACGCACTGCCGCCACCGCCGCCTGGAAACAGTGGCACGTCCTCGCCAATGTCGTACAGCGCATCGCCATTCCAATCCGCTTCCCTGGGCCAGCCCAGCGGCGGATCGCCGAGGCCGTACGACAACCGACCGTCACTACCGCACCTCGAGGGACTGCCGCCTATGCACCGCGGTTCGGTCGGATCGCCGGTAATGTCGATACAGAACATACAGAACAAATCGCCCAGCTCCACACCGGCGCAGCGTTCGACACTTCCGGTAGCGCTGCCTCCTCCGAATCCATCGCAAAACGCGCCCCAGCAGTACAAAGTCGCGCCCGACGAGAGGTACGCTTCGCCGGCAAACAGCGTCCAGTCGAAGAGCCCGCCGCGCGATAGAACCGCGTGGGAAGTTACGCCGCTGCGAAGCAGTCCTTCCCCCATGGAGCTAGACACAACACGCCTCAGCCTGGATGTCCAGGATATCCCGACCGAGAAGCTGAGTTTCGTAGAAGACTCGCGCGCATTGCGAGTGCTGGACCGCGCCTTTGCGGCATAAGACGGGCACCACCCCAGCTACTCTCCGTATGCGACGGCTACTAGACTGTGCCTCGACGCTCGCCGGCAATGAGCTGGATCTTGGGGGTTTCTACTCATTCTACTTCATGTTTGATTACTTTTAGGGGGGGGGGTTGGGATAGATGAGTGCCGGTGTCTGTGAAGCGGAGGGCTCCTTCGGTTGCCAAAGCTCCGCGGTCTTCTCTGCGGGGGTTCTTTTTTATTCTTATTCTTTTCTTTGTTTCCTCCCTTTGATTTCAGCATCTCCCCCCCCCCCCCTTATCATTATCAATTTTTCCTTTGTTCTATCTGTCATATGGGCGGTGTCCTTGAGGTCCTGTTGCGGTTTTTGTATCTTCCCTTGCAGATTCTCCTTTGTCATGGGGTGGGCAGTCGGCTTTTGGATACTTTTGTTTTGTTCCGTTCCGTTCCCTGTCTGTGCTCTGGTTTCATACTTCTCCTCTTGTCTCTCCGGTGGGCGCGGTACACAAAGGCGTTTTTATTGTTCTTCCGTTTTTATTGTTTCTTCACTCTAGGACATGGAATCAATCGCGTTTTTGTCGCATATACGATTACATACCTTGCCGGTGGGCGAACACGGAGCTCCGGCCACCACTTGCCGGCCATTGCCCGAAGTTTGTACCTAGTTGCATGCGAGATGTGTGCGACCAGCAGAGCTGTTCCGAGGTATGTACTACGCACATGTGCCCAGCCACCTCCAGTAGATACTTACATGTATGTAGACACAGTCGGCACGGATGAAGCAGAGCAAAGTACCAGCAAGCAGCATCCAAGCCAAGCATGAGCGAGTTTGCGCAGAAAAAAAAAGGCCTGCGCCCCTCCTATGTAACCGGACTTGCAAGCGTTAGCGAGAACGAGGGGGGAGAGATAAGCATAGTTGGATCACAGCTTCTTTTTTTTTTTTTGTATGCAGGGTACATACATACCTCCTAACAACGGTAGACAATGATCTAGACTACCTACATTGTACATTAGTAGTAGTTTTTTTTTTTTTTTTTGGTTTTATTTGCAGTTGTTCCGTCGACTCCGGTTTGCTCCGGTTCGACTTGAGTGACTGACGGCCCCCGCACGGATGGAGGATCGAATGCTGAGCGTGGCCGGGCGAGGTGATGTGGGGTGGGCGCTGGCTGCCTAGAAGGCGGAGACGAGTCGGAAGTGGCACGGAGGTCACGTGCGCACGCCGGGCTTGGCAGGGCACCACGCGCAGCGTCCAGCCTACATAGAGTACATAATCAGCCGCGCTGTTACTCACTGCTGCAGAGCGAGTGACTGCAACCCGGCGGAGTCACCGGTACAGTACATACATACCTGTGTATCTGCTCTACGTACATTGCTCCAGCCTTGCTAGAGCCGCCTGCTTGCCTGCCTGCCTGCCTGCCTGCCTGTCTCCACGCAGGGATTCATGACAAATACCTACGTGCTCAGCCTCCCCTTCCTGCCCCCGTAGGGAAAGAAGAAGTGAATAATATCTACCGACGGGACCGACCAGATACTCTCGATACCTATGTACCTTGTCGGCGTGAGGCGAGATTAGAGCTTACACACTGCATGCTACTTACCTACTCCCTCGTATGTCTAGAGTATCATATGCTCCCAGTAGATACGCGGGCTGGGACGGGGCTGAGAGCTTTTTTTTTTTTTTTTTTTTATAGGTTTTGTTTTTGCTCCGCTTCGCTCCGAGAGCTGAAGGCGAGCACGCGGGACGACACGACAGGGTAGGGGAACACAGCCGTCTGGTCCTGGCGTGTGACCTGATGGCCGTAGATTTAGTATGTACCTAGATACGTAGATATCTACATATGTACTCTGCCTACGGACCCGGGGGGGATTCCAAATGCCCGGATCGTCGGGCCGGGATGTGCGGTGGTCGCAACGCCGCGTATCCGAGTCCGAGTCCGAGTCCGAGTTCACGTGCTCCGCCGCCCTCCCTTTTTTTTTTCCCGTACCGGGCGGACGCGGCGAAGTGGCCGCCACTACGGGAGGGGGCCGGTAAACGGCCCGGCGAGCTGCACGCTGGCACGCATGCGTCCCGACGCCCGAGAACAGGCGGCCATACTCGGCCGTCGGCAGGTCTGGTCGCTCTGCTCCTCTCGTCCCGCCCGCTCTGCGGTATCTGTACCGCCGTACGCTACGCCGCAGCCGGGAAGACGCACGGGTGTGCAGCCGGGCGTCTGTGCCCTGTGGCGGCGGGCGACGACGAGTGATATCCCATGTAGGACCAGCCGCGTCGGGGGTTTCGGCCTTGACGTCTCGCGGTAAATGGTTAGGGGCCGCGGGCACTGTTTGGATCGTCCGCGAGAGCCGGTCATTCCCCCCCCCGCGCGCGCTTGCTAGATGCACATCGCCGCTCCGGGCCCTGCGAAGGAGTAGAAAGTATCGAGAGACTCCTGGGTTGAGCGTGGCCGTGCCGGCGAAACGATTGCAGACATGGTTCTAAAGATGCCACCTCCGCCCACCCGCCGCTCCGCGTGCGCCCGGACAGACGACATCCATCGGGTGTGTACGTAGCCGCTGACGGACGATAGGCGCCGCCATTGCGCCCGTCTCCACCACCGCCCGCGATACACATATGACACCTCCCCGGGCCTGCAGATCCACGCACGCGCAGCACAGCTAGTCCCGCCGGGGGGGGGGGGGGGGGCGCC
>Ga0307508_10004284_pt1 | contig 13996 bp, 19 predicted proteins | sample 9_EM_MG_FD_203089 | JGI IMG/M metagenome (GOLD analysis project Ga0307508, IMG submission 203089) | Populus trichocarpa ectomycorrhiza microbial communities from riparian zone in the Pacific Northwest, United States - 9_EM | ecosystem: Host-associated > Plants > Roots > Unclassified | place... | reverse complement strand
CGAACCCCTTGAGATTATTTCGTTGTATAGCGACGACAAGAAAGAACCTGACTATTATTCGTACCCTACTCTTGATTCTAATTCGTCGTTACGTGACTCCGGTGCCAGACAGGACCCCAGTCTTACAGCGGGTTACTTTGAGTAGTTCGTTTGGGTGTGGGAGCGGGCAGTCGTATTTTGTCGTTCGACGGTGGCGGCGGTGGCAGCGAGGGCAGTAGTTGTTGTCCTTGCTCTGGCGGTGCGTGTTGCAGTAATCGTCGTAGCAGGCCGTCCAGTGCAAGGAGGCGTGATCGTCGGTATGGATTTGTCCTACGGCGGATATTGGTGGCGAGGGTGCGGGTGGCGGGGCATTCCATCCGTTGGTCGTGGTGGCAGCAATGCCCCAGTCATTGGGGTGTTCGGTGGGTTCGTTGTCAGGCTCGGTTGTGGTGGGAAACTCAGAGGTACGGCGGCGGCCAGCGAAGGTCCAGCCTTCGTTGGTGTCGACCGTGGCGGTGGTAGACATGCTGCTAGTTTTAGGGGGCCGGCTTCTCCAGATATTCCTTGTGGAATTGGATGATGAGGTCAGGAGAGTTCTCGAAGTTGCGGGACGGATACCAGGTACGATCGGGGTCATGGAAGCCAGTCCACTTGACTCGATACTGGATCTGGTTTCTATGGCATCGGGAGTCGAGGATCTTTTCTACTTCCCACTCTTGCTTTTCTTGGATGATCACGGGCGGTGGCGGTGGTTGTTGGTGTCCTAGGATGGGTTCGGTGCTGGCTGTAGGTTCGAGAAGGCTGATGTGGAAGACTGGGTGGATCTTGACAGTGGCCGGCAGGTCCAGTTTATATGCTCGTGAGCCCACCTTCTCGAGGATGGTGTATGGGCCTATTTGCTTGTGGTCCAGTTTGTTCGATGGTTGGGTTGTTCGGATGTGTTTTCGTCGTAGCCAGACCTTGTCTCCTGGGTTCAATACCGGGTCCGGATGTCGTGCTTTGTTGGCTTGCTCTGCTTGAGTCATTTGGGCTTCCTTAATCTCTGCTCCAAGTTCTTCATGCAACCTTCTTAATGCCGCAACATATTCTGACACTTCCGGGGTTTCATTGTTCCAGGTGCCGAGGTCTGGCAGGAATTGAGGGTGATATCCGTAGTTGGCAAAGAAGGGGGTTATTCTTGTGGTTCCGGTTTGTGTATTGTTGTAGCAGAATTCGGCAATTGGCAACAACCTTTCCCAGTCGTCCTGTTGGTAGTTGCAGTATGCCCGGAGATACTGCTCGAGGGTGGCATTGGCTCTTTCCGTTTGTCCGTCCGTCTGTGGGTGGAAAGCTGTGCTGAGGTTGCATGATATCCCGAGTGCTTCTGTTACTGGTTTCCAGAAGTCTGAGGTAAACTGGGACCCTCTGTCTGATACAATACTGCTTGGCAGTCCGTGGGGTCTTATGACTTGTTGGAGGAAGTGGTCTGCTAGGTCTTCGGGGTTCATGGTGCCCTGGCAGGCGACGAAATGTCCCATCTTTGTGAGGCGATCGATTATTACCCATAACGCGTCTTTTCCGTTGCTCGTCGGCAGCGCGGTGATAAAGTCCATTGATATCGTGTTCCACGGCCGGTGTGGGAGTTCGAGTGGCTTTAGCAGTCCAAATGGCGCGTGTCGGATTGGCTTGATGCGATGGCAGGTGTCACAGTGGTCGACGTATCTGTGGATGTACTTTCATTGCCCTGGCCAGTAGAAGTTTCGGCTAATGAGTTCCAGGGTTCTTGCTTGGCCTGGGCGTCCCGCGGCTTGCGCGTCATGGTGGTCTCTTAATATGCGTAGTCGCAGGGTGTCGTCGTCTGGGATCCATATGAGGCCATCGTATATTAGCAGCCAGCTGTTTTCCTCGCATAACCCTAGTGCGATCTTTCCGTCGCGGGTGATCCCGCTCGCCTTTTTCCTCTGGATTTCTTGGATCTCTTTATCTGCTGCGCTTAGTGTCCGGATTTCATTCAGGAGTTCCTTGTCTATCTCGAGGTTGATGGTTTCTGTTGTGTTGGCCTGGAGTGCTTCAAATGCTTCTTTGGGTAACAGGATTCGGCCGTGGTTCTGTCGATGCTTCATATCCCCTTCCCAGGGAGAGTCTTCTGACTCTGTAGAGAGGATGTCTGGCTTGACGGCCAATTTCCCGGGTCGATACTTAATCACGAAGTCATAGTTAGCTAATCGCTCACCCCACCGGGCTTGTCGCAAATTGAGATCTTTTTTTGTTTTCCAGTATTCGAGGTTCTTGTGATCTGTCAGAATCGTGATTTTGGGTCCCGTTGTCTTGCAGTAGGTATCCCATTTTCGCAGTGTATCTACGATCGCCAGTAGTTCTTTGTCGTGGATATCGTAGTTGCGTTCCGGGTCCTTGAGTTTCCTTGAGTAATATGCTACAGGATGTAGGATCCCTTTGTCGTCGGGTTGGGAGCAGATCGCTCCTATGGCGTAGTCTGATGCATCCATTTCGATGGTAACGGCCCGTTCCGGGTCGAAGTGTTGCAGTATTGGTTCCGTGATCATTGCTTCCTTGAGCGTCTCAAACGCCTCCTGCTGCTTATCCCCCCATTCCCATGCTTTTTCTTTCCTTGTCAGGGAGGATAGAGGCATTGTAATCTTGCTGTAGTCTCTGATGAACCGTCGGTAAAAATTGGCAAAGCCCAGGAAACTCTGTATTCCTTTGACATTCGTCGGTTCCTTCCAGTCCCTGATGGTCCGGATTTTTTCTTCGTCCATTCTTAGTCCTTGTGGTGATATGACGTATCCTAGGTATTCTGTCTCTTTTGTGTGGAATTCGCATTTGGATGCTTTCAGCGTCAGTCCGTTGTCTCGTACTTGTGTGAGTATTGCCCAGACATGTTCCCGGTGTGTCTCCTCGTCGGGTGAGAAGATCAGGATATCGTCCAGGTATGCCACACAGAAGATGTCCAGATAGTCGCTTAGGATCTAATTCATCCATCGCTGAAAGGAGGCCATGGCATTGGTGAGTCCGAATGGCATGACGCAATACTCGTACAGTCCGTATCGAGTACGAAACGCCGTTTTCCATTCGTCACCTTTTGCAATGCAGAGGTTGTAGTATGCGTCTCGGATGTCCAGTTTGGTGTAGATGGTGGCGCTGGATAGTTGATCGAGGGATTCTCCGATTAATGGCAGCAGGGTTCGATCTTTGCTTGTGATTTCGTTCAACTGCCGGGAGTCTACACACAGGCATAATCCTCCATCCTTTTTGTAGACAAAGTGTATTGGGGCCCCCGCTGGGGAGGTGGATGCGCGGATCCATCCCCGTTTCTCGTTGGTTTCTAAGTACTCTCTGAGGGCCTTCATTTTTTCTTCGTTCAGGGGCCTCAGAGGCTCATACGGGGGCGTCTTCCCTTCTTCCAACAGAATATGGTGGTCCTGAGTGCAGTGGGGTGGAGGGGCCATTGGTTCCTTTTCGGTGAACACCTCGAGGAATTCGTGATATTCCGCGGGAATTGGCTTTTTGCTAGTCCTGGAGGGTTCCTTGATTTTGTTGATTACTGTCTGGCATACCTCCCATGAGTCCGTTTCGCCGATTTCCCATTCTTCTTCTGCCGGTAACTTCTTGTAGTATTGCTCCGTGGCTTTCTCCTCAGGGACGGTGTTGGCTTTCGGCGAGCTGGGCAAGCATCTGTCGGCACAGTGGTCCGAATGGAACTTCACAGTATGATTTTTCCATCCTATCACTGGGTCGTGGAGCTTGAGCCACGGAAGCCCTAAGATGATCGGGGCGTTCCCGATCGTAATACAGTGTAGCCGGATATCTTCTTCGTGGTGGTTGATGGTTAGGTGGATTTGAGTGTCGTGGGTTACCGGCCTGCCGGTGACCTCCCTCCCGTCGACTGTTAGTACTCGTCTTGGCGTCGTTTTCTGCTGCATGGGTATTCCGCTGGCCTCAGCATAGGCCTTATCAATGAAGTTTTCTGATGCTCCACTGTCCACCAGGGCTGTGGTGGTACACTCCTTGCTATCAGTTCCCTGGATTCTTACTTTGATCATTATTTTTTCTTCCCAATCGTACCGGGTGGTCCCGACCTGGTAGGGAGGTTCCTCTTTCGCAACTGGCTTCTCCCCCGGGTGACTGTTGCTGTTGTCTATTCCCGAGGGCTGTCGTTTCCCAATGGTTCTTCCTCAGTCGTTTCCTCGAAGGTAGCTTCTGCGGCCCTGTATGGTCTTCTCCATGGAATTCATTCTTTTCTGGGCTGGGGGTATTCTTTTGCGAAATGTCCTTTCATTCCGCAGTTGTAACATTCTCCCGTGATTACTCGTTGTGGGAATCGGTTCGGCGTCCCTGCGAATTTGAATCGTCGGGTGGCATCGAGGTCCATTGGGTCTCCCGGGGGTGTTGATGGAGGCTCTTTTGTGTGGACATGGAAGCGTGCTTCTGGGTTGGTGGTAGGTTGTCGAGTAATGACTCCGAGGTTGCATAGGTGGCTATCCGTTTTGATGGCGGCGGTGGCATAGTCCACCAAGACTGTGGTGGGGGTTTCGCTCATGACTAGGTGCCTTTTTACCTCGGGGTATAATCTGTCTCGGAATCGTGCAATGCATACGTTGTCCACGTAGGGGAGATCTGCTTTGATCCGCTGGAATTCTGCCCAGTAGGTTGCCGCTGTTCGATGTCCTTGCTGGATTTTCTGGAATTTCTCGAATGCGATTTCTTCTGTGTCTACTTGGCCAAACGCATGTCTCAGGTTAATTTTCAGTTCTTCCCAGGTTAGGTTGATTCCTCCTTCCTGGTTCAGGAAGGTTTCCACCCAGTTCCATGCCACCCCCCGGAGTAGGGAGGATGCGTATCCCGTTTTTTTCTCATCGTTGTCGAATTGATTTCCCTCTGTTCTAAACTTCAGCTCGCACTGCGCCAGTAACGTTTTGAATTTTGCTTTTTCTCCTTCGAACGGTTCGGGGTCCCGGAGCTTTGGGTAGCTGGTCTGTGGCGGTCTGTCACGTGCCGCTAGGAGGGCCTGCAACATTTCCGTTGTCAACAGGTGGGGTCCTTCCGTCATTCTTCTGGTTTGTTCTGGCGACTCGGGGGTCTGTGGCCTAGATCTTTGCTCTGGGGTTACTGGACTTGGTGCTCGCTGGTCGTCAGGGATGTCCCTGAATTCGCTCAGGTTGAGGGGGTCCGAGGACTCCACCGTGTCTTTCTTGTTGCTACGTCAGGTGTCGATGGGGGAGATGCAATCTAGTGTCAAGATCCTGCCTCGACTTCTCCGTTCTGGCTCGACAGGCAATGTAGGCTTGGGTCTGCGGAGTGAGCGCTCCTACTCACACTTCCGGCGTACTCACACTTCCAGTGTATTCACATGTCTGGCGTGGGCTCGTTGTTCTCATGGTATCCATCACGCCCAGTGTGGTCTCTTCGCGGCTCTTCTCACACGCCTTGTGTGGGCTCGTTGTTCTCGTGGTATTTATCACGCCCGGCGTGGTCTCTTTGCGGCTCTTCTCACACGCCTTGCGTGGGCTCATTGTTCTCGCGGTATCCGTCACGCCCGGTGTGGTCTCTTTGCGGCTCTTCTCACACGCCTTGCGTGGGCTCGTTGTTCTTGCGGTATCCATCACGCCCAGCGTGGTCTCTTCGCGGCTCTTTTCACACACCTTGCATGGGCTCATTGTTCTCGCGGTATCCGTCATGCCCGGCGTGGTCTCTTTGTGGCTTTTCTCACATGCCTTGCATGGGCTTGTTGTTCTGGGGAGGGATGGTCGCAGCGCCGGTCACGGGGATAGAGAGGTAGGTCTGTGGAGAAAGATAATAGATTGCATGGAGAAGAATCTCCAGACTAACTACCACGCCCTTCCTTTATACTTTTCCTTCCCTCTGTGGAATCACAGCTTGCCCGCAAGACTGACACAGTTCCTCCATAGCTCATCATGACTCAATCGCCAGGCCCAAGGAAAACACATGATCGCACTCGGCTACCGCATGGCCAACACTCTACTCGCGGCGACAGGAGAAAGGACGCGCAAGCAGTAACGGTAAGACAAAGGGGAGAATGACATACAACATAATCAAGGGAAAACAATACTCATAATGATCATAGGAGAAGGATGCGCCAGCTCAATCGACGGGAGACAACAAACGTAATGGACAGGAGGACAGACACGCAAGCATACTCAACAGGAAACGACATATGTGACAACGGAGAAAGGACGCATAAGCAACCTAACGGAGATGAGGGAGAGAGGTCTAGACCGGCCCGCGGTCGGAGGATATCGCTACTGGAGCGATATGATTGGGCTAGGCACGGTTAGGTGCGGAGGATGACCGTGACTGTGGCAGCCGTGATGAGGCCCAGCCATAGGGCGGCAAGAGTGACGGCGGCCCCGACAGCGGCGCTTACAAGCCTGTCGCGCGAGATTCGTGACACTTGACTGGTTACGTCCTGAGTGTCTTGATGTTTCAGATACGTATGGAGCATCCAGATGCAGAATTTTTTTCCTGATGTGACTTGTTCTCCTGATGTCACTTTCTTTGTTAAAAATATTAGGCAGCAGGATCTGGACAAAGCTGACAATGAGACAGTAACAGCATGAGTATAATTACCAACTCACTATGCAGGTAATCTGTACCAAACTACATCACTTGTCACCAGATACACTCATATGGATAATTTCAGCAGTTACATAATGCTGAACAATTGCCAGAAATTGTGGCGACAATAATACTAACACTAGACAGATGCTAATCTATACCCCTTGAAGAGCTTCCATTCGGTATGATTCCCAAGACATGCAGTGTGCCCAGTAGTATAAGGTTCCAAGAATAATGCTGATGCTGGACAAAGGATTCTGATTTCCCAAACATGCCAGGAGCTATTTTAGGCATTTTGAATCCCTTTATTCAATATGTTTCCAACAGGTGGAGCAGCTACCTTGATAAAGTACAGTATCTGAAAGGATTGCGATTTCCGTTGCCAGATGGTAGGTACAATTCCATCATGGAAGGAGCTAGAGAAGACGGAGAAGATAGTGGAGACAGAGAAGATAATTTATTGACCGAGGATACACAGCAAGATAATAAGAGGTTGCTTGACAGAGGAAAGGAAGAAGAGCAGACAACACGACGAAGAGCCCTCAATATATACATATGTATTTACCCCTGTACTCATACCCATGTAACTCACCCATCACTCCCATGCAACTCAAACACAACCCATACTCAACTCACATGTCACTCGCATGTCACTTCTGTACAACTTACAGGCAATACACACATAACTCACTGGTCACTCCCGTACAACTCACCCACCACCCACACACACACACAACTCACATGTCACATTTCCGCTTCCATCCGCACAATGCCATTGCTGGATGCCAAGCCGTGAACTTCTCTCATGCAACACTGTAGTTGGACTAGCTGGGTGTCATGCTGTGATAGTATCCCACTCCTATTGCTGAGCTCCTGTGAAGCCTAAGGGGCTGGACTTGTCTGGGCATTACTTGTCGAACAGGGTGACCACTTCATGTTTTTTGACATTTTCTGCCAGCTTCCAGTCAGGTTGATCAAAGCCGGTCCCTTTAACAAGGTACTGTTATTGTCACCAGTACATTCGGGAGTTGAGGATGTGGTCTACAAACCATTCTTGCTTGCCATCGATCTCTACTGGAGATAGAGGAGGTTGTCATTGTCCAGAAGTGGATCCTACGCTGCTGGTTCAAGGATACATCGAAAATAGGATGAACCTGCATTGAGTCGTGAAGTTCCAAACAGTAGGCAGGAGAAGAGACCTTGCGGACAATCTAGAATGGACTGTGATGTCAATAATCCAACTTTGCCAAGGGTTGTCAGGTTTTCCAATTTTGGCCGTCCAGCCATACAAGATCCCCCACCTGATAATCTGGGGCAGGGAGTCAATGTTCATCAGTATTTTCCTGGCAGCGGAGTTGGGCGCAATGCATTTCCATTATAAGATCATGGATTTCGAATAATGCTTCCGCTGCTGAATGCGCTAGATCATCGTCAGGTTCATAGGGTCTTGTGGCTGAAAGATCGAATTGCCAGCCGGCTCGTATCCAAGGTTCGGAAAGAAAGGTGATGCAGCGGTCATCTCCAAAGTATGGTTATTCGATGTGAATTCGGCCATTGGTAGCCAGTCAGCCCATTCATCCTGAAGATAGTTTAGGTACACCCGCAAATATTGCTCCATCACTGCATTCATTAGTTTGGTCTGACCGTCCATCTGCAGGTGGAAAGTGGTAGATAGCTGCAGTTCAATTCCCAATCGCGTACAGAGATGGTTCCAAAACGCCAAGGCAAACTGAGGCCCCCAATCAGAAGTAATCGTCTGTGGAATTCCATGTCATTGGAAGACATGCTGTAGGAACATATCAGCCAGATCTCAGGCATCCACAGTGATGCTACATGGAACAAGATGCCACTGTTTCGTGAGTCCATCCACTACCACTCAGATAGCATCGTAATCCTTGGACTATGATAGGCCCATGATGAAATCCATCGAAATTCCTGCCATGGCTGTAGGGGAACCCCTAACAGTCTGAGGACTCTATAGGGTGTATGATGACTGGGCTTGGACCGCTGGCAAGTGTGGCAATTCCTTACAAACCTTTCCATATCTTGCTGTATTTTCGGCCAATAGTAGTTCCTTGAGAGCAATTCGAGGGTCTTTGATCGCCCTAGGTGACCCACTACATCAGGAAAAAAATTCTACATCCGGATGCTGCATACGCGTCGGAAACGACTAGATGCTCACGATGCAACCTGGCAAGGTATTCTCCATCCGAACAATGCATGTTAGCGCACATACTGCACCAAAAGCGATCCACCCATGAATATGCGTACTAGACAGAAGTGGGCAGCGTATTGGCCTTCCGCACAACTAATGTCAAGGCAAACAGTGTCCGGACGATACATGCCATGGCATCTGCCTTCTGGATGAGGAGTATCAGTGAATTTGGCTTCTGAATGCAGCATGTGTCTTACAGATGCAGAATGTCAATGCAAATGTCTTCGGACAATGCATGCCACGGTATCTGCCTTCTAGATGAGGAGTGTCAGGGTATTCACCTTCTGGACGTAGTGCGTATCTTACAGATGCGGAGTGTTAAGGCAGATGTCATCCGGATGAGGAGTGTCAGGGCATTTGCCTTCTGAACGTAGTGTGTGTCTTACAGACGTAGAGTGTCAAGGCAGATGTCGTCTGGACAAGGAGTGTCAGGGCATTTGCCTTCTTAACACAGCGCACATTTTCCAGATGCAGAATGTCATGGCAAATGTAGACTGGACGATGCGTGCCATGGCATCTGCCTTCTGGACGAGGAGTGTCAGGGCATTTGCCTTCTCGATGCAAGTGTGTGTCTCAAGACGCAGAATGTCAAGGCAAATGTCTTCCGGACGACACATGCCATGGCATCTGCCTTCCAGATGAGGAGTGTCAGGGCATTGGCCTTCTGGATGTAGCGCGTGTCTTACAGACACAGAGTGTCAAGGCAGATGTCATCCGGATGACGAATATCAGGGCATTTACCTTCTGAACGCAGTGCCTGTCTTACAGACGCAGAGTGTCAAGGCAGATGTCGTCCGGACCAGGAGTGTCAGGGCAAATGTCTTCTAGACAACGCATGCCATGGCATCTACCTTCCAGACGAGGAGTGTCAGAGCATTTGCCTTCCGGACGCAGCATGTGTATTACAGACACAGAGTGTCAGGCAGATGTTGTCCGGATGAGGAGAGTCAGGGTATTTGCCTTCTGGACACAGTGCGTATCTCCAGAGGCAGAATGTCAAGGCAAATGTCTTCCGGACGACGCATGCCACGGCATCTGCCTTCCAGATGAGGAGTGTCAGGGCATTGGCCTTCTGGACGTAGTACGTGTCTTACAGACACCGAGTGTCAAGGCAGATGTTGTCCGGACAAGGAGTGTCAGGGCATTTGCCTTCTGAACGCAGCACATGTCTTACAGACACAGAATGTCAAGGCAAATGTCTTCCAGACAATGCATACTACGGCATCAGCCTTCCAGACGAGGAGTGTCAGGGTATTTGCCTTCTAGACATAGCGCGTGCTTACAGACACAGAGTGTCAAGGCAGATGTCATCCGGACAAGGGGTGTCAGGGTAAGTGCCTTCTGAACACACCGCGTGTCTTACAGACACAGAAAGTCAAGGTAAATTTCTTCAGGATGCAGAGTGTCAAGGCAAATGTCATAGGGACGACACGCGTCATGGCATCTGCCTTCCGGACAAGGACTGTCAGGGCATTTCCCTTCTGGACGCAGAGTTTCAAGGCAAATGTCGTCCAGACACCGCGTGCCACAGCATCTGCCTTCAGGACGAGTGTCTTCGCCATCTGTATGCAGCGCCTCTTATAGACACCGAGTGTCAAGGCAAATGGGATCTAGACGAGGCTTACGATGGCGCACCACACATAGGTAATAGAGTGGTCACGGTGGTAGCATCGAAATGCAACTGTCAGGGCACAGTGCATTGCAGCGAAGACTATTAAACTCGCATTTGGTTCCAGGCATTGTGACTCAAGCCAGTTCTATTCATTACATCGAATTTACATCAATATATCATATCACGGTAGACAGCATAGCTCTACGTCATCGTAAACAGCATAGCTCTACGTCACAGTAGACAGCATAGCTCTGGTGACCGAAAGAAAGGCAGTTTGCCGGATGAGACACAACGTGACAAGGATGATGTCAACGAAGATGGCGGTGAGGCTGCCGGCAGCAAAGATGATAGTGAATATGATGCAGCGAGACGGTCGACAAGCTTCGTGAATTGTTAGCGCAGCTCGCACAGGGACAGAGGGAAGTTGTACAATACGACGTGATGAGTACAATATCGATGAAAAGAGGATGCCGGCGGCGTGGATATCATCAAGACGTGATGAGTATGACGTCAATGAGGATGACAGTGAGGCTGCCGGCGGTGAGGACAATAGCAATTATGATGCCGCCAAAAGATCAATGAGCTTCATGAATTGTTAGCGTAGCACTCACAGGGAGAGTGGGAAGTTATACAATATGGTGTGATGCGACGAGTACGATGTCGATGAGGATGGCAGTGAGGCTGCTGGCAGCAAGGACGATAGCAAATATGATGTGGCGAGAAGATCAACGAGCTTCGTAAATTGTTAGCGCAGCTCCCACTGGAACAGAGGGAAGTTGTACAATACGATGCGATGAGTACAATGTCGATGAAAAGAGGATGCCGGTGGTGTGGATGACATCAAGACATGACGAGTACAAAGTCAATGAGGATGACGGTGAGGCTGCCGGTGGCAAGGACAATAGCAAATATGACATGGCGAGAAGATGAACGAGCTTCATGAATTGTTAGAGCAGCACTCACCGGGACAGTAGGAAGTTGTACAATACAGTGCAACGTGACGAGTACGATGTCGATGAGGATGGCAGTGAGGCTGCCAGTTTTAAGGACAATAGGAAATATGATGCGGCGAGAAGATAAACAAGCTGCATGAATTGTTAGCGCAGCACTCATAGGGACAGTGGGAAGTTGTACAATAGGGCGCAACGCGACGCATACGATGTTGATGAGGATGGCGGTGAGGCTGCCAGCGGCAAGGAAGATAGCAAATATGACGTAGTGAGAAGATCAATGAGCTTCACGAATTATTAGCGTAGCTCTCACAGGGACAGAGAGAAGTTGTACAATACAACGCGATGAGTACGATGTCGATGAAAAGAGAATGCCAGCGCCATGGATGACATCAAGACGCGACGTGTACGATGTCAATGAGGATGACTGTGAGGCTGCCGGCGGCAAGGATGATAGCAAATATGACGCAGCGAGAAGATCAATGAGCTTCGTGAATTGTTAGGGCAGCACTCACAGGGACAGTGGGAAGTTGTACAATACGGCACGATGTGATGAGTACAATGTCGATGAGGATGGTTGTGAGGCTGCCGGCAGCAAGGACGATAGTAAACATAACACGGCGAGAAGATCAATGCGCTTCGTGAATTGTTAGCGCACTTCTCAAAGGGACAGAGGGAAGTTGTAGAATACGACCTGACGAGTACGATGTCGATGAAAACAGGATGCCGGCGGCGTGGATGACATCAAGACACGACAAGTACGATATCCATGAGGATGACAGTGACACTACCGGCAGCAAGGACGATAGGAAATAAGATGCAGTGAGAAGATCAATGAGCTTCATGAATTGTTAGCGTAGCTCTCACAGGGTCAGAGGGAAATTGTACAATACGATGCGACGAGTACGATCTCGATGAAAAGAGAATGCCGGCGGCATGGATGACATCAAGACGCAACATGTACAATGTCAATGAGGATGACTGTGAGGCTGCCAGTGGCAAGGATCATAGTAAATATGACGCAGCGAGAAGATTAATGAGCTTTGTGAATTGTTAGCGTAGCACTCACAGGGACAGTGGGAAGTTGTTATTCGCAGTGGTTTCTGGTATACCGGTCATGTCCCACTAGACTTTGAAGATACGGTGCGACGCGACAAGTACGATGTCGATGAGGATGGCAGTGAGGCTGCCAGTGGCAAGGACAATAGTAAATATGATGTGGCGAGAAGATCAATGAGCTTCGTTAATTGTTAGCGCAGTTCTCACAGGGACAGAGGGAAGTTGTACAATACGACATGACGAGTAAGATGTCGATAAAAAGAGAATGCCGGTGGCGTTGATGATATCAAGTAAGACATGACGAGTACAATATAGATGAGGATGATGGTGAGGTTGAGGCAGGCAGCGTGGATGATAGCATGATGTGAGGAGTGTGCTGGTCACGCGTTTGATATGATGAAAGTATGTAGAAGAAAAAAGAGTTGGACTTACGGCCCGTGCCATCATATTCAGCAAGCCGAGCTGCGGTAAGCGAGCCAAACCATACGAAAGTGCAGGCACTAGCAAACGTTTGGCACCTTGCAAGTTGAATGCGAAATCACTCGCAATCTGCGGAAACTGCGAATTCCTCTTCCATAGTCATCGATACTCCGGAATCTGCAGTTTACATATGTACTATTATTCCCTATTATATCAATTCCGTCGGACCTAAAGTTTGTGCCAATCAGCTCCTGATTTGCAACCTATTGATGGTGCTGTCCTGATTCAACTTCTTCTTCTCTGAGAATCTCTATTATATACAACACTCCACATCTGTATATCATTCATGTTTTCAGTATTACAACCTTGAAAAACAGGAGTAAGTACTATAGCAAAAAGCTGGGTATTATTGATTTGGAAGCATGACCGGATACATAATTTGGTGGTGGTACTCCGGCAGTGCTAAGAACCAAGCACTTGTATGAATTATCAGATCAATGCATTATATAATTCAGGGGATACCTTAGTGATATTGTAATTAAATGATTACACAGCTAAAGTTCATTGTGTAAACCACCCAGAATGTCAAATTGTGTAGCATTCACGGAATTCTGGGGAAATACTCGTAGAGAATGCATCATCATTGATGATTGCTCCAACTTTAACACCAAAGGTTGCCGTGTAGCTCAGAATGCTGCACCAAACCGGCAGCAATCCATCATGTAGAACCCCATTATCTGAGCAAGTGTTTTACAAACACAACTCGCAGACACTGAACAACCCACTCCTCTATCTTTACAAATTTTATATCTTCAATCGACCCCTTTACTCCCCACTAGCAACTCTCACATGCTGAACAACCCTTATAGACTGGGCAACTGCAGAAGTGGACCGATTGGATAACTGAAGGGTTCAATGCGGAGGTTGACATGTAGTGGAGTAAAGAATTGTACAGAGGTAAAGACTTGTATTTTTGACATACTGAAAAGAAATAATTGAGGAAATGTAGGGCTATATATACTGGCCGCCAGAGATGCTTGTTGCCGGAGAGAATATCGTATAGTGTTGGAATTGCTTCTCGCCGCTCGCCACTCCGGCGTGGCGCGCCGGTGGAAGCGTCAGCACAGCAACGGCGACGACAACGCTGTGAAGAGCAATGGCATAGCAACGGCAGTGGCAAGGGGATCC
>Ga0307508_10004283_pt1 | contig 13998 bp, 4 predicted proteins | sample 9_EM_MG_FD_203089 | JGI IMG/M metagenome (GOLD analysis project Ga0307508, IMG submission 203089) | Populus trichocarpa ectomycorrhiza microbial communities from riparian zone in the Pacific Northwest, United States - 9_EM | ecosystem: Host-associated > Plants > Roots > Unclassified | place... | reverse complement strand
AATTTCCAATATAAACTCATTAATATGAAACATTAACATTAATTAAATAAATTATAAGAAATGAGAAATTGATCTCAAAGAACTCATTGTCATATTTTGGTGAAACCCAATATTCTCTACAACTCTATCCGATATAGTAAAGAAACAAAATTTTCTTGGTGTTTATAAACTGAAAAGTTGGAAAGTTAAAACTAGACTTTAAGGGCACTAAGTTTTTGGAGGAGAGAAGTCCTAAGCAAAATGAGATTTGAACTTAAACTCACACACATTTGTTCCAGCTCAGGTCGTGTTAGGTGTGGATTTATTATAAAATAATATCTTAAACCATAAAAGATTATTTCTTGTCAATTGAAATTTGAACTTGGTTCTAGTCCATGAAAAATAATTTCCTTTAGCCTATTGTTTTATCTAGTCCAACTTATGAATGCTAACAGTCTTTTCCAAAAGTATTTTCTGCAAATCTAAATGTTTTTTTTCAACTAAAAAAACTTAGATTTATAACCAATATGTTCAAGTTTAATTTGTGATCTATGGTGGCTAATCAAAGGTTGATAATGATGAGAATTAATTTTGATTATTACCAAAATTAGTTCTTTAACTTTTTAGCTTCCAAAATCCACTATAAAATGGGGTGAATGAAGAGTTTAAAATAAGTTTTTTAAATTTTTACACACTTGTTTTCACCTCATTTTTAATATTTTTTCTCTTATTATACATTGGTTTTCCTTTCAAATCTAGAGTTTAGGTTCACTTTGTCGGGAGACATATTGCGAAGTGAGGAGCAATAAAACCTCAAGAACAAAAGATTTATCATTGACAACACCAAAAGTTTTATTACTTTAAAGTGCTTCAACAAGTATTTGTTTTAATTTAAACATATATATTTTATTATTTTTAGTATGCATGTTAGGACTTTGATTTCATGTCAATTTGCAAGTTCGAATAGATGCTTAGTATGCATACTAGAATTATATTATTATATATATTTTGAAAGCATGTTTGCTATGAGTTTTTTATTTTGTATGCTTATAAATTTAAATTTGTACGAACTCTAGGAATTTCATTAATATCTTTTATGTTTTGAATGCTTTTGTTATGATAAACTAAACATCCTTACTCCCTAGTTTAATACAATTAATATTTTGATAATAATCTTAAGCCTTTACTTTATATTAGACTTTGTTTAGTTCATCATGTGCGAAAAAAAATATAAGATCAATTGTTAAAAAGGATTTTAGTATCTTTAAAATTTAAGTTATAATTTAACTTCTTTTTAATTTGCTATATTCTCACATATAGATTTATTTTAATAATATATGTTTTAATCTATGACCTTTTGGTTTCTTTATAGCTTTGTGATTTTTTTTTGTTTAATTTTAGAAGGTTTTTATATATCTTTGTTTTACAGTTATAGTTTAATTGTTTTTCATGCAATTTGGATGTTTTAATGCATGTCATATATGTTATTAATTTATAATTTTTAACAAGATTTATTTATGCATGTTAATATTGATATCCTTTTGAACTAAAATAAACAAAAGTATTTAATTTTTATCTTGTATAGTTTAAATATTTTTGTTTATTAATTTGCTTTATTACAAGTTTTTAATGTATATCTTGCTTGTTGTGGGGCCAAGATATTTATAAATATTATTGGCTATTTTTTATATAAATTTTATCTTGTCTTCTACTCTTTCTAGTCAAGATTATTTCGGTAGTGAAGATTCCACCAACACCATCTGAGGTGCATGGTGAGAAACCTGAGAAATTCAATGGATTAAACTTTATGAGGTAGTAGTAAAAAATATTTTCCTACCTGACCACCTTGATTAAGAAAGAAAAAAAACATTAGAAAATAAGTATGATCCTAGTACTATGGCAGTTGTGGATGTATGAAATCATACTAATTTCATGTTAAAAAACTACATCTTTAATGGGTAGGACAATACGTTATATGATGTTTATAGTTCAATCAAGAGTGTAAAAGGCATTATGAAAAGCTTGAGATAAAAAGTACACGGCTGAAGATGTTAATATGAATAAATTCATATATAGTAGGTAAATTTCTAGAATTCTAGATGGTTGATTCAAGGACCATGATAAGCCAATTTTAAGAGTTGTAACTCATATTGCATGAAATACATGTTAAAGGCATGTCACTAAGTGAATCCTTTCAAGTGGATGCAATCATTGAAAAATTACCACTATTTTGGAAGGAATTCAAGAACTACCTTGAATAAAGCAAAAAGGAGATTGGAGTTGAAAACCTCATTTTGATGTTAATGATAGAAAAGAATTGTCCAAAAAAAGAGCCAACTCTTTTGATGCCTCTAAGGAAATCATTATGGAACAAATGAAAAAGTTTGATAATAAGAATTAAAAGAAGAAGCTTGTTGTGATGGGGAAATGAATTGCCTAGAAATTCAAAGGTAAATGCTTTCTTTGGAACAAGACTTGGCATCTAGCCAAAAATTATAAAAACAAAGGTCAACAAGGAAACTTGTCTTATGTTGTTTTCAAAGTTAATTTGATCAATAATCTTTAGTAATGATGGGTTGACACTGGTGCTGCAAGATATATATTGGTTGAGAAGAGGATTTTTTCCACTTACAAAAAAGTGGATGGAGAAAACTTATACATAGAGAACTCATCAACCTCCAAGGTACTAGGTGATAGAAAGGTCATACTGAAGACGATCTCTAGAAAGCTTTTCACCCTTAATAATGAACTTCATGTTGCTAACATTAAAAAGAACTTAGCGTTTAACTCATTATTCAGCAAAAATAGTTTTAATATGGTCTATGAGAGTAATAAATTTATACTCTCTAAGAGTGGTATGTTCTTAGAAATGAGTGTCTCTATTATGACCTTTTTAAGATGAATGTAATGACCATTATAACAAATTATGAGAAAAATATTAAGATTATATTTTCTTCTTATTTGCTTAAGTTTTGTGATATATGGAATGATATGTTAGTTGATGTGAATTATTATTCTAAGCAAAATATATTACACCATGTGGTGCGAACCTCGTGGTCGCGTAACCCACAACAAGATTGATAACGAATCTTAGAAAGCCAAAACAAGTATGATAGAAGTGTGACACAATGGAAACCTTTCTCAAGGCACCAACACTATTAGAATAATAACTCTACTTTATGAATGTCAATTCACGAATAAAAAGTATAAGAAAGATGTTACGAAGCCAATTAATCTTTGATAAGTCAATTTAGTTTGTTAGAGAACCAAAGAATGCTAGAATCTCTCTCACACAAGCTGAATAAATTTGATAGCAATAATATTATCAAGTCTGAATATTTTGTCCTTACAAAGAATATTTATGCTCTTGAAAATAAAACCCTAATGGATCTACCATTTTAGGCTAAATTAGCCCACTTACAAAACTAACTCAAATCCTATACTAATAAATCTGAAAGTATGGACTTAAACAAGCCTTGAGTCATAGCTACAAACTAATTAATAATTAAGCCTAAACAAGATTTGGGCCTTATCTAATTAATAAAACCCAAAAACATAAATTAAGAATGGAAAACTTTGTCCAAACTTAAAGAGAAAAGAAAAACAATAAAAGACAACTTAAACTAAAGAATTTATAGAGCTCCTAGCCACCATATATATCATAAGAAAAAAAAAGACTACAATTCTTCAATGAATCCAAGCCACATTAGAAACCCTTGTAGGCCAATCCCATGCACAAGTTTAGGGTCTATTTTGCCTCATTTAATCTCCCTTTGCTGTCAAAAAATAACTTATTACAGGTCTAGACTGATTGGGCTGAAAATAGCCAAGAAAAAACACTTTGTCGACGAATATGCCAAAATAGTAATAGCAGATTCTACCAATTAACATGACATGTTAATGAGATCTAATTGACATAAAATTTTACCATAATATAGTCTCATGTGTCTACTATCTCCATGTGAAGTTTCAACTAAATCTTATGTAAGGTTTAAGAGATATGCATGATCTTACAAAACTTGTCATTAGGCATTTTAAGGTGGAATTCGGACCGAACTTGGTTCGTATCATTTCCTTCCTCTTTAAAAAGTTTTACCTTTAAATATATAAGATAGAGATCATCCCCTGAAGAAAAAATCATTATCAAGCTGAAAAATAACATCATCATCAAAGCCATAAAGGACTTTGTTAGCAAAGAAGGTCTCCTTGATATACCAAATCTCCTTTTCAGCCATGTTCCTTTTCTTCAATTTCAGCTGCTCATCATATATTTTCATAATTATAAAAGGTACAAGAGTTATGGGCCTTCCATTCATCTAAAAGGAATACCTATTTTTCATCAACTATTCTACTTGTTTTGAAGCTCCTTTGTATTATCGAGATTACTTTTGATAGGCTAGGTGGTTAGAAATCGATGTGTCAAGTACTAGATCAATCTAAAGTTTGATTCCTCTTATTAGTGGCAATCCACTAGGAATCTGATCAAGAAACACATCATCAAACTCTTGCAACAAATAAACACAAACACTAGGAATAAAAATGTCAAGTTCATTAGTATTAAAATAAACATCCTTGTAAACAAGTAGGATTATCAGTTGGTAAAAATAATAGGCAAATTTAACCTCACCCTCTATAGCATAAAAAAAAATTGGTTATTTCTTTAGTTTTTTCACAACATTTCGCTCACTTACTTTCTTCACTCCTCGGATCTTATCTCTACTCTCGATTAGATTTGGGTTTTTCTAGAAGTTGTTGAATGCTTTAGGTTCTTGGCCGAATGGTTTTAGGTAGTGGAAGAAGTGTTTTGGGTTGTATTCAAATTTTATGGTCTTCCCTCACCTTGGTCCTCACTTTGATTCTTTACCTATATCATCATGTTTCATTTTTATCTTTATTTGATCATCATACACCTGTTTGGGTGTAAGAGGTACAAGAGTGATGGTTTTACTATCATTTACACTAGTATACCTATTTATAACCTCATCATGTGCAGTCTTCTTATTGAACTGATATGCTCTTCTCAACAAGATATGACTTGCATGCATTGGAACCACATCACTTAGAACCTCATCAATATACTTCCCAATAAAAAATGGAATCAAGACTTGTTTAGTCACTTTTACCTCACCATAATTATTCAACCATTGCAATTTATAAGGTTTATGATGCTTAATAATACTCAAGTTCAATTTACTAACAAAGGTAGTACTAGTTATATCAGCAAAACTTCCACAATCTATAATCAAACTACACACCTTGTTTTGTACATGGTAATACACATGGAAGATGTTCTCCCTTTATTGATTAATATCATCTTCCTTGACTTGAACTTAAAGTGTACGCCTTATAACAAAAGCCTCACATTCAACCATTTTTTTTTACACTAGATATGCTTCTGGATCATTCTTTCCTTAGAAAACATGTATTTTCATCTTAATTGACCCTAAATCATCACTTGAATCATCATGAAGCCCAAAATCTCAAGAATTCTCTCTCTAATTGAATGTTCCACCTTGGCCTAAACTAACATTCTTTTGGCTTTGATTCTACCCATATCTATCTCTATTAACCACAGATGTAAAGTCATAGTCACATTTACATCTGCATTTTCATCCATAAAATCATCAAAGTCAATTTGAACATTCCATTCAACTATTCGAATAGGGTTTCCTCGTCAATCAACCACTATTCTCAATCCATTCATCCTACTATTTTCTTATCTCATCAAAATCATCTCATCTTTCAGATCCTTCATCACCTTAATCAGTAAGTTATTGGGTGCAAACTTGCATATGAAAAAAATAGTAACAAAAATATTTTATAACTTGACACAAATTTGACCCGTTATATAATTTTAAGATTCATAATTGAAACCCAGACCAAATGATATCAAAATAACCTTAAATTTAATATGTAGTACTCTTATACCCAATAAACAACAAAAATCTGTTTATAGGTTGTTCTTTTATGCCTAGGTATCAAAAACCCGTGTATGATGAGTTTGTAGCAAAATTTAACTCAAAATTGAAACTCCAATCAAATGATATCAATAAGAGACCAAGTTTAATATATATTGTGATTTCACCCCAAATAACAAGTATATCATTTTTTAAGTGCTTTCAATATGGTTTAATTTAGTTTCTTTATTGTTAGTGTTTTTGTGATAGAATTGAAACAAGCTAGAATAACATCAATTCTTTTTTTAGTTTTTATGTTATTGATATGTTTACGGATAGTAAAAAAATGAACCAACACTTTTTTTTTTACTAAGATGCTGAAAACATAAGGAGAAAAAGAAGGAAAAACACAAAGAAAATAAAATTTTAAGAAAGATATAATCTAATTTCAGAGCCTAGCTCTAATACCAATTAATGTAAGCCTCATGATCATGTGGTCATGCAAACAAATCCTGAAAAGCCAAAAGATGTTTGATAGGAGTATGACACATTCAAAACTTATCCCAACACACTAGCATTATTAGAATAAGAACCTCCACCCTATAAATATCAATTCATGAACAAGAAGTATAAGGAAGATTTCAAGAAACCAATTAATCTTTGATAAGTCAACTTAGTTTGTTAGAGAAGAAAAGAATGTGAGAATCTCTGTCACATAAGCTCAATAAATTTGGCAGCAATAGTATTATCAATTCAAAATATTTTGTCCTTCCAAAGAGTATTTATACTCTTGAAAATAAAACCCTAATGGATCTACCCTTGTAGGATAAATTGTCCCACATACAAAACTAACCCAAAACTTGTATTAATAAACCCAAAAGTAGAGACCCAAACAAATCTTAGGCCATAACTGAAAACTAAATAATAATTAAGCCCAAACAAGCCTTGGGTTTTAGCTAATTAATCAAACCCAAAAGCATAAATTAAGAATGAAAAACTAAGTTGCCTAAACTTAAAAAGAATCGAAAGAAATAAAAGACAACTAAAACTAAATTATTTATAGATCCCTTAGCCACCATACATATTTTAGGAAAGAAAGGACTCCAATTCTTCAATGAATCTAAGCCACATTAGGAAACCTTGTAGCCCAAGCCCAAGCACCAATTTAGGGCATAAATAAGTCTCATTTAATTTTCCTTTTTTGTCCAAAATAACCCATCATATGTTTGGACTGATTGGGCCGAAAATAACCAAGAAAGAACATTTGGTATATGAATCTTCTAAAATAGTAATAACGAATTTGACAAATTTAAATGATGTGTTATGAAACTCTAATTGACCTGGAATTTTATTACAATATAGTTCAATATGTCTAGTATCTCTCTATAAAGTTTTAACTCAATTCGATGTATGGTTTTAAAGAGATGTCCGATCTTGCAAAACTTTCCAGTAGTCATCTTAAGGAAAAATTTGGATTGAACTTGGTTCGTATCACTATGAAATATTACAAATTATGGTTTTTAAGAAAAAGAATAAGTATGAGATTTATGGAGAATCAAAACTCATGAAATGTTTTTTAAAACAATTAAAAGAAGTAGTGAATCTTTAGATTTAATTTACTTGGATATTGGTGATTTAAAGTTTGTGCGAATAAAAGATGAGAAAATTATTATATTACTTTTGTAGATGATCACAGAAGGTATAGTTATATCAATTTGTTTAGGAGAAAAGATGAGGTTCTTTAAATATTTAATTATTATAAGGATGACATTAAAAATCAACTAAATTTGTGACCAAATTGCCCGCAATTCTTCTTCCTTCCTCTCATTCTCCAAATATGTTGTTGAATTGTACCTCAAATTGATCACTGAAGTTTTTAAACTCTAGAACAACAAATACAAAAAATCACTTTTAATACACATAATGTACCTAATATTAAAAAAATATATAGATCAATTTGTTGGAAAATTTTGATGGAAACATAGTTAATAGACACATTTGATACCAAATTAAAAGTGGAGTCCACTCACTTTTAGGTTAGAAATTTGATGAAATGTTTCTCCAACATAAGCTTCCAATATAATAGAAAACGCACTATAATTGCAACAATGTGTAGTTACACATGCCAAAAATATTGGTGACACGTGGGTCCATGTGTCACCTTTAATGCAGCTAAATTATAGAAATTTGTAGTCGGCATTAGTAGCTCCCGAAGGTCATGTTTTAACCCTTACGACATTGGATCATTTATTTTGAATAATTATTAACATGATATTGATATTTATGTGAGTTACAATGAAATATTTTAAGTGTTGGGGTCCGTGTCTAGCAACCCTAAGGGTATATAACCGTCAAGGATTTACTTTTCAAGGCTTGACAAGGTTAGTAATCAATACCCATATTTGGGTTAGGAGGATCATAATAAATGGCTTATTCGAGACATAACGATATGGTCTCGATGTGATGAATATGTACTTGTTTGTTTGTTTTATATGAGTAAACTTATTTTTGAGTTTTTGTTTCTTTCATGTATTTTTCTTGTAGCTTAAAGTGGATTCTTGAATTGTAAATCCTAAGTAATTTTTTCCTTGGGTGTCATATTAAGGGTAAACGAGTTCTTATATGTAAGTATTCATGTCTGTTGAATTTATTTTAATGATTTGTATTTTCATCGTCACTCAAAATTAGAATATAAATTGTAAATCATAATTAGATGTTTCTTCAAATGTTGCATTAAGGGTAAGTGAGTTGAGTCTGTATGTAAATATTGGTGTTAATGGTTTATCTTTGAACTCATGGCTTTCTTTGATGAATTTCTTCATTACTTAAAATTGGTCTATGAATTGTAAATCTGAGTTTCCGGATGTCGCATTCAAGGTAAACAAGTTGATTATAAGATTGATGTGTATCAATTCTATTATAAATTATTACCCATTTTGATATAATAAATGAGTTTGGGTTGGATCGATGTGATCCCACATAGGCTAATTAAAAGTAAGCAGTGGTCTCCAAACTAATTTTAAATATATTCAAAGAAGATGGGCCAAATCCTAATTAATCATTGCCATCCTTATAGGTTCAACGCTCATATTCCAAAAGTAAGAATTGTGTTATATTGCAAGGCCTAGACCTCAAATCAGTGTTTTATGTCATAATAGTCGTTTACCTCTAATAACAAGCACATTATACTTGTCACACGTGGGAGCGCAACATGTAGGTCAAGGAGTCACCACTTAATTGTTTGGTTCAGGGTCACTAGAAGACCCGAGTATAGTGGTCTTGTCAGAAATTCTAGGGTAAAATACAGGTTGTGACTAGGAAAGATATTAGCACCCTTAGAGCACCTTACCTGAGGTAAGCTGCATTGTGTGATCTTCATGTGGTTTAAATGTTTTGTTGGGTTCCTAATCGATGGTTAATCAATGGCTCAAAAGAATTTTAATCTTATGAATAAATCTAGCATTTCAAAATTATTAATAGCTCATATGCCTAGATAAATTCTTATGGGTATGGTCCATGTAGATTCCCTAACATGATTCAACTATCATGGAAGGCGAAAAAGTTTTCCACAACTCATGTACTATAGTGAAAAATACTTCCAATTAGAATTGATAAATATTCAGAATAATTCTAAGAATTTTCTGATCAACTTTTGGTATTTAAATATCATCCTACTTGTAGGTACAACATTTATACCAGAATATTGACTATTAATACTAATGAATTAAAATTTTAAGGGGGTTATTGAAATATTAGCAAAGTTCTCATAGATTTAATAAATTGGTTATTAAACTCAAAAATACATGCAAAGATATTTTGTATATAAAAAATGCTAAAACTCCCCATATATTTTTATTTTTTATTAAATATGATTTTTTTAATTTTTTTAAGAAACTTGGTCATATGCACACCAAATAAAACACATTTTTGTATTTTTAAAATGAGAAGATTTTTTTAAAATTTTGATTTTTTTAAAAAAATTTAGTGAAATACAAATATATTAATACTACAGTGTAAGTATACAATTTAATATTAAATAAAAATGTTGGAAAAAGGTGGAAGGGACTCGCAAATAATTTTAGATTAGTCTTAATGTTTTTTGAAATTTATTTGGGGTTTGTTTGGCTAAACCCATTTTTATTCAAAAACAAAGCAAACAAAATAAGTTTAAAATGTGTGTTTAACAAACAACCCCTTAGGCCAAAAACCCTCTCACAACAAGCCTCTACCAAGTGATCGAATTTCAACCCGACGAGGTCACCCTAAAAACATCAATTCAACTATAGGCCGAACCAAAAACCAAGGTTCAACCCAAAACTAAACCAAAACAGAGATTTAAACCAAAATAAAATCAAAACTAAAAAAAACACGAAAATCATAAAATTTTCTTACAAAAACAAATCAAACATTAATTTCAAGCAATAAAATGCAGAGTTTTGTTTGCAATCAAGTATAGATCAAGAATCAAGGGTTAATTTGCTTCGATTATCATTAAATCAACATGATTTTATTGGAAGAGGGTTTCGGTCCAAAACCAAACCCTAAGATTAAAACACTTAAAAATGTGTTATTGGTGCAAGAATAACCTAGATTATTGACTAATGATGATGTACGAACATGCAGACGCCAAAATAAACTTTTTTTAAAAAAAACTTAAATCTAATACTCAAGACATTGTTCTTCAGATGATTATGGAGAACACAAACCCAGGCTGCCTAGAAAACAGGCACTACTACCAAACCCAAAAATTAACCTTCTAGGTCTCTAAACTTCCATTTTTTGGTTCATATAAACCACATTATTAATAACAAACATGTTTGAATAAGAAACAATGACAAATAACATCAAATCATTAAAAACATGCTTAGGATTTCAACTTCCAAAATTGCAGCCCCATTGACAGCAAACAAAACATCAAACTCCAATCCAAAACTGGCTCTTTAGGATAAAAACCAAGTCTAGGAACCCGTGATATGAACTAGCAACCCAGAAATATGCATCAAATACCTACTACCATATTTGGCAGATTAAAAAAAACACTCATTTAAGTAAAAACAACATTTAAACACCATTTTAAACATCCAACAAATATTAACAACTAACTCAAAGCAACATTAAGTAAAAAAAAACAACATTTTCATTCATCAATCTACATAAATGCTAAAACAAAAAATAATGCTAAAAAGATTCAAAATGTCATCAAACAATGAAAAAAGCATGAATAGGTAGGCCACTTAGACTCCACCCTTGAGTTTTCATAAGATTATACCTTCTCTAAACTTGCTGACTATAGGCTACTACTTTCCTTTTCTTTTCCTTCTTTCTTTCCCTTTCACTTTGTATTCTTTCTAAAGTTTGCTTGACCTTTTGTGTTAGGCTATTATACCTTCACATTAAGGTCTTTCTAGAGGGTATTTAACTCATGTTTTTCTCTTTGTTTTTCTTTCTTCTTCTTTGACAAAACCTAATAGTTGGAAGCTCTTGTACTAGGTTGGTTTTGCAATGGTGGTTTTGTTTTTAGGGGTACTTGGTGGTTTTACTAGACTTGGAGGGCAAAGAGCTATTTCTGGCCTTTTGATCTTGATAAAGGAGTTTTAAAGTAATTGATAAAAACCCTTTGAGGAACTTTAAGTGTGACCACACAAAAAAATGGGTAGTTTTTGAAAACTAGGTGTCATATTCTAGGCTAACTTGGTTGACTACTTTTGAGGCTTCGCTAGAGCAACTCCAATGTAAACGTCATCAAAAACCACCTGAAGTTGGTAGAGGAGGTGTATATCTTTCTTTTGGATCCAACCTTGCTTAATTTGGAGGTTTATAGCTTTATATTTATTTATCCAAAGATGTCAACTCGATCAGCCTAGAATCTGAAATTGTAGTGATGGTTGATCAAGGATAAGATGTTGGAGACTTCTATGGAAGAATTGGGATGTAAATGTCCAATCTCATGGAAATAGGGTTGTAAAGGGGATGTTCTTCTTCCATTTGCAAAAACACTCTTGTGCTATTTGGAGGTCTAGAACTCCACAACAAGCTCTTGAAATGTGTCAACCCTATCATCCAAAACTATCATGGAAGAAGATGGATTGTGGGTGAATGGCGCGTCGTCTAGGTTAAATCCCTAGAAATTATGGTTTTTAATTTGAGATCTAACAGATTTCATTTTAGTCTTTGTTCTTCCAATTACTTTTAATTACACCCGTAATTGCATCTCAAACTCTTAATTTCATGCAATTTCACCTTTGAAAAAACTCAATCATCAACCCCAAGGTTTAGTGTCATTTTCATCTTGGTTCTTGGTTTCTAATTTGTGCATTTGGACCCTTAATTGACCATCAAACTTTCAATTTTCTTTAATTTCCCCCCTGATTTGGTCAGTTTCAGCCCTTGAAGTCTCGCGACTTTTACGATTTGGTCCTTGGTTTTGAATTTCTTCAATCAAACCCCTAATTGGTTATCAAACTTTAATATTTCACAATTAAGCCCCTGATTTGACCAATTAAACTTTTCAAAGTTCAACTTCAATCTCAAAACTTCAATTTCTTCAAATTAACACCCAAATTGACTCCAAAAAAAATGATTTTCCTTGTAATTAAGTCCTCGATAAAATTAATTAAGCCTTCCAAAATTCTTGTTGAGTCTTTACTCATCCAAATTTGTATTTATTTACCCTAAATACAAATATTTGCACTGAATGGGTCATTTGTCATTTAGAATTGGATTGCCAATCTTGTACATTAATTTGGTCTTTCAACTTTTCACTTGTCATTTTGGTTCTTCACCACTAACATAGGCAATCTTATGGGCGTTGTTCATGTGTATCCTTTTGTATTTTTGTATTTTTTTTTCTTGATTTTTTATAAGGTCAAAAACAAGTAACAACATTTTAGTTGTTCTTTTCTCTTTCTTGTTTTCCCTTTTCAATTAAAAATTGAAAACAATTATTATTTGCTTAAAACAAAGATGAACTTTTCACAAATATATATATATATATGGATTTCAACTATTTTTCATAAAAAATCAAAACCATAATTTATAATAGACATCTTAATATTTTTTATTTGTGATAATCTATTTATAGAATATTATTTTTATTCCATTCAAATTAAGATTAATCATCATGAAAAAGTTATATAGTTAAAGAAATACAATATTTGCATTATATTTATAATAAATTAACTAAATATAAATATATAAAAAAAATAATCTTTTTCATGGGTAAAAACAATATATGTATATATAAAATAGTATTATTCAAGATTTTTCTTCATTTGAAAAATTGAAAAATTGAAAAATAATGAAACATTTGTGATAAAAAGTTATGTAAAAAAATAGATAACTGGTTTTTCAATTTTCTAGATTAAAAATTATTGTATTTGAACATGGAGTTTTAATTTTTATTTTTTGTACTATAATTTTTCAAAAATTATAGTATTATTAACAAAAACTAAACCTTCTTTGAAAAGCATTATTCACCCAGATTCATTGTAACTAATAGACAAGGGTATTTATATCTTTTTACTTTTAAAAGCGTAATAAAATGACAACTTTATCCTATAAGGGTTTTTTTTTTCACAATTGTTTTTTTGTTATATCTTTTTACTTTTTAAAGCATAGTAAAATGACAATTTTACTCTTGAAATAATAATAAAAAAAAAAGATGCTTACAGGGGCCTTTTGGTCTTTTCACAATGGATTTTTTTTGTTATTACTGGTTTCATGGGCAATTTGGCCATTTTTGATAAATAAAATATTTTTAAATTTGAAAAAAGAGTTGGCGCATATGGCAGATGTGTAGGTACATGAGGGGCAACCGTTCATTTTGGGCGGCGTGTGTAGCGCCTCTCAACAACCGAAAATGCCTTTCCTTTGTATCGTTAAAAGCGTCACCACGTTCTCTTCTTGTTAGTGCAACACGTGTTAGTGGTGATGGGGCAGTATATTGCTAGTGGGGATTTCTTTTTTCTTTTTTCTCTCTCTATCCTCTACTGAAAAGTACATCTTTGCCCTTTTGTTGTTGGCATTTAAACTTTAGTCCTTATTTTTTTGATTTATAATTTTTTTTTCTCTGGCCCTTTTAGAAAAGTTTTATTGATTTTTAATTTCATCATTTAATCCAAAT
>Ga0307508_10004282_pt1 | contig 14004 bp, 12 predicted proteins | sample 9_EM_MG_FD_203089 | JGI IMG/M metagenome (GOLD analysis project Ga0307508, IMG submission 203089) | Populus trichocarpa ectomycorrhiza microbial communities from riparian zone in the Pacific Northwest, United States - 9_EM | ecosystem: Host-associated > Plants > Roots > Unclassified | place... | reverse complement strand
TTCCGCACAGTTCAGCGTTAGAAATGGCAAGCTCGTGGCTGACCTGTCCCAATTTCAGGCCTGCGCAGATGCGTCGGGGGGTCCGACTACTTTCGAGCTCGACAACATCTCCGCCGACTACGGTTGCGCAGGAAAGGGCTTCGGCGGCCTGTCGATCCAATTCAACATGACGGGTGAAGATTTCGGTTTCTTCACCGATTGCTTCGACGACCCGAACTGGCCGCGCAAACGGCTGATTCCTGGTTCGCCCGAACGCCCGTTCCCAGGCGCCGCCGGGCCGAACACCTGCTCAGACAGCGAGTATCGCGAGGTCGGCTTCCCCGGCTGCCGCGAGTGTGGACCCTGGCAATACGGGCCGGCACAAAATGGCGAGTTTCCCTCCTCGTGTCGCGTCATCGGCAGCCACCACCACTTTGACGCTAGCGCCCACGAGGTCGTGATCGAGCCCGGCCTGGACCTACCGGTTCCAACCAGCTGGAGCGGAGACTTTGTGTCCCTCCACAACCTCGATCCCCAAGTCGTGCTGCCCCCTTGTGCGGCACAGGTAGCCTATCGCGTTCGGGACGGCCTGCTGATCGCTGACGTGTCGGCGTTCCAGAGCTGCTCATTACCGCCGGGCACGTCGCTCGACTTCGGAATGGACCTAGTTGTCGATTACGGCTGCGCTGGCAGCTCGATCAGCTCGACCTTGTTCACGGTCGATCTCACGAGTGACACGTCGACCGTTGGCACAGAGTGCCTCAGCGAAGACGATTGGCCGCTCAAGGCCTCTAGCAGCGGACCTTAGTTCGGCGTCCTCAATTGCAGGCCACGCCACTGCGCTGCGGGGCGTACGACTTCTCTGAAAGGATGGCGCTGCAGGTGTCGACGCACGGTCCGGGGGGCGCGCCGGGCGGCTTGCACTCTTGCCACATGTGCGGGTCGCCGTTCGGCAAGCATTGCGGCGGCAGCACCCAGCAAGCGCCTTTGCTACGTCCGCACATGTCGACCAGATGGTTGCAAGAGGCGTTCGCTACTTTGCAGTCGCTGCCGACCTCGCAAGCGCAAGCGTCGGCGCGACACTCTTCGGGCGCCGACACCTGGGCGCCCGACTGGCGGCGGATGCAGTCGTTCCAGTACGTCACGCCGTCACAGCCGCACACCGGCATCGGATCGGGTGGGCAGAAGATCGGCGGAGGCTCGCAGAAACCACTCGCAGCGTCGCAGCCTTGCTTCTCACAGCGCCAGCCCATGCAATCGGTGTCGCTGACGCAGGGCATGGGGGGCGTGCCGACGCCGCCGGTGATGCCGCCGCCGCCCACAGCGCCCGGGTCCGTGCTGGCTCCACCCGCTCCACCCTGCGCTGCGACCGCCACGCTGCCGCCGGTGTCGGGGCCGGCCGGTAGCGCGGTCATGCTGCCAGCCGCGTCACCCGTCAGATTGCTCACGGAGCCGGCGCTACCGCCCGCGCCACCACCGCTACTGCCACTGCCACCGGCGCCGCCGCTGCCGCCCGTCGCCGGCACGTCGAACACGGCGATGTCGCGCCCCTCGCACGCCACGACGCCGAGCGACGCGACGGCAAGCAGCAGCACGGACAGCGCGCTCCGAGTCATGGCTCGAGCTCCGGCCTCGCGAAGCGCCGCTCGCCCGCGGCCGTGAACGACAACGCCAGCGTGAAGCCACCGCGGACGCGCGGCAGCTCCAAGATGGGCCGAGCCATCGTTCCTTGTTGCACGACGAAGCGCGTCGGCGCCAGATCGAGATCCAGCGCGGCCTCTGCTGCCAAAAACACGCGACTCGAGACCGGCACACGCGCGCCGATGAGCCCCGTCATGATCGGATCGAGCGCCGACTGGCTACCCGCGACGCTGCCGACTTCAGGAGCCTGCACCGGCATCAGCATCAGCGAATCGAGGCCTGCACCAAGACCCAGACAACCGGAAATGTCGCGCGACAAGAGCCAATCGAAAGTCGGCACGACGCGGATTTGCAGCGGCCGAACCTCGGCTTCGCCTTGCTGAAAAGTCAGCTCGCTCGTACCGTGAAACACCACCGAGACCAGCAGACTGGCTTGCGCGCGTCCGAAATCCGCGCGCGGCTCGAGCGCGACGCCGCCGCCCGGCACGATACGTTCCCCTCCGAGCGAGCTCAGCCGTAGGAGGGGGCCGATGTCGAAGCCGAAATGCGAAGGCTCGACACGCTCGGCAACGGGCGGCGCCGGTTTTTTAGCGGGCGGCGCCGCCCGCGGCGACTCGGCCTCGACCTGCAGCGTCGACTCGACTGCCAGATACAGCACGTGCAGTACCGCCTCCACGGCGGTTTCCACGGACGTTACGTCCGTCAAGTGGCGCGCGGTCAGCTCTTCGTGTGTCTGCCCGTCTTCGATCTGGATGCTGGGCGCCGCGCTGTTGCGCAGGTCAACGTAGGCGATGACGAGCGGAGTCGGCTCGCCGCTCGTCGTCGGCGGCTCGTCGATGGCTTTGACATTCGGCTGCACGTCCAGCCGCAGCAGCAGCTCGCGTGCCGTGATGCGCACGCGCGAAAGCGCCGCCGCGTCGCCGCTGACGCGAATCTCGACCACGCGCGCGACTTTTTGCGGTTGCTGGCCCGCAGCCGTTTCGAGCGCAGCAGCGGCCGAGGGCGCCAGCAGCGCAAGCGCCGCCGCCAGGCCCATCAGCACGCGTTTCACGGCAGACCCAGCGCCGAAAGCCGCTCAGTCGCCTGCCGGCCGTAGATCGAGCGCGGGTATTTGCGCTCAACTTCTTGCCAAGCAGACACTTCGAGAGCCCGACGGCCCAGCCGTCCGAGCGCGCGGGCGCGACCGACCAAGGCTTCGGCCTCCAGCCCGCGCGACGACCCGGCGAGGTAACGCTCGAAACCGCTCAACGCGGCCTGGGCGTCACCGTTGTCGAGCAGTAGTAGCGCCAGCGTGACGCGCGACAGCTCGGCTTCGGCCGAGCCGGGGAACTGATCTTGCAGCAAGTGGTAGAGCCCCGACGCGCGACCCACGTCACCGGAACGGCGCGCGTCGTTCGCCTCAGCGAAGAGCTTGGCGGCCGAGACTGGCTCTTTGGCGAGCGGCTCCTTCGAGGCGCCTTCTTTCGCGCTCGGCATGCCGCCACTCGAGGGCGGCAGCGCGGCCAGGAGCGTGCGGGCGGCGACGGCGGCGTGAGGCTTGGTGCTCGGGCGGGCACGCTCGGGCGCAGCCGCAGCCATGTCAGCGCCGTCCCCGCTGGTGGCGGGCGCTGACTCGGCGGACGGCGTAGCCTCGACGCTCGGCGCCACCATGACCTCCGCTGCCGGCCTGGCTGCTGCCGCGCCTGGCCGCGAGACGCCAATCTTCTTGGGCACACTGGCACCCGCATCTGGCGGCTTTGCCTGCTGCGAAAACAGCTGCCCCAGCGTATGCCAGGGCGTCGCGCCGACCAAACTCGAAGCCACGGCGCCGCTCGCCGTGATCAGCGCGGCAGCAGCCAGGCCCCAAATCATCAGCCGTGAACGCCGACGACGGCCCGCTCCGGGTGCTGCCACGAGCGCGGCTTCCGTATCGCCCAACGCTAGCGGCCGCAGCGGCAAGGCGGGCGGCGGGCTCATCACCGCAAGCTCGAGGGCCTCGCTCCGAAAATCGAGTCGCGCGGCGTACTCGAAGCGACACACCGCACAACCGTCCAAGTGCGCGCGCAGCCGCTCGCGTTCCGCGGACGAAAGCTCGCCCTCTTGTAGCTTGTCGAACAGCTCTTCGGGGTGAATGCCGACCACGGTCATGGCGACACCTTCAGCTCGGCGAGCGCGGGCCTGGACTCGATGCGAGCGCGCAGCGCCTCTTTGGCCAACCGCACGCGGCTCCGCACAGTGTTGACGGGAGCGCCGCTGGCCTGCGCGACCTCGTCCAGGCTCCAGCCCATCACGACGCGCAGCGTGAGCGCCTCGGCTTGCTCTTCGGGCAAGTCTTCGAGCAGCTCGCGGAGCAGCTCACGACGGCGCGCGCCGAGCGCGTCGTCGTTCGCGTCGAGCTCGACTTGGTCGACCGGACCGAGCTGCCCGAGCTCTTCGCGACGGCCAGCGTCGCGCTTGAGGTTGCGGCGCACGCGCAGTGCAACCCGCAGCGTAATGCGCGAAGCGTAGCCTGCGGGGTGGCACTCGCCGCGGAAGGCCGGCAGCGCGCGCACCAGCGCGATCATCGACTGTTGCACCGCGTCGTCCAAGTCGGCGTGACGCGCCCCAAGCACGCCCGCCGCGACCCGTGTCAGCGTCGGCCAGACGTAGGCCAAGAACTCTTGAGTCGCGGCTAGATCGCCCGCCGCCGCGCGACCCGCCAAATCGCGGGCACGCTCCTCGTTCGAGGGCAAACCCGCCGACAGGGTAGGCGCGGGCGCGGTCTGGGGCTCAGAACGGCGGCTCACTTCCTGTATCGTAGGCCGGCGGCGCCAAAAGTGATCACTGGCTCAGGATCGCTCGGCATTTCTACTAGCAATTCCGCTGACTTTGGAAGGGCCGCCGGCCCGAGCCGTCACGCCCGGAGCCGTCCAGAGGGCCTAGCAGGGTGTGGAAAAAGTGGGCTGCCCAACTGCGGCCCGTTTGGGTAGTGTCCTAATTAGGATCGCTCGGTCGATTTCCACGTCTTGGGTGCGCGTTTGAGTTTCCGCCGCAATCCGCCCGCTCTCTAGCCGTAGACCGTTATCCCCTGCACGTCGGTCCAGCCGTCGTCGAAGGTCACGAAGTCGCGTGCACCCATCTGGTAGCCCACCACGATGTGCAGTGCATCCATTGAGTCCAGGCCCGGATGCAAGCGAAGCAGCCTTCGGTGAGCCTCCCTCCGCAATGTGCCGACTCTTGCGGTAGCAAGGGCGCCGACTGGCGGCTCCTCCACCTTGCACCCGATGCCGTGCATTGCTCGTACCGTGTAGGTGAGAAACTGCAACATGTCGCGTTTTGCCGTTTCACGCACTGCGGTCGGGTCGACGCCCTTCTTGATCAGGTTGTGCCAGTCACCGTGCCCAGCTTCACCGGCGCGAAAGTTGCGGGTACGTCGTTGCAGCACGCTCGCTATTTCTTGGAATGCAAGGGTGCTCGTCCGAATACTTCCGTTCGCATTGGCGACCGCCTGGAGAAACGGCCTCATCGCGACGGCCCGGGCTATCTCCTTCGCCTCCGCGGGCTGTCCTTTGGTGCCTGCCCATTCAGAGGCGAGCGCGAACAGCGCGGATGTGTCGAGGTAATAATGGCGGCGGGGCTTCGGCGCCGATGACAGCGGCAGCCGTGGCATCGCTCAGTCGTCACCGAGCGGCGCGAATAGTGCCGCCGGCAGGGGCTCGTCTGAGATCGAGATTTCGTCTTCAGACTCAAGGTCCGGAAACAGCTCCAGCAGTGGGTCTCTGCCGGCTGGTCCGGACACTCGCGCGTTCAGTTCTGCGAACTGCACCACCATCTCCTGGAACGCCCGCCGGAGTGCTTCGTTCTGCTCGACCACTCCTTGATAGTGCTGAGCAACGTTTCGGAGTTCCTCAAGCTCAGCACGCGCAGCCCTGACCTCTTCGCCGCCGACCTTGCCGTAGGGCAAGCCGTGCCCGCGCGCGATGGGAAACCACCCTCGTGGGTGTTTGGCAAAGCGCTCCGAAATAGCTCCAGTGAGCTTCTTCGGTTGGTCTACGCGATTTGTTTCAGATATCTGGTGCATTTCTCAACGCCCCAATGCCACAAGCCTTCAGGGTACTTTAGGTCTGTTTCCTCGGCAAAGGAAAGCCAGACCTTGATCGAGTCGTTGGGGTGCTGCTTCCAGCGAAGCGCCCGCAGTCCGAGACCGGCCTTGGAGGCAACAAATTCCGCGCCCACATGTGAGAGCACGGCGCCGTCCTTGACCAACGGGGCGTACGTACCCACTGGCGGTCGCCATCCCGACACTTCAGCGGTCACCTCGGCAATCGTCATTACTGAGCCGCCAGCGACTTTCGCGAGGCTACTGAACAGCTTCTCAGCCGTTCCTCCCTTTGCTCGTCGTTCCACCAACATCTTTGGCTCGGGCTCGCTGGGTTTGCGGTAGCACTGCAGGTGAAGGAAAAAATCGTCCTCCGTATGGTCCAAATGGAAGAAGACATAGAAAGGCGTCCGTCTCAGCTTTGGAAGCAGCGGCCCTTCCACGATGCTGTCCGGGGAAGTTGGCTTCGGTTTGGATAGATGCAGCTCGGCTTCCATCCGGCGAGCGAGCACTAAGCTTTCCTCGGAGGCCGCAAACAACGCTCGCACGTCCACTTCGCGAAGGTCGACGTTGAACGCCTCGGCCATTGGTTCGGACATCTACTCTGGTACGGCCGCCGCTGACAAGCAAGTTCGGGGCGCGCCTCGACATCGCTACCCTTGCAATGGCCGCGGCTCCAACCTGACGCCGCTACGAGCGGCTTCCAATCGATCGCCACAGAGTGAACATGGCGAGTGGATCGGATCGTAAACGTGGCGCCCGACCCTGCAATGGAATCAGTCGGCGCGTCGTGCGGCTTTCAACGCTACGTCCCGAAGCCACTCCGAGAGTTTCAGGCCAGCCCTCCCCGCGGCCGCATCCATCGCCGCTTGCTCCGGTCCCGAGACACGGATCTCGATCCGTCCTGATCTTCGCTCGCTCTTGGGAAGCTTCGGTCGGCCCATCTTCGTCGTCATTCTCGGATCATTTCTGCCGCGCCCGATACTCCGCAACGATCGCCGCCTGGACAGCTTTCTGCGGCGTGTCCACCGGCGGCTTGTGCAGCACCGCGACGTAGCGCCAGCCGCCCGCGTCGGACTCGTGGCGCCAAGCGTAGGCGGTCGCCGCGGGGTGGTCGGCGAGCTTGAAAACCTCGACGATGCCATCCCAAACCGTCTCGCCGTTGAAGCGCTCAACGACCGGCACCGACTCCACGTGCTCAGCATGCGCCCCGTGAAGGTCAAGGATGGCCTTCTGGAGCGCTGCTAGCTCGGTCCCGTCCGTCACGCGCCGACCGCCTCCAGTAGCTCTTCAACGCTCCACACGTGGTCGGTCACGCCCGCGGCCATCGCCGGGGTGATGCGAAGCGAGCGGTGAACGCGGCACAGGTTGTAGTTCGCGAAGTGCAGCGCCATCGCCGCCTTGTGGTTTTCCAGCTTCTTCGAGAAAGCGTTGGTCAAGCGAGTCATGCGGCGGTTGCTCATGCGGATCGAGAGATTCGAGCGCTCCACGATCGACGTGGACGCGATGTCCAGGTCAGGATCGCCGATGATGGCCCGCTTGTCGATCTCGGTGACCTTGGGCGGCGAGTAACGGCCGCTACCAGCAGGCTCCGATTCGTAGCTTTTTATTACCTGCGCGTAATCGACCTGGCAGTCGAACGCGCGATCGATAGCTTCAGCGTAGAGAGGGAATGCATCGGAAGAGATCTGGACGCGGTTGCGGAGACGACGAGCCAAGTCGTCAATGAATGCGCGGGTGTTTTCCTGGTCGCGCTTGCCAGTGATGAATGACGGGATGACCTTGGTCTCCGGATCGATCGCAACGAAAGTCCACGTGTCTCCAACCTGGCTCGCATCGTCGTCGTCCGTCACGTGGCGCTGCTTCTTGGCAACGTAGCCCCAGATCTCGTCCACCTCGATCTCGGCGCAGGGCAGATCGACCATGAGCTTGTCGAGCAGAGCTTCGCAGGCTTGGCCGACCTTCACCATCAAGCGGACAATGGTGTCGCGGTGAACGCCTGTCATGCGCTCGATCGAGCGGACAGAGACACCCTCGACGATCGCCGAGATGACGGCGGCTTGCTTGTCGCGGGGAAGAACGTTTGCCATGGACTTAATGTACGGACAATAAGTTGTCCGGTCAAGGGTACAGGTGAATGTTTTCGGCGAATGAGAGGAAGGCGCGGGAGTCGAACCCCTCCGGATGTAAGATCCGGGCCATAAGGATGTAGAGCCCCGTAGCGTTCCGAACGCGGGGCGCCTTCGGAAAGGATGGCCCGCCTGGACTTTTGGCCCAGGCGGGCACCCCGACTACAGCCGCTGCCGCCTAATCGGAGCCGGCCTGGGGCGCGGCGTAGATTTGGGGTACGGCGGGTGACACCAGCAACGCTGCTGTGTCGCCCTTAGCTTCGGCTTCATGTTCACACTGCCGTTCTTGCGGGTTTCCCCGCATTCAGATCGGCCTGGCCCACGGCGCCGGAATCAGCTAGGTTTCCATTGTCCAGGCGTGCAAAAACTAGGACGTGGCTCTTGGTTGATTCTGTCGCCGGGGGCCAGACTCAGGGCCACCGAAAGGTGGCCTTAGTCGTTTTGGCGGGCACCCCCCGCGACAATGGCCTTCCCTTTTTCGGTCAGACTGAAGACACCACGGCGGACAGCATCAACGTAGCCGTCCGCCTTCAGGCGAGAAAAATCGGATGAGACGTTGATGCGAGAAGACTTCTCATCGTTTCCGTAAATTTGGGCAGCCAGCTTGCCCACATCGGCGCCGGGCGACTTTGACAGGCGAACCAAGAGCCTCACGTAGCGCGGGGGCAAGCCTTCCTGAGTCGAGGCCGCCTTCTGGCTGAAAAAGGCAGCCGCGGAGGGCTTCACAACGGCTGGCGACGACGAGGGTGCCGCCGTCACAATCTTCGCGGCAAGGCCCTTCATCTGGTGCTCAAGACTGTTTCGCTCAGCTACCAGTTCAGCCATTTTCACGTCGATTTCCTCGACGCGACGGCCGAGAAGGCCGAGTTGAACATAGATGTCAGCCATTTGAAGAAACTCCGATCCCGGATATGTCATCCATTGTGGCAAGCGGCCACAAAAATCATCCAGTGCGCACATTATTGCGCACCCTGGAGCCACAAAATGTCATCCGCTTACCCCCAAGTGGTGGTCGGATGTTCAGCCTATGTTGGTTGGCGCCCGCACATCGGGCATTGATCCGGCGCCGGAAATGCCCCCGAAAGCACGTCCCCTAGGTTCACGCCCAGCAAACGCGCGACGCGCATCGCAAAAGCCGGCGTAGCCCGACGCCGGCTGTTCAGGACGCGCTCGACTGTTGTTCGGTGCGTCTTCAGGGCCTCAGAAACGCGCGTCCAATTCCCGAAGCGCAGGTGCAGCACGGTCATGGCCCGTCGCACGTTCTCTTCCTCCGCTGGAAGAAGCCGGTTCTTCTCGCGCAGCAGGTTGGGGTTCGGCTCTTTGCGCCAGTAGACACGCTTGCTCGGCTTGCGCTGCATGCCGAGCAAGATCGGCCAGCGTAACCAGCGTGCCAAGCGCGACCGCGCGTCAAATCCTAATTAGGACACCACCCCCGTTTGCAGAAGCTCACGTAGCGTCCCTCGGTCGTGCCGTGCGCCGCACTCGCGTCGAGGCGTGCGGCGTCACAGGCGGCAGCGCGAGCCGCCAAATTCTCGCCTCGCCAAGCTCCTCGCGTCCCCGACGGAAGAAACTCGTGGAGGTTGGGCCCTTCGCGCGCCTCGAAAGTCACTTCGCATACGCTCATCATCCATCACATTTCAGCCGGCCGCCTCGCCAAAACCCAAGATCGCGGGACGTGCTCCCAGATGTGACGAATCCTGAGCGCATACGACGCATACGACGTGACTTTTCGAAGCTCCAACCCCATCTGCGTAGGGCCCGTACGCCCGTTTCGTTGCATCCGTATGGCTTTGCCTGGAGACGACACGGAAGTTTCTGCGATGCGAGCTGCGAGGTGGCAGCCCTTTTTCAACACCTGCTAGGGGTACGTTTGTAGCTCGTCGATGGCCCACCAAATGCGGCCGCCGAGCTGCAGCACCTTCGTGAGCTCGAGCTTCACGCACTTGGCCGCGACCGGGGGCGTGATGTTGATGGTCATCGGCGTGTTGCAGTCGTTTTGACAACCGGGCTTGGCCTCACTGCCTGTCCCGACCACGTCGCCGAACGTGCCGGTGATGAGCCCCGCAGCGGACGTCATGCAGTCACTCGAGACCGTTACCTTGACGGAGCCCGGGAAGTCACGCGCGTCGAAACTACCGCTGTTGTTTGGCGGCGCAGCCGCGAACATGACGAGCTTTCCGATCTTGTTGCAGGTCTTCATGTCGAAAGTGAACGCGTCGCCGATGACTTGTGCGGTTTGTCCACCGGCCTTGATGTGGGTGTCGCCAATCGAAGTGCGCGTGGTGCCCAGACCGTCGAAGGCCTTCTCTGGTGGCTTCACGCCTTCGCAGCCGCCGTTGGTCGTGAAGTCGCAGGGCACGTTCCATTGAGCGCGCCAACCCGCGGTCGGAAACACCTTGCCATCGCCAGGGCCAGCGCCGGGCGTGCACGCACCAGCACTGGCACCGGCGCTGCCAGCGCTACCCGCAGCGCCCGCGCTACCGCCCGCGCCGCCGCTACCGCTCGCGCCCGCGCTACCGCCTGTAGCGCCGCCCGTGCCGCCCGCTCCGCCTGGACTAGCGCCGCTCGTGCCCGCTGCGGCGCCGCTCCCGCCAGAGCCGCCCGACTGGCTGCCGCCCACGGCCGCGCCGGCCCCTCCCGCCAGCGCACCAGCCGTGCCAGCGCCGCCTGAAGCGCTGGCGCCCCCACCCCCCGTACCGGCGGCCACCCCCGGGGTCGGTTGCTCAGACGTATTGTCGCAGCCCGATGCCAAGCCGAAGAAGGGCAAGGCCATAAGCCACATTGGGCGGCGAAAGGTCGCGCGCGTGAACCTATTCATCGCCAGTAGGTGGAAAGTATCCGCCTTGGGATCGTGATTCCGGGGCGCGGCAAGCGAAAGCTGTCAGTTGGCCGCTCGGGATCGGCTTCGCGAACTATCAGGCCTCCGATGGCCCCGAGCTGTCGCTCGAAGGTAGGCGTCACACCTGCCGTGCTCGCGCGCGCGTCCTCGCTGGACGGCCGACCGCCAATGAAAAAAGTGGGAGGGACAAAACCTGCCTTGCTGATCTCGACCTTGAACGTCTCCTGGGTCTGAGAATTGCAGCATTTTCGGCACAATGTGCCGTTCTGACGTCCGTAAGACCTTGCCATTTGGCTCCGGGACTTTCGTTTGAGCGCCCCAGGCCCTAGGGGTGTTCCAGGCAAAAGCATGCGCTATTTCATCGTCATCCTGGGTCTGATCGCCCTAGTCGGCGGGCTGGTCGCGGTCAAAGGCGCCCAGATCGGCAAGCTGATGGGCATGGGCGAAGCCATGAAGAAAGCCGGTCCGCCGCCCGAAGTGGTCGCGACCGCCACGGCACAAATGCAAACCTGGGAAAATACGCTCTCGGCAGTCGCGAGCGTCATCACGGCCAAAGGCGTCGCCCTCAGCAACGACGCGCCCGGCCTGGTGTCGCGCATTCACTTCGAATCCGGTGACACGGTCAAGGCAGGTGACATCTTGGTGGAGCTCGACACCAGCGTCGAGCGCGCCCAGTTGGCGTCGTTGCGTGCCAAGCGCGACCTGGCCGACATCTCCGCGAAACGCTCGCAGAAGCTTGCGATCTCGGGTGCTGTCGCCCAATCGCAAGTAGACGCCGACGACTCGTCGTTCAAGAGCTTGACCGCCGACGCGAACGCGCTTGCCGCACAGATCAGCCGCAAGGTGATCCGAGCGCCGTTCGGCGGCAAGCTCGGCATTCGCCAGGTCAACCTCGGCCAATACCTGGCGCCGGGCACGACCGTCACTACGCTCGAAGCGGAAAAATCCATTTTCATCGACTTCTCGTTGCCGCAGCAAGATCTGCAAAAGCTGCGAGCCGGAATGGTGGTGCGCGCTTTCCAAAGCGAATCGTCGACGGCGATTGGCGAGGGTGCGATCAGCGCCATCGACCCCGCCGTAAACCCGCTGACGCGGACCATCAGCGTGCGCGCCAGCCTGCCGGCAACAATCGAGCTTCGACCCGGCATGTACCTGCGCGTTGAAGTCGTGCTGCCTGAAAATAGCGAGGTCGTGGCGGTGCCACAAACGGCCATCGTGCACGCCTCTTACGGCGACTCGGTGTTCGTCACCGAGCAGAAGCCCGGCCCCGACGGCACCTCTCGCAAAGTCGCACAGCAGGCATTCGTGAAGGTAGGCACGACCCGCGGCGATTTCGTTTCCGTCGTAGACGGTCTGAAGGCCGATCAGGAGGTCGTGACGGCCGGAGCCTTCAAGCTGCGCAACGGTATCCCGCTCACGGTGAACAACCAGGGCGGGCCACAGCCGGCGCTGGAGCCACACCCCGAGAATCGCTGACGCGGAGCGACCATGAAACTCACGGATTTGTTCATTCGCCGCCCTGTGCTGGCGATCGTCGTCAACCTGGTGATCATCATCGCCGGCCTCCAAGCCGTGCGTTCGCTCAACGTGCGGCAGTACCCCAGGCTCGAGAGCGCCACCGTAACGGTGCGGACGCCCTACGTGGGCGCCAACGCCGACCTGGTTCGCGGCTTCATCACGACCCCGCTCGAGCGCTCGATCGCAGCGGCCGACGGCATCGATTTCATCGAGTCGCAAAGCACGCAGGGGCTATCGACCGTCAACGTGCGGCTCAAGCTCAATTTCCCCGCGGCTTCGGCCTTGGCCGACATCAGCGCGCGCGTGAACCAAGTGCGGCAAGATTTGCCGCCCGAAGCGGAGGTGCCGGCCATCACGCTCGAGCCTTCGGACTCGCAGATCGCGGCCATGTACCTGAGCTTCGGCTCGAGCATCCTCGAAGACAACCAGGTCACCGACTACCTGATTCGCGTCGTTCAGCCGCGCCTTTCCGCCATCGCTGGCGTGCAGCGCGCTGAAATTCTGGGCGGTCGGCAGTTCGCCCTGCGCGCCTGGCTGAAGCCGGATCGCATGGCGGCGCTGGGCGTCAGCCCCGCTCAGGTCAAGCAGGCGCTGGCATCGAACAACTACCTGGCGGCAGTGGGCCAGACCAAGGGCCAGTTGGTTCAAGTCAACCTGACGGCCACGACCGACCTGCAAACCGTCGAGGGTTTCAAGAAGCTCGTCTTGCGCGAGAAGGACGGCGCGCTCGTGCGGCTGGAAGACGTGGCCGACGTGGCGCTCGGCGCGGACAACTACGACCAAGACGTGCGCTTGAGCGGCAAGAAAGAAGTGTTCATGGGCGTCTGGGTCTTGCCCAACGCCAACTCGCTCGACGTGATCGCCAAGGTTCGTCGCGAGGTCGAAATCATCAAAGACGAGCTGCCCACGGGCATGCGCGCGACGGTGGCGTTCGACTCGACCAACTACATCAACAGCGCCGTCAACGACGTGACCCATACGCTGGTCGAGACCGTCGGCATCGTGATGCTGGTGATCTTCTTGTTCTTGGGCTCGCTGCGCAGCGTGCTGGTGCCAATCGTTGCAATTCCGGTTTCGCTGATCGGTGCCGTGTTCTTGATGCAGCTGTTCGGGTTCACGATCAACCTGCTCACGCTCTTGGCGATCGTGCTCTCGGTCGGTCTGGTGGTCGACGACGCCATCGTGGTGGTCGAAAACGTCGAACGCAACATCCAAGAGGGCAAGACGCCGCTCGAGGCAGCGCTGGTCGGCGCGCGTGAGCTCGTCGGGCCGATCATCGCCATGACCATCACGCTGGCCGCCGTCTACGCGCCGATCGGCTTTCAAGGCGGCCTGACCGGCGCGCTCTTCCGTGAGTTTGCGTTCACTCTCGCGGGAGCCGTTTTCATCTCGGGCATCGTCGCGCTCACGCTCTCACCCATGATGTCGTCGCGTTTGCTCAAGTCCGAGCACTCGCAAGGGCGCTTCCCCCGGCTAGTGAATCGCGGCTTCGATGCGCTGAAGCGCGGCTACGAGAAGCTGCTCGGCGGCACGTTGCGCATGCGCCCGCTCGTCTACACGGTGTGGATCGTCCTCACCCTGCTGCTCGTGCCCATGTATTTGTTCTCGCCAGCCGAGCTGGCGCCCAACGAGGACCAGGGCGTGGTGTTCGGTGCCATCGACGTCCCACCCAACGCCACGCTCGAACAGCTAACGCCGTACACCACGCAGGTGAATCAGGCCTTCGCGTCGGTGCCGGAGTTTTACCAAAGCTTTCAGATCACGTTCCCGACGGCAGGCTTCGGCGGCGCTTTGATGAAGCCTTGGGACGAGCGAAAACGCAGCATCTTCCCGATCCAGGC
>Ga0307508_10004281_pt1 | contig 14005 bp, 11 predicted proteins | sample 9_EM_MG_FD_203089 | JGI IMG/M metagenome (GOLD analysis project Ga0307508, IMG submission 203089) | Populus trichocarpa ectomycorrhiza microbial communities from riparian zone in the Pacific Northwest, United States - 9_EM | ecosystem: Host-associated > Plants > Roots > Unclassified | place... | reverse complement strand
CCAGGGTCGGGGCGAGCGGCTCCTCCGTCACGAGTGTGCGGCGGCCGTCGAAATCCCCTTGGTGCATGAGCCGCAAGGCCCCGGCGAAATCGTCGGCATGCACGGCCTCGACCGGCGAATAATCGCCCAGATTCGGATGGGGCAACTCGATCAGGCGCAAGGTGCCCGAGTGCTCAGTCGGCCTCCTCGCAATCTCGTGGCCTGACTGCGCATCGTTATCGGTGATGACGAAGCGCACGCCCCACAGCGCCATGAACGCGGGATATCAGCGATTCGGAAGATGGAAAGTCCATATCTTCCGAGACCGCGACCTTGGGCTTTTGCGGTTTGCGCTTCCGTTTGGCTTTGGCGCGCCCCGTGTCCGCCCTGGCCCTCTTCTTGGGCGGGACTTGATGGAGGGGGATGATAGATGCAGAAACGTCATCCGCCATTGAAACCGCTCCTTTCGGTTTTGGTGGTCAGGCGCGGCGTCGTGCTTCCAACACGACGTTCGCGCCGCTTCAGAATCAAAACACTCCCACTTTCGCGCCGGATTGAGGCTGAAGCAATACGCGGCCAGCCAACGGCAGGTCCATAGACCTGCGCTGCTTACGCAAAGGTTTTTTGGGTTTTGGCGGTTTCGGACAGGCTGTTGACGGTGAGGGCGTGGTAAGGGTGCGCGCAGGGCAGGAGTGAGCAACGATCCTGATCGGACGTCGCTCGTCATGGCAGTCCGGTCAGAGTGGCAGTGCGGTCACGCCGAGCTCGCGATCCGAACGACTCCTGCTGTGGAAGAAGCATCGCGGTCGACAAATCGAGCTGGTCTACCGTCTATCACTCCAGGCCTCTTCGATCCGCAGCCGAGTCATGTCGCGCATGTCGTCGATGCGGCAGCGACCGCGCAGAATTGGCCCATAGTTGAACACGAGACGGGCATCGAGAGCGCCAGTGAAGCTGACCCCAAGCTCCATCAGGTCGGCGCGAAACAAGGTCGGTGATCCCGTCCCCTCGATTGACCAGCAACGGCTGAATTGAACGGGCAGCACGATCAGCGAACGTGACGGGCTTTCCGCACTCAGATGGAAGCCGTCCTTGGTATAGACAAGGCGAACGTTGGACGCGGGCACGTAAGGGCCGCCCAGATCGACGTTCGTGATCACCGTACGCCGCCCGTCGAAGCTGGTATCGCGCATCAAAGCCAAGCCGGATCGAAAATCTTCGACGCGGCGTGCGTCGGTCGGGGAAAAATCGCCGAGATTGACGTCCGGGAGTTCGATCAGGCGCACCGGGTCGAGCTTGAAGGGAGCCTTTTCATCCATCGGCTGTCGGAGGATCTCACGACCGATTCCAAGATCGGTGTCCGTGATCACGTAACGTACACCCCATAGCCGCATCATGGCTTCATTGGCCCGGCTCAGCACGACGACGGAGCGCTCTTGCCGGTCCGCCGGGCGGGCGAGAAACTCGGTCACAAGCAGGTAGAAGGGCGGAGTAACGAACGTGTAGTACTGGAACAATGTCGGGATTCGATACCGCCACAGGCCCGTGCTGCGATAGTCGTTGCCCGTGTTGCGCCAAAGCTGATAGTCGAAGTTGGTAAGATCGGGCCACGTGACGGACGTCTTCGTGCCAACGCCGTCGATGGTGGCTGCGACGCCGTTAAACAATTTTCCCGGTGCGAGCGCGATCCTCTGCTCAAGGAAATCGGTCACCGGAGTAGCCTTGATCGGCCAGAACAGCTCGATTGGACAACGTGCATCTGACCGCAGGGCTTGCGCTGCGTTGCTTGTCGCGACCAGCGCCAGCAGCGCGACGATCACGATCACGTCGACGCGTGCGGTCCCGGGCAATGCCGAAGACGCGTTTACGCTGCCGGCGGCGGGCGTGCGGCCAAGCTTCAACTCACCGCGTCTGACGGAACCGAGCAGGAACACCAGTCGGTTGGCCGCCGCGAGAATCGCGATCGCGGAGAACAGCACGGCGTAGGGCCACATGCACTTCTCAAAATACATGGGCATCGACCCGTGGTACTCTGTCGCGAAGTGGACAATGATATAGCCGATCGAGAGAAAGACGGCGGTTATGGCCAGATGAACGATGGCGAACAAACGTTTGATTGCGCGCGATCCGGTGCGCGCCGTCCACGCCGCGCCGACAACACCGAGAACAATCGTCCAGCGACCGATTCCCGGATACCAGAGCGCGGAAACGTAACTGGAATCGAACTGATTTCGATAGAACTCGGGAGAAAAGTAGTTGTAAGCGGTGTAGCCGACCAGTCCGTAGAAATACTCGAAAACACCCAGCGCCGCGGGTGCAATGATCATCAAGGCAGCAGCGAACAACCGCATCGAATTGTCGCGCCATCGTCGCGCGTCGAGGAGCGAGGCAGAGCCATACAGCACGATCGCCGGAACCATGAAGAAGGTCTGCGCGCCTGTGCTGATGACCGATAGCAGCAGGCACAGTGTCGGAGCGGTTGCGATCGCAAATGCGAGCGGCGTCGGCCACCCCCGGCCTGTGCGCAGCCCCCAAAACGACGCGACGATGAACATCGACAACACGACGTTCTGCATCCAATAGGGATTGAGCGAGAAATGGATATAGGTCTGGCTCACTTGGTGCACGAGTCCCGGCAAGCCCACCACGTCGGCGATAAAGCCGGCAAGCAAAGCCGCGCGCCATTCCACTTCGATACTGCGAGCTGAGACATAGAACGCGAACAGGCACAACAAGGCAAAGACGAAATAGATCGTCGTCTTGCCCGGCATCTCGGCGCTGAAAAACAGCGTCAGCGCGCTCGGCAGGAGGTATTCGCGAAATAGTGGATAATAGGCGTCGAAATTCGCCTGGGACGCGTCGACGCCTGTTTGCGTGAAGGGCTCCCGGTTGCTCGCCTGTTCGTCCAGGTAGGTAAAATAGCTGGATCCATCGAGGCCCACCATCAGGCAGCTTCGATTGAAATCATAGCTCCAATACAGGACAGCAAGAATGGCGGCGATCAGGAGCGCAATCGGCGGTCCTGCGAACCTTCGCGCGCGGAATGCCGGCGCGTTGCCGTCTCCAACAGATTCTGACATCAGCCCTCGGCGCCCCGCGCTCTCGTTGTCCCGGGCAGCGTCAAGGCCTGCGCAAAACGACTAACCGGCTTCTCTGGACGAATTGCAGTCCTGTTCGTTCAGTATCTCTTTTCCCATCTCTTTGGAAGATGGACGGTGGGCGCGCGCCATACAGCATCTGTAATCGTCAGATGGCCGCCCACTGCAAGTCAACCGTGCGCGCCGGCTCCGCCCGAAGCGAGCCGCAGCCACGGTTCGCTTGCCGGCACCTGGCGCCGCGCTGCTCCTCGGGGCCGTCAGGAGACGGCCTTGATCTCGCCTTCCGTCACCTGCGGTTCAACCACGTCTGCTTCCCCGGGCATGGGACGTGCTGCGATTCGAAGCTGCGACCCCAAACTGCCGTTTGGCATGATCGTCTTTTGAAGCCATCGCGTGACAGGCTTCTCAAAGGCCAAGTGTATCAAACAAGAGCAGCCGACGGCGAATGTCACCAGGCTTGCGGAGTACAGCCAGGGCCAATTCGAGACCCACAGTGCGGCGTTTAGAAACTCTGATCGAGGCAAGGACAGGAACATGCCGTGAAATAGATAAATTGAGTACGAGGCCTCGCCCAGGAACAGCAGACACGTCCCGAAAGCGCCTAATGGCGAGTCGCTCTCCAACGCCATGGTGCCGGCGACAACGACAGCGGCCGGAAGGCCCCAGAGCAACCAGCGATACACTGAACCGTCGGCATTAATTCCCATTGCGTCAACGAACAGGACGAACGCTATGCTGACAATAATCAAGGGCCAGCCCGCAAATCGCGGCATTGCGTAGCCTTCACGGCATGCAAGTCCCAACAGCATTCCGAAGATGAATTCGAGAACGATGGACCGCGTGTAGAACATCAAAAAAGGCGGCAGGTCGCCGAACAGGCGGAGAGCAGCAACGACCAGAAGGATCGAGGAAGCAAGCGCAACGGCCTTTCTGCGCTGAAAAAACAACGTTGCTGCGAACACGAGGTAGAAGAACATTTCGTAGTTCAGGGTCCAGCCCTGGCCAAGGATTGGGTTCGAATTTGCCCCAGATGGTCGGGGAAAAGCGACAAACAGCAGCGACGCGAACAGGTTTGCGAGCGAGTAGTCCTCTTGGTGGAAAGAGGTGCCGACGTGCCGCCACCACAACAGCACTGCGCCGGTCGCCAGCCAATACAGCGGTACTATGCGGATAAGGCGGCGCACGAAGAACTTCGCGGCCCCTCGACCTGAACCGAAATAAGGCTCCGACGAGTACACCATCACAAATCCGGAGATGACAAAAAACAGATCAACGCCGACGGCGCCTACGCCCAGGCCCGGAAATGTCGTTGTCCGATGCAAATAATAGTCGGTCCATCCAACCTCCGACGCGCTATGGGCGACTGTAACCGTCAGCGCCGCTGCGGCTCTCAGGATCTGAATTCCTGGTATCTTGTTCATGCGGGCGAGTTAAACATCTATAGATCGGCCTTTCAAGGACTCCGGAATTTTAACGTGTGCCGTTCGCGCGGCCTATCTACGTGGGCACGATCGAGGGCGTCGACGCCGGCTTGGCCGCAGCTGAGCCGGTCGACCGCCTCATAGGCAAACATCGTCCGATACCAGGTGTCGCCGAGACCGAACCTCAGGCAGTCTTGGTTGTGGGAAGGTACACGGGATGGTGCCTTGGGCTAGCGTCGCCGCGCCACGCAAATGAGCGTCGTGCCGAACGGCATGGGAACGCCAGCCTGCACAAGCCTGGCCTCGATCCGCGCCGCGCCGTAGAGCGCTCCGTTGAGCAGCGGATGCATCGGGCGCATGTCCGCCACTTCGGCCGCCGGCGCCGGCTTTTTTGCCAGCGCCTTGATTGCTTTCATGCCGAGAATGATCGGTGCGCCGAAGCTCGTGAAGTAGTTCGAGAAAACCACATCGAACGCCGCCGCCCGCAGCAGATCGAGGAATGGCCGCAACCGATAGCGGCGAGCCGCCATATCGATGATGTCGATTTCCCGCGCCAGCGTCGGGAAAGCCGGCTCGGTGATCAACAAGAGTCCGCCCGGCCGCAAGACGCGCCGGGCCTCCGTCAGAACGGCAAGTTCACTTTCGACCCAGCGATGGTAGAGAACGTTGAATATGGTCGCGACATCGAAGTGTTGGTCCGCGAATGGCAGCGCACGGTTGAGGTCCGCGCGTACGAATTCGCAGTGCGGGCAGGCCCTGCGCGCCAGTTCCAGGGCAATTGGTGATAGGTCGATGCCGACGACCTGCGCCGGATTGAGACTGTCCAGCAGGCGGAGATTTTGCCCCGTGCCACACCCGACATCGAGGTGTCGCGCGCCCGCACCGACGCCGAATTTCTTCAGGAGATCGAGGCTGAGCTTCCGTCGATTGCGGCCCCACCAGTGCGTCGTCTGCACCGAAAAGACCTGCTGATACAATTCGGAGCGCATGGTCGACTTGCCGCAATTCGCTGTTTGCAAATCGGCTAGATGTTCGAATCCCGCCGGGCGCCGCCGGCGAGATCGTCATCGATCGCGTCTGAAGCTGGCTGCTGAGGCGTATCTATCGTGCTATTTTTTGTTGCGGCAACGATCAATGTATCGGCCCAAAATCCGCTCGCGCGTGGCGCAAAGGCGCTGATCTGCCAAAAATGGTCGCCCGTGGCAAAGCGCGGCTCTTGCTGAAATCCGATGTTGCGCAACAGCGGCGCAATGGCGTCGCCAAGCCGACGGCCGAAAATCAAATACATGTGCCGCGCTGAAAGCGCTGTTATGTCAAATCCAGCCTTGCTGATCGCCGCCGACAAGCTCCGACCGGAAAAAAAGCGTACGTGACCCGGGTGCTGAAATTCGCCAACAGTAAGACCGATAAGCGCCATCAGTCGATAAGCCCAGAACGCCGAATTGGGTGTCGACAGCAGCAGCGTGCCGCCGGGCTTTAACACGGTTCCGAGATTGCGGAGAAAGCCTGTCGTATCGACGCAATGTTCGATGACCTCCGATGCGTATACGAGATCGAAAGAACCCGCGGCGAGAGGAAGCGGTCCTGCCTCGACATTGATGACCGAACCCTGCAACCCCTTGGCACGAAATTTCTCAATCGCCACCGGCGAAAGGTCGATTCCGTAGACATCGTGCCCCCGCTCGGCCAGGAGCGCGGCATTGAGGCCGGTGCCGCAGCCGACATCGAGAATGCGCAACGGAGTATCGGAGGGCACCATTGCTCGCATGAATTGTTTGCTTGAACGCTCATACTCCGCCTTGGTTCGGTAGTGCGTGTCCGAGATTCGCCGCTCCATCGCCGAGTCGATCATGATATGCAGTCCCCATCCGCCTTTAGAATCTTCTATAAAACGCACAAGTTCACCGCGCAGTCATTCCGAACAATGCGGTACGAATATCACATGGAGCGCTCAGCAACGCCACGACCAGAATGGGCGCGGCGAGTTTACCGATAAGGCGCTGCCGGCGAGTCGATTCCGAAGGGGCTGTGTGTGTCGATCACGGTCGATGCCCCCCTTACGACAAGGTAGTTCGTCCAGAAGTACTCGTTTCAGTCGGGGTAGACGACGAATCCGTCACCTCTTTCACGGGTTCCGCGCAATCTTGAATGGCGTCATATACGTCACACTGTCCAGTTGAAAATAAAGGGCGGCGTTGCCTCTGCTTGCGCCAAATCTGCGATTGTGATTGAATAATGAAGAGATTGTGGTGCAAAAACAGCGTTATCGGGGGTTTTTTGAAAGTTTTGATCCTGGGCGGGGATGGCTTTTGCGGTTGGCCGACATCGTTGCATCTTTCCGAGCGCGGGCACGATGTGGTTATCGTCGACAGTCTGGCCCGCCGCAACATCGACAACGAGCTGGAGACCTCCTCGCTGACCCCGATCCAGCCGATCGGCGCGCGGATTGCCGCTTGGCGTAAATTGACCGGCCGGGCCATCGAGTACCACAAGTTTGATGTGGCGGAGAACTATCATCGCCTCCTGACGCTGATCGTTGAATCGAAGCCGGACGCGGTCGTGCACTTCGCCGAACAGCGTGCGGCGCCTTATTCAATGAAGTCGTCGTTTCACAAACGATATACCGTCAACAACAATCTCAACGCCACCAACAATCTGCTGGCGGCGGTGGTGGAGTCAGGCGTCGACCTGCATGTCGTTCATCTCGGGACGATGGGAGTTTATGGCTACGGCGCCGCCGGCATGTCGATTCCCGAGGGCTATCTGCCGATCAAGGTCGATGCCCCCGACGGCAAGGTAATCCGTCGTGAAATTCTCTTTCCACCCGATCCGGGCAGCATCTATCACCTGACCAAGACCCAGGACCAGTTGCTGTTCGCGTTCTACAACAAGAACGACAAGGTGCGGGTGACCGACCTGCACCAGGGCATTGTCTGGGGCACCCAGACCGAGGAGACCAAGCGGGACGAGCGGCTGATCAATCGCTTCGACTATGACGGTGACTTCGGCACCGTTCTCAACCGTTTTCTGGTCGAGGCTGCGGTCAAGCATCCGCTCACGGTGCACGGCAGCGGCAATCAAACGCGGGCCTTCATCAATATCCAGGACACGGTGCGCTGCATCGAGCTCGCGATCGTCAACCCGCCGCAAAAGGGCGAACGCGTACGCATCTTCAATCAGATGACGGAGACGTTTCGCCTGATCGATCTGGCGAAACTCATATCTTCGCTCACCGGCGCGCAGATCGATCACGTTCCGAATCCGCGCAAGGAGGCCGATGCCAACGACCTCAAGGTGGACAATCAGGGGCTGGTCGGCCTGGGACTGAAGCCGATTACGCTCGAGGCCGGCTTGCTCGAGGAGATTGGAGAGATCGCCCGCAAATACGCGCAGCGCTGCGATCTCACGAAGATCCCGTGCGTGTCGCGCTGGTAGATCGAGCGGGGGGCGGATCATGAAAATATTGGTGACCGGCGGCGCTGGCTTTATCGGCTCGAACCTGGTGCCGCATTTGGCAAGGTTGGGTCACGACGTCATGGTGCTCGACAATCTTTCGGTGGGACAGAAGTTGCCCAAGTTCCCGTCCGCCGTGAAATTCCGCCGCGGAGATTTTCTCGATGCTGCAGCGTTGCGGGACTGCCTCGTGGGCGTTGACGCCGTCGTCCATCTTGCCGCGATGTCCGGCGTGATGGATTCAATCGCAGACCCGGTGCGCTGCTTCACCGACAATGCCGAAGGTACGTTCCGCCTGCTTGAGGCGTCGCGCCGCGCCGGGGTTGTGCAGTTCGTCAACGCCTCGACCGGCGGCGCAATTTTGGGCGAAGTAGCCCCGCCGATTTCGGAGGCGATGGCGCCCGCACCGCTTTCGCCCTACGGCGCCTCGAAGCTCGCGACCGAGGGCTTCTGCTCGGCGTATTCTGCCTCCTTCGGCCTGCCTTGCGTGTCGCTTCGGTTTTCCAATATCTACGGCGCGAATTCCGCGCACAAGAAAAGCGTGGTCGCGGCCTTCATCAAACGCGTGCTCAATGACGAGCCGCTGCTCATCTATGGCGACGGCACACAGCGACGGGATTACCTGTTCGTCGGTGATCTTGTGCGGGGCATCGCGGCGGCGATCGGACGGCGGGTCAGCGGAACGTTTCAGCTCGGCTCGGGTAGGCCTACGTCGCTGCTGGAACTGATCCAGGGGCTGGAAGTCGCGGCCGGCCGCAAGCTCGCGATCGAATTCGAACCGTCACGCAAGGGCGAGGTGCATTCGACCTGGTGTGACATCACCAAGGCCCGCGAGACGTTCGATTATTGCGCTCCGACGGCCTTGGCCGACGGTGTGCGCGCCACCTGGGACTGGTTTGCCGGCAACCAAGCGACGTGGCGCGAACAAAGAATACTTGCTGACGCCGATTGATGAGGGACGCATGGCCGAACTTATTTCCTTGCAGCTCGCCGACGCCGCCGTGAACGATGACCGGTATCCGGTGTCTGTCGTCATCCCGCTTTATAACGAGCAGAATATTCTCAATGAGAATGTCGAGAAGCTGGCCGGCTTCTTCGACGCCGTGGTCGGTCGCGACCGCTGGTATTTTGTGTTCGTCGAGAACGGGAGTACCGATTCGACGCCGGCGCTCGTGGACGCCGTCTCCGCGCGCCGTCCACCATCGCGCGTCATTCATTTGCGGACCCCTAATTATGGCATCGCGCTCAAGACCGGACTGCGGGCAGCGACGACTCGGTGGGTCTATATCGTCGATATCGAACAATGGGACTTCCCGTTCATCGCCTGGTCGTGGAAACATCGGAACGCATACGATGTGCTGATCGCCTCCAAGCGCGCCGATTTCACCATCTGTCATCAGCAGTTCTATCGGCGGGTCCTGAGCTGCACGCTCAACGGGCTGTTGCAGGTGCTGGTGCAGTTCAGCGGAACCGACACCCACGGGCCGAAGTTGCTCAACCGCGTTTCGCTGCAGTCGATTATTGCCGCCTGCGAGCTTGATCGTGGGCAATACGACACCGAGCTCGTGCTGCGTGCGGTGCGCGCGCAGAAGCGCATCATCGAGGCGCCGAGCGAATACCATGAGCTGCGGCCCAACCGGAATTGGATGGTCAAGAAGATCCTGTGGAACTTGTGGGCACTGGCCCGACTGGTGCGGATCATGAAAGCTGTTCCTCACCAGGGACAGGAGCGCTACTACCGGGTTCCCCGCGAAGACGTTCTGGCCGAAACGGAACAGCTGCAGCCGTTGCAGGCGGAAATGCGTCTTGTTTAACGCTCCGCAACCGCGCTCGCGCCTCTATACCAGTGCTGCCAGCTACACCGGCCTGATCGGCGGAGTCGTCTTCGGTACGGACGACGACGAAGTGGCCAAGCTCGAAAGCGCGCTTGCCGCGCGGCTTTCGGTCGCCCACGTCATTGCGCTGCCGCAGGCGCGGGTCGGAATCTATCTTACCGTCAAGCATCTGGTTCAGCCGGGCCAGAAGGTCATTTTGTCGCCCTATACGATCGCTGACGTCGTCAATATGGTGGTTTGCGCCGGCGCGGTGCCGGTCTTCGCCGACGTCGCGGCCGACGGCTCCTGCAACATCGATCCGACGGCCGTCGCCGAGTTGCTCGACAGCGAGAGCAATGTCGGCGCCGTCATGGTTACGCATTTCTATGGACTGGCCTGCGATATGGAGCCGTTACGGCAGGCGTGCGCACATGCCGGCGTGCCGCTGATCGAGGATGCGGCACAAGCCTTTGGCGCGCGCGTGGGGGCCGCGCAGGCCGGCACGATCGGCCGTGCGGGGATATTCAGCTTTGGATTATTGAAAAACGTCACCGGATTTCTCGGCGGTGCGGTTGCGACCGACGACACAGATCTGGCGCGGGCGCTACGCGCCGAGCTCGAGGCCTTTCCGATAACGCCGCGGGAGGTTCTATGGAAAAAGGCCGCCAAAGGCGCTGCCTTCGACCTCGCCACCTTTCAGCTCTTCTTCGATTCGACGGTATACTGGCTGTTCCGTTACGCCCATCTCCACGACATGGATTTTTTCGGCAATAAGCTCGACACCGACGCCAACCCCGTGGCCTATCGAACGTTCCCGCAGCGCTATGCCTACCGGATGTCGGGCGTTCAGGCCGCGATCATTCGCGCTCAGCTTGATCGCAGCGAGACCCAGTCCAGAGAGCGAATCCGCAAGGCGGCGCTTTACCATGAAGGGCTCAAGGATGTGCCGGAACTGACGCTGCCGCCAAACCGGCAGGACGGTTCGCACACCTATTTCTACTTTACTGTGCTGGCGCGGGACCGCGATGCGCTTTCCCGTTCGATGACGCGGCAGTACCGCGATGTCCAGATCAGCCATCATCGCAATTGCGCCAGCCTGCCGTGCTTTGCCGAATACGCGCGCCCTTGTCCGAACGCCGAGGCGGCGTCGCGCGGGGCTCTCTATCTCCCGACCTATCCGGGCTACCGCGTCGATCAAGTGGAAGCCAACATTGCCGCCATTCGCCGCCATGCGCGGGAACACAATATATGAATGTCGCCGTCATCGGCAGCGGCTTGGCCGGCGTCTTTGCCGCGCGCGCGCTTGCGGCGCGCGGGTTGAACGTCACCATTCTCGACGTCGGCGAAACACTGGATGCTGCGCGCCAGGCGGTGGTCGCGCAACTGCGCGATCGTGAACCCGGGTCGTGGTCCGCCGAATACCGGGATCTCATTTCCGCCAACGCAACGATGAGCGGCGACGAGTTGCCGAAGAAGATGCACTTCGGGTCGGATTACATTTACGCCGCGGACCGCCCGTTCGCGCATGTCGTCACCAACCGTTCCGGCCGCGTACCGTACCCGACGTTCGCCCGCGGTGGATTTTCCAATATCTGGGGCGCCGCGGTATTGCCGCCCGACGCCTGCGATATGGCAGACTGGCCGGTATCGCGTGGCGCCATGGAACCGTACTTCCGTAAAGTCGCCGCGCTCTTGCCGTTGTGCGGCCGTGGGGGCTCGATGGCGGCGACCTTTCCAGCTTACAAGGAAGCTCTCGGGCAGCTCGATCCCGGGCCGCAAGGCGCCGCCTTGCTGAAGGATCTGGCGCGCGCCGAAAAGCGCCTCGCCGCTGATGACGTCCTCTACGGACCAGCACGGCTGGCGGTCCATACGGCGGCCGCAGAAGGCGGCATTTTGCCGTGCAGCGGCTGCGGGCAATGTTTCACTGGCTGCGTCCGCGGCTCGATTTTTTCAACGGTGCCGATGCTCGACGGCATGGTTCGCCGCGGCGAGGTGGTCTATCGGGGCGGGCTGTTCGTGCGGTCCGTTCGGGAGGAGGCGGAGCTGGCGCGGGTCGAGGTTCTCGACCTGAATAGCGGCCCGGCCGAACTGACATTCAAGGCGATCTTTATCGCCGCTGGTCCGCTCAATACCACGGCGATCCTGCTGCGCTCGGCTGGCCATTACGATCGTCCCGTTGTACTGAAGGAGAGTCAGAAATTTGTCATGCCGGCGCTGCGGGCGCGCGCCGCTCCCAGCGCAGCCGAACAACCCTCGATCACACTGGCGGCTGCCTTCATCGAAGCGCGGGTTCAAGAACGGTCCGATCATTGGCTTCACGTCCAAATGATCCCGATGAACGACATGGTCGCGACGGCGTCGCGGCTGCCTGGACTGAAGTCGCCCTATGCGCGTCGACTTTGGGCGCCGATCCTTCGTCGCGTCATGCTGGCCTGGTGCGGAATGCATTCTGATCATTCCTCCAGTCTCGAGTTGACGCTGCGCCGGGGCGCCAACGACTCCGATACATTGTCGATTGCACTCAACGTTTCGGAACAGGCACGCCTCGAGGCTGGCCTGGCTGCGCGGCGGCTGGCCAGGGTGCTGCGCGCAGGCGGCCTCTACATTCTGCCGCGAATAATTCGCTTTTCCAACCCCGGATCGGGCACCCATTGCGGGTCGTCGTTTCCGATGCGGTCACAGCCTGTCGACACGCTCGATTCAGACAGCCTCGGCCGTCCTTTCGGCTGGCGTCGTATCCACGCGGTTGACGCGAGCGTGCTGCCGTCCATACCCGGCACCACGCTCGCTTTCCCTGTGATGGCAAATGCGGTTCGAATTGCCGAACTGGCGCCGATCGCATGACGATTTCCGATATCCGCACCCTGATCTCGCGCGGTTACGGCGATTCGGTGATGCGGCGAAGCTTTCTGCTGCTGTGCCTGATGGGGCCGGCCTTCGCTATCAACTTCGCTCTCTATTACGCTGCAGCGGCGCTGTTGCCGGCGGAAGGTTTCGGCCTGTTCTACATCGCGGTCACGACCGCTAACGTCTTGTATTCCGGCTCCTTCGTCCTCAACATTTTTTTCACCCGGTATCTCGTGTCCGTCGTTCAGGCCGCCGGTGAATCCGCTGCCTATGCCGCGCGGGGCCGTATCGAGAGCCTGGTGCTTCGCTGGGGGGCGCTCGGTGCCGTCGTTGGCATGCTGGCTCTCTCGCTGATCGGCAAATGGATCGGCATCCAGTCGATGTGGATCGTCGTCCTGATCGTGCTCGACGCCTACAGCGCCTACATCATCGACGTCAATCGGGCGCTTCTGCAAAGCCTGCGCAAGGTCGTGCCTCTCGGCGCCATCACTCTGATCTGGATGGCCGCGCGCTTCGGGTTGGCGGTCGCCGGCATGGCCCTGTTTGGCACGACGTGGGGCGGCCTGCTCGGTGTGGTGCTGGCGGCGGGATTGATTATGGCGGTATTCCCGTTGCTCTTTTCATCGGCAAAGTACGTTGCCCTGCAACGGGTGCCGGCGCTACCCTCCATTCGCGAGCTGGTGCCGGTTGTTTTCGGCTATGTCAGCCTGATTGTGGTGTCGAATCTTGATGTGCTGCTGACCTATGTGTTGTTGAAGGACGATGCGCTCGGCGCCTATTCGGCGTCATCGGTTTTTCCCAAGGGCATACTCGTCATCGTGACGCCGCTGTTGCAAATGCTCTATCCCATGATGGTGGGGCGTCAGGACGCGCCGCTCGATATTCGGCTTGTATTGCAAAAAAGCGTGCTCGTTATCCTTGCGCTGTCGAGCGCTATTGCCCTCGGCGTGTTTGCATTTTCGGGACTGCTTTGCGGCGGCGGATGGGGCCTGAAACTGTGCCAGCCGTTTCCGCTCGAACTGTTGTTGATATCCGCCGTGATGTTGTCCGTGTTGCGGGCCTTGGTGCTCTATCAATCCGCGCGCGGGCGGGACTGGATGGCAGTTTCCATGCTGGTTCCTGCCGCTGCCTATCTGTGGTTCGCTCTGAAGTCCGATCGCAATGTCGCGACCGTTGCCATGGAGTTCGCTGCCTTTTCGGGACTCTTATTGCTCTATTACAGCGGACTAACGATCCTGAGGGAACATCGCTCTTAATGGCATTTTAGTGGTCCTCCGGATGTCGCGATGGTCCCGTCGCGGAGTCGGTAGGAATGAGGGTTGGCGTAGTCTCCGGGGTGATGAACCTCGAATCATCCGGCGTTGAAGCGTCGGACTGGAGACTATGCCATGAA
>Ga0307508_10004280_pt1 | contig 14005 bp, 15 predicted proteins | sample 9_EM_MG_FD_203089 | JGI IMG/M metagenome (GOLD analysis project Ga0307508, IMG submission 203089) | Populus trichocarpa ectomycorrhiza microbial communities from riparian zone in the Pacific Northwest, United States - 9_EM | ecosystem: Host-associated > Plants > Roots > Unclassified | place... | reverse complement strand
GGGTAGCGGTAGCAATAGAGGGTTAGTTTGGATTGCAGTAGCGGTGGGTGGTGGCCGGAGGAATGTGTGGAGGATGAGGACGAGGTGGTGGCAGTTGGGCGGGAGGCGGAAGAGGTAGAGTTGGTGGTGGTGGTGGTGGTGGTGGTGGTGGTGGTGGTGGTGGTGGTGGTGGTGGTGGTGTTCAGAAAGTCCCGTGCATACGCATGGTCGACGAGGCTGCGGGCGGCGGGAAGGGAAGCAGGGATGCTCGACCAGACGAGCGAGACAACGACACCGGGAAGGGTGATCTCGGCGGGAAGCCGCTTTCACCGAGAACGCTGCCCGAACGGGACAGGGTTGTCCGAGAGGGCGAGCGCAGTGCTGGACGGTTGGCCGAGAAACGGGGATTGGGTGTTGGGGGAGGGGAGCAGGGCGAGAGAGAGAAGGTTGTGGACGAGGGATGGAGGGGGAGGAAGGGGGGATGATGGAGGGGCGGAGGAAGGCGAGGGGTGGAGGGGGGAGGGAGGGAGAGGGAGGAGAGGGAGGGATGTTCCGCTGACGGCGTGGAAGACGGGCGCGGCAGGCAGGCAGGAGCAGCCGGAAGGACGGCTGGCGGCTATGTGACGTGACTTGGCCGGACTCGAGGGAGGGGACGGAGGTTTTTCGCTTTCGCGGACTGGCCGTCTCTCTCGCTGGTACCAGAGTGTCGGGACGAATGGGGGAGGGGTCTGTCTCTTAAGGAGGTTGTTCCCTTCGCGTGCGTTGCCAGCTGCTGGGTAGCGTGCAGGAACCGCTGCCGGCGGAGATTCGTGTGCGAGGCGAGAGCGAGACAGAGAGGGAGACGGGCCCGGAGGAAAAAAAAACGAAATATATAGAAATAAAGGCTTCCCGTTTCAAGAACTGTGGTGGCACATGCGGCGCCCTGGCTGGGCGGGCGAGCGGGTGTTTTTTGTTTTTTGTTTTTTCCCTCGGGAAAATAAAAATAAAAATAAAAATAAAAATAAAATAAAAATAAAAATAAAATAAAAAAGCGGAACAAGGGAGCCGACCGCAGCCAGTCGAACGGCGGCGGCGGCGAGAAGACGGAAGGAAGACGAGAGGAGCGGCGGAGAGAACGGGCGGAGGAGCGAGCCGTGCGTGGTGTGGTAGTGCAGCAGCGGTGGGTGGGCGGCGGGCTTGTTGGTGGCACGGGCTGGGGCGGCCGGACTGTTTCGATCAATCGATTCGGTGGCTCCAGGATGTCTCGGCGATGCGTGGATGGACAGTGCGGCCCCTCCGCGGCGCAGTCGATTGGCGGGCGGGGCAGGCGGAGTAGACGAGCAGGCGCTCAGAGACGGATGCAACAGCGGACCGACGACAACGGCGACAACGACGACAATGACGGCGACGACGACGACGGCAACGGCGACAACGACAACGGCAACAACGGCAACAACGGCAACGACGCCAACGACAACGACAGCAGCAGCCACGGGACAACAGCACAGCAACAGCAACAGCGCCGCCGCTGCCAAACGAACAGCAACGGACGACAAACGATGGCGGGCGGATGGCTGGACGGACGCGATGGCGGTGGCGGTGACGGTGACGGTGACGGTGACGGTGACGGTGACGATGATGGTGATGATGATGATGATGATGATGATGATGATGATGATGATGATGATGATGGTGGTGGTGGTGGTGGTGATGGTACTGGCTGTGCCGAATGGCGCGGCGGCGACGACGAGTGACGGCGACGGCGGGGATGGCGGCGACGGGCAGTGATGACACGCCGCTCCACCCAGCCAACGACGGCCGGACGAACAACGGAGGAGGGGAGCCGGCTCAGGGCAGATACCCAATCGTCCTCAGCGCGATCGTGAGTGTGGGCGGGACGAACAGGAGGCGAGCCGTCGATCGAGGGGGGGAAACAATATATGCGTGGCTGCCACCGCCCCGGTTGCCGTCGTCGGTGGGCGCGTAGGCAATCTGGAGCCCGCAGCACGGAAAGTGGCCGTTGGCCAGACTGCGGGAGGAGGGAGCGTGGGTGGGAGCGTGTGCGCTTGTGGCTTGTCGGACAGCAGCGATTCCGCGCGAAGAGTCGGGTACCGGGCGCGAGAGGGGAAGGTCCGAAAGGGATATGTACTTGGCAGACGCCTTCGCCTGACGCCCCCGCCGGGAATGGCTCGACGGATGGACGGGTGGGCGGATGGACGGTCTGGCTCCGGCGCGGGGAAGGGCGCAATCGAGATAGCGGTCGGGCGGGCACCACAGCCGGCGAGAAACGGGCAGAACAGCGTGGAGAACGGGGCAGGAACCGCCCCCCGCGCCAAATAGCAGTGGCAGTGGCAGTGGCAGTGGCAGTGGCAGTGGCAGTGGCAGAACGCGACAGAGGCCCGCAGCGACGATGGCGACTGCTCCGGACTGCAGAGAACGGGAAAAGTGCAGTGCGCTCGGGGGGGACAAGGGGCGGCGAGAACTAAAAGACAGCGCGGAGCTGAGGGCGCGGGTGGCGGGCCCCCCAATCAGAATCGCCGGTTGTTTTTTTTTCCAGCGAGTGGGCGGCGGGGAGGGGGCCCCCTTGTTATCGTGACCCAGCGCCCGCGGACAGCAGACAGCAGACCGCAGACCGCAGCAGCAGACAGCAGACCGCAGACAGCAGAAAGCAGAAAGCACAAAGCACGCCTGGCTGGCGTCCGGCCACCTCTCCCGTCGTCTCACCGCGCGCTCCGCCCCTGGCAGCACGGTGGAAGCGGCAATGCGACGGATGGCTGGCAGGATGACGACGGCAGCATGCGAGGTGGCGGCGCCGCTGGCCGCGGGCAGTCCGCACAGTCCGCACAGTCCGCACAGTCCGCGACGGCGCCAGCTGGTCACGTTGCGGGCCCGGATCAAGCATCGCAGCTTCTCGCAGCAGAGACAGCTGTATGGCCGTGGTTGGCGGCTGCAGCCAGCAGTGCGCATAGCGGTGCTGCTGCCACCACCAACACCACCACGCCCTCCACTCGCGTGGCGCCATGGCGATCCCTCCAGCCGCTGCGGGATCCTGACCCCGCCCTGCGCTGCGTGCGCCCGTCTCGTCTGGTCTCGCCTCGCCCCGTATCTGCCTATCTACCTGCCAAAACCTTACGTGTGTCGCGCCCCACGGCGACGCGGGGTTTCTCTGCTCTCGCGGTCTCCTCCGGGTCTCCGCCGCCGTCTCCCTTCCCCGTCTCCCTCCCGTCTCTCGTCTGCACGCACGAGGGGGCGGGCGGCTCCGGGGCCAGAGTCCGTCCGAGACACTGCGACACCTCCACCAGCCACTCGGATCCGTCAGTGACGCGTTGCAGCAGGGTTGGACACGAGCGAGGCCGGGCGTGTGCGTGTGTGTGTGTGTGTGTTCGCGCCGAAAGCGGCAGCATCGCTCACCGATCCGGAACTCCACCGCCGTCGTGCTTCCGCAAAGGGCAACCCCCCCCCTCCCAAGACACGCGATCGCTGCTCTGGTGAGGGCGCGACGGCTCCCGCGAACCAACCGCAGCGCCCACACGCCCCGCTCTCCGGAGTCGAAGTCGAAGTCGAAGTCGAAGCAGTCGAAGCGGGCTCTCGGCGCTACCAGCCCGCGTCGCCGTGTGTGCGCACGCTCACCGGCGCGAAGGACCTGCTGGTACATAAACTCCACGCCGCACATGGCTACTGGCCGCGATCGCGCCGCGCGAGCAAGCGGTGCGGAGAAAAGGGAGAGGAAAAGAAGAAGAAGAAAAAGAAGAAAAAAGAAAGCAAAAAAGAGGAGTGGTGTGGGATAAAGGGCCGCAATCTCTGGGGTGGCGGACGTGTGCGACTGCTTCGGCGTGGATACATATGCCTGCCGGGCGTCGGGGTTTGTGCGAGTGCGCATCGATGTACGGTGGGACCACAGCTTCGGGAAGATGACGGGGGCGAGCGGAGGTGGTGGCCGGAGAGTGGTGATGTCACTGCAGCCGCCGCTCGGGAGCCTGGCTGTGCAGAGCATCAATGTATGGATTCTATGCAGCCATCTCTTCCCAGAACGCTGCAGCAACGCCGCCGAGCCCTGCGAGCTGCCACTGCCGCAACTCCACATTGCGCCCGTGCGAAGACTCACGTCTCAGCGTGCAGCAGGCAACACCGCATGGCGCCGGGCGCCGGGCGTCGGAACCGTGCGTCCTCTGGAGCAGAGCGCGCTCCTCCCGCCACCCCATTCGCCCACGCTCCGCACGTATCGCTGTCCCAGCTCCGCCGCCGGCATCGCCCGCATCGCAGCGTCCCCACCGTCGCAGTCATCGCCGCGGTGCTCGCCGTCCGGTCCGGCGCCGTTCCCGCCTTCTTTCCTTCCTTCCGTCCTTCCGTCCTTCCGTCCTTCCTTCCGTCCTTCCGTCCTTCCGTCCTTCCTTCCGTCCTTCCGTCCTTCCGTCCTTCCACACTTGTGCTGCCCGGTGCCGCCGCCTCCTGCACGCACACTATGGGATGTTTCGCTATGCATGCAACGGTTCTTCTCCCACGTTGGAAGCAGTAAGTAGAGTGTGTATGTAGAGTACGTAGAGCAGCGGCGCGACGTCTATCTAACTGCTTCTGCGATTGCCCTTGGAAGGGACTTCAACGGATTCCCTTCCCCCCGGCCCCCGGGGATCGTGGCATGGTGGCGGCGGAGATCCCGGCGAAATGCAGGTCGCAGCGGAGGAAGAGGACGGGGAGAGGGGAACGCGATGCTCCAGCAGGCAGACAGACAGAGAGACAGACAGACAGCCAGCCAGACAGACAGACAGACAGACAGCCCCGTTAGCCCCAGGCAGGCACAGCGAGCGAACCCCGACATCACCACCGCTCCCCACGGAGGTACATTCTTACATACTCCACATACATACATGCACACTCACTCTGCGTATGTTCGCGTCCCCCCCCCCCATCAATCATGCCACTTTATTCCCTCGGTGTGATGCGCTGCCCTTCGGTCGGCCGGCGGAACCAATCAGCATCGCAGGCACAACAGCGGTCGACTTACTCCGTGTCGGGGAAGGGGGGGGGGGCTCGTAAATTATTCCCTTAACCGCCGCAGGCCGCCACAGCGGGCCTTACATTACATGCGTGCGTACTCTACATATGTACGATATCATATTTTTGTTCCGTCTCTTTACTTTTCGCCCACGCTGTCCAATCAGCGTCCGCTCCACCTCGCCAAATTGTGCGGGCGGCCCGCCCCGGAATCCCCATCTCTTCCCTTGCTCCATTCCCTTGCCCTCCCCCCTCCCCCCCCCATCATCCGTCATCCTGATGACGAAACTCGCTCTCTCTCTCTCTCTCTCTCACACACACACACACACACACACACACACACACACAAAAGAGCAACCACAGCCTTCATTTTCTATCCCTGGCTGCAGATAAAACCTTATGGTGGGTTTAATAATAATAAAAAAAGAAGGAGTAGAAGGAATGGAAAGAAGGAATAGAAAAGGATGGGAAGAATAAGAAGGAATAGAAAGAAACAAAAAAAAATAAAAAAAATAAAAAAAATAAAGAAATAAAGAAATAAGAATAGAATGAATGAAAGAAATAAGAATAGAAAGAATGAAAGAAATAAGAATAGAAAGAAACAAAGAAACAAAGAAACAAAGAAACAAAGAAAAGAAAAGAAAAGAAAAGAAAAGAAAAGAAAGAATAGAAAGAAAGAATAGAAAGATAGAAAGAGAGAAGGAGGAAAGGGAAGGGGAATGAATTCGTCCCATCTTTTTTTCTCCTTTCCTTCTTTCCTTCCTTTCAAACGAAGCCTGACATACATACACTGCACCCCACCAACGGGAGGAAGGAGTGGGAGCGGAGGGGAGAGAGAGAGGGGGGGGGGGGAGGGGGTTGCAGATTGCGTCCAGCTGAGGACACCTGAGAATGTTTCCCCGCTGGACCGGCGCAGACGACACCTTTCCCTTCCGCCCTGCCTCCCATCCCTCCTGCAAGTCTTCGTACATGCAGCCACCAGGGCTGTCCTCTTCTCTCCTCTGCTCTCATATCACTTTGTTCCCGCCCTCCGATCGTATGTATGTATGTAGAGTGCACGCGGCGAACTGCGTCGTCAGCCCCTCCCCTCCCCCCAAACGCCAACGTGTATTCTTCGTGCGCTCGCTGAGTGGCATGGCTTGTATAATGTTATGGGGAAGGGAAACCCCCCCCACCCCGTTCACCGGAAGGCCAAAGGAATATATAATATATATAAATGAACCATTTGAAAGAAACGAAGAAAAGAAAAAAAAGAAAGAAAGAAAGTCGTGACGATTCCCAAAATCATCCATCGATGGACAACACGCTCAACATTCAACAGCCGCCCCCGCTCGTACATCGAGACACCCCTAACCATGTCCATCCCACCCGCCCCATGCCCACCGTTTTGCCCGCCGCACTCATCCCACGTACATACATACATACGGCTAGGTACCCAGATCTGCCGCTCGTTCTCTTGGCCATGATCCCCGATCCGATTCCGAGAGACGCTACTCGTCGTCCTCATCGTCCGTATCCTCGTCACTGTCATCGTCGTCGCCGTCGTCGGGCTTGACAACACGGTTGAGATACGTGATCTGTTCCGAATGCATCCACCGGCACGAGTCAGTATACAAATACCTATATATATACGCATACACCGTTTGTGTATGTATATGTGTGGTAAGCCCCGTTCCCACCACCACCACCACTGCACGCCCACGGGGTACGTAGGATATTGTAAAAAATACCCGTAGTGGATACCGGTGGAGCGTCTCAAGGGCAAGTGATGGGGAGAAGGTATCGACTCACTAAGGGCTCCAGGTGTTTGAACACGTTCACCACTCTGTCCAGGAACTCTGGCGACACAACATCCTCATCAGCCAGCGTCTTGCTGACGGTGAAGCTCTTCAGGCGGAGCAGAGCGATGTCCTTGTGATCTTTGGGGTAATTCTGCGGCACAGGGAAAGCGTTAAGTCAGGTTAGGTAGCCGCACGACGGAGGGCTATGGCCAGGGAAAGGAAAAAGCAGGTTGCGGATTGGCACTTGAGGGAAGGGAAGGGAAGGGAAGGGGACGGGGGGGGGGCAGGGTGAAGGGCGCAAAGAATAATGATGATGATATGTGACGAGCGAACGGCGCTGACGACACCCCCGGTGGAACCGGGTAGACTTCACCGGGGAAACAGGAAAGGTGGTGGGGAAGGAAGGATTTGAGCTGGTGGCAAGTGGACGACGACGTGCATGTTAGAAACGAGGCACACACACACCACGCTAAACCAAACATGCTTTGGAGTGGGGCGGAAGCTGGCGATACTCTATGTGCGCATTTTTCGCCAACGACGGGATCGGGAAGGGGTTACCTACGATCGGGACGAGAGCTCGATCAGGGGAAGCTGTAGATAGCCAAGCAATTGGTTCCCGTCGCAGGAACCGGGGGGGGGGAGGGAGGGGCGAGTGATATAACAGCCGAAGGCTGGGTGGAGAAGGAGTGGTGCGGGTGCGGGTGCGGGTACAGGGGAATGTGTAGAGTTTGCTATGTATACCTTGGGTGCAGTCTTCAGTGCATCCGCTGAGTTCGCCGCGACAAATGAGCCGATCCTGCTCTTCTCGTCCCTCTTGGACTTTCCAAAGAACTCCGTGGCAAATCCTTCGCCTGTCAGGACTCCTTTGAGACGTTTAGGATGCTTGTCGATGCTGTGTCGGATGAGACTCAATGCCTGTGCCTCTGGATGCCAGAGTCCGCCGGCTGATCGAGACAAGAACACAACAGCGTTAGTCCACCCGCTTCCGAGACATCTGCAATGTTGGCGCAACGGGAGAATCAATGGAAGATCAAGGGGACGCCAACACACGGGTCGGCAGAGCCTTCCGTGGGTATGTGTGTGCATGTATGACGGAGAAGTGTAGGGAGAAGCAAGGAGACGAGGGGGGGAGGGGGGAGGCTAAGGGACGGGCCGCAGTCTCTGGCACACAACATGCCTGCAATTGTTTCTCCAGGCTTGATTTGCAGATAATAGCAAGCATACGATCCTTTCCTCCCGGTCCGTGACCTAATTTTCCACCACCGCATGTAAGCGGCCCTCAACGGACGATCTCTCGATCGGAAGCAACATACCAGGCCGCCGAGAAATGTGTCTGGTCAACTCCGTCAGCCATCATGCATCACATGACGCCTACGCCAATCGGATTGGGCAACCGCTCACGACTGCTCCGTATAGAGCATCCGCCGGTGGGAGCGGACCCGGGATGCGCAGGGCAAAGTAAGGCAAGGAACGATAGATTAATGCAGTACCTTATATGGGGTCTGATCATTGCTGAACCTAGTGGGAAGATTTGCAAACTCAGCAACCACTGCGGAGGTTGGTGCATGCTTTGTTGGTAGAGGTGCTTACCGGATGTCTCTGTGGATCCGGAACACCTACGCAAAAGAACCGCATATCAGCAAGGGCGTGCGGACAAAACGGGGCGGCAGCCAGTAGCGATGTGCAGCTGGGGGAGAAAGCCCGTCCGGCAAAGAAATCCGGGACGGGTAAGGAGGGTCACTCGTAGCCAGCTTTGCGGCCGCACAGCATTGGTGAAATGTGTGTGCCGGCAGAGCGCAAGACATGCAAGCAGATAACTATCAAGGTACACCAGCTCACAAAAATATGCGGAGGGGATAGTGTTCCGCGTACACCGTGCATCACGTATGATCGGGGTGCAGAAATGTGATTGCAAGCAGAAGACCTCAGCCAACAGGAGCAGAAGGAAAATGATACACCTACCAGATCCTTGACGGGCAGTTCCGGGATCGTGTCGTCAACACGCTCTGGCATGGCCGCTGTCATGCTCTCAACGAACTTGTCGAAGTCTGCCTTTCCCGCTCGATATACGGCATCGTGTTCTGAAAATGCGGGTCAACATCGAGGCCATCGTTTCGGAAGCGTACCCGGCCCTAGCTCCCTGAGCCATGATGCGACGGGCAGCGCGAAAGCGCATGCAAGACGCCATAGACATCACCACCGTGCCGCTGGGGCCACGGACAGCTTGTGCGGCGATAGAAGAGCATGGGGGAGCGTGGTTCCAGCAAGAGGGAAGCCAGCGCACGGCATCTGATTACGGGTACGGATGACTGGAATGCGGAACTCCACGTACCATGCAGCCAACTACGATTATTATTTTCCGCAAGATCTATTGCATAAGTACACATAAACTGGTCAGCCGGCCTTCGCTTCGGAGACGGGATTAAGTCACCTGACAGAAAGCGCAACGTGTTTGGATGGATTTGATCGTCGACGTAATCGACGTCTCCGGGGCTGGGTGCTCTCTTGTGTGGAACGAACACCTCGCCACTGCTGGCCTTTTTCTTCTTGACGTCTGTCCGCTGGGATGTCGTGGCGGAGGACGCCCGTCCCCTTTTCTTGGTTGACTTTGCAGGTATCTCTTCCTTCTCGCCATTGTCCTCTTCCTCGTCCGCCTCCACTTCATCTTGAGGGGCAGCATCGTCTGGCTCTGATTCCCCCTGGAAATCAGATGCCGTGTAACTCTCATCGTCATGGCCCACATCCTCGTCCTCGGATGGATGCTCAAAATAAGGACCCTTCGTAACCGCGGCGTTCGTTCTTGCGGACCGGCGCGGCGTGGCCATCAGAGCAAAACCGGCCTTCTTCCTGGGTGGCATGACTGCTGTAGCTTTCTCGTTCGCTCGTTCGCTCGTTCGGCCGTCCGTGTGTAGTATAGCTGTCGATATTGCAGATGCGTAGCAGCAGAAAGCTGATTACCTGGCTCGCGCGCGAAGTTGACGTGACTACGCGTGCCCTGCGCCAGAGTGGTGACGGTAGCCAAGCCACTAATCAGGTGTCCCCACGTTCAACGATCCCCCACTCTTTTTCTTTTTTTTTCTTTGCGCGGGAAAAGCCTCCATCCTTGACGGATAGGAGTGCACTTGAACTTAAACCCCTCTCGCCCATAACTCTCGATCGTCAGTTGGTTGCAGCTTGCTTCCGCCCCCACAACGAACACGACGCAACTATCGATCGTGGCCGCAATGTCTGATCGGCACTTCGATGGGCGGAAGGCGCGACTCGTCGCCGAGATCGAGTCGCCGGCCCCAGACGCATCGCCAAAGGGCACCATCGACGTCCGGATCATGCCGCTGATCTCCCTGCTCAACTCGCATGTAGACGTAGTCACCACCAGTTCGTGCAGCGGGCGTGTCAGTGTCTTCCTCGAGGGCGGCGACGCCGCGTCCCGCGTCAGCGGGAAGGGCGAGGGCGGACGATGGCTGTATGTCTCCCACGATCCGTTAGACATCGCAGGCCGGAGCGATTCGGAGCTGGCAGATATGGTGGTGGGCGCCGCGGGTTCTCGGAGCGGCTCGCTCGCGCCGACTGCGGGATCCCGGTTTGTGCACTTTAAGTTCGAGTCTATGGTGAGCTTCCGAAACACCCCGTATACCTCTCTCCTGGCGTTCCGCCTTCGAATCGAGCCGCTGATACCCGGACTCCACGATAACACCCCAGATCCTGCACATCTTGACCCGCGACCGCGAGACCGCCCAAGCCATATTGTCGGTCGCACTCGCCACCGGCTTCCGGGAAAGCGGCATCATGAACTCTTCGAGATCTCCCATGGCCGCCATTCGCAGTAACGGCCTTACCCTGGACTGCATCGTTGCAGTGCTGGATGCGGACGGTAGAGTGCAGAAACTCGTCAGCGACGAGTACATAGCCATGCTGGTGCGGATTGGTAACTTGAGATTCGAGGAGAACGGCCGCCGCATTTCGAAATTGACAAAAAACCTGGAGAACGCACTGTTCCAACCGAAAGACGAGGGCGAAGGCAAAGGTAGAGGGGAGGTGTGGGAGGACAAAGAGGTGAGGAAGGCGCGGAAGAGGGCGCAGGGCTTAAAGGCGCAGGAAGAAGCTCGAAAGGAGCAAGCGGCGGTGGGCGGCAGCGACCTGTGCGATGAGGTAGATGTGGACGAAGATGAACCAACGCCGGGTCGGTGGATGGCGGTGGGGGTGGAATAGCTGATGGACGCGGTCTGTGCACGCATATCCTGTGCCGTGAGCCTCCATCCCCCGTTGCCTGCACACATATCATATGCTATTTCGGCCAGCTGTGCATGAGGGGCTTACCGAAAGATGTGTAGATATTCGGGTTCCCTCTTCCCCCACCCATCCCCGAAAGCTGTAGAGCGTCATGCGGGGTACGTGCGGTCGGTCAAACTGTTTAGCATGCCCGTCTGGACATGAGAAAGCACTCGGCCGTCCTGTCCGATGCGATGACCTAGGAATTTCTGCAGACATCAGTGGCTGTGGATCGAATGAGTTGATTTTCTGCCCTGCCAGACCCAACCTTCTTTACATGTTCTCGCCAGGTCTAGAGTAGACGGTACGTACTCTGTACCTGCATCAGCCAGAAGCAAACGGAAACGGGGCGGGTTAGGCCGATATGCAATTCCTACCCACCCAGTCGAGGCGCAAAGAACTCCCGCTCGGCTCCTAGCCCGGCTCCCCGCACAAGCAAAATAATTGACTTACACTCAAGCTCACCGCACGGCCATGCGCAACGAGTGACATTTGGTGAGCATCCCCGCCTCATGGGCTAACTACCTACCTAGGTATTAGGTATGTATGTACTTATGCACATACACTTTCTCCCGTATTTCACCCTCCGCCGCCATAGTCTAGATAGGCTGAATGTGAGTATGATTAAACAAAAAAAAACCCGTATTTCACTCTTCGACACAAAAGCACTAGGTCCGTGACTTTCCGAAGGGAATACATCACGATATCGCGGTTATTGACCGCCTCCATCTACAATTATTGACGATCCATGGCCGCATCGATTGACTCCCATCGTAAAACGACCGCCGAGGCCATCACTCTACATACTAGCAGCTATAGATATGCACAACCGATAGCAATACATTATTTCTCTACCGTTCGTATCGCCCAACACGGTTGAACCAAACAGGGCCTAAATATGTACATCTTCTCTCACCCCGTCTACGTTGGATCGACTTTCCATCGGGGCGGTTATTGATACCCACACATGCTGTGCTCTTCCTTCATATTTCTGTTGGGGAGGGGGAGAGGGGGGGCGCTTGTAATATAGCTGAATATCGGCTCCTTCGGCTGTGAAGTCAGAGGTATATTGTTCCAAGAGAATCAACACCCCCCCCCCCTTTCTTCCCCTCGAGATTGGAGCCAGCAGAGAGGGTTGGTTTTTTTTCCCCTCCGAGCCGATGGAGAAAGAACCCTGCCTCTCCCTGTACGCCGTTATCTTTGCTTTGAACTCTGGACTTCTGCGCAGTTCACTAGTTGTTTCTCTACACAGAGATATCTGAGGACCCCGCCAGTCTTGGATGGGGTCGGTCCGTCGAGCGCACGGGCAGGATGAGCTTGCTACATATAGACGGATAGATAGTCTCGTTGATCGGCAATGGCGTATCCAAGTCTGGTGGCTAATCTACTGAACGCGCGATACATGCATCGTGATGATACCTACGCCACTTTGGATTCCGCTGACGGGCTGGGCATGCTTTGCTATTTCATCTGGAATCTAACGCTTGTTCTGAAGCGGAAGTGGAAGTTCCTGTGATTGAGGACAACAAAGGACACGCTTGGCCAACTCGCGATCCTCTAGCTGTAGCGACGTACTCATTTATTCGTTCGAAAGACTCGAGGGTCCATGGATATATATTAGCCGCCTAGACCAAGAGATTCAATAGCCACACGATATGGCTAAGCGCCATAGTGTAAGGACTGCGCACCAGTTTCATAAGCGCCTACTATTTCCAAATAGCCTCTTTTGGAGGATTTGCGGCGTTTACAACATGGGGCACTGCGCTGGTTGAACTCCCCCAACAACACTCGGATAGATAGCAAAACTGTCGGCGGAAAAAAGAGCTCTTGCAATTGCACTTACGACCCAACCCAGGGATATCGATCCCCTTCTGGCTAGATATACACGAAACCGGCTGTCCTTCGTGATATAAGCCCTTCTTTCTTCGCTTTTTGCTTAGCACGCACCCTGGACGCCCCAGCCGTAGTCACCGCCACTACCATGCGCCATCTCTCCAATGCGTAGGGGAGGATATCGCGTACATACCTGGTACCTATGACGGTCAGAGACGTGTTTGGGCTCCAGTGCGGGCACCCGCCTTTGTTCTATGTATGTGCGTACCTGCCCTGAGCCCCACTATTCCCCCCCCCCCCTCAATTTTCCCATGTACTGCCGGATCTGGTCCCGCCCAGTACGCCCAAGCACGGACTGGATGTCCTATTCTCGGCCTGGTGAGTGTTTGATGCATGTATATATTTAATACGACCAGGTTGAAATCTGTGAGCAATCTTACCAGCCGAGGATCTCACCCCTGCAAACAAACCTCCCGTCTACGTAAACCTTTATCGCTGCCACCTCCGTTTAGCTTTACAACTGTTGACGGATCTGTTTGGTGTCGTTGAGCCGTAGGATACGCGGTCTGCGAGCTTCGCCAGAATGTCGCTTCGGCAAAGATAGATACTGAATCTCTACAATAGCCCACCAGAGAAACCCACCCGCGCGCGTGTGTGTGTAGTTAATCGTAAGAAATCCCAGTTCGTAGTAGGTTATCAACTTGTTCATTATTCCCACTATCAACCAACTAAGTAGCACATATCCAAGAGAAACCTCCCAACAACTACCAGCCAGCCAGAAGTGAAAACAAAGACCTAAACGACACTTCACAGTCGCCACCGTATCATGTGGTACAAGCACCACTGTCATTTGTCGTCTGTCGTGAGAAAAAAAAACCGCCTTCCCGATGATCAACCTCATCCCCCGTGATCTGTCAAGGCTTGGTTCTGGCAAAAGAGAAACAAAGCTTCCAAGCGAACTATCGCTGGCAAAACAGCGCCATTTTTTTTCCCCTTCTTTTTTTCCCTTTAATTCTCCTGCAAGTTTTTTATTTTTTTGGCTTTTTTGGCGGCGCTCCCAGAAAGGACCGCCGAATTTTCTGAACTTTTTCTGGCTTTTTTTTTTTTTTTTTTTTTTTTTTTGGGGGGGGGGGGGGGGGGGGGGGGCGGCCAAGAAAAAAAAAAAAAAAAAA